>WNFW01001499.1_pt1 | contig 15722 bp, 11 predicted proteins | sample 5400131 | NCBI WGS metagenome assembly WNFW01 (sample SAMN13153362, study PRJNA577476) | soil metagenome | isolation source: 20 cm soil or saprolite under grassland replicate 1 | place: USA:California | collected 2016-06-15 | reverse complement strand
GACGCCATAGCACGCTGGGTTCGAACGCCGGCATCACGCGTGAGACGCTCGTCCGCGCGGCGCCATGCCCCAGCCGGGTGTGCGGAAAGCCGGCTGCCTGCGCGACCGCTGCCGCGCACTCCACCTCTGGACTGCCGATCGGACCGTTGGTGAATGTGTCGACCCGGCCCCGAAGCCCAGCAGCCTTCGCCAGCGCGAGACAGAGGCGTGAGTCCTTGCCGCCGGTGAGCGACAGCCGCAACGGCCCGTCGAAGGCGGCGAGAGCTCGAAAGTTTTCAACAAGCGTGTCGGCGATCTCATCCCATTCGCCCGGATCGAGGCTCTGGCGTCCGCGGTCCTCCGAGGGCGCAGGCCATACCCAAACCGGCGAGACGTCGAGGCGAACCCTCGCGTCTCCCCAGCCAACGTGCGCCTCGCTTCCGGGAGGAAGGTAGGACACGGGGCGAGCTGGCATGCAGTCGCCGAACAGATTGGCGTGCCCGATCACCCACGCCAGCGAACGAAGATCACTTTCTTCCGAGCCGATCAGGCTCGTGATTGTCGTGGACCGGTTGGAGAACGCAGCAAAGTCCGGGCCCTCGTACCAGTAGATCGGTGACAAGCCCGAGAAGTCCGAGAACCCGCGCAGGCCGATCGCGGGCGCGATGCCGACGAAGTTGTACGAGCCGCCCAACGCGCCGGCAACGGCCGCAGTCCCGGTCGATCTGAATCGCTGAAGAAGATCTCCAGCCAGTCGTCGCTGATCGCCGCCGATAGAAAGCGCCGGTCCATTGACGATCGCCAAGGCATCGCCATCAGTGGCCAAACGTTCTTCACATGTCGGGTCTGGCGTCGCGATCGCGGCCACCGCCCATGTCCCGCTGGGCCCGGTCCGTTCGATGTGCTCGCCCTCGAACAGCCGCGTCGCTGCCAGAGACAGGGGCAGCCGTGACGAGAGTCGCTCCACCGCTGCCGGCGTCCCTACAGCTACGACGAAGTGGATCACCGGCCGGATCCACCCACGCGGTCGAACGTGGAATCCTCCGGCTTCCACATCGACAGGTCGCGGCCAATCATCTGCTCGAGCTCTTGTAGGTCGTCGCGGAAGCATTCGTGGAGCTCTTGTCGATCTCGTGGAGAGACATCTCTCTTCCACTGCGCCGATTCCCCCTGCTGATTGCTGTAGACGAGCTCGTCGAGTCCGGGGGGAACGAAGTCAGGCGCCGCACCGACATGGCCGAGTGCCATCTCGTACGCGGCTCGCGGATCGTCGCGGATGTCGTCGTGGAGCAAGACGAGGAGCTGATCCCCGAAAAGCTCGCGATACGGCTTGAGACTCGCGGCGTACCACCCGCCGGCAACGAGGCCAAGGCGATCGCTCTCGGGCGAGGTCCTGCGAGTCATGTCGAGGAGGGTCGAGCGCGGGTGCAGCCGCTCGTGCTTGATGTGATGGACCATGGCCGAGTTCGCACGATCGACGGGATTGCGCAGGATGGCCATCAGGCGCACCTCCGGGATCGTGTGTTTAATCCGTTCCGCGACGGCCTGCGGCTCGTGCCGCCACATCATGTAGCCAGGCGTCGCCTCCCCGACGATGCTCTCACCGCTCCACCCCTCGAACTGTGCCCGGTACCACTCGACGCCCATCGTCTCGAACCGTTTCGGAGAGTTGAAGAACGCGATCTCGTACGGAGACGCGAAGATCTCGGGATGCCTGCCGAGGTTGTGCCGGAGCCACCGGGTCGCGCTCTTCTGGGCTCCGATGATGAGGAACGTCGGCAGCGGCGGACTGGCTGTGTTCATGTCACGGTCGGCGGATCGCTCGCCCGCGTTCGGCATCGCGATCCACGATATCCGGGCGCTCTTCACGCCACCGCCCCGCTCGCGACGTAGCATCTGATCGTGACCGCTCGGAGGCGAGCGAGCCAGGATTCGTCACCCTCGGTGCATCACCACGCGTGGGGAACCATCGAGGTCGAAGGCGTCGGGGAGTTGCGGGACGCGAAGCTCTGGCCCGGTGGAGCCCGGGGCTGGGATTGGAACGAGACGGGTACGCAACACCGACCCGGTGTTCAAGCAGCCGACCTCATCGAGTTGCTCGAGCACGAGCCCGACATCGTCGTGCTGAGTCGAGGTCGTCAGCTTCGCCTCGAGACGTCTCCGGCGGCTCTCTCGCTTCTCGAGGAACATGAGGTCGCCGTCGTACGCGACGAGACCTCGGCCGCGATCGACGAGTACAACCGTCTGGTCGTCGAAGGCCGCCGCGTCGCAGGCCTTTTTCATACGACCTGCTGAACCCGAGCGACGTCGCTATCCGAGCCTTCGGTCGACGCGTTTGCCCACGCGGCGTAACCACCGGGCGACTCCAGGAGAAAGATGCGGTCGCACTCGGCGCCAACCGGTACGACCCCATCGGGACACACGAACGCCGATGCTCTTCCTTCCCGCGCTCCCCCATCGACGCGCCGCGCGGCGCAAGCGTCGGGCGGGTGTCGGTGGTCCGTCCCGCAGATCGAAGTACCGCTCCATCCACTCCGCGACTGCGCGGGCTGTCTCTCGGTTGCGGGCGTGGCGCGCGGGATCGCACGTACCGAGTCGGGGTATGTCGCAATCTCCTGTCCATCGGTCGAAGAACCGGCGGCGGTTCGCCGCCCAGAGGGTCGGCCAGTCTTGGAGTCGGGAAGCCGACCCCTTGCCCACGTGGTCCACGAGCACCCGCTCGTCGTAGACGATGTCGAGGTCGTTGACCCAGACCGTGAACGCGAGATCGATGTCCTCGCCGCTGGCGATCTCGTACGCGTCGTTCCAAGCTCCGAGCTGCCGAACGAGATCGGTGTTCATGACGTACACGACGGCGCCTGGCGGGGCCGAGAACGGTGGCAGCGCCGCCACCTGTTCACCGGGTTCGGAGCGAACCGTGACACCGCTGCGGGCCGCTGTGAGCGCGGGCACGACGATGCCGGCGCGAGGGTGATGTCGAGCGGTCTCGAGCAGCTTGTTCGCCCACCCCTTTGGCAGGATTGTGTCGTTGTTGCAGAACGCCACAAATTTGCCGCGGGCGGCGGCGAGCCCCTGGTTCATGCCCCGAGCAAACCCAAGGTTGTCCTGGTTGAGAACGGCCTGGTCGGCAGCTGCATGCGCGTAGCTCGCGGCTTCCCTTTCGGAGCCGTTGTCGACCACGATCAGCTCATAGGACACGTCGGTATGTCGCCGGGCTGACTCCACGAACTGTTGGGTGTATTCGAGGTTGTCCCACGCAAGGACAACGATCGAGAGGTCCGGATCGGTGGGCGGCTCCAGACGACGCGGGGGTGGAGCGAGCGCCGTTCCGGCGCTCAGACCGTCGAGGACCTCTGCGAGCTCGTCCGTCCGTCGCTCCCAGTCGAAGTCACGAGCCACAACGTCCAGCCCGTTCGCGACGAGCTTGCCGGCCAGCTCGAGATCATCGAGGAGCCGCCGGATCGCGGACGCCATACTCTGAGGGTCGCGAGGGGGCACAACGAGTGCGGTCTCCTCGTCTGCCGCGTATTCGCGGCATCCGCCGTTGTCGGTCGTCACAAGAGGGACGCCGCACGCGAGCGCCTCCAGCCCGGGCTGGGAGAAGCCTTCGAACCAGCTCCCAACCACGAAAACGCGACTCGCGTCGTACTCGCGTCCGAGCGCGACTTGGTCGAGGTCCTTGTCTGCATATCGCTCCACCGAGACGTCTAAGAGCTGTCCCGCCGCGAGAACGGTGTCGGTGCCCTTCCACGGCCGGCCCTCACCCCCCGAACAGAGCACGGGGTACCGCTTCCGACCGCCGTACGGGTGAAAGATGTCGCGGTTCACCCCGCCGAGCTGGACCGTCGGTCGGTGGCCGATCTCGGCGCAAATCTGATCCGCAGTCCAGTTACTGTTCGCGAGCTGAAGGTCGACCGCAGCGCGAATGCTCTCCCAGCTGCCCGCCTTCCCGTAGAGACGCGCGTAGTGCAGCGCGTAGAAAATTCTGCGACGCGCCTGTGTGAACTGGTCCAACAGGTGCCATTGGCGTTCGTCGTTGAAGAGAACGATGTCCAGCTCGTCCGCGAGCCCGGCTGACAGCGGTTTTACCAGCGCGTCACAGCGCATCCAGGAGCAGTACAGGTCCTCGTGATCGGGGAGATAGAAGACGACGTCGTGCCCGCGCGCGATGAGGCGGTTGGCGAACTCGACCATCCGGCGCACGCCGCCGTAACGGAGAAGATGCGGCTCGACGAACCCGAGGCGCAGCCCGCGCCGAGAAGCCGGCATGGCTTCGAAGGGTACTGCTCAGCGCGCGACCATCTCAGGAGGTCGTCTTTCGCGGAGCACAGAAGACCGACACGGCCGGGGACGGCGGCGCGTCAAGTCGGTAGATACGCACCGCTGCTCCTCGCCGCGTCGGTGTGGTCTGGAAAACGACTGCCAGCCGAGTCTCGCAGTTGAGGTCATGGTAGAGCGTGGTTTCGTGCGGATAGCGACTGGGCCGCGCGGCGTAGTACCCGAATCTGAGGCCGTCGACGACCAGGTAGTCGTATCCGGCTTGGCGATAGCCGGCAACTGTGTCCGTGCGCGCAGAAAAGCGGTTGTCAATCTCTCGTCGCGTGTTGTCCGACGTTATGAGTGTTGACGGGTCGATGAGCAGCCGGCTTGCCGGTCGGACGTGGGTCTTGATCCAGTCCAGGGCCGCGCGACTCGTGCTGGGCTTCCCATCGCTGCGGTTGACTGCCGCGAGTTCGGCCGCCGGATGGATCACGAGGACGGCCGTCATAGCCACGAGCCCAACCGGTCTGAGGATCCACGCTCGAGGAACGCGAGCAGCGAGTGTGGTCACGCGCGCAATGACGGTGTCGACCGCCGAGCCGGCAAACAACACGAACACGGGGAGGATCTGGATCACCCACCGCTGCCAGTGGAGCGTGGATGCACAGATGCCAACGAGGAACGCCGCGCTGAACACGAGGAGCAGGAGCTGCGGCGGGCGCCGTCGCCGCAAGGCCAGCAGGATGCCGGCGACGGAGAGCACGACGAGCGGCCACGTCAGCGAAGCAGGTATGGCTGTTCCGAGATACCAGCGCAGGTTGCCCAGGGGCGACAGGCCGCCGTGGCCCAGTATCGGCTCGTTCTCGGCATGGAGGCTGCGCCACGCGGCGTGCCAATCGAGGAAGAAGTACGGCGTTGACAGTGCAAAGCCGCCGAAGGCGCTCGCCAAGGCGATCCCACCGGCTCGGAGTGCAGATCGCAGGGCATGACGGTGCGGAAAGATCGCGGCCACAAGGAGGCCGGGCAGGAGCGCGACCAGGAAATACCGTGAGGCAACGGCCAGGCCGACGCTCAGGCCGGCCAGGACACACCAACGTATTCGTGGCTCGTCGAGGAGTTTCAAACAGAGCCACAGGGCGAGCAGGCCGAAGAACACGCCTGCGCTGTCGGTGCGCACGATGCGCCCGAAGTGCACAGGGTCCGGGAGCACGACCCATACAGTTGCGGCAATCAGCGCGACACGCGTATTGAACGCGCGGCGGCCGAGCAGGAACAGCAGAGGCACGACACCGACCGAAAGAGCGATAGTCCACAACCGCCCGATGACGTAGAACGTGGTCGGGTCTTCACGAAAGCGCGTCGTCAGTTCAGGAGCCGCTCCGACGAACGGCCCGTGATGAGCGACCGTTTCCCACGCTCGGTAGAGGCCGGCGAGCGGGTAGATCACCGTGGAGCCCGGATGGCCGAACCAGTGTGGGTTCAGATCACGAGTGTCCGCGATGTGCACGGCACGCCGCACGAAGATCGACTCGTCAACGTCTTGCAGCGGCAGGTCTCGGTGCAGGGCCCAGAGATGAACGACGCTCGATATCAGCACCAGCCCGATGAGTGCACCCAGCACGGGCCACGAGACACGTCTTCGATATTCGGTCGGCGCTTGTGTCGTGATCGTCGTCGCGCTCTGCACGCGCGGGGTCACGGCGGCGACTGTACATACGCGCGACAAGACACGGAAGGCGGGCTCACATCAGAGGCAGAGTGCGACGGGCACGGCAGGCTTCGCGGAGTCCACCTCCAGCGTCAGCGGACCGGTGAGCGCGACCAGTCGAGGGCCCGGAAGGACTTTGCCCCCTTCGAGGACGACGGACTCGTCGGGTTTGAAGGTCACCGCTCGGGATCTGACACCTGCCGCATTGATGTACACGACGCGGACGACGCCGTGGATCCCGATCGATTGTTGCGCCGGGAGCTGGACCTCGAGCGGCGTTGTCGAGTTCCGGCAGGCCTTCGTGCGGAACACGTCAGGTTGCTGATTGAGCGCGAGGTGCAGCGTGGCGGTCGCCGCGCCGACCGGCGAGATGTACGCGGGCTTTGGGATGCGACCCGACGCAACTCCGTCGAGGAGCCACCCGAGGGTGAGCGGCTTCGCGAGCTGCTGCTCCGGTCGCGTCGAGCGCGGCACCTCATGCGCGGCGGGCACGCGCGGCAGGGTGAGTATGAGCCTTCGATTCTCGGTCTGGAACGACAACTCCGATCGCCGCCGCTGGAGGAGCGCATCCACGTTTCCCGGTATCCCTACGAGGAAGACCGCGAGAGCCACCGGCGCGAGGAAGCTCCAGCGGCGAGCCACCGCGTCGGCGGCAACCCCGAGGGCTGGCAGCGAGAGAGCAACGAACACGTAGAGGTAGCGGCCCGTACGGGCAAACTCCGATCCGAACGCGGCGGCCCGCGCGATGCCGGTAATGCACAGGGACACGAATGCCCCGGTGAGCAGAGCTGCGGGCATCGCCAGTCGGGCCCTCCGCTCCGCCCCGTCCAGGCGTCGCCACGCCAGGAAGAGGCCGACAACGAGGATGATCCCGAGAACCCATCCCACGCCGGGCACCTGCCCGATCCCGTCGAACGCCGCCGATACGCCCGTCGCCACGAACCGAGCGACCTCTTGCGGGCTGCTCACGGCATAGTGCGTATAGCCCACGCCCTGCGCTGTTGTCTCGTCTTGGAAGGCCCGGAACCAGATCGCGTAGACCGCGACCAGCGGAGCGGTGTGCAGAACCGCAGGCCGCCAACCTCTTCGGACCAGGGTCGCCAAGCCGACGACCCCGACCATCGTCAGCGCAACGCTCGAGCACAAGAGGCCCGCGAATCCAGCCAGCAGGCCTAGCCAGTCGCGGTGATCCACCGGGCCGTCGTGGTCGGCGAGCAACAACTGCGCAAGGCCGAGGACAAGAGCTCCGATGAAGCCGATCTGCACCGCCCACAGGATGTTCTCGGAGCCGGAACCAAAGAACACAAGTGACAAGGCGGCCCCGGTCGCGATCCACGGACCGACACCAGCGCGCCGCATGACCACGCGCAGGAGCGCTGCCGCTGTGAGGTGAAGCGCCAAGAGCACGACCCGGTACGGCAGGTAGCTGTGCAATCCCACGAACCGGAACAGAACTCGGTACGTGAGGATTGGCAGGGTCGACCAGTGTTCGTTGTGCGGGATTAGGACGTTCCATAGGTCACCGCCATCACGCCCGGCCAGGTAGTCCCACTCGTCGTGTGTGAACCACCGGTACCGGCCGATCGCCAGCAGGACCGCAAAAGCCGCCGCCAGAACCAGGGCGAATACCACCAGCGCGGCTCGAGCGCTCGGGCGCGCGGGCCGAGGCGAGGGTGTGACCGATGCCTCCCGCGCCGCCTCGTTTACACGCACGAGACTTCGGTGAGAACGTGGGCCCTGTGGCTCGATGCGCCCAAGTCGTCCTCCCATCAACGCGATGCGCAAACAGGAACTCGGCGGACGGAGCTTCCGGTCATTCCGGTGTAGCTACTTGGTGAGTATCTCCAAACCTCGTATCGCGGTCCAGTGGGGCGACATGATCTGCATCTCACGGCGGAGCGACGGCACATCGGCCGGTAGCGAATTGCGAACGCCGGTTTCCCTCACGAGCCGTGTACCCATGCGTCGATTGCCCGCGTTGCCGTCAACACGGGTGGTCTGTATGGTCCGCGACCGTGGGAGGGCGTGGTCGGGCTAAGAAGTCAGTGCTGCGCATCCCCGTCGGCGCAGGGCTCGCGTTGCTACTTATTCTCCTTTCAGCCGGGAACGTCAGCTCCGCGGGGGCAAAGTCCCCTTCGCGGCCGAACGTCGTGCTTATCGTCACAGACGATCAACGCTGGGATTCGCTCGATCAAATGCCTGCGCTCAACGCGGCCCCCGAGTGGGCACACTTCTCCAACATGTTCGTCGACGAGCCACAGTGCTGTCCGTCACGGGCCAGCATCTTTACCGGACGCTACCCACAACACACCCACGTCGAGACGTTGCGCGAGGGTCCGAAGCTCGACGAGAAGCGGACGATCGCCACGATGCTCCATGGCGCGGGATACCGAACTGGCCACTTCGGGAAATACCTCAACGACTATCCGTTCAACCGCGGCCCGTACACACCGCCGGGGTGGGACCAGTTCGTCGCGAGCGTCGGCGCCGGTGACTACTACAACTACAAGCTGAACGCGAACGGCCACATCGTGTCGCACGGATCGCAGCCTCAGGACTACAAGACGGACGTCTTGACAACGATGGGTCGCAAATTCATCAGCACGACCAAGCAGTCACAGCCCTTCTTCCTGTATCTGGCGTTCAACGCTCCGCACGGCGACTCGACCGGCCGGATACCGCCGCCGCCCGGAGGAACCGGGGACTGTCCCGGCAGGACCTTCCCCGAAGCGCCCAACTTCAATGCCCACGACACCGTGAGCGAACCCCCGTGGATGAGCGCCGAGATCCCGGTGAACGCAACGAACATGCAGTTTCAGCGTGCGGCCACGTGCAACGCGCTCCAAGGAGTCGATGAAGCCGTCAAGTCGATCGTGTCAGAACTCGAGCGCACCGGTCGCTTGAAGAACACGTACTTGATCTTCACCTCCGACAACGGATACGCCTTCGGAGAGCACCGCCTGATCGGCAAGGGTGACCTGTACGAAACGTCCGTCCGAGTGCCGCTGCTCGTTCGCGGCCCTGACGTCAAACCCGAGACCATCGACCGCCTGACGAGCAACGTCGATTTCGTTCCTACGATCCTCGATTGGGCACACGTCACGGCGCCGCGCCACTTCGTCGACGGGACCTCCTTCGCCGGCGACCTCGGTGGACGGGCGCAGCACGATCCTCAGGAGATCCTTCTGCGCGGCTGCCGAACGCAGCGCGGAGTGAGCAATCAATGCGGCGGCTACCGCAGCAACATGGGCTTCAACTGGGGCCTGCGTACCGCGACGCAAAAGTACATCGAGTACTCAGATGGCTACGTTCAGCTGTTCGATCTGCGCTCGGATCCGTGGGAGCTGACGAACCTGGCGTCCGACCCTGCCCAGGCCCCTCTCATCGCAGACCTGCACGCCCGGCTCACACGACTCAGAGCTCGGTAGGTTCGAGGGGTGGCCGACGTGAAGTACTGCTTCGTCTTCGGCTGTCCACGATCAGGCACGACGGCGGTAGCGAGACTTCTGCAGTCTCACCCGCGAATCGTCATGGGCATGGAGCGCTACAAGTTCCTGCTGTCGAGACGCCGAGATCGATCCGGGTTCGGGCCGGCCCTGTTCGAACAGGACCGATTCTTCGACTTCCGAGAGCGGGATACCAACGTCAATCCCGATCTCGGCCACTTCAAGGGCCACTACGTGAAGGCCAGACGTCGGTTCGAGAACGGGACGGTCGAGTACATCGGCGACAAGGTGATGCCCGAGGAGCCGGTCGTCCGCACGATCGAAGCGCATTTTCCCTCGCCGAAATTCATCTTCATCTACCGCGATCTTCTGCACGTCGCGAGCTCGTTCGCGGCCCGTGCCAGAAATCCTGAGGATCGGAACTGGCCCGTCGCCGAGGATCACAAGGCCGCAGTGAAGCGCTGGCAGGAGGCCTTCTCAACGGCCGACGGGCTCATCAGTAGGGTCGGGTGCGACGACGTCTTCGTCATGAAGTACGAGCGTCTGTTCAGTCGCGACATCCGAGTATGCGAGCTCTTGTTCCGCTTCCTGGGTCTCCGGGTATCTCCGAGTGTCCGGCGCACGTACGAGGCGAGGACGGCGGACTGGGAAGAGCGGCGAGCGAAGCCGCTCATGCTCTCCCCGGCCGAGGCGGAGTTCGTGCGACGCGGCTTCGACCGCGATCTCGTCAACCGATTCGATCGCCGCTTCGAAGAACAGCTGTGACCGAAGCCTCAGGAAGGTTCATGGTTATCTCTTCTTGGGCGCGGTCGTGGAAGGTGGCGGCGTCGAGGTGGGCGGCGTCGATCCGTCGGCAGGAGTCTCGCCGGCGCCGGCGCCGGCTTGGAGCGCCAGACCGCTGTCCGCAGGGACCACCCAGAACTTGATCTGGCCCGACTCGATGCCCCGCAGCAGCACGTAGTCCTGGCCCGAGATATTCAGGGACGAGATCGCCTGGGCCTCCGCCTGACGTTGTTGGATCTCGTTCTGCTTCGTGAGGATCTGGACTTCGGACGTCCGGTTGTCCTGGAAGGCCTTGACGACGTCCTTCGGGACATCGGCGCTCTTGATGACGAACGTCGGCTCCGTGCATTGACCACCAGGCTTGAACTTGGGTCCGCAGAAGTAGTCCTCGCCGAGGGCAGTGACAAGCCGCTGCTTGAGTGACCGCTGCACTTCGCGCTGGATCTGTGCCAGCAGATCGGCGTTGGCGTAGATGTCCGCGACGTCGTAACGCCGCGTCTCGGCCTGAAGCGCGTTCTCGATCTGCTGCCGGAACGTGTCCTGGATGAGCTGGTTCCAGCCTGCGTCCGTGTATGCCGTGTACTTCAAGCCCAACTGTTCGTGGAAGTCTCGTAGGCGGTCGGAGTCGAGTTTGAAGTAGACGGCAACCTGATACTCGACGGGGACCCGGTCGTGAGAAGGAGCGATGATCGAATCGCGGCTCTTTGTGGAGCCCTGATTCTTCACCTTGCTGACGATGTAGTTCCGCTGATCGGCAGGGTAGAGATAGAGCTTGCGGAAGAAGCCGTTGAAGAAGAGTCCGCTTCCGGGCTTCACGACACGAATGAAGTGCGCTCCCTCGATCGGGCCGCCCCCGTAGCTGAGGCCGTACTTATCGCGCGGTGTCTTCTTGAATGCGCCCGCGACGACGGGTACCAGCGCGATCAGCAAGATTGGCACCAGGATGACGGCGGCCACGATGATGGTCTTCCGCGACATGCGGAACGGCTTCCGCTCTCCGTTGCCGGTCCGGCGCAACCGCAGTCGACGTTTCTTGGCCGCGGGCTCTGTCGGCGCCGCGCCGAGGACGTCGTCTTCCTGCTCGGGTTCGACCTCGGGAGTGCCAATTCCGCTCGCTCTTGACTGGCCGTCCTCCGGTGTCACGTCGTCCGGCATCCTTCAGTACCTTCCCTCGGCGAGTTTGAAGGTGCTATTCGTCATCAAGACCTTCGGCGCTGGCCTCGAGGCGGCAGAACCGCAGGTACTCCCTGATCACCTCGTCGGGCTCGCCGTGCTCGACGACCTTGCCTTGGTGGAGCCACAAGCAGCTCGACGCCATCATCTTGATCGCCCTCATCGCGTGGCTCACCACCACGATCGTTCGGCCGGAGCTACAAAGCTCCGCCATCTTCTCGGCGACACGCTCCTTGAACTTGCTGTCACCTCCGGCGAGCGCCTCGTCGATGAGCAAGACCTCGGGGTCAAGGTGCGCAGCCAGAGCAAACCCCAGCCGCATCGACATCCCCGACGAATACGTCCGCATCGGAAAGTCGAGGTACTCCCCGAGCTGGGCGAACTCGACGACCGACTCGGTCAACTCGTTCACGCGGTCATCCGGAAAACCCATCGCCAGCGCGCCGAGCTCGATGTTCGTTCGCCCAGTGAGTTGGCGGTTGAATCCAATGCCGGCCGAGAGGAGCGCCGAGATCTCGCCGCGTACGAGGATCCGGCCTTCGGTCGGCGGGATGATGCCCGCGATCGCGCGAAGCAGCGTGGACTTTCCGGCCCCGTTGCGCCCGAGAACCCCGAGAACCGATCCCTTCGGAACCGACACCGAGACACCTCGCAGCGCAGGTACCAACCGCGTCGAGTTGGGACCCTGGAGAAGGTTGGAGAATCCGTCGCGCAACGACGTGTTCAGCCGTACCTCCTTGCGCACCTGATAGGACGCGGAAACGTTCTCCACGGAGATCGCGAGGGACTCCGGGACGACGTCGGTATCAGACGTGGAGGGCGAAGGCTCGTTCATGAGAGATGAAGAGGCCGCCACCGATCACCAGGAACAGGACAGCCCAGAACAGCGAGCCGACGAGTTGACCTGTCGTCGGCACTCCACCGGCTACGACTTCCTGGTAGGCAGCGAACACGGGAAACAACGGATTGAACGTCATCGCGGTGCGGACTCCAGAAGGGAGCACCGAGACCGGGTACAAGACGGGCGTAATGAAGAACAGGACGCGCAGGAGGTATCCGAGGAGTTGGGTGACATCGCGCATGTACACGGTCAGCGCCGCGAACAGCAACGCCAGCCCCAGGTTCAGGGTCGTCTGCAATACGAGCAGCGTCGGCAGGAACGCGACCCCTGATCCGATCGGCCGACCGAACGCAATGTGGATCACGAGGTACACGGCCCCGGCCGGGGCCAGCTCGAGCAGCCCTTTGTAGACGGCGCTGATCGGGAGGAGCGCCCTCGGGAAGGAGGAGTTGAGGAGCAACCCACGACCACCGATGACCGAGCGCGCGCCGTCGTTGAGTGAGATTCGAGTGAATGTGAACAAGAAGATGCCGCTGATGAGGAGCGTCATCTGATAGGCCGATCCGCGCCCACCCTGACCACCGCGCAGGATCTGGATCAGAAAGAAGTAGATCGTTGCCTGAAACAGTGGGTCGAGCACCGCCCAGAGCTGACCGGCGGCCATGCTCGACCGCTTGCCTTGGATCTCGGTGCGGGCGAGCGTCTTCACGAAGCGCCGGCGTTCCCAGAGCTCGTGCAGGTAGGGCCGCAGCGGTGGCAGCTTCACCGCATGGGGTTCGAAGACGTACTCGACCTGGTCGGGCTTGCTCGCGCCGGGGGTCGTCGGGGCGGAGCTGCTCATCGGGCCCTCCCGAGGAGCGGGTCGGGCTCCACCGACTGGAGCGCCTGCTCGGCTGCACGCACCATCCGTGCGTTCTCCGCGTCCATCGTGAGCCGCCGGCGCTTCAGCGTTCGACCGTTCGGCGACGTCTCGACCTGCACCCGACTCTCGAACAGCGGCATGCGGTTGCCCCTACGGAACTCACGGTTGAGCGGGCCGAGGAGGCCTGACACGGCGCTGGCCTCCAGCTCGAGCCCTCGGGCAATGTCGGGCGGGATGAACTCCTTTCCGGCACGCTTCGGGTGGGCGAGGAACGACAGCAAACCTCTCGTCGGCTCGTTCGCCTTGCCGAAGAACTCGGTGACGGCCTCTTGGTCCCAGGCCTGCGCGGGCTCGTCGTGCGATCGGCGGGCTGCGAGCCGCATCACGACGCCCATGACCTCGAGGACGTGCTCTTCGGGCACGGGCACCATCACGTACGGCATCGCCATCCCCCCACCCTTCGCATCCAAGCAGTTGCGACACGGGTTGTAAACCCATATCTATGGGGTTGCTAACCCATGTGACCCATCGTGACCATGATCGCCGGATTCGTGAGAAACAGCCCTATATATAAGGAGAAGGGTGCACTCGGGACCGATGCCGCGTACGGGCGAGATGTCGCGGGAGCTGGCGGTTCGACGGCCCCCCGACCGCGTCGGCGCCGGGAGTCGGTCCTCGACCATCGGCCATCTCCCGGCGCCATACTCACCGCATCGATGCCGCCTTCCTGCTGCTCGTGCCGACGCCGGGCGAACAGCTCGCTGAACACCGACGCGCGCTCGTCACCAATCCGGATCCCCGCGGCCTGCACTTTTCCCCACAGGACCACTGCGTCTGGGCTGACACCAACGGCGCACTGGAACTCGGGATTCGAGGGTCGTGAGCTCTACCGCCCCTCCGGATCGGCGTCGAGAGGATCGATTCTGAAGACATGGACGTGGTTCCGATGAAAGACCTCGGAGATGTGCGCGCTCTGGCGAAGCCCGCCGAGCCGCAGCACGTGCCGTGTGAGAGGAAAGTTTCGGTCGTCGAAGTAGACCCATCGGGCGTTGTATTTGTCGACAAGCTCGTCGACGCGCCGATTCTCTCCGACACGTTCAACGTTCGTAAGCAGGTACGTGCGATTCTTCCAGTCCGACGTTGCGTACTTCTCACGAAACGAGGCGAGAGACGATGGGGCCCAGCCCAACAGGGGGCGGACTCCGTCTTGCGCGTACATCCAGAGCGAGCCGTCGACGTCTGCCTCGTTCACGACTGTCTCGTCCTCGTGCACGTGGTCGTGCATCCAACGGAACGCGGCTTCGTCGGCGCGGTCGACTCGCGCCTGGCTCGAGAGTGTCGAGTTCACCGTGAGCGAGTCGTGCAGAAAGGATTCATTCGCCGTGTACGCGTGGATACCTGCGAACACGGTGAAGCCACTGACCGCGACCGCGCTCGCCAGGAGGATGGCCCATCGCGTGTGCAGCAATCTCGTCATGCCCATAACGGCAAACGCGAGCGCAACCCCCGCAAAGAACGGGACGAAGAAGGCTTGATTCCAGTCAATCCGCCGCCCGATGCGGTACCACGGAAAGGTGAGCTGCTCAACGACCCAGCTGTCCGAGGCGCCGGCCAAGAACGTCAGCGCCATCACGGATGCCCAACCGAGCGCCCATGCCCACCGCCGCCGCATCAACCAGATCCCTGCGCCCACAAAGGCGAGAACCGCTAGGAAGACCTGCCGCTCCAGAGCGAAGGGGTCGCCGGTCTCCAAGGTGACGATTGGCTTGATCAAGCTCTTGTAGTCGTGGTCCAAGCCGGCAAAGGTGATCGCGGAACGCTCCGATGTCCCACCTGCGAACTCCCCGAGCGTCGGCGCGAACATCACGGCGGTGAGCACGGCAACCGCGAGACTGCGCGCCAACGCGTTGCGCATCACTTTCGTATTTCGTTCGCGCCAGGCACGCTCGAGCACCAACAGCAGCACGAGAAACACGATCAGCGGAAGCTGACTCGAATGCGTGGAGATCGCCGCAAGTAACGCGAGAGCCGCCGGGACGAGCGCTACCACCACAGGGCCCGGCGGCCAGCGCGTCCACTCGCGACACATGACGGCGCGAGTCACCAGCACCACGGAGATCGGGACCATCGCCATGCCGACGATGGCAGGCACAACACCGCCGCTGAAGGCCCAGTACGGAAACAACATCAGGCTGGGCGTGACGAAGGCGGTGAACCCCGCGATGAGCGGCAAACTCGGCGCGAGGAAACGGGCGAGCACGAACATGCCCAATGGGAGGACGACCGCTGCGAAGATGACGGTGAAGGCCGTGAGTACCGCGCCTACGTCGGCCCCGACGAGGTCCGTTGCGATCGCCGCCGAGGCGTGCACCGCGAGTGGGTAGTAATCGGCTGACCTGTGGTTACCGTCGGGGTCGAAGACGACGACCTTCGACACATCGACGGACTCCCCGTGTTCGACCCGCGCAACCATGAAGCCATGGCGAGTCGCGTCGCCACCCGGCGGAAGTTGTGGCGCGCCCTCGAGGCCTCGCAACCAGGTCGCGGCACCGATGAACAGCCCGAGCACGAGCAGCCCGTAGGCAATCAGGTGAGCAAGCCTCGCGTGGGGTGACGACTCGCCACCCTGCTCAGGCGGTGGCGGTCGAACGTGCCCACCACCGCTATGCC
>WNFW01002820.1_pt1 | contig 15727 bp, 15 predicted proteins | sample 5400131 | NCBI WGS metagenome assembly WNFW01 (sample SAMN13153362, study PRJNA577476) | soil metagenome | isolation source: 20 cm soil or saprolite under grassland replicate 1 | place: USA:California | collected 2016-06-15 | reverse complement strand
CGCGCCGTCGGGTCCGAGAAGCACGGGTCGAGGGTGCGCTGGAGGAACGCGGCGACGATCTCGTCGAGGATCGCGTACCCGAGGTCTTCCTTGCTCTTAAAGTGGTAGTAGAAGTTCCCCTTGCCGACGCCGCTCTCGCGCAGGATGTCGTCGAGCGTCGTGTGGTTGTAGCCGTGGACGTGGATGAGCCGCGTCGCCGCGGCGAGGATGGCCTCGCGCGTGGATCGCCCGTCCCTCGTCTTCGCTGCCGGCTCGATGGTCTTCGTTGTCGTCATCTGTACCAACCAGTCGGTACACAGGGTACAGAGCCCCTCTCTGAAGGTCAAGCTGGGAGAGTACCGCGAGCTATTTCAGCTACTTGGGGATCAGAAGAGCGGTGTCGCGACCTGGAGCGCCGCCATCACGACGGGCTTCGGATAGATCCCGAGCCCCACCACGCCGACCACGCACAGAATGACGGCGAGCGCGAGCGTTCCGGAAACTCGGACAGGCCCGGTTCGCTCGGGTGGCTCGATGTACATGCGCTTGGCGACGAGCAGGTAGTAGAAGAGCGCGACGACCGTCAGCACCGCGCCGATCAGGACGAGCCAGTAGAGCCCGACCGCCGCCGCCGCCCAGAACACGTAGAGCTTCGCCCAGAAGCCCGCGACGAACGGGATCCCCCCGAGCGAGAGCAGGAAGATCAGCATCGCGAGCGCCAGCAGCGGCGAGCGCTGCGCCAGGCCGCGGAACGCGGCCGTCGACTCCGAGCCCTCGGAGCGCGCGATCGCCTCGACCACGAGGAAGGCGCCCATGTTCGCGAAGACGTAGGCGACCAGATAGAACAGCACCATCGCCACGCCCGCGGCGGACGCCGCCGAGAAGCCGACGAGCATGTAGCCGATGTGCGCGATCCCCGAGTAGGCGAGCAGGCGCTTGGTGTTCTGCTGCGGGAGCGCCATGAGATTGCCCGCCACGATCGTGAGCGTCGCGAGGCCGGCGGCGACGGGGATCCACGCCGCCGCGTGCTCGCCCGCACCCTCGAAGTAGACGCGGAAGAGCGCCACGAAGCCCGCCGCCTTTGGCGCGACGCTGAGCCACGCGACGAACGGCGTGCTCGCCGCCTCGTAGGTGTCGGGCACCCACATGTGGAACGGGAACGCGGCGATCTTGAACGCGAAGCCCGCGAACGCGGCGAGGAGGCCCAGCAGGAGGAGCGGGTGGCCGCTCGCCGCGGCCTTCGCCACCTTCGCGAGGTCGGTGGTGCCGGTCGCCCCGTAGACGAACGAGAGCCCGTAGGCCATCACCGCCGACGATACGCTGCCGACGAGGAAGAACTTGAGCGACGCCTCGACCGCCTCGTCCTGGCGCTTGAAGAAGCCCGCGAGGACGTAGAGCGGAATGGACATGAGTTCGAACGCGACGAAGAGGAGGATCAGGTCGCGCGCCGACGCGAGCACGAGCATGCCGAGCAGTGAGGCGAGGACGAGGAGGTGGTACTCGCCCGCGCGCCGTCCGCGTCCGGCCTCCGGTACCGAGAGGGACGCGAGGAGGCCGATGAAGGTCGCGCCGAGGAAGAGGCGCTTGGCGAAGATCGCGAGCCCGTCCTGCACGAACATGCCGCCGAGCGCCGGCCCGGTCGGCCGCACCAGGAAGCTCGCGAGGGCGAGCCCGAGCACGCCGCCGGTCGCGATCCAGCCGATCGCGCGCCGGTCGGAGCCGCGGTGGGCGAGACCCACCACGAAGACGAGCAGCAGCAGACCACCGAGGCCCAGCTCCAGCGGGAGCGCACGCGCGAGATCGGCGGCCGGCATCAGGGGCCCACGATCCGTGCGAGGAGCGGCACCGTCGCCGTGTCCACCGGCAGAAGCGCGATCGCGGGCGCCATCCCGAAGAGGACGAGCACCGTCACCAGGATGACGAGCGCGACCCACTCGGGCCCGCGGGCGTCCTCGAGGTGATGGAAGTGCGGCGAGGGCGGGCCCCAGAAGATCTGCTTCGCGACGCGCAGGACGTAGACCGCCGTGAGGAACGTGCCCGCGACCGCCGGGAACAGCCACCACCGGTGGTCGGAGCGCCACGCGCCCATGAAGGTCAGCAGCTCGGCGACGAAGCCCGCCGTCGCGGGCAGACCGAGCGAGGAGAGACCGCCCACGGTGAACGCGGTCGCGATGCCGGGCATCACCTTGCCGAAGCCGCCCATCTTCCCGATCTCACGCGAGTGCGCCTTCTCGTAGACGAGGCCGACGAGGGCGAAGAAGAGGCCGGTCATGATGCCGTGGGCGAACATCTGGAAGACCGAGCCGTTCAGCCCGGCCTCCGTGAGCGTCGCCGCGCCGAGCATGACGAGCCCCATGTGCGAGACCGACGAGTACGCGATGACGTACTTGAGATCGGTCTGCGCCATCGCCGAGAGCGCGCCGTAGACGACGTTGATGCAGGCGACCGCCCCGACGAGCCACGCGAGCGCCTGGGCGCCCTCGGGGAGGAGGCCCATGCCCAGGCGCACGACCCCGTAGGCGCCGAGCTTCATCAGCACGCCCGCGTGGAGCATCGAGACGGCCGTGGGGGCCGAGGCGTGGCCGTCCGGCGACCAGGTGTGGAGCGGCCAGATGCCCGCCAGGATACCGAAGCCGACGTAGAAAGCCAGGAAGATCCGGCGCTGGACGCCCGGCGCGAAGGCGGCGGCCTCGAGGTCGAGGAACGAGAACGACGAGGCGCCGGCGTGGACGTAGAGCGCGAAGATGCCGACGAGGATGAAAGCGGAGCCGAACAGGAGGTAGAGCGTGAGCTTCATCGCGGCGTACTCCTTCGTCCCGACGCCCGTCTCCCGGTACGCCCACGCAAAGATGCCGCGCGGGCGCACCTCGCCGGTCGAGCCCCAGATACCGATCAGCAGATACATCGGAAGGACGGCGAGCTCATAGAACAGGAAGAAGACGAAGAGATCGAGGGACACGAAGACGCCGAAGACGCCGGTGACGAGCGCCAGCAAGAGCGCGTAGAACTCCTGGCTCCGCACGGCGACCGTCCACGAGGCGAAGACGCCGGCGACGATGATGACCGACGTCAGCAGGACCAGCAACAGGCTCACCCCGTCCACGCCGAGCTCGTACGAGACGCCGAGCGGCGGCACCAGCGGAACCTTCTCGTAGAACTGGAAGCCCGCCGCCTCGCGGTCGTACGCGACGTAGATCCAGAGCGAGAGGACCGCGGAGACGCCGGTCGTGACCGCGGCGATGAGCCGCACCGCCAGCGGGCGGTGTCGCGCCGTGAACATAATGAGGAGCGCGCCGACGAAGGGCGCCCACGTGATCAGCGAGAGCACCGGCAGCCTGGTCATTGTAACGAGGTCCGCGAGGCCGGCGGCACTCCGTGTGTGACCCGAGTCAGAGTCATCGCCGCCACCACTGGGCCCAGACGAAGAGCAGCAGGACGCCGAAGGCGACCCCATAGACGTAGTCCTGCGCCTGCCCGCTCTGGATGCGCCGCACGAGGTCGCCGGCGCGCAGCGTCCACGCGGACAGGAAGTTCAACACACCGTCCACGAGGTAGCGATCGATCCAGCCGATCAGGCGTGAGAAGCCGAGGATGAAGCCCCGGTAGAGCCCGTCATAGAGCGCGTCCAGGCCGTAGCGGCGCCGCGCGAGGAAGCCGAGCAGTGAGAGCGGGAAGGTGCCCGCGAGGCGCGCCGGGTCCACCGCCCCGCGCTGATAGGTCGCCCACGCGAGCAGGATGCCGCCGAGCGCGAGCGCGACCGAGGCGGGCGGACCCAGGCGGAGGCCGACGAGCACCGTCAGGACGGCGAGCAGCCAGAGCGGGCCCCGCATCAGCCAGGGCGCCTCGTGCGGGTGGCCCGGCGCGCGCGCGCGGCCGAAGAAGGCGATGAAGACGACGCGGAACATGTAGAAGGCGGTCAGGAACGCCGTGAACGCCAGCATGAGGAACGGCCACGTCATGCGCGCCTCCCAGACGCCGGCGAGCACCGCCTCCTTCGAGAAGAACCCGGCCAGCGGCGGGAGCCCCGCGAGCGCGAGCGTCCCGACGATGAAGAGCACGCCTGTCTGCGGCATCACCCGGAAGAGCCCGCCCATCCGGAAGATATCGTTCGTCCCGACCGCGTGGATCACCGCGCCCGCGCCGAGGAACAGGAGCGCCTTGAACAGGCCGTGCGTCAGGAGGTGCAGGACGCTCGCGTACGCCGCGCCCGCGCCCGCGGCGGCCATCATGTAGCCGAGCTGGGAGACGGTCGAGTAGGCGAGGACGCGCTTGATATCGCCTTCGACGCACGCCATGCTCGCGGCGAGCAGCGCGGTGAAGGCGCCGACCCAGCCGATGAGCGTGAGCACGTCCGGCGTGAGCGCGAAGAGCGGCTGGGCGCGCGCGACCAGGAAGACGCCCGCCGTCACCATCGTCGCCGCGTGGATCAGCGCAGACACCGGCGTCGGCCCCTCCATCGCGTCCGGGAGCCAGACGTGGAGGGGGAACTGCGCCGACTTGCCGACGGCGCCCAGGTAGATCAGGAACATGATCGTCCCGAGCCCCTCGATCGCGAGCGCGTGCTCCTGCGCCTTGGTGAAGAGCGCCTGGAACTCGAAGGTGCCCGTCGCCCCCCACAGCATCACGATCCCCACGACGAAGCCGAGGTCGCCGAGCTTCGTGATCCAGAAGGCCTTGACCGCCGCGCGCGCGGCCGACGGCCGCTCGTACCAGTAACCGATCAGGAGATACGAGCAGAGCCCGACCAGCTCCCAGAAGACGAACATCTGGACGAACGAGGGCGACAGCACGAGCCCGAGCATGGAGAACGCGAAGAGCGACTGGTAGGTGTAGTAGCGGCCCAAGGCGGGCACCCGCTCGTCTCCGAGGTACGCCAGCGAGTAGACCTGGACGAGCAGGGAGACGAGCGTGACGAGCACGAGCATCACGCTCGACAACGGGTCCACGAGGAGGCCGACCGTCGCCATCGGGCCACCGTCGGCCGGGATCCACGCCCAGGTCGCGGTGCGCCGGGCGCCGTCGCGCCAGACTCCCAGCGCCGCGACGTGGGCCACGGCCGCCGCCAGGATCGAGACGGCGCCCGCCGCGCGACCCGCGCGGCGCAGCGGCGCCACGACGGCCAGGACGAGGAAGGCGGCGAAGGGCAGCCCGAGGACCAGGAGCGGCGCGCGCGCGCCGAGATCCATCGCGTCAGCCCCGGAGCAGGTCGAGTCGGTCTGCCTCGACGGTCCGCCGGACGCGGAAGATCGCGATCACGATCGCGAGGCCCACGGCGACCTCGGCGACGGTGATCGAGATCGTGAACAGCGTGAAGACGAGCCCCGCCACGTCCGCGCGGAAACGCGCGAAGGCCACCAGGTTGATGTTCACCGCGTTCAGCATCAGCTCGATGCCGAGGAGGATGCCGATCGCGTTGCGCCGGGTGAGGACGCCGAAGAGGCCGATCGCGAACACGAGCGCCGCGAGCGTGAGGTAGCCGTAGAGGCTCACGGGCGGAGCTCAGTCCTCGGTCCGCGCGAAATAGAGCGCGCCGAGCAGCGCGACCACGAGCAGCACGGCGAGCAGCTCGAGCGTGGCCGCCCAGGGGCCGACGAGCGCCCGACCGATCACGGGCGTGAGGTCGCCCGGGAGTGACGGCCGGGGGCCGCCGAGGGGCACCTGGATGAGGAACCCCGCCACGCCCACGAAGACCGCCGCGGCGACGACGGCGCCGTGGACGACGTAGCGGCTCGTCTGCGCGATCCGCTCGCCGACGAGGCGCTCGGTCAGCATGATCGCGAACACGACGATGGTGACGACGCCGCCCGCGTACAGCAGGAGCTGGACGCCGAAGAGGAACGGCGAGTCGAGCAGCAGGAAGACGACGCCGGTCGCGACGAGCGCGGCGGCCAGGTAGAGCACGGCGTGGAACAGGTTGGGCGTGAGCACCACGGCGAGGCTCGAGGCGACCAGCGCCGCGGCGACCACCCAGAAGCTCACAGCCTCGAGCGTCACTCGGCGGGCTCCTTCGCTTCTCCTTTGGCGCCCTCGACGGCCCGGGCGGGCTTCGGGGGCGCCTGCATGTCGCGGAGCCTGTTGCCCGTGGCCCACGACGCCTCGTGGGCGAGGCCCAGGGCGTGGAGCCGGTCCTTGTCGAGGAGCAACTCGCGGCGATCCGCAGTGGCCAGATCGAAGGTCTTCAGCATGATGATCGCGTCGGTCGGGCACACCTGCACGCAGAGCTCACAGAACTCGCACGCGTAGAGCTCGAGCGTGAACGTCTTGGCCCAGTTCCGCTTCTCGCTCTTGAGCATCTCCACCTTGATGACCTGCGGCGGGCAGATGTACTCGCAGAGCCGGCAGCCGATGCAGTTCTCCTCGCCGGTCTCCGTGTCGTAGGTGAGCGCCAGGATCCCGCGGAAGCGGTCGGGGTACGCGCGCTGCACGTCGGGGTACCGGAGCGTGACCGGCGCGCGGAAGAAGTTCCGGAGCGTGACGCCCATGGCGCGGCCGACGGCGCCGACGAGCTGCGAGAGCTCGCCCCAGAAGCCCGGCGGCCGGCCCCCGCCGTTACGCACCGGCGCCTCGGGTGGCGACCCAGAGCCCGGTCGCGAACAGCAGCAGGATCGAGGCGGGCAGCAGGACCTTCCACGAGATCGCGAGGATCTGGTCCACGCGGATCCGCACGAAGCTCCACCGTACCCACGTCACGAGCAGGAACACGAGCACGGCCTTCAGGAGGAACCAGAGCGGGCCGAGCCACGCCGGGCCGGGCCCGAGCCAGCCGCCGAGGAAGAGGAGCGCCCCGAGGAAGCTCGTCCCCAGCATGTGCGCGTACTCGCCGAGCTGGATGAGCGCGAACTTCATGCCGCTGTACTCGACCCGGAAGCCCGCGACCAGCTCCGATTCCGCCTCGAGGATGTCGAACGGCACCCGGTTCTCGGCGGCGAGCGTCGCGACCACGAACGCGACGAACGCGAGCTGACCGAACACGGGATACGCGACGAACCAGAGGCCCTGCTGCGCGGCGACGATCGTCGACATCTGGAGCGAGCCCGCCAGGAGCACCGGTACGAGGGCCGCGAAGATGAACGGCAAGTCGTACGAGATGATCTGGTTCACGGCGCGCATCGCCGAGAGCAGGGCGTATTTGTTGTTCGAGCCCCAGCCGCCCATAAAGAGCCCCACGATCTCGAGCGAGGACACTGCGAGAAAAAAGAGCACGCCGATGTTGAGGTCGGCGACGCCAAGGTCCGGCGCGAAGGGGATCGTGGCGTAGATCAGGATGCACGGCACGAGGAACACGATCGGCGCGAGGTTGTAGACGCCGCGGTCCGCCGCCGTCGGGACCACGTCCTCCTTCAGCATGAGCTTGAGCGCGTCGGCGATCGGCTGGAGCCAGCCGTGGGGGCGGCCGACGTAGTAGGGGCCGATCCGCGACTGCATGCGCGCCGCGAACTTCCGCTCGAGGAGCGTCACGTAGGCGACGAGCCCGAGAATGGCGTTCAGGACGATGAACGCCATGAGCGCGTGCCACGCAAGGGGCGGCATGGTCAAGACGCGGCGAGCGACGCGCTGACGCTCATCGATCCACCTCGCCGAAGACGGGGTCCACGGAGCCCATGATCGCCACGACGTCCGCGACCTTGTGCCCCGGAATGATGTGCGGCAGCACGGCGAGATTCGAGAACGACGCACCCCGCCACTTCATACGGTAGGGCTTGGGACCGCCGTCGCTGACCAGGTAGCAACCGACCTCGCCCCGGGCGCCCTCGATGCGCGCGTACGCCTCGCCCTTCGGCACCCGGATCTGCCCCACCGACTTCACGCCCGGCCGCGACGAGATCGGCCCCGCGGGTAGCCCGTCCAGCGCCTGGCGGACGATCTTGATGGACTCGCGGAACTCGACCATCCGAACGCGGTACCGGGCGTAGCAGTCCCCCGCCGTCTCGACGGGCACGCGGAAGTCGAAATCCGGGTAGGAGGAGTAGGGCTCGGCACGGCGGATGTCGTAGCTCACGCCCGAGCCGCGGATGAGGGGCCCCGAGACCCCGACCTCCTCCGCGAGCGCGCGCGAGATCACCCCGACGCCCCGGGCGCGCGCGAGGAAGAACGGGTTGCCCTCGAGCATCGCCTCGTACTCGTCGATCCGCTGCTCGATGACGTCGAGGGTCTCGCGCACCTTCGCGTCCCAGCCCGCCGGCACGTCGTAACGGGTCCCGCCGACCTGGTGGAAGCCGTACAGGAGGCGCGCGCCCGTCAGCTCCTCGAAGCGGTCGAGGATCAGCTCGCGCTCGCGGATGCAGTAGAGGAACACCGTCGCGCCGCCGCCGAGGGCGCCGCCCATGTCCATGCACCAGGTGCCGAGCCAGAGGCAGTGCGAGGCGATCCGCTGGAGCTCGGCGGCGATCACCCTGAGGTACTGCGCGCGCTTCGGCACCTCGAACGTGCCGAGCTTCTCCACGGCGGAGACGTACGCGAGCTCGGAGGTCATCGCGGCGACGTAGTCGGTCTTCGAGGCGATCGAGGGGTACTGCACGTACGTGAGGGTCTCGCCGAGCTTCTCGTGGCAGCGGTGGAGGTAGCCGATCACCGCGTCGACGGCGACGACCGTCTCCCCCTCGAGCGTCAGGACCGCGCGGAAGACGCCGTGGGCGGACGGGTGCTGCGGCCCCATGTTCATCGTGAGGCGCTCGCTGCCCCCGTAGCCGATCTCGACGATCTGCCGCGCGTCGACCGCCATCTAGCGCATCGGGGAGACGGCGGTGGGGTTGAGGATGACCGACCGCATCTCGACGAGCAGCGGCGCCGACGCGGCGAGGAACTTCTGCCACTCCGGGTCCTTCAGCGCGTTGCCCCGGACCTCGCCGCGGTGGTTCAGGTCGCGGTACGCCCAGAGGTGGACGACCTCGTTGAGCTGCCCCATCTCCGTCTGCCAGAGGCCGACGTTCTTCGAGTACTTCTCGCGTACGGGCATGATCGCCTTGAAGTGACCGAGCCACTCCGCCGCCTTGCCGGGGTGCGCGCGGTACCAGCGGAGCTCGTACACGTGGCCGGCGTCGGCGGGCGGCGTGAGCGGCAGCACCGGGGAGAGGATCTTGTTCTCCTGGGCGAGCATCATCGGCCGGATCTTCGGGACGTACCCCTGGGTCCAGTCCTCGTTCTTCATGAGCTCGGCGCGCAGCCGATCGCGCTCGTCGAGGCTCGGGTAGTTCCAGAGGTGCACGTACTGGTTGAGCAGCCCGAACTCCGTGGTCCACGCGCCCTCGAGCTTGCCGTACTTGTCACCACGCGTCCGTCGGCCGATCTCCTGGTTGAGCTTGAGGTACTCGCCCTGCTTGCCCGGCACCAGCGTGTAGGTCCTGAGCTCGTAGATCATGCGCGGCTCCTTCCGTGGTGGCTCATCGTCCTTGGGGGCTCATCGATAGGGCGCCATGGGCGTGTCGACGGCGTAGTCCTTCCGGAGCGGATGACCCTCCCAGTCCTCGGCGAGGAGGATGCGTCGCGGATCGGGATGGCCCTCGAAGACGACGCCGAACATGTCGTAGCACTCCCGCTCCATCCAGTCGGCGCCGCGCCAGACGGGGACGAGCGACGCGCAGCGCGTCTCCCCCGCGCCGAGCTTCGTCCGCGCCGTCACGACAAGCCCTGCGTCGAGATTCTCCACGCGGCACAGCACCTCGAGTCCCTGGTCCTTCCAGTCGATCGCCGACAGCCAGTTGAAGTACCGGCAGCCGAGCTCGTCGCTCGCGAAGCGGCCGAACGTGAGCCAGCGCTCGCGCGGGAGCGCGACGCCGAGGGCCCCGCCCTCGGCGGTCGGCTCGACGCCAAACCTCTCCCGGATTCGCGCGCTCGCGTCGGCGCTGGTCATGCTCACTCGCGGTCGGCGGTGGTCGAGCGCTGCCCGGTCTTCTGAAACTCGGCGACCTGCTCCTTCAGCTTCAGCAGGCCGTACATGAGCGAGTCGGGGGTGGGCGGACAGCCGGGGACGTAGACGTCGACGGGCACCACGCGGTCCACGCCCTTCACGACGTGATAGCCGTGGCGGAACGGCCCGCCGGAGTTCGCGCACGAGCCCATCGAGACGACCCACTTCGGGTCGGGCATCTGGTCGTAGATGCGCTTGAGCATCGGCGCCATCTTGATGGTCACGGTGCCGGAGACGATCATGAGGTCGGAGTGGCGCGGCGACGCCCACGGGACCATGCCGAAGCGCTCCACGTCGAAGCGCGAGGCAAAGGTCGCCATCATCTCGATCGCGCAGCACGCGAGACCGAACGTCACGGGCCAGATGGACGACTGGCGTGCCCAGTTGAAGATCTTGTCGGTAGACGTTGTGACGACCCACCCGCCCGGCATGTGGTGGATCGCATCCGCGATGGAGGCGAGGGTGTTCGACGTCTTGTCGTCGGTCCCGCGCTCCTGGTGGTGCTTCTCCCACTCCTGGAGATCCTTGAACTCGCTCCAGACCGCCGGCGGGACCTGCGGGACGGGCGGCTTCACTTCCACTCGAGCACGCCCTCCCGGTAGGCGTAGACCCAGCCGAGCCCGATGATCGCGACGAACCCCGCCATCACCCCGAAGGCGCTGAGGCCGAGCGCCCTCAGCACGAGCACCCACGGGAAGAGGAACACCGCGAGCGCGTCGAAGACGATGAAGATCAGCGCGACCAGGTAGAACCCGACGGGGAACTGGCTCCACGCCTGGCCGATCGGCACGGCGCCGCACTCGTAGTTCATGAGCTTCACCGCGTCGGGGCGACTGGGCCTGAGGAGTCGTGCCACGGCGAGCGACACGAGGCCGAACCCCACGATGAACAAGCCGAAAATCAGCACGGGCAGGTAGCCCGACACGATGCCTCCTTCGTGACGATCCGGGACGGGAGTATAACACGCAGCCTCGGCGGCGCACCGGCACCGCCGAGGGCGGGGGTGCCGCACCTCTCGTGCTAGACTCGCGCGTGATGCGTGTACTGGTCGTCGAGGACGAGCCGGACCTGGCCGACGTGTTCCGTGACTTCCTCCTCGAGCTGGGTCACCTGCCGCTCGTCGTGCACACCGCAGAGGCGGCGCTCGGCCAGCTCCGGACGGAGCGTCCGGACGCGATCATCCTCGACATCCACCTCCCGGGCATGAGCGGTCTCGAGTTCCTCCAGCTCCGTCCCGTGAAGGAGCTCGGCGTGCCGGTGGTCGCCGTCTCGGGCGTGGTCACCGAGAGCCAGGCCCGTGAGTGCCTGCACCTCGGCGCAGCCGACTTCGTCGGCAAGCCCGTGCAGCTCGAGCGCCTGAGCGAGGTCCTGATGTACCTCGAGCCGGTCGCGATGAGCCGGTCCGCCACGGGCGCGCCCCGCCCCGACCGCCGGGGGCAGCCGCGGGCGCCGTACGCGCTCCCCGTGCACGTCATGGAGTACAGCGGCACCGAGCACCACGCGACCAGCCTCGAGCTCGGCGTCATGGGGATGAAGGCGCGCCTCCGGACCACCCTCTCGCCCCGCACCGCGGTCAAGCTCACGTTCACCCCGCCCGATGGCGGGACGGCCATCACCGTGATGTCGCTGGTGATGCGCGCGGACGCGGACGGCCACGCCTTCGCGTTCGTGAACCTGGACTCCCGGTCGTTGGACCGACTCAACGCCCTGATCCAGCGGCGCGTCGGAGCCTAGTTGAACATGGGGGCCCCGAGATGGCCCCTCGATAACCCTACAGGTTCCTAGCGCGCGAGCGTCTGGTCGGCGAGCGCCGCCGCCTGCGCTTCCCCTTCGGGGCCCTGCAGCACGAGCGTGCGGTACCGCGCCGCGAGCGTCCGCGCGGCCTCGAACCCGCCCCCGTTCGCCGCCTCGAGCTCCGCCACGCGCATAACGACGCCGAGCAGGCGGTCGAAGTGACCGGTCATGCGCCGCCGCACGTCGCCGTAGCCCTTCACGAGTTGCGCCGCGCGCGCGACCTCCCGCGCGAGCGGGCGGTCCCAGGCGGCGCACCGGGCGACGGCGGCGAGCCATCGCTCCATCCGCGCGTGCTCCTCGTGGGCGCGATAGGAGATCGGCCGGAGCGGACGCAGGAGCGTCAGGAGCCAGACGCGCAGGTAGCCCGCGACGGTCGTCGTGCGGACGTGCTGGCCGAGGGTCGGCCGGCCGCGCGGCCAGCGGCGCTCGGCCCAGCGCGCGAACGGCGCCACCAGCCGACGCGGCAGGATCCCCCAGATCTCGTCGAGGTCGGGCTTGAGATAGTCGGTGACGACGATCTCGCCTCGCGTCACGCCTTGCTCCCGGCGGATCCGCTCGAATCGGCTCCAGCGGGTTTTCAGCTGGGCGACCCGGATCGCGTCCTCGTACGTCATCCAGACCGCGAGGCTCCGCGCGAGGAGACCCAGCAGCGTGGGGTCGTCGAGGGCGACGAAGGGGCGCAGCCGGGCGAGGTAACGCTCGACGTACGCGCCGTTCTGATACTCGGTGAGCCGTTCGATCGCCTGGCCGAGCACCGGCCGGAGCTCCGCCGGGAAGCCCGCGGTCAGCCGCGCCGCGTCGGTGTCGGTCGCCGCTGCCGGCCGGCCCGCCGCGACGGTGAGCGGCGCCGGGGCCGCGCTCGCCGACGTGAGGCGTTGGGCGGCGGCGAGCCCTGCATCGAAGCCGCGGAGGTTGGCGCCGACCTGAACCCCTTTCCGGCGAATCGCCTCGCGGAACGCGTCGGCGCGGATCGGCAGCGCGCCCGCCGCCGCGAGGGCCCCGAGCAGGACCGCGTTCGCCTCCGTCCCGTGTTCACGCGCCAGCGCGAGGGCGTCGAAGGCGTAGAGCGCGCGCGAGAACGCGCGCGCCGCGCGCTGCAGGTCCTCGCTCGGGTAGATCCCGCGCCCGGTCACGATCTTCTCGTGGATCGAGTACAGGCGGTGCGTGCTCGCGACGATCGTGGTGCGCGCGGGCGACGGGAAGCCGAGCTCGATCATCCGCCCGACCTCCAGGAACTCCGCGGCGAGCAGCACGTCGAGGGCGCCGGGCACCGGATAGAGCGAGAAGACCGGCGGCTCGGCGTCGCGCGCGTCGCACAGCTCGATGTAGTAGGTGGTCGAGCCGGTCCGCTGCGCGACGCCCGGGATCGACGTCCCGTGGACCGGATAGCCGTCCAGCAGCGCCGCATCCACGACCCAGTCGAGGAGGACGCCGCCCCCCTGGCCGCCGACGGCCGGGATCAGGACGCTCAGGACCCGCGGGTCGCTCACACGGGGACGGCGGCGAGGCGGCGGATCACCGCCCGGCGCGCGCCGGCCAGGACCCGCGTCCAGCGTGACGGGTTCTCGACCACCTTCACCTCGTAGAACGAGGGGCAGAGGACGGCCGCGTGCGCGACCTCGCCGCACACGCCGCAGCCGACGCACGTGTCGTCGACGTGCGCGACCGGGTCGTCGCGGAGCGGGTCGGGATTGTCCCGGAGCGTCAGCGAGGGACAGCCGTTCAGGCGCATGCACGAGTGGTCGCCCGTGCAGACGTCGGGGTCCACGCCGAAGCGCGGCTGGACGACCTCCTCGCCCGCCGCGAGCGCTTTGCGCGCGCGGGGCTTCTCGCGCCGCTGGCGCTCGAGCATGCACTCGTTCCGGGCGATGATGACCTTGAGCCCGGGCACCCGCGTCGTCAGCGCCTCGCGCAGCGTCTTCATCACCTCGGCGATGCGGTAGGAGTTCACGGTGCGGATCCACGGCACGCCGAGGCCGCGCAGCGCGTCGAGGATCGTCATCGCCACCGGCTCCCGTCGCGCGTTGGTTCCGGTGGACGGCACGTGGTGCTGGCCCGTCGCGGCCGCGTAGAAGTTGTCGAGGATCACCAGCACCGAGTCCTGCTTGTTGCCCATCGCGTTCGCGACCCCGTTGGTGAGGCCGTTGTGCCAGAAGCCGCCGTCGCCCATGACCGAGACGACCCGCCGGCCGAACAGGGGCGCGACGGCGCTCGACGAGGCGAGCCCCATCCCGTAGCCGAGGACCGAGTTGCCGACGTTGAACGGCGCCTGCGTCGAGAAGGTCGAGCAGCCGATGTCGGCCGACACGTGCGTGTCGCCGATCTCCGGCTCGCGCTCGCGGAGGATCTTCATCGCGCTGAACACCGGCCGCTCGGGGCAGCCCGTGCAGAACGACGGCGGGCGCTTGGCGACCGGCTGCGGCAGCACGGCACCGACCGCCTCCCGATGCGCGTTGAGCGCGTGATGCCGCGCGTCGATCGCCGCCGCCGACTGCGACGCGAGCCCCGCCTCGACAAGGAAGCGCCGGAGCCCGCCGATGACGAGCTGCGGGACGTACTCGCCGTGCGGTGAGAACACGTCCTTGCCGTGGATCTCGACGTCGAGCTTCGCGTCGTGGGCGAGCGCGCCGAGCTCGCGCTCGATGTAGTTCGGCATTCCCTCCTCGACCACGAGGAGACGCCGCTTGCCGCGCATGAACGCGATCAGCTCCTCCGGCACGAGCGGGTGGATGGCGTTCAGCACGAGGAGCGGCACCGGCGTGCGGCCACGCGTGTCGGCCACGCCGAGCACGTGGAGGCCACGGAGCGTCGTGTTCCAGAGACCGCCCTGCATCACGATGCCCACGTGCGCCTCGTCGCCGGGGAAGTGCTCGTTGAGCCGGTGCTCGACGATGTAACGGCGCGCGGCGGGCAGCCGCGTCTCGAACTTCCGCGCTTCCATCTGATACGTGAAGGGCGGCAGGTTGATCCGTTCCAGGCTGAAGCTCGGCGCGGTGAGCGGCGAGAGCATGCTGATGCGTGGGCGCACGTTGTCCTTGCACCGGAGCGTGCCGCGCATGTGGCAGGCGCGGATGCGTATCGAGAAGAAGACCGGCTCGTTGCACGCCTCCGAGAGGCCGAAGCCCTCTTCGGCGAAGCGCGCGAACGACTCCAGGCTGTTCCGCGGATCGAGGAGCGGGACCGACGACTTCAGCGCGGTGGAGTGCGTGCGCTCCTGGAGGATCGAGGCGCCCTCGCCGTAGTCCTCGCCGATGACGATGAGCGCGCCACCGATGACCCCGGCCGACGCCACGTGCGACAGCGCGTCGGACGCGACGTTGGTGCCGACGACCGACTTCCAGGTGACCGCGCCGCGCATCGGGTAGTTGATCGAGGCGCCGAGCAGCGCCGCGGCGGCCGCCTCGCTCCCGGATTGCTCGAAGTAGATGCCGAGCGGCTTCAAGACCGGCTCGTTCGCGTCGGCGAGGACGTCGATCAGGTACGACACCGGCGCGCCCGGATAGCCGCCGACGTAGCTCACCCCCGACTGGAGGAGGGCCTTCGTGATCGCGAGGATGCCCTCGCCTCGTAGCACAGCGCCGTCCCCGTACGCGAGCTGTTTGACGTCCTCGGCGAACGATAGCTCTCCCATGGCCGGCTGTAGTTTACTACGTCCGTGGACGTGGTGGTCCGTCGCGCGTTCGGGTCGGAGGCGCCCGTGCTGACGCGCGTGGCCCGCGCCGCGAAGCGCCACTGGAAGTATCCCGAGGCGTGGATCGCGCGCTGGCGCGACGCGCTCACCGTCACGCCGGCATTCGTCGAGCGCCACCCCGTCCGGTGCGCGGTCCGCGGCGCCCGCGTGGTCGGCTTCTACGCGCTCGCGGGCGCGGGGCCCACACGCGAGCTCGAGCACTTCTGGGTCCTTCCCGCGCACATGGGTCGGGGCGTCGGCGCGCGCCTCTTCGCGGACGCCGTCGCCACGCTCCGGGCCGACGGGGCGCGCCAGCTCAGGATCGCGTCGGATCCCTTCGCCGTGGGCTTCTACCGACGGATGGGCGCGCGCCTGGT
>WNFW01002401.1_pt1 | contig 15729 bp, 14 predicted proteins | sample 5400131 | NCBI WGS metagenome assembly WNFW01 (sample SAMN13153362, study PRJNA577476) | soil metagenome | isolation source: 20 cm soil or saprolite under grassland replicate 1 | place: USA:California | collected 2016-06-15 | reverse complement strand
CTCGCGCATATTGGTCCAAGCCGGCCTGGTCCCGGTCTCGATCGGCCTGATCGCGGCCGCCGCCATGGTGCTGGCGCGCGCCGCCGACCACAATTGGGTGGCCGTGCTCGTCACGGTCGCGACCGCGGCGCTCGCCTATGCGACCCGCATCCATCCGCTGTGGATGTTCGCCGGCGCGGGCTTGCTGGGCCTGGCCGGCCTCGTCTAGGCAGGCGGTTCGGCCGGCGGCGCGGACGTGTGCCGGCAGAACGCGTGCGAATCTCGCGATCCGGTATAATGGATTGGCCGAGATACAGCGGGCCTCGAGGCTTGAGCCATGCGTCAATATCATGAGCTGATGGAGCGCATTCTGGCCGACGGCGCCGAGAAGCGCGACCGCACCGGGGTGGGCACGCTTTCGGTGTTCGGGCATCAGATGCGGTTCGATCTTGCTGCGGGCTTCCCGCTGCTCACCACCAAGAAAGTCCACCTGAAATCCATCGTCTACGAGCTGCTCTGGTTCCTGCGCGGCGACACCAACATCCAGTACCTCAAGCAGCACGGCGTCTCGATCTGGGACGAATGGGCGGACGAGCGCGGCGAGCTCGGACCGGTTTACGGCCAGCAGTGGCGCTCGTGGCCCGCGGCCGACGGGCGCACCATCGACCAGATCGGCCACGTCGTGGAATCCATTCGCAAGAACCCGGATTCCCGGCGTCTCATCGTCACCGCCTGGAATCCGGCCGAGGTCGAGAAGATGGCGCTGCCGCCGTGCCATTGCCTGTTCCAGTTCTATGTCGCCGGCGGGCGGCTGTCCTGTCAGCTCTACCAGCGCTCCGCCGACGTGTTTCTCGGCGTCCCGTTCAACATCGCCTCCTACGCGCTGCTCACGCTGATGGTCGCCCAGGTGACCGATCTGCAGCCCGGCGAGTTCATCCACACGCTGGGCGACGCCCATCTCTATCTCAATCATCTCGAGCAGGCCCGCCTGCAGCTTTCGCGCGCGCCGCGCGCGCTGCCGAAGATGCGCATCAACCCGGCCGTCAAGGATCTGTTCGCGTTCCGTTACGAGGATTTTCGCCTCGAAGGCTACGATCCGCATCCGGCCATCAGGGCCGAGGTGGCGGTGTGAGCGATGCATCGCGGCGCGATGGCGCCGCGGATTCGGTGCAGCCGTCGGCCGCGATCGTCATCGTCGCGGCGGTCGGCGAGAACGGCGTGATCGGGCGGGACGGCGGCCTGCCGTGGCGGCTCAAATCCGACATGAAACACTTCCGCTCGCTCACCTGGGGCAAGCCGGTGATCATGGGTCGCAAAACCTATCTGACGCTGCGGCGGCCGTTGCCGGGACGCACCAACATCGTGATCACGCGAGACCGAAGTTTTTCCGCGCCGGGTGTGCTCGTCACGCCGAACCTCGAGAATGCCCTCGCCATCGGTCGCGGCGACGCGCTGCGGCGACGCGTCGGCGAAATCGCCGTGGTCGGCGGGGCCGAGATCTATGCGCAGACCTTGGGGCTGGCGGAACGCATCGCGCTCACCCTGGTGCATATCCGGCCGCAGGGCGAGACGATGTTTCCGCCGATCGACCGCGAGGTGTGGGAAGAGACGGAACGCATCGAGCTCGCGCGCGGTCCGGATGATGAGGCGGCGTTTGCGTTTGTCAGTTACCGCAGGCGTCGAATCGGGCACGCGACGGAAAGCCGCGCTTAACCAAGTCTGCCCGTGCTAGGCGGGAGCAGGGTTTGGGCACAGATTAGCCGCGTTGTAACCGACGAATGCGTCCCCTATAACCCCTGCACGGGAGACGCACTGCCGGCTCGACCGGCGATTTGGAGCCATTCATGCCGTGGAGCAATCAGGGCGGCGGACCCTGGGGTTCCGGGAAGGGGCCCTGGGGCTCCGGACCGCAGTCCTCCGGTCCCACCCCGCCGGACCTCGAGGAGCTGCTGCGCCGCAGCCAGGACAAGCTCAGGACCGTGCTGCCGGGCGGGAGTTTTGGCGGGCGCGGCTTTGCGCTGATCGCGCTCGCCGTGCTGGCGCTATGGGGATTTTCCGGCTTCTTCCGCGTCGAGCCCGACGAACTCGGCGTCGTGCTCCGGTTCGGCAAATACGTCCGCGATGTGCAGCCGGGACTCAATTATCACCTGCCGTATCCGATCGAGTCGGCGCTCACCCCCAAGGCCCTGCGCGTGAACAAGATCGACGTCGGCATGCGGCTGGTCGAAGATATCCGCCGCGGCACCACCATGCGCGACGTCCCCGAAGAAAGCCTGATGCTCACCGGGGACGAGAACATCGTCGACGTCGATTTCTCGGTGTTCTGGCTGGTCAAGCCGGGCGGGGTCAGCGATTATTTGTTCAACATCCAGAATCCGGAAGGCACGGTGAAGGCGGTGGCCGAGAGCGCCATGCGCGAGGTGATCGGCCGCTCGCAGATCCAGCCGATCCTGACCGGCGCCCGGCAGACGATCGAAGGCGGGGTTCAGGATCTGATGCAGCGCACTCTCGACCATTACGGGGCCGGCGTTCAGATCACCCAGGTGCAGCTGCAGAAGGTCGATCCGCCCGCGCAGGTCATCGATGCGTTCCGCGACGTGCAGGCGGCCCGCATCGACGCCGAGCGCGCCCAGAACGAGGCGCAGACCTACGCCAATCGCGTGGTGCCGGAAGCACGGGGGCGGGTGGCGCAGATCACCCAGGCGGCCGAAGCCTATCGGGAGCAGACGGTGGCCGAGGCCACCGGCCAGGCGTCGCGGTTCCTGAAGATCTACGACCAGTACAAGAACGCCCCGGAGGTGACGCGCCAGCGCATGTATCTGGAGACCATGGAGCGGCTGTTCGGCGGCACCGACAAGATCATCGTGGACTCCTCGAAGGCCGGCGGAACGGGCGTGGTGCCGTACCTTCCCTTGAACGAGCTCCGCCCGCAGACGCAGACGCCGCAAACGGGAGGCAGCAAATGAAGCTCAGTCTCACCAGCGGCGTCATCATCGTCCTCGGGGCCGTCGCCCTGATCGTCGCCTATGGTTCGCTGTTCACGGTCTATCAGACCCAGCAGGCGCTGGTGGTCCGCTTGGGCAAACCAATCTGGGTGATCACCGAGCCGGGCCTGAACTACAAGGCGCCGCTGATCGACAGCGTCATCGGCATCGACAAGCGCATCCTCGATCTCGAAGCGCCTTCCCAGGAGGTGATCGCGTCCGACCAGAAGCGCCTGGTGGTCGACTCCTTCGCCCGCTATCGGGTCCAAGATCCGCTGAAATTCTATCAGACGGTCGGCTCGATCGAGGCGGCCAACTCGCGGCTCTCCACCTTGCTGATCTCGGCGTTGCGCCGGGTGCTCGGCGAAGCCTCGTTCATCCAGTTGGTGCGCGACGAGCGCCCGCAGCTCACCCAGCGCATGCGCGAGCAGCTCGACCACGAAGCCGGTGCGTTCGGCATCGCGGTCGTCGACGTGCGCATCCGCCGGGCCGATCTGCCCGAGCAGAACAGCCAGGCGGTCTATCAGCGCATGCAGACCGAGCGCCAGCGCGAGGCGGCGGAGTTCCGCGCCCAGGGCAGCCAGCGCTCGCAGGAAATCCGCTCCAAGGCCGACCGCGACGTCACCGTGCTGATCGCGGATGCAACCTCCCGGTCCGAGCAGATCCGCGGCGAGGGCGATGCCCAGCGCAACCGCATCTTCGCCGACGCCTACGGCAGGGACCGCGACTTCTTCGGCTTCTACCGCTCGATGCAGGCCTATGAGACCGGGCTGCGCCACAACGACACGCGCATGCTGCTCAACCCCGACACCGATTTCTTCCGGTATTTCGTCGATCCGAGCGGCAAGAGCATCGAGGGCGCCAAGAGCGACAACGCGCGAGCCGGCAGCGCGACGAAATAGCGGCGCCACGAAATAGCACCGCGGCCCGGCCCGGCCATGTCCGATTTTTTGATCGCGATCGGTCTGGTCTTCGTCATCGAGGGACTGGTGTTCGCGGCATTTCCGGGCGCCGCGAAACGGGCGATGCTGAGCGTGCTGGAAACGCCCGAGCATCTGCTCCGCATCGTCGGAATCGCCTGTGCGGCGCTCGGCGTGGTGATGATCTGGCTGGTACGGGGGTGATCCGGAGAACGAACGACGGATCGTGGACGGCTGCAACAGAGCCCGCCTTTTCCGTCCTCTGCGATGTCCGCCGGCCCGAAGTGCGCGCGCACATGCGCGTTACCCGCACTGTGAACCTCGCCGGAGTCGCTTTTCCGCCAAATTCCCGTCGCTAAAAGCGTTCCCTGCAGGAGGCCGTCCTTGCGTCCCGGTGCGGATCGAGTCAGTGTCCCGGCCAATCTTGCATCTTGCGCTTGGAGAACGACACCCCATGGCCGGCTATGCTCGCGATCTCGCTCGAAATCTCCGCCGTCCGGCATTCGCCGCGCTGACCGCGACGGCGCTGGCGGTCTCCGCGTTCTCGGCCCCGGCGCTGGCGCGCGGGCCCGACGCGATCGCCGAGGTCGCCGAAACGGTGATCGACGCGGTGGTGAACATTTCCACGTCGCAGACCATCGATTCCAAGGTCGGGCCGATGCCGCAGTTGCCGCCCGGCTCGCCGTTCGAGGAATTTTTCGACGAATTCTTCAAGAATCGACGCGGCCAGGGCGACAATCCCAACCGCGAGCACACCCCGCGCCGCGTCAACTCGCTCGGCTCCGGGTTCATCCTCGATGCGTCCGGCATCGTGGTGACCAACAATCACGTCATCTCCGATGCCGACGAGATCAACGTCATCCTCAACGACGGAACCAAGCTCAAGGCCGAGATCATCGGTCGGGATCAGAAGACCGACATCGCGCTGCTCCGGGTGAAGCCCGACAAGCCGCTCAAGGCGGTGAAATTCGGCGATTCGGAAAAGCTGCGGCTCGGCGAATGGGTGATCGCGATCGGCAACCCGTTCAGCCTCGGCGGCACGGTGACGGCCGGTATCGTCTCGGCGCGCAACCGCGACATCAACTCCGGGCCATACGACAATTACATTCAGACCGATGCGGCCATCAACCGCGGAAATTCCGGCGGTCCGCTGTTCAACCTGGAGGGCGAGGTGATCGGCGTCAACACCGCGATCATTTCGCCTTCGGGCGGGTCGATCGGCATCGGCTTTGCCGTGCCGTCCAAGACCGCGATGCCGGTGATCGAGCAGCTGCGCCAATTCGGCGAGACGCGGCGGGGCTGGCTCGGCGTGCGCATTCAGCAGGTCACCGACGAGATCGCCGAGAGCCTGGGCATGAAACAGGCGCGCGGAGCGCTGGTCGCCGGTGTCGACGACAAGGGACCGGCCAAGCCCGCCGGCATCGAGCCCGGTGACGTGATCGTCAAATTCGACGGCCACGAGATCAAGGAAATGCGCGATCTACCGCGGGTCGTCGCCGACACCCCGGTCGGCAAGGACGTGCAGGTCAGCATCGTCCGCAAGGGCAAGGAAGACACCAAGACCGTGAGGCTCGGCCGGCTCGAGGACGGCGAGAAGAAGGCCGCGCTCGCCAAGAACGAAGGGACTCCGGAAGAGAAATCGGTGGTCAAGAAAACGCTCGGGCTCGACCTCTCGAACCTGACCGACGACCTGCGCAAGCGCTACAAGATCAAGGACAGCGTCAAGGGCGTGGTCATTACCGCGGTCGAAGACGGCTCGGCGGCGGCCGACAAGCGCCTCGCGCCGGGCGACGTCATCGTCGAATTGGGGCAGGAGCCGGTATCGAACGCCGCCGACGTGCAGAAGAAGATCGACCAGTTCAAGAAGGACGGCCGCAAGTCGGCGCTGCTGTTGATCGCCAATGCCGAAGGCGAGGTGCGGTTCGTGGCGCTGGCGCTGCAATAACGGGACTCTTAGGGTTCGTCATTCCGGGCCGGCCTAAAGGACCGAACCCGGAATCCATGGCCACCGGCAAGCTCGGCCTGAATCGCGTTCATAGGTTCCGGCCCCCGCCTTCGCGGGGGCATGGCTCGCGCCGGAGCCTGCCCCGGACCTGATCCGGGGGCGCGCCCCGGAATGACAGCGTGACATCACCCCGCCACGAACTCCTCGCGGCTGTAGCCCTGGATGTACAGCAGCGCGGTGAGATCGCCGTGATCGATGCGGGCGTGCGCGCTCGCGGCAACCTTGGGCTTGGCCCGATAGGCGACGCCGAGCCCGGCGGCTTTCAGCATCGCAAGATCGTTCGCCCCATCGCCGACCGCAAGCGTGTGCTCGCGCGCAAGTCCGAGCTTGTCGGTGAGGTCGAGCAGCGCGGCGAGCTTTCCGTCGCGTCCGAGGATCGGCTCCTCGACCCCCTCGATGCGGCCGGCCTCGATGACGAGACGATTGGCGCGGTTCTCGTGAAAGCCGATCATCGCCGCGACGCGGTCGGTGAACAAAGTGAAGCCGCCGGACACGAGGCAGGTATAGGCGCCGTGCGCGCGCATGGTATGCACCAGCGCCAGGGCTCCGGGACTGACGCGAATGCGCTCGGCAAACACTTCATCGATGATTTTGAGCGGCAGCCCCCGTAGCAGAGCGACGCGCTCGCGTAGCGCCGGCTCGAACGCGATGTCGCCGTTCATGGCGCGCTCGGTGATGGCTGCGATGCGGGATTTCAGCCCGACCTGGTCGGCGAGCTCGTCGAGACATTCCTGGCCGATCATGGTGGAATCCATGTCGGCTACCAGAAGCCGCTTGCGCCGATGCGCCGATGGTTGCACCACCACGTCGATCGGGTGCGCGGCGAGCGCGGATCGCAGTTGCCCGGCCAGCATTCGGTCGTCGACCGGCGCATCGGGGGTGAAGCAAACATCCGCCGCGACGCCCGGCGCGAGCCAGAACAGCGTGGCGCCGCGCAATTTGCCGCGCACGCCGGCGAGGATGGCATCGTCGAGCGCCGGCGTGCCGGGGTTCGAGATCAGGGTTGCCACATGAGTCATGCGAAAACGGCCGCTTGTGCGAATGCAGACGAATGGTGAAAAACCCGCAATTGGTGGTCATTTCTGGCAGTACTGTCCTTGACCATTCGCAAGCATTCTCCTACATCTTTGCCGTACGTCTGCCGTACCGGCGTGTTGCCGCAGGAGTAGGGGGGACAGCTGTGGCCCGCACAATACGGAATTCGAAGCTCGACAGTCGATCCGCTCGGTTAAGGCTGGCGCCGCGACGAGAGCCCTATTGGGCATCCATTGCCCGCGGCTGCACTCTAGGCTATCGCCGCGGGCCAGGGACTTGGATTGCCAAATATCGCGCCGACAGCGGCGAGCGACGCTATGAGGCGATCGGTCCTGCAGATGATGTCATGGATGGGCTGGGTCTCTCCTACCGCCAAGCGCAAGAAAAGGCGCGCGATTTCTTCAAGCGGATGGCCCGTGAGGCTGCGGGCAACTTTGCCCCGATGGATGGCGTCTATACCGTGGCCGACGCTCTGCGGGAATATTTCGCGGATCGTGAGCGCCGTGGCCATAAGGCCGTCTCGCACGACCGTAAGTCAGCTGACGCCCTAATCATTCCCGAACTCGGGAATATCGCGGTCGAGAAGCTTACGAAGGATCGCATTGTGCGATGGCAAGAAGCCATGGCTAGTCGTCCCGGCCGCCTACGTTCAAAGAAAGGTGGGCAGCAGCGGTTCCGAGAGCACGACAGGACGCCCGAGGATATTCGCCGGCGCCGATCCACGTGCAACCGTGTATTGGCAACGCTCAAGGCTGCGCTGAACTTTGCCCATAAGGAAGGAAGGGTACCCGTCGCGGATGCGTGGCAGAGAGTACAGGCATATCGGAATGTCTATGCAGCCAGGGCGCGATACCTCTCGAATGACGAATCGCGTCGGCTCATCAATGCCTGTCCCACGGACTTCCGTGCCCTGGTCACGGCAGCATTATTGACCGGCTGCCGGTATGGCGAGCTTACACGGCTCACGGTGGAAGACTTCCACCCTGATGCTGGTACCCTGCACGTTCGTATCAGCAAGTCGGGCAAGCCTCGCCATGTGGTACTAACCGCCGAGGGCCAAGAATTCTTTGCTCACCAATGTCTCGGAAAGGATACAGCCTCTTTATTGCTTACTCGCACTAACCGCAACCCATGGCAAAGGACTGAACAGCAGCGGCCGATGAAAGCTGCCTGTAAGGCTGCGCAGATTGCTGGCGCCAACTTCCATGCACTGCGGCATACGTACGCTTCTCGGCTCGTTATGAAAGGCGTTCCGCTCTCAGTGGTCGCAGCCCAGCTTGGTCACGCGACCATCAATATGGTCGAGAGACACTACGGCCATCTTGCGCCGAGCTATGTCGCGGAGACGGTACGCGCGGCTTTCGGCGAGCTTGGAATTGCGAATGAGGCCGCGAACGTCGCGCCGATCCGGGCGGTGTCATGAAGGCGCCGGAGTGGATTCCCGAGGTAGCGAAGGCAGCCAACTGCGTCTACGCCAACCTACAGCCGGGGACGATGCCCGCCAACCTGACCTATCGGCTCGGCGCGGACAAGCGCTTAGCGGGTGTTTGGAGGACGTTGGCTGAAGCTCGCCACGACAAGGACGTTACGGTCCTGTTTTGGATGGTTGTCGCCTGCGCCGTCGGCTGCTGCGACGGCAGATTGACGGTTGTTACCCGCAGGGAGCTGGAGGAGACAGCGGCTCAGTTTCGCAAGACGGCCCAACAATTGCGTCTTCTCGTAGGGTTGGTACAGCGGGAACCGCAAAAGCGGGTTCTTCGCGAAGCGGCCAAGGCGTGCGAGGGGTTTGCGAGCACTGCGGTTTCTGACCGGATCCCCAGCCTAGTAGTCAACCGGAAGGTTCAACCGAAGGTGCGAGCCTACGTGGTGTACCTCAGCGCGATAGTGGAGGGGGCGTCCGGGCACCCCTTTAATAAAGTGGTTGGGAAAATCGCAACTGTCGCATTTGATTTGAAGAAGTCGATCCCGATTCGAACGGTTGAATATTGGCGACGTGGCAGCTAAGGAGGCCCAAAAGGCCGCCTTAACTGTGGTTCGGGAACGGGACTCTACAATCTGACCTCAGCTATATGTGCGTGCATCCGATTACACGAGGATGCACCGATGCTGGAGCTGGACGACCCGCGCAGCTGGGCACTGACTAAGCCGGCCTATGGGCTCGAAGATCCGGAAGTCGAAGCCGCCGTAGGCGGCCTCACGAAAGTTTACAGCGAGATCAAAGCCGGACACTTGCGGGCGACGAAGGATGGCAAGCGCACGAAGCTGCTGACGCCGGACATCGTTACGTACCTTCTATGGCGGCGCGAACAGCCCTGCGAGCTGCGAAAATCTCCCAACCCTAAGGTTGCATCAGCTTGAGAGCTTGAAGGGTAGTCCGTCCCGCAAGATCACCGTGGCCTCTATTGAACGGTACATCCGCCCCGGCGTCGCATAGGGACCCTGGGTCGGACAGAAGAGGTGCGTGTCAGATACGTTCCCAAAGGTTCCGATCCGGACAATGAAACGGCATAACACGTCGGAAGCAGTTTAATGCGCCTGTCCAGAAACACGCCTGCGGAGCAGATCATACGCGCTCTGGGCGGCCAATGGCACGCTACCAATGGCACCGCGCGCTGCCCTGCTCATCGAGACGGGGTTCCTTCGCTGTCGGTAACGGACGCGGTCGGAAAGGTTCTGTTCCACTGTCATACCGGCTGCTCGCAAACCGAGGTGATCACCGCGCTTCGAAGGCGTGGTCTTTGGGGTCGGGGCCGACTAGGAGCCGCACCGACCGGTTCGGCTAAGCAACAGCACGATACCAAAGCTGACGAGGCGTCCGATCGACAACGGACAGAAATGGCCCTCCGGATCTGGGCCGAGACGCAGCGTCCCGCGGCCGGGACGCCAGTCGGAAAATATCTCCGGATCCGCGGCATTACGATTCCGCTCTCGAACAGTTTGAATTTCCACCTGGGTCTTAGGCATCCATCCGGTGGAGTCTGGCCCGCCATGGTCGCTCTGGTAACGCGCGGCACCGATGGTGAACCGATTGGGATCCACCGCACGTTCTTATCGCGACATAGCGGGGCCAAGGCGCCGGTCACGCCGCAGAAGATGATGCTCGGCCCCTGCCGCGGTGGTGCTGTCCGGCTTGGTCCTGTCAGCGACCGATTGATGATCGCCGAGGGCATCGAAACCGCACTTTCGGCAATCCAGGCGACCGGCCTGTCGGCCTGGGCGGCGCTGTCGACGTCGGGCCTGCGGGTCCTCGATCTCCCGCCTGTAGTCCGGGAGGTCATCGTGCTCGCCGACGGCGACGACTCGGGAGAATCCGCGGCGAGAACAGCTGGGCTGCGGTGGAGGCGAGAAGGTCGGCTCGTGCGGATCGCACGGCCGCCGGCCGGAATGGATTTCAACGATGTGCTGCTGGACCTTGAAGGGCAGGGGTGAGATGAGTGCTGAGAACGAGAAGAAAATCATTGAGACGATCGAGCAGGCCGAAGTGGTGGTCGACCCACTCGAAAACCTGATCGAGAAGGCCAAGACGGACCTCGGGGTGGTGTTCAAGCCGGACGTGGTCGCCTGTCTTGCCGATCTGGAAAAGAACGATACCGCTCAGTTCCATCAATTACGGGGCGAGCTGAAGAAGGTAGGCGTCCCCGTCGCGAAGCTCGACAAGGCGATCGCGGAGCTGAACGGCCATGTTCGTCGACGCGGCCCCACCCAAGCGCAAATCCTGATTGAACTAGCGGGTGAGGCGGAGCTGTTCCACGCGCCCGATAAGACAGCCTACGCCGACATATACGTCGACGGGCATCGTGAGACCTGGGAGATCTCGAGCCAAGGCTTCAACGATTGGCTGGATCATCGCTCCTTCCAAGAAATGGACGGTGTTCCCAGCGCCGAGGTTCGAAAGTCTGTAATCAGGCAACTCGAGGCCAGGGCGCGATTCGAGGGACCTGAGCGCGATGTACATCTCCGCGTGGCTTCGGATGATGGCCTTGTGTACGTGGACCTTGCGGATCGCGACTGGAGGGCAATAGAAATCGGACCATCGAGGTGGAAAATCATCAATAACCCGCCGGTTCGCTTTCGTCGCGCAAGAGGCATGCTGCCGTTGACGGAACCCGAGCCCGGTGCCGGCATAGAGGAGTTGCTGCCGTTCCTCAACGTGAGAAGGTCAGATGCCGTCCTGATTGCCCACTGGCTGATCAATAGTCTCCTCCCCTGGCCGTCTTATCCGGTTCTAGTACTCCAAGGAGAACAGGGGTCAGCAAAATCAGGAACTTCGCAGCTCCTGCGGGCGCTGTTGGACCCCAACGTGCTGCCCCTTCGGGCGCTGCCGCGCAACGAGCACGAGCTCCTGATCAGCGCCGTGAATGGTCACGTGCTGGCATTCGACAACGTTTCTAACCTGCCGGATTGGATGTCGGATGCCCTATGCCGGTTGGCGACGGGCGGCGGCTCCACGGCCCGCCGGCTCTACTCTGATCGGCAGGAGGAACTGTTCAAAGCCGTGTGCCCGGTGATCCTCAACGGCATCGGGCATGTCGTCACTCGCCAGGATCTCGCGGACCGCTGCATCTTCATCACGCTGGAGCACATCCCGGACGAGCGGCGCGTGCCCCAGGAAGATCTGTGGGCGAAGTTCGAAGGCCAGCTGCCGCGTATCCTGGGGGCTCTGCTCGACGCGGCGGTTGAAGGGCTCGGCAACCTCTCTGACGTCCAAGCCGACAGGCTGCCCCGGATGGCTGGCTTCGCCAGAATGGCCATGGCTTGCGAGACGGCTCTGTGGTCACCCGGCACCTTCGAGAAGGCGTACTCGGACAATCGCGATGAGGCCGTGGAAGCGGGAATGGACGCCGATCCCGTGGCCGCGGCCGTGCGCGCCTTGGTGGCGCGATTGCGGACAGTGCGGACGCTGCGGACGAAGGTTTCGCAGGATCCTGTTGACGGAAGTGTGTGGGCTGGGACCGCCACCGATCTTTTCCGAGACCTTGAGACCGTAAAGGGCGAAACGGGTTACAGGGGCGCCGGCTGGCCTAAAGGACCCCATGCACTCTCGGATCGGCTTCGCCGCGCGGAGCCCTTTCTGCGCAAGCGAGGCATGGAAATCATCCGCCAGCGGGAAGGCCATGAACGCACGCGGATGATTTACATCACTGATGCAGAAACAACGGAAAACAGGCGGTCCGCCCCATCATCCCCGCGCCCGCATGAACCTGGCGTCGGTGGAGAAAAAGCCACCAGTGAGGAAACAAATCAGTCGGCGGAATTGGTTGAGGAGCAGGAGGTCTACGACAACGACAATTCTTCGAATCAATCCAGCTAACCTCACAAACGGACCCAATCAACCATGCCGGTGAGGGCTGTGGTGCCGTCCGCGGCGTCCGCATCGTCCGCAAACGCCGGGGGGCGGGCCCGAAACTGGTGATAGAAAATGCAGTTAACTGCAAATTTTGCGAGTGGGCGCATGTCAAGTCTCGGGCCAGCCGCAGCACATCACTCATGACCAAGGAGCCGGCGCATGTGTCCCGTTGGCTGTGGAGCGCAAATGACAAGGCTCGACTTTCCAATCGTCGTGCGGCGCTCCCACTTCGCGCTTCGAGCCGGGGCCGGTTCCTCCGGCATCGGGCCGGTCCGAAGCGACATGAAGACAGGCGACCTTGCCGGTCCGGACAGGTGTCTGGGGACAAACTCTCGGACACGACTAGCCCCCGCAGGATATCGGACCTTCCTATTGAATTTCGCTCGTCAGGACGGGGATTTACCCAGGATCTGCGCGCGAAAAATCAGTGCACTGCGAGGGACCTGCATCCCACGACCGGTGCCGGTTGAGCATGCCGCCTCGAACCCCTGCGAAGCGGCGCGCAACTGCCGCCGGGCTGTCAGAGACCCCTGTAACTTCTTCCGCCGATCGCCGGAAGCGGCCAGTTTCGGGCGGCACGGATCGCGGGAAGTCGGCCAGGGTAACTTGGGGGAAGTACAGCCCCTCCAACCGACGCGCCCACCACCGCCCGGTCCGCGCGTAAGAGTCGGGGTCGGCAAAGCGATAGTCGTAGAGCAGCGCGCGGACGTACTTCGGCGGACGATCCGGAAACGGATTGGCGGCCACCAAGGCGAGAACGGCTGGACTGCCCTTCAGCAGCTCATGGATCAAGCGCTCAAACCAGGCGTTCTCCGCGACACTGCGGTGGGCAGCAAACCACATCTGCCAATCGAGCCGCGGTTGGTTGGGATGTTCCATGTCGGGCCCCGGGTTACTGGCCACGGCTTGTAGCGGAACACGTACTCGCGCCAGATCTCCCGTCATCTGAGCCTTCGATGATGATCTCGGGCCGCGCAGTCGTCGTGGTGACGAACAGCCCATAGGGGTTCACGATGAGCAGCGGCGAAATCGCCTCCGTTAGCCTGCCCGCCAGAGGCAAGTCTGTGTGTGTCAATGGCTGCCAGATCCGGTTAAGGCCGACCGGCACGACGATCAACGCCAGCCCCGCCGCCACGGCTGTTGCCCCGCGTCCCGGGCGCGGCGCGCGGACTTCTATCCTGGATACCAGGCGCACCGGCACCACGCGGCGCAGCGCGGCATCGTCGAATAGAAAACCACAAAGCAGCATCGTCAACAGGTTAAAAAAACCATAGTTGCCGGTAAGCAGGATGATCAGTTGGAACCCCAGTACGCCCCAGGCCGCAACGGCGCGCGGACGGCGCGGCAGCCAAATGAGGAAAACAAGGCCGAGCTCGATCACGAGGGTCGCGGCTGTCGCGCTGGCGAGCACCCAGTGCGGCAGCTGTGCGGCATACCACGCGAGCGGTGTCGGAAGCGGCTGCGTCCAGAAGTGATAGTCGAGCGCCGTCAGGTTGCGCCACGTCGGGTCCCCGGAAACAAGCTTCATGGCACCGGCGAGGAACAGAAAGCGGAAAACGAGCCAGCGATAAAGCCAGACGACAATGCGCGAGCCAGCCGTGAGGAAGATCGCCAGAAAGCCAGCTTCGAGCAACAGCTGGTCCCACTGGAAATTCGTGAACACCTGCCCGGCGTAGACGAAGGACAGGTAGAGGGCGAGCGCCCCGGTGAGCGCCGGGCGCGCCCATATGCCCAAGGTCACGAGGAGGCCCAGCACGACGCCGATCATGGCTGCCGCGAGCAGCACGGTATCGCTGGAATTGAGCCAGAACAGGGTGGGCAGGCGCCAATAGGCAGCCGTTCCCCATCCCTGCCGCGCGGCAGAAAGATACTCCCCGACCGGCAGAATCCCGTCATGCCCCACCAGCCCAAGGACCTGGACCCCCAATGAGGCGAACGCGGCGATGTAGATCGCCCCGAACAGACGGAGGAAAAGCCAGCTGACAAGGGTATTGCGCTCGGGCTCGAGCACCGGTCCCCACAAGAGGCGGGTAGCGCGGTTGAGCAGGGCCCGGCGGCGTGCAAAGAACGTATAAGCCCACTCGCTCGCCGCGGCGAAACCGGGGAAGCGGGTGTACATCCACCACCAGCCGCCGTGGCCCGGCGCATAAAGTAGCACCCGGTACGCCGCTGCCGCTCCCGAGTAGATCTGCCCGTCCGGCTCGATCAGCCAAATCGCGCCTTCGAAGGCTTCACGCCCAATCGTAGGGAAGTCTGCCGCAGCCTCTTGGTAGGGACGGTAAGTCACGCGTCCGTTTGTCAACCGCTGCCAATAGCTCACCCACGACCGGCAGATTGCGCAGTCGCCGTCGAAGACCAATGTGGCGCACGCCCCAGCCATTGAGATGGGACCTCCCCAATTGTCGGTCCTCCGGCACATGTCCAGGACACATTTTAAGACATCGTCGAGTGCTGGGTCCCGCGCAATGGTAGAGCACTATCTCATTGTCAGCTGTGGATTATCGCCCGGTGTCGACGCAGTAAACGCTCTTCAGGAAAAGGACACGAGCGGGGGATATCCCGGTTACTGGCCCAGGCAACTTCCGAACCGGGCACGCGACGGAAAGCCGCGCTTAACCAAGTCCGCTCTCGCTAGGCCGGAGCACGGTTTGGGCACAGATTAGCCGCGTTGTAACAGACGAACGCGTCCCCTATCCCAAGGGAGACGCACTGCCGGCTCGGCCGGCGATTTGGAGCCATTCATGCCGTGGGGCAGTCAGGGCGGCGGGCCTTGGGGTTCCGGAAAAGGGCCCTGGGGCTCCGGACCGCAATCCTCCGGTCCCACTCCGCCGGACCTCGAGGAGCTACTGCGCCGCGGCCAGGACAAGCTCAGGGCCGTGCTGCCGGGCGGGAGTTTCAGCGGCCGCGGCTTTGCGCTGATCGCGCTCGCCGTGCTGGCGCTGTGGGGATTTTCCGGCTTCTTCCGCGTCGAGCCCGACGAGCTCGGCGTCGTGCTGCGGTTCGGAAAATACGTCCGCGATGTGCAGCCCGGGCTCAATTATCACCTGCCGTACCCGATCGAGTCGGCGCTCACCCCGAAGGCTTTGCGCGTGAACAAGATCGACGTCGGCATGCGGCTGGTCGAGGACATCCGCCGCGGCACCACCATGCGCGAGGCTCCCGAAGAGAGCCTGATGCTCACCGGGGACGAGAACATCGTCGATGTCGAGTTCTCGGTGTTCTGGCTGGTCAAGCCGGGCGGGGTCAGCGCTTATCTGTTCAATATCCAGCATCCGGAAGGCACGGTGAAGGCGGTGGCCGAGAGCGCCATGCGCGAGGTGATCGGGCGTTCGCAGATCCAGCCGATCCTGACCGGGGCCCGGCAAACGATCGAAGGCGGTGTTCAGGATCTGATGCAGCGCACCCTCGACCATTATGGCGCCGGGGTTCAGATCACCCAGGTGCAGCTCCAGAAGGTCG
>WNFW01006173.1_pt1 | contig 15739 bp, 12 predicted proteins | sample 5400131 | NCBI WGS metagenome assembly WNFW01 (sample SAMN13153362, study PRJNA577476) | soil metagenome | isolation source: 20 cm soil or saprolite under grassland replicate 1 | place: USA:California | collected 2016-06-15 | reverse complement strand
GCCGTGATCGCGGCGTCATAGTCACGCTCCTCTTCCAGGAGCGCGATCAAACGTTCCGCCGCCTGGAGAAACGCCTGGCGCCAGCGATCTCGTTCCGGCAGAATCCACTCATCGTAGCAATTGGGCAACAGTTCACCGCTATACAGGTGCATCACCTGCTCCAGTGCCCGCCGCATTGCGGTCGTATCCTGGACCCGTTCCGCTTGCTCTGCCCGGGCCAGTGCCTGTTCAACCTCCAGAATATCAAGGGTCCAGGAGGCATCCGTGCATCCTTCCTGGGAGGCAGGTAATGCTGGCAGCCACTGCAGGCTGTGATTGTCGGCGTGGATGAAATGGTCGGCGTCCGGGAGGGATTGCCGTAATTGATACAGCAATTTGCGCAGGTTCGTATGAGCTTGCGCTTCCGTCGAATCGGGCCACAGGAGAAAGGCCAGGTGAGAGCGATCCTGGGGCGCATCTCGATGCAGTAGAAGATAGGCAAGCAGGGATTGTAAACGGGGAACAGTCACCGTTGTCACTGGTGTATCACCCGATACCAGCAGGAAGTTGCCCAGCAGATGAATGTGGAGGGTTGGAATCACCAGAAACCTACTTTCATGAACCTCTAGCCTTATTGTTCCAGGTCTTTGCACGCTCCCTTTACCGCTGACTCGATATCAACAGGTACGAGTGTAAGATAGTTTCCATGAACGCTCATGGTCAGGACTCCCTCTATTTATTCAATTGAGAAGTATAATGCCATGCATCTGCTCCTCCATCAGTCCAGCGCCAGCCAACTCACGCCGCCAGTATATCATGCACGGACCAGATACTCAAAAGCAAGCGAACGGTTATTCATCAAAAGCGATAGAGAGCCGATTATTGATGAGGCAATCGAAACCTTGCTTTTTTGGCTTCTGTTCCTGTATCATTGGGGTAGTAGTCTAAATGACTCTTCTCACGCTCGCGGGATTGAAATGCTCGGTCGCCGAAGCGAATTGATCCGCTTGTCATCACCAGTAAAGAACACATAAGTTCCTATCCCAAGCCTGAAGCCTGACGGTCTATGTAGCTCGATGGTCGAGTAGTCGGCCCGCCCATTCAAAAGGAGGAGAGAGATGGCGACAGCCTCAACGCTCTACGACCTACCCATCATCGATGCGCATACTCATACCTCTGGCCCGGACGCCGACGGACCACCTGGTGAGGTTGTTCGCTGCATGGATCAGTGCGGCGTCGAGATGGCCTTCGTGTTTGCGCCGTTGCTCGACGTCCATGGCCTTCAACTTCGCGTTGAGCACTACGACGACATTCGCAGACACAACGACTACATCTCACATTTTTGCTCCCATGCTCCCGAGCGCTTGCTTGCATTCGCTGTACTGAATCCCAACCCTTGTATCGCGAACGGGGATCAAGAGCGCGCGGTGCAACTTATGATCGACGAGGCCCGCCGCTGCTACGGAGAGCTCGGTATACGGGGCGTCAAGTTAGTGCCGGATCGATGGCGCGTGAACGATCCGCGCATCCAGCCGTTCCTGAGCGAGTTGGCCACCCTGGGCAAGTACGTGGCCTTCCACTGTGGCATCTTCTTGGATGAACGGTCAAGCGAGTATTGCCGGCCTGCTTCATACGAAGGTGTGCACCTGATCCCTGACTTCCACGGCCACCTGGCACATCTTGGCTGGCCATGGGTGGACGAATGCATAGCCACACTCGCGATGGAAACCTTCCACGCGCAGGGAGAGCGCGAAGACCCCTGGCAACTCAAGGTGGACCTGTCGTTCGGCTGTCCTGCGGATTGGCAGGTGGATTCCTTTCGCAAGGCACTCAATATGCTTCCGCACGACATGCTGATGTATGCCTCCGATGTGTTCTGGCCTTGTGACCGCCAGCGCTACATGGAGGAGTTCGTCTACCCGCAGCTCGCCACCTTTGAGGCCGCAGCCACGCTCGCTCGCGGCGTTGCCGGCCCCGGTAGTCACGAGCGGGTCTTGCTTCGGCGTGCAGTCTTCCACGACAACGTTCTCAAGCATTGGCAGATCGCGACGAAGGGCCGAGAGCAGCAGCTTCACCGCATGAAGATTGTGCCGGGATCCTTCCACAGCAAGCCGAGGCGCACAGAGGATTCTCAAAGAATGCGTTCTCCCGGCATCAACCAGCCCCGGCAGAAAATGACCTGATGACATGTACGTCGTGGGACTTGCTGACAGCTCGCCTCATCGCGAACCTTCTTGATGTTGTGCTGTTCCAGCCCTTCATTGACCAGGTCGGTCAGGCAGTCGGCAAGAAGCAATGTTGCAAACCCTAACACCCTTAGGCATGGTTCAATTGGGACGAATCGTACGTGACAGTTTGAATAGTCACACCCTGTCATCCTGAGCGAAGCGAAGGATCGGCAGACAGATCCTTCGCTTCGCTCAGGATGACAGGGCTGGACCTTTCTGTTGATGAGGAACTGTCAAGTGCATTTGAACCATCCCTTAACCTCTTAATCGGCGTATAACAAGAATAAGAGATGGAAACGTTGCTACATGATATCAGTTTCACTACTGTGCGCCATTACGGCACCTGGCATCTCAGCGAATTATCTGCCAAAAGCACACGCATGATTTACGTTTACCGGATACTCATCCAAATCGAAAAAAATGTGTCGCAATTTCGGAGAGATTTCCTTAATAATGTGTCGCATAACGATTGGTTCGAGTGCACAGATTAAATACCAGGCACAACGCAACAATGAAACGAAAGTGAAATACCATGACTGGATATCTTCTCTTAGAAGGCGGTGCGGAATTTAACGGCCAGATGGCGGAACCCGACAAGCGAGCCATTGAGCTAGCCGGTGGCTTCGACGCACCTATCACCATTATCCCGACGGCAGCCGCACCCGACAACAATCACCAGCGTGCGGGCAACAACGGTGTCAGGTGGTTTCACCATCTCGGAGCCACGCATGTCGAATCTCTTCCACTGATCGATAAAGCTTCAGCCAACGACCCACACCTGGCAGCCAAAATCAGCCAGTCGCGGCTGATATATATGCTCGGTGGCTTTACTGGCTATCTTGGTGAAACAATCAAAGATAGCGCAAGCTGGCAAGCTATGCTCAGGGCTTACGAGTCCGGGGCGGTCATCGCCGGCAGCAGCGCTGGCGCCATGGTCATGTGTCAGTATTACTACGATCCTGGCAAGGGTAATGTCGTCGAAGGACTGAACTTGCTGCCCAATACCTGTGTCCTGCCGCACCATGACACCTTCGGCAAGAACTGGGCATCACGTCTATCCAACCTCTTGCCAGAGGCGGTACTCCTGGGCATTGATGAACAAACGGGCATGCTTGATGATGGACCAGAAGGTCGGAAAGTAGGATGGCGAGTCTACGGCAAGGGTGCCGTAACGCTCTATCATCACGGCAAACCCACCGTTTACCACTCGGGTGAATCCTTTAACGAGGATTTTTCACCAGCCCACCAATAATGCTCTTTAACCCATGAATTAGGTCATCCGTATGGGCCGAATATGCCCTATGACAAATGAATCCAGCCACCAGTAGGTGCCGATTGATCGCGCACACCGCCGATTTATCGGCCCTCCGTGGATGTTCTGCTAACCAGATGAAACAGGTAAAAGCCATCACTGTTCTTCCGCAAGATAGTGTAATTTATACCCTTGTATTACCAGAATTTATTGGGTATACTGGTTACCATAGTTAGTGTATAAGAAACACATATTCTTTTTTTGACTTGTAGGTAAGTTTTTTTTTACACTTAACATAGTGTATATTTGACACTATGTCATGCGGGAAGGACACATTCATGGCAAACAGCCAGGCATATGACGTCGCCATCATCGGAGGAGGCATCGCCGGACTCTCGGTAGCATTGCACTTACCCGGGCAGATGCGCGTCGCACTCTTCACCAAAGGTCAGCTCGGCGAGAGCAACACGCGCTACGCCCAGGGAGGTCTGACAGCAGCGCTTGGAGCGGACGACAGCCCCAACCTCCATTTTCAAGATACTATAGCGGCGGGCGCGGGCCTTTGCGACGAAAACGCTGTACGTGTCCTGGTAGAACAAGCCCCGGCCGCTGTAAATTGGTTGATACAGCACGGGGTACAGTTTGATCGTGCCCAACCTGGCAGCAACATTCACACTACAAGTGCGACAAACGCTATACACACCACTCCTGATGGTTTGCTATTGGGCCGGGAGGCAGCGCATAGCCGCTGGCGTGTCCTTCATGCAGGTGGCGATGCCACGGGAGCGGAGATCGAGCGAGCGCTGATGGCCGCTCTCCAAAAACACCCGCGCATCGCCGTCTATGAAGAAACCTACGTTAGTGCCTTGCTTATATACGATGGGGTATGTACCGGTCTCGAAGCCATCGATAAAAGTGGACAACCATTTACCATAGAAGCAAAGGCAACGGTCCTGGCCAACGGTGGCGCAGGCAGCCTCTGGTTACACACCTCGAATCCCGCTGGCGCAACCGCTGATGGCCTTGCTCTAGCATGGCGTGCAGGCGCGGTCCTCTCTGACCTGGAATTTATGCAATTTCACCCGACCGTCCTGGCGGTCAACGGTGGTTCTCACCTCGTCTCAGAGGCCGTGCGTGGTGAAGGAGCCTTCTTGCGCAACCATGCCGGCGAGCGTTTCATGCCACGCTATGGATCCCGTGCTGAGCTTGAGCCTCGCGATGTTGTGGCGCGTGCCATCCTCAGCGAGATGCTCTCAGAAGGGACCGACTGCCAGTACCTCGACCTGCGTCATCTCCCTGCGGAAAAGATGTATGCCCGCTTCCCGACCATCTCGGCTATATGCCGGAAATATGGCCTTGACCTTGCCAGGGATCTCCTCCCCGTCGCACCAGCAGCCCACTATTGTATGGGTGGCGTGATGGTCGACACCTACGGTCGCTCAACCCTCCCCGGCCTCTATGCCGTTGGGGAAGTCGCGTGTACAGGCGTACACGGCGCAAACAGGCTCGCCAGCAACTCTCTCCTGGAAGGCCTCGTCTTCGGCCTGCGCCTCGCCGACGGCCTGCAAAACCACCCCATCGACAACGACACCCCGTCTATAGTAGGGGCGATCCCTTGCGGTCGCCCTGAAATGTGGCCTGGTCACCCTGAAATGTGGCCTGGTCGCCTTGAAAAATGGCCTGACCGCCATACTATCACTATTCCCGTCCCTACGAATTCACTGGAGAATGTATCCACTGCCAATGCCGGCCCTGTTTCCCTCTCCGATATTCGTCGTGAAGTACGCGCCGTCATGTGGCAGTACGTTTCGCTCTGTCGCGATGAAGAGGGCCTGCTTGAAGCCAGGCGTCGAGTACACGCGCTCAAGCAGTCACTGCCCGCCGCACTCGATATAGAGCATGGCGGGGCAGCGCACCTCGCGCAGTGGGCAGAGACCAGGAACATGTTGCTGATGGCTGAACTGGTGATCATTGCTGCCATGCAGCGCCGCGAGAGCCGGGGAAGTCACTGGCGGCGCGATTACGAGACTCTCGATGCATCGCTTACAGGCCGCCACTTTGCATATGTACAGGAAACTACTCTACTCACGCCTGAAAATCCTCGAAAGGAGGTCATTGCTCATGCGTAAGCCTCCGCTGGACCTTATTAAGCGTGCCCTCGAAGAGGACGGTGCGGAATACGATATCACCACCCTGAGCACTGTTCCAGAGGAACATCTTGCTCACGCCAGTCTCATCGCGCGCCAGAACGGCGTCGTCGCCGGACTCTCTGTTGCAGCCGCGACGTTTCAACTGCTCGATGAGCGTATTGTCATAAACCTGCTGGTGCAAGATGGAGATACTGTCCATTCTGACCAGGTCCTGGCTCACCTTGAAGGCCCGGCTCGTTCCCTGCTGAGCGCGGAACGTGTCGCGCTCAATTTCCTGGGACATCTTTCGGGTATCGCCACCGTTACGGCTCGTTGTGTAAAGGCCGTCGAGGGTACCCCTACACGCGTACTCGATACGCGTAAGACAACCCCGGGATTGCGCAGCCTGGAAAAGGATGCTGTGCTCCTCGGCGGGGGCAAGAATCACCGCTTTGGCCTCAGCGACGGCGTGCTCATCAAAGACAATCATATCAAAGCCGCCGGGGGAATCGTTCAGGCGGTGACCGCCGCGCGGCGTTCCGCCCAACACCTCCTCAAAATAGAGGTCGAATGTGAGACACTCGCGGAAGTCAGCCTGGCCTTAGAGGCAGGTGCCGACGTTTTGCTGCTGGACAATATGGATGTCGAAACGATGCGGGCCGCCGTCAAGTTAGTGCGCCATAGCGCCCCAGGTGTACTCTTAGAGGCATCCGGTAATATTGGCACCAATCCGCAGCGTCTGGCCGCCGTTGCCGCTACTGGCGTAGATTTCATCTCGCTGGGAGCATTAACGCACTCTGCACCCAACTTTGATATATCCTTGGAGTTTGCTTGATAATCACTGCGCTATATACCTTCATGGTCATCTCTGGCCACGTTTGCCAGAACAAGGAGAAAACTCATGGCCCTTCAAACAGTTTGCGCCGAAAGTAAAGAGGAGCGGATCTTGCCGCTGCTCTCCCGCCAGACACGCGCACAACATGCCCGCTCAACCCGGATCGATAATGTTCCTCTCTTGTATGCTGAGATGTCAGGCGATGAATTAGACCAGCGTATCGCCGCCGCCAGGGCGAAACTTGGAGAGCGGCTCGTCATCCTCGGACATCACTATCAGCGTGATGAGATCATCAAGTACGCCGATTTTCGTGGAGATTCGTTTAAACTGGCACAGCTAGCCGCCGCTCGACCGCAGGCCGACTACATCGTCTTCTGTGGTGTACATTTTATGGCCGAGAGCGCCGATATCCTCAGCGCGCCTCACCAGCGTGTCATCCTGCCTAATCCCGCCGCGGGTTGCTCCATGGCAGACATGGCGAATATAGCCGAAGTCGAAGAATGCTGGCAGATGCTCCATGAAACGCTCGGGGACGAGGCCGGCATTATTCCTGTGACCTACATGAACTCGGCGGCCAACCTCAAAGCCTTTTGTGGGAGCAATGGCGGTATTGTTTGCACCTCTTCCAATGCTCCTGCCGTCATCAAGTGGGCCTTCAGCCAGGGTAAACGCGTCTTGTTCTTCCCCGATGAGCACCTTGGCCGCAATACCGCCCTCAAGTATGGCATAGCAGAAGAGCAGATGGCTGTATGGAATCCCAAAGACCCCATGTCCTCGATCGATGCCGAAGAGGAGCTGGAGCGTTCGAAGATCATTTTATGGAAGGGTTATTGCACCACCCATATGCGCTTCAATGTGCAGCAGATCGCCAAAGCCCGCTCTGAATATCCCGGCATCAAAATACTGGTCCATCCCGAGTGCCGCCGCGAGGTCGTAGAAGCCGCTGATCTCTACGGCTCTACCGAATATATCATTCAACAGATTGAGAAAGCCCCGGCCGGGAGTCAATGGGCGGTCGCTACCGAAATAAACCTGGTGCATCGCCTGGCCAAAGAACATCCAGAGCAGTTCATCTTCTGCCTTGATCCTATCGTGTGCCCCTGTTCCACCATGTACCGCATCCACCCGGCCTACCTCGCCTGGGTATTGGAAGGCCTGGTGCAGGGTCAGGTAATCAACCAGGTCAGTGTAGATGAAGAAATCGCCCACTGGGCAAGAGTCGCCCTGGAGCGCATGCTCTCACTATAATCAAGGTATAGTTATCCTTGTTAGAGGACTGTTTCGTAGGGGCGTGGGCGGCGTGGAGCGGAGTGGGGACCCTTGGGTCGCCCACGTAGTCCTGTCGGGATAATAGCACGCCTGCCCCGTATGGAATAGTTTTCAAAGACAGCGTGTTCCCACGAATAGAAGCGGAACACGGAAAGGTAATACCTGTTTTTGCCTTCTCTATTCGCCAGGAAAAGAATAACCCTTCGTAATGTACTATTGGAGGTGATTTGTGAGCGATACAGCAATACAGGAGCAACAACCCGCCCCTGATTTTACCCTACCCGCAGTGGGAAGCGATGATGTTGTTAATAACGGCCAGGTACACCTGGCTGATCTGAGAGGGAAAACTGTCGTTCTCTATTTCTATCCCAAAGACGACACCCCTGGATGCACGGCTGAAGCGTGTTCTTTCCGCGATGCTAATCGTGAGATGCAGAAACGTGGTGTCATCGTCCTCGGTGTAAGCGCCGACAGCCTTGAGTCTCACCAGAAATTTGCCGACAAGTACGGCTTACCCTATCCTCTCCTCGCTACATAGGCGTCAACCGCGAGACATTTCTCATTGATAAAGATGGGATTGTTCGTAAAGTCTGGCCAAAAGTCCAGGCAGCCGAGCACGCTCAAGAGGTTCTGGAGACAGTAGATTCTCTACATCTTTAACCTTGGCACGGAAACATCATAGCTGGTCGAACGAAACCTCAAGGTATCGATGAGTAGCCCGCTCAGGCTCGCCTGCACATACTGTAGTGTATCGTCGATAGTATCGCTTTCCAGCACCTTATGATGGCCAGTAGCCCGATAGATAGATTCAATGGCTTGCACCAGGTACTCATCATTCTCGCAGGTGCAAGCCTCCACCCGGCTGGGGTAAAGCCGGAGCCAGCTAAGCAAATCCTCGCTTAAACATGCGCGCAAATGTTCTTTAGTCCTGGGATCACTTTTTTTCAAGATACGACGGAGCGTCTCCTGATAGCTATCATCATTACCCTTTGTCTCAGTATCGACAGCTAAGACATTGTTCCGGCAAGTGGTACAACATGTATCCGCTTCATCCGAACTGGAGGAGGAGAGTGAATTGACCTTCATGACTGTGCTCCTTTAATTGCCGTATCTTCTCTATATATGACGTTTCAGGAGCCCAAAACATTTCAATTCTCCCTCCAAATAGGAGTTTAGGAGCCTATATCTTTCAAGCCATCCGTCTGCAAACTGGCTTTTTCCAGGTCCTGGTCGTGCTCTAAACCAGTTGTTCCCGGAACTGCGATTGCTGAGTCGCCTGTTCCAGGCGTATGCTCCTCGACCTCCTTATTGAATAGGAAATGGGACATATGACACTCTCATTCAACAAACAAACTCACGTACACTTGCAAATGAAGCTATCTTAGCGGCTTTCATTGATGTTCCTGCCTTATTCATTACTCGAGGTGAGTCACATTCTTTTAGAATGGACTGTGGAGGGAAATGTAATTATGACGCAGCAAACTGTATCACCGATTTGTGACTGTTGTGGGCTCCCCATTATACCTGGTTCAGGAGAAGACTGCCCGCGATGCAATTATCCAATCCACCGGATCAAAGAAGAGCATTTTTGCTATGCCGCTGTTTGCCGCAGGAGGTAAACAATCCGAGAAAGTGCCTGCTCCAAAACCGCCTCCTGTGCCTGTGTGGAGTGCTGTAGTTGTAACGCCAGAAGAAAAACCACAACAGCCAGCGCGTCGCGGTTTTTCGTTTTCATGGCGGTCATTTGTGGTAGATCAGGCCATCACCATTATTGGTTTGCTTGGTGCATTTCTGATCTTAATGGGAGCGCTCAATTCTGTCGTCACTACGGGCGGTAATCCGCTGCTCTCCTTCCTCATCGTCTTTGGCGTCCACACCTTTTTTGGCATCGCCGGCGTAGTCGCCTATCGTTTTACCAATTTCAAGCTGATTGCACGCCTTTATAGTGGCATTTATGTGCTTCTGGTACCGTTGGTCGGTTTTACGAGCTATAACTTGATGCTTGGTACCCACATAACACTTTCGTTGCCAACGCTGATCGCCATAGCAGCGACGTATGCCGCAATTGTCTATACTTTACTCGCGATCTACCAGGGCTTCTCCATCTACGGCTACCTCGGAGCAATGGCTCTGATCGTTGCCGATCTCGCCGTTGCTGCCGATTTGCACCTCAACTACTGCTGGTGGCCTGCTATGCTCATACCGCTGGCCTTCGCTGCACTTACCTCCATGGCGCGCTCGCCTTCCACAAGACGTGAACGCTACTTTACAAGTATGCTCCTGGTACTGCGCCAGCCGGTGCGTGTCTTCATGTACTCAATCGTCGGCATTTGTCTTTTAAGCGCTGTTGCCGTAACTGTTCTATCTCTTTCACTGGAGAGCACGTTCTTCAATGCATCAATGGAAGAGATTCGTTTCTCGATCCTGAGTATGTCGGTTCTCCTGCTGATTTGGACCACTGCATGGTTCTGGCTAACGAAACGCACTCGTGAGTTGCCCGTGCTGGCCCTTTTGTTCCTGGCCTGTGTACTCGCTTTCTGCTACGTCTTCAACTTCTCGCAAGGTGGCTACACCCTGGTGTTGGTAAGTGTTGCGCTGCTCTATCACGCACTCAACCGTTTCGCTGTTCCTCTACTTCAACCGCTCGGTAACCTCGGCCGATCACTGGATCAAATTGCGCTGGTACTGGTATGTCTCGCTCCTTTTATCAGCTCACCCCTCTTGCCGCAACAACTCTTATCTGCGGCCTATCAGATACCTCTGGACAGCAATCCAAATCTATACGTTCACCCAAATTGGGCCGCTGCAGCTGAACTGATTGCCGTAGGTGTGGGCTGTCTCCTCACAATGAGTATCATCTTGTTACATGCAAACCACAGGGGAAAAACTGAAAATCATTACAATAATTGGCCATGGCTCCTTTTGCTCAGCGGCTTCCTGCTCAATTGGGAATTGAGTACTATTGTGTTGTCTTTGAATCTCGTATCAGCCTGGTTCTTCGTGGGGCTGACCCTTGCTTTGATAGGCATCGCAGTGCTTGTACGCCAGCGTTTTGGGTCCTACTGGGCAAACCCCATTGATGTGTTGGTACTGGGTGAGGCGCTTCTGGCACTTGGCCTGAGTTTGAACCAGGGCGCCGATCATCTATCAATGCTTCTGCTGGGCTTCGCGGTACTATTCTACGCTGTTGCGCTATACCAACGCCGTCAGCGCATGCTTTTCCTGCCGTTGGTTTTTGCAGTGCTGGCTCTACCCATCCTGCTTTTTAGCCGTCCCTATGTCGCTCTCTTAATCGGTGCGCTGCTTCCTTTTGCCGCTGTAGCAATACGCCGCATCATGGCAAACAGAACACTGGTTGTTAGCGAAGAATCAGCGACAAAGTCGGGACGAGCTAAGCTATGGGAGTGGCCACTGGTAGCCATTGGACTGCTTTATGGAGCAGCAGCAGGCCTTATGGATGTCCTCATTTCTCAGTATAGTGCCCTTCCACAAAGTATCGTGGGAAACTGGTTGGGAGTGATTTTTCCTGTTGCCCTGGAATTGGCAGTGCTCTCCTTGGCATGGTACGCATCTGCCGCATTGGCTCGGATCAAATGGTGGCTCATCCCTGTCATTAGTTTTGCCAGCGTAGCGTTGCTTCTCCCCGGCAACCAATTCTGGGTTCTGGTAACCGTGACTCCTGTGGCAGCTATTCTCGGCTTTGGAGTCAGCCGCAGCTTTGATAGAACATGGGCTTCTCCTCTCTATATCGTAGCGTTGCTCAGTGCTATCATGACCGGGATCGTGGGATACCAGAATCCGGCTCATTTACTCGCTACCAGCTGGATATTGGTGGTCTTTGGCCTGTTATTCTACACAATTGGTCTTCTGGAAGATCTTGAGCCCTGTTTATGGCTCTTACCAGCATTTACCGCCTGGGCTCTGCTAGATGCAGCGCAACTGGGAGACTTGTATCGCCCTCTCGTTATTGCCCTTCTCTATGCTGGTGTCGGAGTGGCTATTGGCCTGCTACATTCCGTTATATTGCCCATCCTTGGGTCGGCAAAGAAGAACAATTTCCTGAAGTATGCCTTACCATTCTACGCTACAGCTTTTGTCGCTGCATTATCGACGGGCATGGACAGCGCTTCTACCACTGTAAATCCCCTCTTCTACCTTGTTGTAATGATGCTCTATGCGCTGGTAGCCTACGCCGTAGCGCTCTTTGAGCGCCAACCGTACTGGCTATTCATCGTGGCGGGTTTTGCCATCTGGGGAACATTACTTGCCCCTCGGGCATCGATAGAGTGGGTGATAGGGATCGCTATAGCCACCGCCTTGATCGGTCTGCTGTTTGGACGAATGACGAAACGGCTGCTATCGCTTACTGGTGGACTGCTCTCTCGGTACAGGCTGACATCATTCGAATGGGGCTGGCCTTGGTACCTGATTTCATTGATAGCGATGATCTGGACTGTAGTCTGGCAACAGATCTTTGGCATGGAATCGCAAGCTGGCATAGTTGCGTACAGTCTCCTGGTCTTCACTGCGATTGCCGTCTGCATCATGCTGGTGGAGCGCGTGCCGGAGGTGCTGGTATTACCTGCGATTTTCGCAGCCCTCGCTATATGGCTCTGGCAGCCGCACCTGGATATCACAACTATGATGGTAGCTTTCTCCATACTATGCGTGCTGATCTTTGTCTCGCAACTAATATGGAAAGTTATCACACCATTGACGAAAATCATGCCCGCGTCACTCTTACACAATGTCGCAGGGATAGGCGGCCAGTTCCTGGTCATTCTGGTCATCATTGGCAATGGCGGTCTTTTCGCTAGTTCTGGCCCGCTTGCTTTTGTGGGAGCAGGTTCGCTGTTCGTACTGGCACTGATGGCCTTCTGTTACGGCCGTATCCAGGAGAACAATATTGTGCAACGTTGCTGTGACTATTCAGCGGGTTTGCTGGTATCGCTAGTAGTGAGTTGGACTTTGGCGGCATTTGGACAAGCAAATCTCGATCTGCTCACCCTGGCTCCTGCTACATATCTCACTGTAATAGCGCCGCTACTGCTCCGTGATGAGACATTGCCAGAGCATCGCATGATTGGGGAAGGTATTGCTGTTCTAGGTGCGGCGCTGCTCTTGCTGCCAACCCTCTGGTTGAGTTTCACACATAGCGAAGAAAACTTACTGTATACGCTGGTTTTGATAGGTGAAGCTCTGGCGCTGCTCCTGCTGGGTATTGGAGCAGGCGTGCGTATCTTTGTTCTTACAGGAGCAGGACTGATCGTTGTGGCGGCTCTCCACGCGCTCTTCTTGCCTAATTTGGCAATTCCGACGCCGCTGGCATTGACTATTCTTGGCGTAACGCTCTTAGGCGTTGCTACAGGTTTGAGCCTTGTACGCCGCCGATTACGGACTGCCTGGTCTCAGTGGGATTAGCCGATCGTAATATAAGAAGGGCACACACATTTCTCCCTTCATTTACTCGAGGACAGGCTGGACCAGTCGTACATCGAGCAATGAAGTTAAGCCTGTCCTTTGTGTGAATCTGTCTATCCCTTCTCGAGAGAAACTTGCACCATAATTGCTACTGTCGATTTTTGGGCACCTCAAACGTATATGTATCTCCGGCATTCAGGTACGTGATGCTGTTTTCGAGACCCTCTGCTCTGACTGCTTTCACAAAGTCTTCGAGAGGCGACTTGAATACCGGGTAATCGTTAAAGTGGATGGGTATCACTGTGCGCGGAGCAATAATCTTGATAGCTTCCGCCCCCTGTTTCCCATCCATTGTGAGCATTATCCCGAAGATACGTGTTCCTCCAAGGTGGAAGAGGGCCAGGTCGATCTCGGGATAGCGTTGATGAATCTCCTTCAGCTGTTCATTGAGTAGCGTATCGCCAGTAATGTAAAGAAGCATGCTAGTATTCCCCGCCGGCAATTGGAACTCGAGCATGCTGCCCATTACGGATGGAAGCAGCTTTGAGAGAGGCCCGGGTGCATGTTTCCCAGGCATCGAAGTAATGCGCAGTTGCGCATCTCCTTTAGCAGCTATCAGTGTTTGCCAGGTCTTAAGAGCGTATGTCGATTTGAAGCCCTTCTTCTTGAGGGCAGCTGCTGCCTGGGGTGTCGTCACAATCGGTATGAATTTATCCAGCTTATGCTCTACTTCGCGATCAAAATGGTCTTCATGCATGTGGGAGAGTACGACAAGATCGAGTGGTGGTAGCTCTTCGATGTTGATCGCAGGATCAGTTTTGCGTTTCGAGCGAAGCCCATATCCCAGGTGGACATGTTCTCCACTATGCAGAAAGTTGGGATCGGTCAGTACCGTAAAACCGGCATAGCGCAGCAGAACAGTAGCTGTCCCAATAAAAAAGATCGATCCTTGCTTCATATCTGGTTTGCTCTCTTCAGTAGAGAGGGCAATCACTGTTGTGTAATCCATGCGCCTTTGTAGTGGACGGATACCGCCGTTTTCAACTAGCGGCCTCCACTTCCTCCTTTAATAATATATGGAGTTTTTTCATCATCCTAGGTTGTGGCACGAATAAATATCAATAAAAGTGTCTCATCAATAGGCTACGGCACATCTACCCTATTATGGTACACTGTAGCATGTTAAGCATAATAAACACGTTCCTTAGGCGAGGAGGATACTACCCGTTGAATGACGACGATTCTTCTGGTTGAAGACGCAAGTGACCCGAGCATGTTGAAGGTTGCGCTCCCCTATTTCCTATGGTATACTCAGGTTGACTAACTATGTCTTTGCCTGGCGCTCTCAGTAAGTACGGCAATCCGTAGAAAGGCGTCCAATATGGCCCTGAGGAGTGATGAACTACACTATAGCCTGCAGCACCTCAACGGAATGTTGACCACACACGAAGCAGCGAAACAGCTGGACCTCAGTTACTGGCATTTTATGCACCTCGTGGAAAAAGGGCGTATACCGGGTATGCGTGTTGTTGACCGCTGGCTCTTCTCTCCGATCGATCTCGATGAGTATAGACGTAGTAAGTATGGCGAACTGGAAGATATGGCAAAAACAGCCCTGGAGCATCCGGCCGTAGGACTCACCGAAAAGCAAGAAACGATCTGCCGCTATCTCGTTAACAGCGAACGTCCCTCTCAGATAGCCCGCAAACTCCAGCAGTCCCGTCAAGCAGTTCACTCACAAATTACTTTGATACGCGAAAAAGTTATACGAACCCAATCCCCGAAGCCATCCAGGAAACAGGCCGCAGCTACTCAATCATCATCCGACGAAAAACCTCCCGCACAATCCGTATAAAAAAAGCTCCATTCCTGGTGTTTACCGCTCAGGTTTTACCCAAATGCCTCGTTCATGCATTAATTGTATTTGCTTTTCGATGACCTGCTCACGGTACTCGGCATGCTTCATAGGTTCACGATCCAGGTACATGTTCTTCGGATAGATGGGTTGCTCATACAACATCTGGTAGAGTTCGGTACGCAAGTCTTTCATCCAGTTGTCCCATTGGGCACGAGCGCGGTGATCGCGCAGCGCCTCAATGTCAATCACTCCACCAACATAGGTCGAGCCAGCGCCGTAGTCCTGGCGTCCGACAATCTGACCTTTGTAATTGATGATGAAGGAACGTCCACCAAAGGTATCAATAGGCGTGCTTTCTTCTGGAAAGAGATAATACGTGCCCATGTTGGGAGCCACGATGTACATATTGTTATCGAGTGCCCGCGCTCGACTCTGGATCTCAAAAATCTCGTTGCCTGTTGCCGGATGAGGATAGGAGGCACGATACACCACCTCTGCACCATTCATCGCCAATGCTCGCGCATTTTCAGGATAGGAGCCTTCGTTAGCCATCATGATGCCGAGGCGACCTATCTCTGTATCAACAACCGGCCAGAACGCATCAAGATTGCGACCGTATCGCTCAATCCACCAATCCAGGATATCATGCGGGCAGACAGAGTGCTCAACGGGGAAGAGTGGAGAGACTTTGTAGTGCTGCAAGATCACCTCACCCTGAGGGTTGAGAATGAAACCAACGTTGAAAAAACGATCTTTGATCTCGGGGTG
>WNFW01002617.1_pt1 | contig 15742 bp, 13 predicted proteins | sample 5400131 | NCBI WGS metagenome assembly WNFW01 (sample SAMN13153362, study PRJNA577476) | soil metagenome | isolation source: 20 cm soil or saprolite under grassland replicate 1 | place: USA:California | collected 2016-06-15 | reverse complement strand
ACGATCAGCGAGAACGAGGACATCAAGGAGTTCTACCTGGGACTCTCCGGCGTGGGGCAGCGGAAGAGCTACCGTGACGTCAAGCACTATCGACGCCGCAAACGGTGGCTGTCGTGAGTACTCGAAGCGTGGGTTCAGGCCGGGCGGAGCGTTCTGAGGTCCGAAGGCCAGTCCTCGCCTGTCGCGGGCCACGAGACGACAGGGCACAAGGGGTCGCCGTGTTTCGAGCGCGGGCTTTGCCCGCGCAATCGATTCTGGGGGTTCGCTCCCTCTCGGGAGCGCGTCCCCCGGCCTCGGAGGGGCTCATCGGGGCCGCGTCCGACCTATGAGCGCGCAGGTCGAGATCCGCGACGTCTCGAAGTCATTCGGCGGCGTCCAGGCGGTGACGAAGGTGAGCCTCGACGTCGACGCGGGCGAGGTCTTCTCGATGATCGGCCCGAACGGCGCCGGCAAGACGACCGTGCTCAACATGATCAGCGGGTTCTACCACCCCGACACGGGCCGGATCGTGCTCGAGGGAACCGACGTCACCGCGCTGTCACCGAGCCGGATCGCCGCGCGCGGAGTCGCCCGCACCTTTCAGAACATCGCGCTCTTCAAGGGCATGACCGTGCTCGACAACCTCATGCTGGGCCGGCACGTCCACATGAAGTCGGGCGTGCTCAAGTCGTTCATCTACTGGGGGCTCGCGCAGAAGGAGGAGATCGAGCACCGCAAGCGGGTCGAGGACATCATCGACTTCCTCAAGATCCAGGACCTCCGGCGCCGGCCCACCGGCTCGCTCGCCTACGGGCTCCAGAAGCGCGTCGAGCTCGGCCGGGCACTGGCGCTGGACCCGAAGGTGCTCCTGCTCGACGAGCCGATGGGCGGGTGCAACCACGAGGAGAAGGAGGACATGGCGCGCTTCATCCTCGACGTCAACGAGGAGTGGGGCACGACCATCATCCTCGTCGAGCACGACATGGGCGTCGTCATGGACGTGTCCGACCGCATCGCGGTCCTCGACATGGGCGCGAAGATCGCCGAGGGCACGCCGGAGGACGTGCGCATGGATCCCCGCGTGATCAAGGCGTACCTCGGCGACACACGGGAGCGCGCGGGTCGGCATGGCGCCTGAGGCGCTGACGACGCTGCCGCGCTTCGTGTTGCGCAACGCGCGCGACCTCACGGCGCGCCCCGCGATCCGCGAGAAGGATCGCGGCATCTGGCAGACGTGGACGTGGGCGCAGTACTGCGCCGAGGTACGCGACTTCGCGCTCGGCCTGGCCGCCAGCGGCATGAGGCGCGGCGAGAAGCTCTCGGTCATCGGCGACAACCGCCCGCGCCTCTACTGGGCCCAGGTCGCCGCGCAGGTCCTCGGCGGTGTCTCGGTACCGGTCTACCAGGACTCGATCGCGAAGGAGCTCGCGTACGTCTGGAATCACGCCGAGGTCGCCGTGATCGTCGCGGAGGACCAGGAGCAGGTCGACAAGGTGCTCGCGCTCCGCGGGGAGCTCCCGCACGTCCGCCTCGTCGTCTACGACGACCCGCGCGGTATGAACCACTACCGGTACGACTGGCTCAAGTCGTTCCAGGAGATCCAGGAGCTCGGACGGAAGTTCGGCCAGGAGCGGCCCGGCTACTTCGAGGCCGAGGTTGCGAAGGGCGCGCCGGAGGAGCTCGCCTTCGTCTGCTACACCTCGGGGACCACCGGAAACCCGAAGGGAGCGATGATCACCCACGCGAACGCGATCGCGACCGCCGAAACGGCCGCGCGCGCCGAGGACTTCCGGGTCGACGACGACTATCTCGCCTACCTGCCGATGGCCTGGGTCGGCGACGCGTTCTATACCTTGATCATGAGCCTCTACGCGGGCTTTGCCTGCAACTGCCCGGAGAGCCCGGAGACAGTCCAGCGCGACCTGCGAGAGCTCGGACCCACGCTCATTCTGGCGCCGCCGCGCATCTGGGAGAACATGCTCACCTCGGTGCAGGTGAAGGCGGCCGACGCGCCCTGGCTCAAGCGCACGATCTTCGCGCGCTTCCGCGCGGCGGCCGAGCGCGCCGAGATCCTCCGCGCGGACGGTCAGGCCGTTCCCGCGTGGCTCTCCCTGCAGCTGGCCCTCGGCGAGCTCCTCGTCTACGGGCCCGTGCGCGATCAGCTCGGGCTCTCCCGCGCGCGCTGGGCGCTGACGGGCGGCGCGCCGCTCGGCCCCGACACGTTCCGGTTCTTCCGCTCGATCGGCGTCAACCTCAAACAGGTCTACGGCTCCACCGAGACGACCGGCCTGGTCTCGCTCCAGCCCAGCACCGAGGCCAATCCCACGACGGCGGGCCGCCCGTGCCCGGGCATCCACGTGCGGATCGCCGACCGCGGCGAGGTGCTCGTCAAGAGCGCCGGCATCTTCAAGGGTTATCTCAAGAACGAGGAGGCGACCCGAGAGGTCATCGACGGAGAGGGCTGGTTCCACACCGGCGACGCCGGGTTCATCGATCCGCGCGGGCACCTCGTCATCATCGACCGCGCCAAGGACGTGGGCGCGCTCGATGACGGCACGCCCTTCGCGCCTCAGTTCATCGAGAACAAGCTGAAGTTCAGCCCGTTCATCCGCGAGGCGGTGGCCTTCGGCAGCGCCCGCCCCTTCGTCGCGGCCATGGTCGCGGTCGACCCGAGCACGGTCGGCAACTGGGCGGAGCGACGCGGGATCCCGTACACCAGCTACACGGACCTCTCGCAGAAGGCCGAGGTGCGCGAGCTGATCCGCGAGGAGGTCCGGAAGTGTAACGCGACGCTCCCCGACGCGACGCGGATCCGCCGCTTCCTCCTGCTCACGAAAGACCTCGACGCCGACGACGCCGAGATGACGCGGACTCGCAAGGTGCGCCGGCGCCACGTCGCGGAGAAGTACGCGCCGGTCATCGACGCCTTCTATTCGGGTCGGGACCAGGTCGAGCTGACGACGGCGATCACCTACGAAGACGGGCGCGAGGCGACCGTCCACGCCCGCGTGCGGGTCGAGGACGTCGAGGGGGGAGTCGCCGCGCATGTCTGAGACCCTCGGGTTCTTCGCGCTGCTGATGTCGAACGGCATCCTGATCGGGCTCATGTACTCCCTGATCGCCCTCGGCTTCGTCCTGGTCTACAAGGCGACCGACGCGATCAACTTCGCGCAGGGTGAGTTCGTCATGATCGCGGGCTTCGTCGTCGTCGCGTCGCTCCTCTCCTACAAGGCGCCACTCTGGCTCGCGATCGTGATCGGGCTCTTGGCCATGATCGGGTTCGGCTTCGGGCTCGAGCGCGTGATGCTGCGCAAGCTCATCGGCCGCCCGATCATCGCGGTCGTCATGGCGACGATCGGCCTCGCGGCGGTCCTGCGCGGCATCGGCCCGCTCACCTGGGGCGCGGACACCAAGAACCTCGCCTTGCCGATCAGCGACGAACCCTTCGTGCTGGGGCCGCTCTTCGTCCCGCCCATCCAGATCCTCGGGGCGGCCGTGAGCCTCGCCTTCCTGGCCGCCTTCGGGTGGTTCTTCCTGAAGTCGCGCAAGGGGATCGCGATGCGCGCGGTCGCCGACAGCCAGCAGGTCGCGATGGCCATGGGCATCAACGTCGAGCGCTACTTCGCGCTCGCCTGGGCGATGACGGGCGTCGTCTCGGCCCTCGGCGGTATCATCTGGGGGAGCCTCCTCGGCGTGGACGTGCACCTCTCGCTCGTCGGCTTCAAGGTGTTCCCCGTGGTCATCCTGGGCGGCCTCGACTCGGTCCCCGGCGCGATCGTCGGAGGCCTGATCGTCGGCATCGTGGAGAACGTGGCGGCCGGGTACATCGATCCGTACGTCGGCGGCGGGACGAAGGACTTCGCCCCCTATGTGCTGATGATCGTCGCGCTCATGATCCGGCCGTACGGCATCTTCGGCAAGCGCATCATCGAGCGCGTATGATGCGACGCCGACTGACTGTGCCTGACTTCGTTTTCGGTCGTCGCCGATCCTCACGTACAACCTGGCTCACCCCGCGGGGTCCCTGCGTGGCGGGTCTCTGGAGCCGGGCGTGATTCATCGTGAGTGCGGGGTGCTGAAGACAACGTACGCGGCGGACATGGCGCTCTATCCGCTGCCGATCGCGCGCTGGACGGTGGCCATCATCGCGCTGCTCATGTTCGCGGTGGTGCCGTTCACGCTCCACGAGTACTACCTGTCCATCGTCAATCTCGCCTCGATCGCCGTCATCGGCGCCCTCGGCCTCAATATCCTTGTGGGGTACAGCGGCCAGATCTCGGTGGGCCACGGCGCGTTCATGTCGGTGGGCGCCTACACGGCGGCCAACTTCGCGGTGCGGCTCGGCTGGCCGTTCTGGGCCGCGTTGCCCATGGGCGGCCTCATGGCGGCGGCGGTCGGCGCCGTCGTCGGCTTCCCGTCGCTCCGGATCAAGGGGCTCTACCTCGCCATCGCCACGCTGGCCGGGCAGCTCATCATCGAGTGGACCATCAACCACGTCACCTTCATCAGCGGCGGGGTGCAGGCGTCCATCGAAGTCCCACGCCCGGAGCTCTTCGGGCTCCGGATCGCGTCCCAGCGGCAGATGTACTTCTTCCTGCTCGTGTTCGTCGTGCTGGCCCTCGTGGGCACCCTGAATCTCGTCCGGAGCCGTGTGGGGCGGGCCTTCATCGCGATCCGCGACCACGACATCGCGGCGGAGATCATCGGGATCAACATCTTCGGTTACAAGCTCCTGGCCTTCGCGATCTCGTCGTTCTACGCGGGCGTCACCGGCGTCCTCTACACCTACTACCTCGGCGTCGCAAACTATGAGCAGTTCCAGATCACCGTGTCGATCGACTACCTGGCGATGATCATCATCGGGGGGCTGGGGTCGGTGCTCGGCTCGGTCTTCGGCGCGATCTTCGTGACGCTGCTCCCGATCGCCATCCGCTACGCGATGGAGGCGTTCGGCGGGCTCATCTTCTCCCAGGCTCAGGTGCTCAACATCATCCCGAATCTCCGACTCATCCTCTTCGGCGGGCTCATCATCACGTTTCTGGTGGTCGAGCCCGAGGGGCTGAACCGTCTGTGGCGCAACATCCGGAGCTACTTCCGTGTCTGGCCGTTCGCGTATTGACCGTGCGTGACGAAAGGAGAACCACCATGAGGCGAAGCCTCACGATCCTGCTTGGACTGGCGCTCGTGCTGAATACGGCCGGGCCCGCCGGCGCGAACCACGAGATCGTCATCGGCTTGCAGTGCGACCGGACGGGCGCCACCCAGACGGTCGGCGTCAACCTCTGCCCCGGCTACCACGACTACATCAAGCTCGTGAACTCGAAAGGCGGTGTCGGCGGCCACACGATCAGGGCCATCGAGATCGACCACGAGTACAAGGTGCCGCAGGGCATGGAGGCCTACGAGCGCCACAAGAAGGAAGGCGCCGTGGTGATCGGCGTCTACGGCACGCCGCACGTCTACGCGCTGGCCCAGAAGCTGACGGAAGACCGCATCCCGGGCACGTCGCCCGGGTTCGGCTCGGCCGCCGCCGCCGATGGGCAACGCTACCCGTACATCTTCCCGATCGCCGCGACGTACTGGTCGCAGGGCGCGGCGGCGGTGGACTTCGTCAAGAAGCAGCTCGGCGGGCTCAAGGGCAAGAAGATCGCCTACCTCTTCTACGACAACCCCGCGGGCCGCGAGCCCATCCCCGTCTTGGAGGACCTCTCGGCCCAGGAAGGGTTCCAGCTCAGGACGTTCGCTGTGCCGCCGCCCGGCGTCGAGATGGGGGCCCAGGCCCTCGACATCGCGCAGCGCTACCGCGCGGACTTCCTCATCGCGCACCTGTTCGGCCGGTCGCCGTCGGTATCGATCAAGGAGCTGAAGCGCGTCGGCTACCCGCTGCGCCAGGTCGTGTCGTTCGTGTGGGGCTCGGCCGAGGCCGACATCGAGGCCGCCGGCGGCTATGCGGTCGCCGAAGGCTACTACACGATGCAGTTCGCCGGCGTGGGCACCGAGTTCCCGGTGCTGAACGAGATCCGCGAGATGTACCGGAAGGAAGGCAAGGAGCCGCCGAAGGAGATGGCCTCCACGGTCTACTACAACCGCGGCGTCCTGATCGCCGCGCTCCACGTCGAAGCCATCCGCAACGCCGTCAAGGCCAAGCCCGACGGGAAGATCACGGGCGAGGACGTGAAGGGCGGGTTCGAGAAGATCTCCGGCTTCACGCTCGGCGGGCTGGTGCCGCCGCTCAAGATCACGCCGCACGACCACGAAGGGGGCGGGCTGGTCCAGATCTACCAGGTGCGGGGTGGCAAGTTCGCGAAGGTGACCGACTGGTTCAGCGCGTACACCGACGTGGTCCAGAAGCACGTGCAGCAGGCCGCAAAGAAGTAGCGGCGACGTGCTGAGTCTCAACAACATCGAGGTCATCTACGAGGGCGTCATCCTCGTCCTCAAGGGCGTGTCGCTCAACGTCCGCGAGGGCGGCATCACGACGCTGCTCGGCGCCAACGGCGCCGGCAAGACGACGACGCTCAAGGCGATCTCCGGGCTCCTGCGCTCCGAGCGCGGCGAGGTCACCAAGGGCTCGATCGAGTTCAAGGACGAGCGGATCGACCGGCTGCCGCCGCACGCGATCGTCACGCGCGGGATCGTCCAGGTGTTCGAGGGCCGCCGCGTCTTCGAGCATCTCACCACCGAGGAGAACCTGATCGCCGGCGCCCACATCCACTCGGACCGTCGCCGGATGTCGGCGGGCATCGAGCGCGTCTACGAGTACTTCCCCCGGCTCAAGGAGCGCCGCGCGGTACAGGCGGGCTACCTCTCGGGGGGCGAGCAGCAGATGCTCGTCATCGGCCGCGCGCTGATGGCGAGTCCGCACGTCATGCTCCTCGACGAGCCCTCGCTCGGGCTCGCGCCGATGCTGGTCGAGGAGATCTTCGCCATCGTCCGGGCGCTGAACCGCAAGGAGAAGCTGACCGTGCTGCTGGTGGAGCAGAACGCCACGCTCGCGCTGACCATCGCCGAGCACGGCTACGTGATGGAAAACGGGCGTATCGTCCTCGAGGGGAGCGCGGAGGAGCTCCGCGAGAATGCGGACATCAAGGAGTTCTACCTGGGCCTGACCGAGGTCGGTGCGCGCAAGTCGTACCGGGACGTCAAGCACTACAAGCGGCGCAAACGGTGGCTTTCGTAGGAGGCGCGCGCGCAGTGAAACCGACACGGACGACGGGAGGGCTCGTCGCGCTCGTGCTGATGGTCGTGGGGCTCGGCGCGTGCGCCACGCTGGGCGAGCGGGAGCGACCGCTCTACCAGCGGCTCGGCGGGCGCGAAGGTATCGCGCTGGTCGTCGGCGACTTCGTCGCGAACATGGCCGGCGACGCGCGCGTCAACGCGCGCTTCAAGGACATGAAGGGGCCGCAGATCGAGAGGCTGAAGTCGCACCTCGCGGACCAGATCTGCGACGCGACGGGCGGGCCCTGCGCCTACCTCGGGCGCGATATGAAGACGACGCACCAGGGCATGGGCGTCTCCGAGACGGAGTGGAACGCGACCGTCGAGAACCTCGTCAAGGCCCTCGACAAGCGGGGGGTCCCCGCCAAGGAACAGAGCGAGCTGCTCGCGCTCCTCGGCCCGATGAAGGGCGACATCGTGGGGCAGTGACGGCCGTGGCGCGGCGGTGGCTGGGTGCGCCGGGCCGACGGCATCGAGGGTGATCGCGATGGGTGTGCACGGGTTCACGGTCTACGACATGATCGCGCGCGGGGCGTTCGTGTATGGTGACGCGCCGGCCGTCATCCAGGGCGAGCGGCAGCTTTCGTTCCGGGAGTTCCAGCGCCAGGTGGACGCGCTGGCCGGGGGGCTCTTGGCCCTGGGGATCGGCAAGGGAGACCGCGTCTGCATCCTGGCGCAGAACGACGCCGCCTACCTGCACCTGTACGGCGCCTGCGCGCGCCAGGGCATCGTCGCCTACCCCATCAACTGGCGGCTGACCGCGCAGGAAGTGGAGCGGGTGGTGGAGCGCGCCGCGCCCAAGATGATGGTCGTCGACGCCTCCACGCGGCCCGCGGTGGCGGGTTGGCCGGAGCAGAAGAAATCGGTGGCTCACTGGTATCAGTTCGGCGAGGCGCCGGGCGCGGGCGTCCAGCCCATCGCCGCGCTGTACCGGGATGGAGCCGCGCCGCCTCTGGCCGACGTGTCGTCCGACGACCCGTTCGCCGTCATCTCCACGGCGGCGGTGGACGTCGTCCCGCGCGGGGCGGTGCTCACGCACGCCAACGTCGTCACGGCCAACCTGACGGCGATCGCGTGCATCGGCTACACCGCGGTCGATCGCTACCTCCTGGCGCTGCCGCTGTTCCACATCACCGCGCTGGGGGGCGCCCTGGCCCACATGCACGCGGGCGGGGCGGTCGTGGTGGTGTCGCGCTTCGACGCAGAGGAGGCGGTGCGGCTGATCGACCGTCACCGCGTCACCCACGTCTCGGATTTCCCCCCGGTGCTGACGACGCTGCTGGACGCGGCCGAGAAGCTGGGGAGCCGCCTGCCGAGCCTGAAGCACGTCTCCGGCCTCGACGCCCTTCCCACCATCCAGCGGCTGCACGCCCAGACCGGGGCGCAGTTCTGGACCGGCTTCGGGCAGTCGGAAACCAGCGGGTTCGTCACGCTGCAGCGCGTCTCCGAGAAGGCCGGCGCCGCCGGCAAGCCCGTGCCCCTGTCCCGGGTGGCGGTGGTGGACGACTACGACCGCGAGGTGGGCGTGGGCACGCCGGGGGAGATCGTCGTGCGGGGTCCGCTGGTGTTTCAGGGCTACTTCGGCCAGCCGGAGGTGACGGCCTACACCTTCCGTAACGGCTGGCACCACACCGGCGACGTGGGGCGGTTCGATGGGGACGGCTACCTCCACTACGTCAAGCGCAAGCCGGAGAAGGAGCTGATCAAGCCCGGCGGGGAGAACGTGTACCCCGCGGAGGTGGAGACGGTCATCGTGCAGATGGACGGCGTGAGCGCGGCGTGCGTGTACGGCGTCCCGGACGTCAAGTGGGGCGAGGCCATCAAGGCCGTGGTCGAGGTGAAGGCCGCCGGCCGGTACACCGCCCAGCAGGTGAGTGACTTCGTGGCGTCGAAGATCGCCCGGTTCAAGCGTCCTCACGCGGTGGTGTTCACCGACGCCCTCCCGCGCACCGCGGAGGGCGCGGTGGACCGCGAGGCCGTCAAGGTCAAGTGGGGCGCCGCGCCGTGAGGCTCTCCGCCCTGGGGACGCGGTGAAGCTCCGCGACCGGGTGGCGATCGTCACCGGCGCGGCGAGCGGCATCGGGCGGGCGATCGCGCGCGCGCTCGCGCGCGAGGGCGCCCGCGTCGCGATCGCCGACCTGAACGAGGCGGGCGGCGCCGAGGTCGCGCGCGGGATCGAGAAGGAGGGCGGCGCCGCCGCCGCGTGGCGCGTGGACATCACCGACGCAGCCGCGGTCGCCGGCATGGTGGCGAACGTGGTCGCGCGCTGGGGCACGGTCCACGTTCTCGTCAACAACGCGGGCTGGGACCGGCCGATGCCGTTCGTGGAGACCACGCCGGAGTTCTGGGACCGGATCCTGGCCCTCAACCTCCGCGGGCCGATCGCGTGCACCCACGCCGTGCTGCCCCACATGATCCGGCAGGAGTACGGCAAGATCGTGTCGATCGCGTCCGACGCGGGCCGCGTGGGCTCGACGGGCGAGGCGGTCTACTCGGCGGCCAAGGGCGGGATCATCGCGTTCACCAAGACGATCGCCCGCGAAGTGGCGCGGCACCGGGTCAACGTGAACTGCGTCTGCCCGGGCCCGTCGGAGACGCCGCTGTTTCAGAATGAGTTCGTCGCGCAGAGCCCGAGGCTCGCCGAGAGCCTCAAGCGCGTGATCCCGTGGGGCCGGCTCGGGACGCCTGAGGACATTGCGCCCGCCGTGGCCTTCCTGGCCTCCGACGAGGCGGGCTTCGTCACCGGCCAGACCCTCTCGGTGTCTGGCGGTCTCACGATGCTCTAGGAGCGATCCTGGCCGCGCCTGACTTCGTCATCATCGGCCACGTCACGCTCGACCGCTTCGGCGAGGTGACCCGGCCGGGCGGCGCCGTCCTCTACGCCGCGGTCGCCGCGCACCGCCTCGGGCTCTCGGTCGGGCTCTTGACGAGCCACGGCGACGACTTCCCGCTCGACGCGATCCCGACGCGGATCGAAGTCGTGAGCGTCCCGGCGCGCGAGACGACGCGCTTCGAGCACCGGTACGAGAGCGGCGGCCGCGTTTCCCACGTCGAGAGCCGCGCGCGCCCGCTGACCGCGGCGGACGTCCCCGACGACTGGCTCAGCGCGCCACTGGTGCTCCTGGCTCCGGTGCTCGACGAGGTCGACCCATTGATCGTCGCCGCGTTTACCGACGCGGCCGTCGGCGCGGCGGCGCAAGGCTGGCTCCGCGCCGTGGGCCGCGACGGCTTCGTGGCGCCGCGCGCCTGGGAGTCGCCGCGCTCCCTGCTGAACCAGGTCCAGGCGCTCTTCCTCTCGCGCGAGGACGTGCGCGGCCAGGAGGCCACCGTGGTCGAGTGGCTCCAGCACGTGCCGATCGGCGTCCTCACGGCCGACCGCGACGGCGCGCTGCTCTTCGTCAACGGCGACCGCTACGAGGTGCGGCCGCGACCCACGACCGAGGCGGACCCGACGGGCGCGGGCGACGTCTTCGCCGCGACGTTCCTCGTCGAGTACCAGCGCTCGGCCGATCCCTGGCTCGCGGCGGCCGCCGCGGCCTGCGCGGGCTCGCTCTCCGTCGAGGGCGAGGGCTGGACGGCGGTACCCGACCGGATTCTCCTCGGTGCGGCGCTCAAGGAGTACGAGGCGAATGGTTGACACCTCTTCGCCGCAGGGACTAGGCTCTATGTGTGGTGGCGAGTCGCGCGATCGTGATCACGGCGGGCCAGGTGTCGGCGGAAGCCCAGCTCAACGAGTCGAAGACGGCGAGCGCCATCTGGGGTGCGCTTCCGATCGACGCCAAGGGCGAGACCTGGGGCGACGAGATCTATTTTGACATCGGCCTCACGGTCGGCCCCGAGTCGCCGAAGGACGTCGTCGCGGCCGGCGACCTCGGCTACTGGCCGCCCGGGCGCGCCTTCTGCATCTTCTTCGGGCCCACGCCCATGAGCCGAGGCGACGAGATCCGTCCCGCCAGCCCCGTGAACGTCGTCGGCAGGGTCGTCGGCGACGCCCGCGTGTTCGAGCGGGTCCGCGCGGGCACACGCGTCACGTTGAGGAGGGCGCAATGAAGATCTTTCTCGATACCGCGAACGTGGCCGAGCTCAAGGAAGGCGTCGCCCTCGGCGTCGTCGACGGTGTCACGACCAACCCGTCGCTCATCGCCAAGGAGAAGCGGCCCTTCCGGCCGCTGGTCGAGGAGATCTGCGCGGTCGTGCCGGGCGACGTGAGCCTCGAAGTGGTCGCGACCGATTTCGAGGGGATGGTGAAGGAAGGCGAGGAGCTCCATCAGATCGCGCCCAACGTCGTCGTCAAGTGCCCCCTCACCAAGGCCGGGCTCAAGGCGGTGAAGCACCTCACGGGCGAAGGGATCCGCGTCAACCAGACGCTCTGCTTCTCGGCGACCCAGGCGCTGCTCTCGGCGAAGGCGGGCGCCTACTACATCAGCCCGTTCCTCGGTCGCCTCGACGACATCGGCCACGTCGGGATGGACCTCGTCCGCGACATCTGCGAGGTCTACCGGGTCCAGGGGTTCACGACGCGGGTGCTCGCCGCGTCGATCCGCAACCCGCTCCACGTGGTGGACGCCGCGAAGGCGGGCGCGCACGTGGTCACGCTGCCGTTCGCGGTGCTCGAGCAGCTCATGAAGCACCCGCTCACGGACATCGGCCTCAAGAAATTCCTCGACGACTGGGCGAAGCTCGGCGAAAAGATCTAGCCGGGTCGCTGCCGACCGAGTCACGAACGGTACCTCGCGTGCCCGGTCCGTGAGGATCGGGCCCCGTCCCGCTTGCCGAAGCCAGCCGAAAGCCACTTGACACGGGTTCTCTTTAGGCAGATCGTCGCGCGCATCCGGTGGGGGGGGGCCGGAATTGGAGGCCCGCGCGTGGCTCTTGTCCTGCACGCCTTCTGCAAACGCTTTCAGGCTCCGTGGAATAAGTTGCATCCTGCCCCGGTAGAGATCCCGCGGAATGTAAGGCTATTTTCGGAAAACGCCCGATGGCGTAGGAATTGCTCGAACTTACGAGGCTTGGAACTTACGAGGCTTGCTCAGGTTACGTTCTCGCGACAGGGGCCGGTCTCGGGCGGAGGGCCGCATGGTCGAAAGTCTCACCAAAAGGGTAGAGCGTAGTCTGTTACTCCTCGTGGCTGGCGCAACCCTCCTGGGAGCGCTGGTCTCCGCCGAGGCGGCTTTCGCGCAGACGCAAGGCAAGGGGATCGCCCGAGCCGTTTCAGTTCAAGGAACCGTCGAGGCGCGACCGGCGGGTGCCACAGCCTGGCAGCCCGTCAAGCTGAACGACACGTACGCGGCCGGCGACACGATCCGGGTGCGGGAGCGCAGCCGAGCCGACCTCGCCATGCTCGACCAGTCCGTGCTGCGCCTCAACGCCAACACGGAGATCACCCTCGAGGCCGTCAAGGAAGAGCGAACGGGGGTGGTCAACCTGCTCAGGGGCGCCGCCCATTTCTTCAGCCGCGGTCCCCGCAGCCTGGAGGTGCAGACGCCCTTCACGATCGCCGGGGTCAGGGGCACGGAGTTCCTCGTCAGCGTCGAGCCCGACAGGACGCTCCTGACGATATTCGAGGGAACTGTCTTCGCCGAGAACCCGGCGGGAAATCTCACGCTCACCAGCGGGCAGTCGGCGATCGCCGAGGCGGGGAAGCCGCCGGTGCTGCGAGTCGTGGCGCGTCCCCGGGACGCCGTTCACTGGGCGCTCTACTACCCGCCCGTCGTCTATTTTCGTCCCGACGAGTTTCCGGCCGGACCGGACTGGCGGGGGATGGTTCGGCAATCCCTCGAGCATTACCAGCGAGCGGATCTCCAGAAGGCGTTCGACAGCCTCGCGACGGTTCCGCAGGCCGTCCCCGATCCGCGATTCTTCGCCTATCGCGCGCACCTCCTGCTCGCGGTGGGTCGCGCCGATGAGGCGGCGGCGGACGTGGAGCGGGCGCTGCGGCTGGCCCCAGACGATGCTAGTGCCCTCGCGCTCCAGACGATCATCGCCGTGGTCCAAGGCGACAAAGACAGGGCGCACGACGCCGCTCAGAAGGCGGTCCAGGCCGCGCCTGGCTCCGCGACGGCCCGGATCGCGCTGTCCTACGCGCAGCAGGCCCGGTTCGACCTCGAGGGCGCCCGCGCGAGCCTGCAGAAGGCGGTGGAGCTCGACCCGCAGAATGCGCTGGCGTGGGCGCGGCTGTCGGAGCTCTGGGCATCCTTCGGCGAGCTCGACCGCGCGCTCGAAGCCGCGCAGAAGGCGACCGCCCTGGAGCCGAACCTCTCGCGGACCCAGACCGTGCTCGGCTACGCGTACCTGATGCGGGTGAAGATCCGAGACGCCAAGGCGGCCTTCGAGAAGGCGATCGCGCTCGACTCGGCCGATCCCCTTCCTCGGCTCGGGCTCGGGCTCAGCAAGATCCGGGACGGCGATCTGAACGGCGGGAGCCGGGAGATCGAGGCCGCGGCGAGCCTGGATCCCAACAACGCCATCGTCCGCAGCTATCTCGGCAAGGCGTACTACGAGGAGAAGCGTACGGGGCTGGACGAGCGCGAGTATGCCGTGGCCAAGCAGCTGGACCCCAACGATCCGACCCCCCATTTTTACGATGCCATCGGCAAGCAGACGACGAACCGGCCGGTCGAGGCCCTGCACGAGACGCAACGGGCGATCGAGCTGAACGACAACCGGGCGGTCTACCGCTCGCGTCTGTTGCTCGATTCTGACGAGGCGGCGCGCAGCGCGGCCCAGGCCCGCATCTACAGCGATCTCGGCTTCCAGCAGCTCGCCCTGGTCGAGGGCTGGAAATCCGTCAACACCGATCCGACCAGCTTTTCCGCCCACCGGTTCCTGGCCGATACCTACTCGGTTCTGCAGCGTCACGAGATCGCCCGGGTGAGCGAGCTTCTCCAGTCCCAGCTTCTGCAGCCCCTGAACATGACGCCCATCCAGCCCCGACTCGCGGAGAGCAACCTCTTTCTCATCAGTGCCGGCGGTCCCGGCTCGCTCTCGTTCAACGAGTTCAATCCGATCTTCAACCGCAACGGGCTCACGCTGCTGACGACCGGCCTCGCCGGCGGAAACGACACGGTCGCGGCGGAAGGTGTTCTCGGCGGCATCTACAAAAACGCGTCCTTCAGCCTCGGGTATACGCACTTCGAGACAGACGGCTTTCGCCCGAACAGTGGCGAGAACGACGACATCGGGAACGTGTTCCTCCAGCTCGAACTGACTCCCGAGACGAGCATTCAGGGCGAGTACCGATATCGGGAGTCGCGACGCGGCGACCTTCGACTCAGATTCTTCCACGAAGACGTGTTTCCCGAGGAGCTCACCAAGGAGCTGCGGCGGTCCTACCGCCTTGGCGTGCGGCACGCCTTCTCGCCGAGCTCGATCGTCCTCGGCTCGTTCATCTATTCAGACGCAGATTTTCGCGTGAGAGAAAAGCGGCTCGCTCCCACCGACTTTTTCGGCCTGTCCATCGAGAACAAGATCACCGAGTTCAAGGCCCCTCAGACGGCGTTCAGCGGGGAGCTTCAACACCTGTTCCGGTCACGCTACGTGAACCTGACGACCGGGGCCGGCTACGCCGACGTCAATGGACGGCTCGACACCTCGATACGGCTCGGTTTCCCTGTTCCTCTTCCCTTTCCTGACCTCATAGAAAGCAGCGACAGTACGGATGTCCGCCATACAAACGTCTACGCGTATTCATACATCAACCCCCTGAAGGATCTGACCTTCATACTCGGGGCGAGCGGGGACTTCACGTACGGCGACAAGCTCAAGGACACCGAGCAGCTCAATCCGAAATTCGGGATGGTGTGGAACCCGCTTCCAACGACGACGGTTCGCTGGGCGGTATTCAGGGCCTTGAAGCGGGCGCTTATTACGAACCAGACCCTCGAGCCCACCAACGTGGCCGGGTTCAATCAGTTCTACGACGATTTCGACGCGACGAACGCGTGGCGCTACGGCGTCGCGGTCGACCAGAAGTTCATGCACGACGTCTTCGCGGGCGTGGAGTTCTCCCAGAGGGATATGGACGTTCCGTTCTTGTCTGCTGAAGTGCCCGGCAAACTTACATTCGGGGAAGAGGCGCAGCGCGAGCGCCTCGCCCGTTCCTACCTGTTCTGGACACCCCATCCATGGTGGGCGCTCCGACTGGAATACCAGTTCGAGCGATATACGACTCAAGGGTTGAACTCCACCCCGAAAGACCTGAATACCCATCGTGTGCCGGTCGGCATCAGCTTTTTCCACCCTTCCGGATTCGGTGCCTCACTGAAGGCGACGTACTTTGATCAAGAGGGCACGTTCGTCTTGAACAACCTAAACGTCCGCTCAGGTCAGGATGACTTCTGGGTCGTCGACGCGGGGATCAGTTACCGGCTGCCGCAGCGGTACGGCTTCATCACGGTCGGAGCGAGCAATCTCTTTGACCAGGATTTTAGATTCTTTGACCGCGATCTGAAGAATCCGAGCATCCAGCCGGACCGGATGGTCTTTGCCAGATTCACGCTGGCGCTTCCATGAAGCTTGGAAGGGCTGAAAGGAGGAGTGGCATACG
>WNFW01001493.1_pt1 | contig 15750 bp, 7 predicted proteins | sample 5400131 | NCBI WGS metagenome assembly WNFW01 (sample SAMN13153362, study PRJNA577476) | soil metagenome | isolation source: 20 cm soil or saprolite under grassland replicate 1 | place: USA:California | collected 2016-06-15 | reverse complement strand
TCGGGGAGGGGGAGGCCGGCGAACGCGTCGACGGGCAGCGGCTCCGGCGGCGCGACGTCATGACGCCCGACGAGCACGTAGAACTGGCGCAGGTGCTGCGCGGCGTGCCACGTCGTGCGCTCGAGCAGGTCGTGGCCCGACTGGGGGCCGTAGTAGACGCGGATCACCCGTTCGAACTCCCGTGCCGAGGCGCCCTCGAACCAGCCCGAGACGCGCCCGCGCACGAGCGCGCCGTAGCGCGCGATCGCCGCGCCGTCGCGCAGCTCGGCCGGTGCCCGCTCCTGCAACCATCCTTCGGGGAACTCGCCCAGATCCATGCCATCCACGAAGGCGAGCGCGAGGCGGAACACGTGGTACCCGAGATCGCGCAGCGGCCGGGCGCGCTCCGGCGGCGACCAGTCGAGCAGCGACTCCGGCAGGACGCGCACGAGCCCCTGGGTGCACTCGAGGATCCGGTCCAGGCGCCGCGCGAGCTCACCGGGCGGGAGCTTCGCGGCGGGCGCCCAGTCGACACCCAAAAGCGCCGCGTAGGCCGGCGGGTTCCAGCCGTGGACCGCCCGCTCGCCCACCGCCAGCGCGGGCACCAGCGGGACGCCCAGGCGCCGGAGCTCGGCGAGCGTTTCGGGTTGCGCCTGCACGTCCACCGGGTCGAACTCGACCCCCCAAGACGACAGCAGCTCCTTCGTCTTGGCGCAGGACGATCAGCCGGGACGATAGTAGAAGCGGGGCAGACTCATGGCCTCACCTCCCCTGGAAGGTCGGCTGCTTCTTGTTCGCGAACGCCGTCACGCCGCTCTTGAAATCCTCGGTGCGGCCGCTCGCCGCGATCGCCCGGACCTCGAGCTCCATCTGCGTCTCGAGGCTCTCCCACGTCGAGTGGTGGAAGAGCCGCTTCGCGCCCCCGAATGCGAGCGACGGTCCGTGCGCGAGCTCGCGCGCGAGCGCCTGCACCGCGCTGGCGAGCTCCGCGTCGGGCACGACGCGCGTCACGAGCCCCCACTCGAGAGCCTCGCGGGCCGAGAGGACGCGGTTGGTGAAGTAGAGCTCCATCGCCCTGCGCAGGCCGATGAGGCGCGGCAGGAAGTACGACGCCGAGCCGTCGGGCGTCGCCGCGATCTTCGAGTACGCCATCGTGAAGCGCGCCGACTCGGCCGCGAACACGAGGTCGCCAGAGAGCGCGAAGGAAAACCCCCCGCCCGCGGCCACCCCGTTCACGGCCATGATCACGGGCTTGTCGCTCCGGGAGAGCTTGGACACGGCGCCGTGCAGGTAGGTCGTGAGCTCCTTGACGAGCATCCCGATCCGCGGGAGGTTGTCGGCGAAGTCCTTGACGTCCCCGCCCGCGCAGAACGCCTTGCCCGCTCCGGTGATGACGACGCAGCGCACGCTCGGGTCCTCGTCGACCTCGAGCGCGGCGTGGAAGATCTCCCGGCCGAGGGTCAGGTTGAGCGCGTTGTACGCGTCGGGCCGGTTGAGCGTGATGGTCGCGACGCCGTCGCGGCGATCGAGGATGAGAGACTCGAAGTTCATCGCACGTTCCTCCGTTCAGGTCCGCCAGACGCGGCGCCGCGCCAGCTGCGCGACCACGTCCAGGATCTCCTGGATCTTGAGCGGTTTCACCAGGACGAGGTCGACGTTGTGCGCGCGGCGCTCCTCCGCCGAGAGCTCCACGCCGAAGCCCGTCACGAGGATGACGGGCACCGCGGGCGCCATCTCTTTGATCGCCCGCGCGACCTGCCACCCCGACACTCGCGGCATGGCGAGGTCGGTGAAGACCAGGTCGAACGGCTCCGCGCCGAAGCGCGCGATCGCCTCGCCGCCGTCGGTCACGACCACGGCGCGGTGGCCGCCCGCCTCGAGCATATCGCCGAGGACCGCGCCCACCTCCGGCTCATCGTCCACGACGAGGCAGCGGAGCGACACCTCGCCGGCCGGCACCGGGACGGCGGGCGCTGCCTCGGGCGCTTGCAGCTCCCAGGTCGGCATGAACGTCAGGCGGAAGGTGGTGCCGCGCCCCTCGTCGCTTTCGACGGCGATCCGGGCGCCGTGCCGCTCGAGGATGCCGTACGTCATGGACAGGCCGAGTCCCGTCCCCTGCGGCCCCTTGGTCGTGAAGAACGGGTCGAAGATCCGGTCGCGGATCGCGTGCGGGATGCCGACGCCCGTATCGCCCACCGTGACTACGACCTCGCCGTCCACGACGGCGGTCGTCAGCGTCAGCACGCCGCCGTCGGGCATCGCGTCCACCGCGTTGAGGATCAGATTCGTCAGCGCCTCGCGGAGCTCCGCCGGGTCGCCCGCCACCTTCGGCACGGCGGCCAGCTCGTTGCGGACGTCCAGCGCGACGCCGCGGCTCATGGGCTCCTCGCGCCACCGCGCCTGGGTGATCTCGAGCGCCTCGCCCACGATCTGGTTCAGGTCGACGGCGACGAACGGCTGATCGCGCCGGATCCGCGTGAACTCCTGGAGGCGCCGGACCGTCCGGGCGCCGTCGAGGGCCGCGCGCTCGATCACCTGGAGCCACTGGCGGAGCTGCGGGTTCTGGATCCGCTGCAGCACGAGCTGGGCACGCCCGAGGATCGAGGCGAGGAGGTTGTTGAAATCGTGGGCGACGCCCGACGCCATTTCACCGAGGGCGCGGAGCTTCTCGGTTCGCACGAGCTGATCCTGGGCCGCGGCGACCTCGCGATACGCGCGGGTGCGGTCTTCGAAGAGCCGCGCGCTGCGGAGGGCCAGCGCCGCGAGGTGCGCGAGGTTGGTCAGGAGCCGCTCGTCGCGCTCGGTGAAGGGACGCTCCCCGCCGCGGAGCGCCAGCACGCCCAGGACGCGATCGCCCGCGGCCATCGGCACGCCGAGCCAGTGCCCGAGGGCGGCGGAGCTCGGGATGGCCGGGACGCCGTGCCGCGCGCACTCGGCCTCGTAGTCGTCGGTCCGGATCGCGCGACCGGTATCACGCACGACCGACATGAGGCCCGACTCGCGCTCCGCGTAGCGGAGCGGGGGCCGCAGGTCGACCACACCGGCCTCGATCCGGAGGAGGATCTCGAACTCGCGCCGCTCCTCGTCGTGCAGCGCGATGACCATGTTGCGGACGTCGAGCACGCGCGCCACCTGGGCGTGGATCGCGTCGATCAGCGCCGCGCGCTCGAGCTCGCCCGTGACCGCCCGCGACAGCTCGTGGAGGACGGCCAGCTCCTGCACCTGCCGGCCGTTCTCCTCGAAGAGCCGCGCGTTGTCGATGGCGACGCCCGCCTGGTTGGCGATCACCTCCATCAGCCCCAGCTCGCTCTCGGAGAACGCGCGCGCGCGCTCATACCAGATGAGGCCGAACCCTCCGATGACCCGCTCCTTGACGACGAGCGGGACGAAGAGCTGGCTCCGGTGCGGGAGCGCGTCCCGCATGACCGCCGAGGCGCGGGGATCCTCCGCCACGTGCGACGACGCGACGGGCCGCTTCGTCCGCGCCGCCTCCGCGAAGAACGGGTCGCGCACGAGCGAGAGCCGGACCGAGCGGAGCGCCTCCAGGCGCTCGGGCGGAATGTGGTAGCCGGCGACGGGCTCCAGCCACTCGCCGTCGCCCTCGCGCAGCCAGACGCCGGCGGCGTCGGCGTCGACGGCCCGCGTGACGCGACGGAGGAAGTGGCGCAGCAGGGCCTGGAGGTCGAGCGTCGACGAGAACGTGCGGCTCACGGAGAGCAGCGTCTCCGTCTCCCGCACCTTGATCTCGGTCTGGCGGGCCAGCTCCGCGTTTTCCATCACGAGGCCCACCTGCGCGGCGACGCCCTCGATGAACCGGGTCTCGGACGGCTGGAACTGGCGCCCCGTTCGCCACCAGACGACGAACAGCGCGCCGATCGGCTCGCCACGCGCCGTCGCGGACGCCAGGAGCACCGAGTGCGGCGGGAGCGAGCCCAGCCACTCGCGATCGAAGCGCGGGTCGTTCAGGGGATCGGAGCTCCACACGGCGCGGCCCTCCCGCCACGACGGGAGGAGCTCCGGAATCCGCTCGAGCACGACCGGACGCGTCATGAACCATCCGAGGAGGTTCGCCGGCACGTGGTAGCCGCCCAGCGGCACCAGCTTCTCCTTCCGCTCGTCGAGGAAGTACGCGCCGACCATGTCGGCGCCGAAGGCCAGCGCGACCTCCTTCGCCACCTGCCGCATCCGGTCGACGACGGGGCCGGGTCGCGAGAGGATTTGGCCGATGCTCATGAGCGTCGTCGTCTCGCGGAGGCGCTCCTGGGCCTCGGCGTACAGCCGGGTGTTCTCCAGCGACAGCACGAGCTGACCCGCGATCGTCAGCGCGAGGTCCACCTGCGACGGCTCGAAGGGGGTCGGCCGCTCGCAGTAGTCGAGCGTCATGACGCCGATGACCTGGTCCTGCCGGATCATCGGCACGACGAGGTAAGACTGGAGACCGAAAGTCTCGAGCCACTCGCGCGGCATGAGGTCGCTCGCGCGCGCGTCGTTCACGACGACCGGGCGCCGCGTCTCGCGGGCGCGCGCGTTCGCCGGGACCTCGACGCGCGGCTGCGAGGCCGCCGCCTGGAAGGCGGCCCACTGCTCGGGGACCTTCCGTCCGTCCGCGTACTGTGACACGAGCGGCGTGACCTGGCCGCTCTCCCACAGCTCGAGCGTGCAGCGATCGACGCGGCACACCTGGGCGATCTTCATCGCGACGCGCTTGAGCAGTCGCTTCGTGTCGAGCGTGGAGTTGAGGATCTCGACGACCTCGAGCAGCGCGCCCGTTTCCGCCAGGCGCTGCGCGGTCTCCGCGTAGAGCCGGGCGTTGTCGAGCGCGACCGCCGCCCGGCCAGCGAAGCTCTCGAGGACCGCCACGTCCTCCTCGAGGAACGGCAGGGCCCCGTCGCCCGCCCGGTTCAGCGCGATGACGCCGAGAAGCCGGTCCTGGACCCTGAGCGGTTGCGCCATCGCCCGCCGGACCCCGAGGTCGACCCACTGCGGGAGCGCGAGCAGCGAGCTCGCGTAGTCGTTGACGATCAGCCCGCGCCCGAGCTGCGCGCAGGTTCCGACCACGCCCTGGCCGAACGGGACCGGCGCACTCTGGAGCGCGCTTCCCTCGGTCCACGCGCGCGGCACCAGGACGCGTTCCTCTTCCACCAGGTAGATCACGCCGTTGCCATCGAACAGGCGCGTCGCCCGCTCGACGGCCATCCGGAGCAGCCGGTCCGGGTCCAGCTCGCTCGCGAACTCGCGCTCGATTTCGGCGAGCGTGGCGATCTGCGCGCGCCGCGCGGTCTCGAGCGAGAACAGGCGGGCGTTCTCGAGCGCGAGCGCCGCCTGATCGCCGAACGCCTGGAGCAGCCCGATCTCCTCCTCCGTGAAGACGCGGCCCGCGCGATCGGTGAGCGTGAGCGTGCCGATGAGGCGGCCCTTCACCCGGAGCGGCGCCGCGACGAGCGCGCCGTCGCCGGCGGCGCGGAGCGTGTCGCGCAGGTCGTCCGTCAGCACGAGGACGGGATCGTTGAGGATGTCGGCGGACGCGACCGTCCGGCCCTCGGCGAGGGCGCGCCCGGAGACGCCGACGCCCGGGGGCAGCACGTGGCCGACCCGCAGGGTCTCGCGGCTTTTGCCGCCGGCCGCGAGCAGCCTGAGCGACCCGTCGGACTCCAGGAGCCAGAGGCCCGACGACCGGGCGGCGAAGAGGGCGAAAACGCTCTCGACGATCCGGTCGCCGACCGCGCCGACCTCGAGGCTCTCGGTGAGCGTCTTCGCCAGGCGCGCCAGCTCCTCGGCCTCGAACCGCCGGCGCGTCGCGTCGGCGGCCTGGCGTGTGGCCTCGCGGTAGAGCCGCGCGTGGTCGAGCGCGATCGCGGCCTGGTCGGCGAACGCCTCGGCGATCTCCGCGTCGCGCGCCGTGAACGCGCGGCGCGCACGGAACGCCAACGCCCCGATCGTCCGTGTCCCCACCTTCAGGGGTACGCCGAGGAACATCGTGTAGCCGAGCCGCCGGTCGGCCTCGACGTTTTCGGGAGCGACGTCCGGGACGGACTGGATCTCGCACATCAGCGTCCGGCCGGTCGCCACCACCCGGCCGCTCAGGCTCTCGCCCACCCGTATCCGTGGACGGGTCATGGTCTGCGCCGCCGTGCCGGCGAGGCCGGCGAGGACGAGGTCCTCGCCGTCGAGCAGCCGGAACCCGGCGTTGTCCACGTCGAGAAGGCGCGCCGCCTCCTCGGCGATCGAGGAGAGCAGCGTTTCCGTCGGCGCCATGCTCCCGATCTTCGTGTTGATCTCGAGGAGCGCGCTGAGGTAAGCGCGCCGGGCGCTCTCCTCCGAATACCGCCGGGCGTTGTTGATCGCGTTCGCGGCGTGCAGCGCGAGCGAGCCGAGCACGCGGAGCTCCTCGCCGGTGTACTCGTGTCGCTCGCGCATCCCGATCGACAGCGCGCCGAGCGCCCCGTGGCCGATCAAGAGCGGGACGATCGCGGCCGACCCCATGCCCTCGGCGCGGATCGGGAGGATGGCGCGCGTGCGCGGGTCGTTGAGGAGGTCGGAGACGGTCAGAGGCTCGCGCGTGGCGACGACGGTCCCGACGAGCCCCTGGCCGACACGGAACCGGCGCCGCCCCTTCGGGGACACCCGCCCGCCGACCGACGCGCGCAGCGCCACGTGCTTGCCGTCGTCCTCGACGAGCCAGAGCGCCGCGGCGCTCGAGGCGAACAGCTCGGCGGCCGCGTCCACCACGCGCTGGAGCACCTCGTCGATCGACAGCGTCGCCGTGAGCGTCTGCGCGAGCCGCGTGAGCGTCTCCAGGCGCCGACTCTTCTCGCGGCTCTCCCCGAAGAGCGCGGCGCGGGCGACGGCGTGGCCGACGTGCTGGGCAATCGCCTGCAGGAGCGTCAGCTCGTCGCCGTCGAACGTGCGTCGCTCCGTGGAGATCAGCGCCATGACGCCCCAGACCCGGTCGTCCACGGTGATCGGCACCGAGAGCTGGGTGTGGTAGCCGCCGGCGGCGACGCGCTCCCGCACCGTGGGCGTGAGCAGGCGTGACCGCGTCAGGTCGGTCACGACGAGGTGGCCCACGCGCACCGCCTCGCCGACGTGGCTCTGATCGAGCGGTCGCACCCGCAGCTCGGCGACGTCCTCGGGCGAGAGGCCCCGGTGCGCGACGAGCACGAGCGCTTGCGCCACGGGGTCGAAGCGGAAGAGCCCGCCGAACGCCATCCGGGCGACGCCGCACACGACCTCGAGCGTGCGTTCGGCGGCGCCCACGAGGTCCTCGCCGCTGCCCGTCGCGACCGCGACGGCGTAGAGCGCCTCGAGCTCCTTGCGCCACCGGTCCGCCGACTGAGACTGACCACTCGCGCCCAGAGATAGATCGCTCGCGCCTGACTCGGGCGTGTCGGAGCCACTCCGCTCCTTTGTCAGGCCACCCCCGGTGCTCACCGGCCTCGCGGCACCCGGTCCAACAGCCCGCGCTCCACTCGCTCCAACACTCCCCGCTACAAGCGCGACGCCGATCGCGGCGGCGAGCGAGAGGACCCACCAGAACCAGAACCGCCGCTCGGCGGCGCGCCAATTCCCTTCGGGAACCAGCGCCCAGAGACTCCCGCTGGCCGTGCCGTCGAGCGGCCGCGCGAGCCACGGCTCGCCGTTGACCGCGACGCGTCCCCCCAGGGCCGCGTCGGGCCAGCCGCGCGCCGGGACGCCGGGCAAGGTCCCGCCGACGGCCACCCCGGCGGCCAGCACCACGACGGCGGGCCGCGACGGCAATCCAGCGAGGACCCGCTCGAGCGACTCGACGCGCCGGCCGACCACGACCATCCCGGCGGGCATCGGCGCTAGGCCCAGGAGGTAGGCGCGGTCCTTCACGACGGCGACGCGCACGCCGGCCTCGTCGGGCCGTGGGAGCCCGAGGCCCTCGACCCGCGGCGTCGCCGGGACCTGGACGAGCGGCACGCCGCTCGCGTCCACCACCAGGAGGAGATCGGCGGTCCGCTCGAGCGTGAGCGCGAGCATCCGTGGCGAGGCACCACGCGCCAGGGTCGCCCAGTCTCGCTTGAGCGCGCCCTCGACGATCGCGGGCTCCTTCGCGAGCAGCACGGCCTCACGGCGCAGCTCGTTCTGCGCGACGTCGACGACCACGCGGACGGCCGCGACCGTGTCGCCGACCGCGGCCTCGTGGCGCTCCGCCGCGCGTCGCGGGAACCAGAGCCCGGCCGCGCCCCAGGCGACGAGGAGGGCCACGACCACCGGGGCGAGGCGTACCGAGCCCGGGGGTCGCACCGCCGGGCTCAGCGACGCTCACCCACGCGGTGCAGCTTGAGGAGGTTCGTCGTCCCGGAGACCCACATGGGCGAGCCGGAGATGATGACGAGGATGTCGCCCGGCGCGACCGATCCGTCGCCCAGCAGCGTCGCCTCGACCTCCTCGATCATCTCGTCGGTCGTCTCGACCTTGCGGATGAGCCGCGAGGAAACACCCCACGACAGCGCGAGCCGCCGCTGGACCTCGACGAACGGCGTCAGCGCCATGATCGGCACGTCCGGGCGCGCCTGGGAGATGAGCCGCGCCGAGAAGCCCGACTCCGTGAACGCCACGATCGCGCGCGCCCCGAGCGCGTGCGCGGCCCGGGAGGCCGCGTCCGAGATCGCCTCCGGGAAGCCGACGTCCACGCGCTCCTGGCGGCGGCGGCGCGCTGCATCCCAGAGGACGGCCCGCTCGGCCCGCTCGGCGATGCGGGCCATGACCTCGACCGCCTCCACCGGGTACCGGCCCGTCGCCGTCTCGGCCGAGAGCATGATCGCGTCGGCGCCGTCGAAGATCGCCGTGGAGACGTCCGAGACCTCCGCGCGCGTCGGCCGGAGGTGCGTGACCATCGACTCGAGCATCTGCGTCGCGACGATGACCGGGACGCCCGCCTCCCGCGCCTGCCGGATGATCTCCTTCTGCAGATGGGGCACGTCCTCGAGCGGCACGTCGACGCCGAGGTCGCCGCGCGCCACCATGACCGCGGCGACCGAGGGCAGGATGCCCGGGAGGTTCACGATGCCCTCGTGGCGCTCCAGCTTGGCGACGATCGGCACCTCCGCGCCGAGCTCGCGCAGGTAGGCGCGCACCTCCGCGATGTCCGCCTCCGACCGCACGAACGAGACGGCGACGAAGTCCACACCGTGCTCGAGGCCGAAGCGGAGGTCGTCGCGATCCTTCTCGGTGAGGCACGAGACGGGCAGCGGAACGCGCGGGAGCGAGATCCCCTTGTGATCGCTGATGCGCCCGCCGACGACGACGCGAGCGCGCACTTCCTCGCGGGAGGCGTGCTCCACACAGAGCTGGATCATCCCGTCGTCCATCCAGATCGCGTCGCCCGGGCGCACGTTCGCGAGGTACTCGGGGTGGTTCAGCGACGCGCGCTCCGCGGTGCCCACCACGGGCTTCGCGCACAGCGAAAAGGACTGGCCGGGCTCGAGATCGACCCGCGCGCCGCCCGCGGGACCGAAGGTCCCGAGCCGGATCTTCGGCCCCTGCAAATCTTGAAGGACCGCGACCGGCCGGCCCCAGCGGGCCTCGCCCTCGCGGAGCAGCCGGATGACCTCGGCGTGCTGGGCGTGGGTGCCGTGGGAGAAATTCACCCGGGCGACGTCCAGGCCCGCGGCGACGAGCCGGTCAAGCTCGGCGCGGCCTTGGCTGGCCGGGCCGAGGGTGCAGACGATCTTGGTCCGCCGCACGCCCGTTACCCGCGCCTGAGGTGCGAGCGGAGGAACTGGCCCGTGTGCGAGCGCTCCGTCTGGCGCGCGATCGCCTCGGGCGTGCCCGTGGCCACGACCCGGCCGCCCTCGTCGCCGCCCTCCGGCCCGAGGTCGATGATCCAGTCGGCGGTCTTGATGACGTCGAGGTTGTGCTCGATGATCACGACCGTGTTGCCCTGGTCCACGAGGCGGTTGAGCACGTCCAGGAGCTTCTGGATGTCCGCGAAGTGCAATCCAGTCGTCGGTTCGTCGAGGATGTACAGCGTTCGTCCTGTTGCGCGCCGCGAAAGCTCCGTGGCGAGCTTGACCCTCTGGGCTTCTCCGCCCGACAGGGTCGTCGCCGATTGGCCCAGTCGGATGTAGTCGAGCCCGACATCGTCGAGGGTCTGGAGCTTCCCTCGGATCACGGGCACGGCGTCGAAGAAGCCGAGCGCCTCACGGACCGTCATGTCGAGGACCTCGGCGATCGACATCCCCTTGTACCGGACGTCGAGCGTCTCGCGGTTGTAGCGGCGCCCCTTGCAGACGTCGCACGTCACATAGACGTCGGGCAGGAAGTGCATCTCGATCTTCACCAGCCCGTCGCCCTGGCACGCCTCACACCGGCCGCCCTTGACGTTGAACGAAAACCGGCCCGGCGCGTACCCCCGCATGCGCGCCTCGGGCGTGCGCGCGAAGAGCGTCCGGATGAAGGTGAACACCCCGGTGTAGGTGGCGGGGTTCGAGCGCGGCGTGCGGCCGATCGGCGACTGGTCGATGTCCACGACCTTGTCGACGCGCTGGGCGCCCTCGATCCGATCGTGCGCCCCGGGGCGATCCTGGGCGCGGTGGAGCATCTGGGCGAGCGCGCGGTAGAGGACGTCGTTGACGAGCGTCGACTTGCCGGACCCCGAGACGCCGGTGACGCACGTGAAGGTCCCGAGCGGGATCCGCACGGGCATGCCCTTGAGGTTGTGCTCACGCGGATTATGGATCGTGATCGCGTGGCCGCTCCCCTTCCGCCGCGTCGCCGGCACCGGGATCTCGAGGGCGCCCGCCAGGTAGCGGCCGGTGAGCGAGTTCGGGTTCGCCGTGATCTCGTCCGGCGTCCCGACCGCGACGACGTGGCCGCCCAGCTCACCCGCGCCCGGGCCGAGGTCCACCACGTAGTCGGCGCTCTTGATCGTCTCCTCGTCGTGCTCCACGACGAGCACCGTGTTGCCGAGATCCCGGAGCCGCTTGAGCGTCTCGATCAGGCGCCGGTTGTCCCGCTGGTGCAATCCGATCGACGGCTCGTCGAGGATGTACAGCACGCCGACCAGGCTCGACCCAATCTGGGTCGCGAGACGAATGCGCTGCCCTTCGCCTCCGGCGAGCGTGCCCGCGGGCCGGTCGAGGGTGAGGTAGTCGAGGCCGACGTTCATGAGGAAGCCGAGGCGCTCGCGGATCTCCTTGAGGACCCGCCGGGCGATGGCCGCCTCGCGCTCGGTGAGCCTGAGGTCGTCGAAGAAGGCGGCCGCCGCCTTGATCGTCAGCGCGACGACGTCGGCGATAGACCGCCCGCCGATCTTGAAGCCGAGCGACTCGCGGCGCAGGCGCGAGCCCCGGCACGCCGGGCACGGCCGCTCGGCCATGAACTGCGCGACCTCCGCCCGCGCCTCCTCCGACGTCGTCTCGCGGTAGCGCCGCTCGAGCAGCGCGATGACGCCCTCGAAGCCGTCGTCGCGCTCGCCGTGGAGGATCACGTCGCGCACGGGCTTCTTGAGCTTCGCCCACGGCGTGTCGAGCGAGAACCGGTGCCGCCGGGCGAGCACCTGCAGCGTCTGGCCGAAATGGGTCGCGTCGCGCCCGGCCCACGGCGCCAGCGCGCCCTCCTTGAGCGAGCGCGCGGGGTTCGGCACCAGGCGCTCGGGATCCACCTCGTCGTGCGAGCCGATCCCGCCGCACTCGGGGCACGCGCCGTAGGGGCTGTTGAACGAGAACATGCGCGGCGACACCTCCGGCAGAGAGATGCCGCACTCGACGCACGCGAGGCGCTCGGAGAAGAGCATCGGCTCGCCGCCTTTGCCGCCGTCGGCCACCGGCTCGACCTGCACCACGCCGTCGGCCAGGCGGAGCGCGGTCTCGAGCGAGTCGGCGAGCCGGGCGCCCAGGTTGTCGCGCACGACGAGACGGTCGACGATCACCTCGATCGTGTGCTTGCGCTTCCGGTCGAGCTCGATCTCTTCGCCGAGCTCGCGGACCGCGCCGTTGACGCGCGCGCGCGTGAACCCCTGGCGCGCGAGGTCGAAGAACAGCTTCTTGTACTCCCCCTTGCGCCCCCGCACGACGGGGGCCAACACCAGGAGCCGCGTCCCCGGCGGCTGCCCCATGACGCGATCGACCATCTGTTGCACCGTCTGCGCGGAGATCGCGCGGCCGCAGCTCGGGCAGTGCGGGACGCCGACGCGCGCGAAGAGCACGCGGAGATAGTCGTAGATCTCGGTGACGGTCCCGACGGTCGAGCGCGGGTTCTTCGAGGTGGTCTTCTGCTCGATCGAGATGGCGGGCGACAGCCCCTCGATCGAGTCCACCTCGGGCTTCTCCATCTGCTCGAGGAACTGACGCGCGTAGGCCGAGAGCGATTCGACGTAGCGGCGCTGGCCTTCGGCGTAGATCGTGTCGAACGCCAGCGACGATTTTCCCGAGCCCGAGAGCCCCGTGATGACGACGAGCTGGTCGCGCGGGATCTCGAGGTCGACGTTCTTGAGGTTATGCTCGCGGGCGCCCCTGACGACGATCCGATCGCTCGCCATTTCGAAAGCCTATTGTGTCAGCCTCGCGGCGCCCCGGCAACCCGCACGACCACCCAGGCGAGCGGCGCGGCGACGAGCGCCGGGTACGCGGCCACGGCGCCGGCCCACGACGGGAGCCGGCCGCCGACGGCGGCGAGGCCGGCGAACGCGAGAGCGCCGGCCAGCGAGCCCGCGAGGCCGGCATGGGCGCCCCCGCCCGCGAACCGCGGCGCGGCGACCGACGCGGCGGCCAGCCCGCAGCCGGCGAGCCAGGCCCGCCACGGGTCGCCGGGCCAGAAGCCCGCGACGACGGCAAGCGTCAGGAGACCGGCCCACGCGATGTCGGCGCTCGCCGGGCCGGCGTACGCCGCCAGGACGTCCCGGAGCGCCAGCGCCGTCGCGACCCACAGCAGGAGCAGGGCGAGGACGCAGGTCGCGACGAGCGCGCGACCGCCCGGCGCGGAGAGAACGACCGCGGGAAGCTCCACGAGCCCGGCGCCGGGCGGCGGGGCGAGCATCAGGTCCGGCGCGGCGTACACGGCGTAGATCCCCCAGCAGACCACGGCGAGCGTCAACACCAGGAGGAGCGCGGGCCCGGCGACGGCGCGGCGCCACGGGCGCGGGCCCGGACGCGGGAGCAGGGCGAGCGCGCCGCCGACGAACGTGAGCGCCGCGCCGAGCGCGTGGGCGGCGGTTTGCGGCGAGCGCCGCTCGGGGGGATCGGCCCAGGCGGCTCCCGAGGCGGCGCTCCCGGGCACACGCTTGCCCGGCTCGAAGCGAATGCGCGCGCCCGCTTCGAGAACCAGCCGGTCGCCGGGGCGCAGCGTGAGCGCGTCCCCGGCGGCCAGGCTCCACTCACGCGTGGTGGACCGCTGCGCATCCGTGTCCTCGACGACGCGGTAGACGCCGGGAGTCAGCGCGGTGACGCGGTGGGGCTCGACGAAGACGAGGGTCGCGGGTCGCTCCAGGGCCCGTCCATCCGTCACCCAGGCGCTGGTCACGCCGAACGTGAGCGCGGCCCGCGACGCCGTGAGGGTCCACGCGGTCCACGGCGGGGCGGCGACCGTCAGGCCGACCACGACGAGCGGGAGCACGACGCCCGCGGCCCCGACGAGGACGCCCGTGTCACCCACCGGCCGGCGGGCCGCGCGCCACGTCATGCCGAGGAACGCGGTCGCCGCCAGTGCCACGAGCGCCGTGTGGCGCGGGACGCCCATCGGCCGCGCGACGTCGGCGACGACGCTGAGGTTCGCCCACAGCACGAGGCCGACGGCCGCCGTGGTGGCGAGCACGACGACCCCGTTGGTCGGCGGCATCGGGTCGGCGGACCGGGCGAGCAGTGCGAAGAGCGGGGCCACGAGCGCCACGAGGACGAGGGCCGGGGAGTCGGGCGTGCCGGCGCACACGCGGGCAGCGAGGGTGACGAGCACGACGGGCGACGCCCACGTCGCGACTGTTGTATTGGAGCGCGAGCTCGGAGCGTTGGTGGGTGGCCTGAGAAAGGCGCACGTCGTCACGGCGGCGACGACGGGCGCGGCACAGGCGGCGAACCACCAGAGCGCGCCGACGCCAGCGAGCCGGACCGCGCTGGGGTCTCCGGGCAGCAGGGGCACGACGACCACCGCGGCGAGGAGCACAAGCAGGACGCCGACCCCCACCCGACCGCTGGCGGCCATGGACATCGCGCGATTATAGGCGCGGCGCCCTCGGAATCGGTATTGTTGTAGCGGGGGCCGCGAGCATGCCTTGAATCGTGAGTGGCCTGCGACAGGCACGCGGGGCTCCGACCCGCCCGTTCAAAAGCGAGAGGAGATTCCATTGAGCGACAAGATCGAGCGTGTGCTGGTCGTGACGGCGCACCCCGACGACTCGGAGTTCGGCGCGGGCGGCACCGTCGCGAAGCTGGCCAAGGAGGGCTGCGAGGTCGTCTACGTGATCGTCACCAACGGCAACAAGGGCTCGAGCGATCGATCGATGACCCCCGAGCGACTCGCCCGGATCCGTGAAGAGGAGCAGCGGAACGCGGCGCGCACGCTCGGCGTCGAACGGGTCGCGTTCCTCGGCTATCCAGACGGCGAGGTCGAGGACACGCGCGACCTCCGGCGCGACGTCTCGCGCGAGATCCGCAGGTGGCGCCCCGACCTCGTCATCTGCCAGAATCCGCATCGCACCTACCTCCTCGGCGCCTCTCACCGCGACCACCGGATCGTCGGCGGCGTGACGCTCGACTGCATCTATCCCCTCGCCCGCGACCACATGGCGTTCCCGGAGCTCTTGCCCGCGTTCGAGCCCCACAAGGTCCGTGAAGTGTACGTGATGCAGTGGGAGAACCCCCAGCTCGTCGTCGACATCTCGGAGACGATTGAAGCAAAGATCAAGGCCCTCGCCTGTCACGCGAGCCAGTTCAGCGACTTCTCCGCCGTCGAGGCGCGGGTGCGTGAGCGCGCGCGACAGCTCGGGCAGGCCAAGGGCTACGCCTACGCCGAGGCGTTCGACCGGATCGTCATCCAGCGATGACCGGCGGCCGGCCGTGAAGGCGAGCGTCGAGCGCGTCCAGGAACAGTTGATGGCCCTCGGCGGCGGTCACCGCGTCGTCGAGCTCGACCAGTCGGCGCGGACGGCGGCCGACGCCGCGCGCGCGCTCGGCTGCCGCGTCGACCAGATCGTGAAGTCGCTGGTCTTCCGGGGCCAGCGCACCGACCGGGCGGTCCTCGTCACGGTGAGCGGCGCGAACCGCGTGGACGAGGCCAAGGTCGCCGAGCTCGTCGACGAGTCGGTCGAGAAGGCGGACGCCGCCTTCGTGCGCGCCCGCACGGGATTCGCGATCGGGGGCGTCGCGCCCATCGGCTCCACCGGCCCGCTCACGACCCTGATCGACGAAGACCTCTTCACGTGGGGCGAGATCTGGGCCGCCGCAGGCCACCCGATGACCGTGTTCAGGCTGTCGCCCCCGGACCTCGTGCGGATGACGGGCGGCCGCGTGGCGCGGGTCAGAGTGTAGGCTCCGCCTCATGAGGGCGGAGTAGAATGCGGGTCGTGAGCCGTCGCCGGCTGATCCCGCCGCTCGGCCTCGCGCTGGCCCTCTTCGGCGCGCTCGGCGCGTCGGCGCGCGGCCCCCTCGTCCCACCGACCGCGCAGCGCCTCGCCGAGGACGTCGCGGCGCTGGCCGCCCCTGACATGGAGGGCCGCCGCTCGGGCACGCCCGGCGGGGACCGAGCGGCGCGCCGGATCGCCGAGTGGCTCGAGGACGCGGGCCTCCGGCCGGGCGGTGAGCACGGCACGTA
>WNFW01001492.1_pt1 | contig 15750 bp, 14 predicted proteins | sample 5400131 | NCBI WGS metagenome assembly WNFW01 (sample SAMN13153362, study PRJNA577476) | soil metagenome | isolation source: 20 cm soil or saprolite under grassland replicate 1 | place: USA:California | collected 2016-06-15 | reverse complement strand
CGTGGCGAGCACGACGACTTGTGTCAGATAGATCGTGAACACGTCGCGGCCGGTGGCGCCCAGCGCCTTGAACGCGGCGATGACATCGCGGCGGCGATCGATGTGGCTTTTGACGGCATTGGCGACGCCGACGCCACCGACCAGCAGCGCGGCAAGGCCAACCAGAGTAAGGAACTGGGTAAAGCGGCTGATGGTGCGTTCCAGCTGCGGCGAGGCGTTGCCGCGGCTGCGAATCTCCCACCCCGCTTGCGGTAACGCGCTTCGCGCATCGTCGGCCAGTGCGGTCGCGGCACGGTCGTCGGCCGCGTTGTCCGGCAGCTTCACCCGATAGATCCAGCGCACCAGGCTGCCGGGTTGCAACAATCCCGTCGCGCGCAGGCCCGCTTCGGAGACCAGGAAGCGCGGGCCGAAGCCGAGCCCGCCGGCGAGCTTGTCGGGCTCGGCGCTGACGACGCTGCGGATCTGGAATGTCGCGCTGCCGATGCTGACGCGGTCGCCGTTCCTGAGGTCGAGCCGCGCCAGCAGGGTCGAATCCACCGCCGCGCCGAACGCGCCGTCGCGCTCGGCCAATAGATCCGCCATCGGCAGCTTTGGATCGAGCGTCAGTTCGCCCAGCATCGGGTAGCCGGCATCGACCGCTTTCACTTCGACCAAAGCGAGCCGGCCGTCGCTGGCGCGCGCCATGCCGCGCAAGGTCGCGGCGACCGATACTTCGCCGCGCGAACGCAGGAACGCGACCTCGTCGGGCTTTGCCTCGCGCTGGATCAGCGAGAAGGCGACGTCGCCGCCGAGCAAGGTGCGGCCCTCGCGCGCCAGCCCCTCGCCGAGGCTCGCCGCCACCGAGCCGACGCCGGCAATCGCCATCACGCCGAGCGCGATGCAACCGATGAACACGTAAAAGCCGCGCAAGCCGCCGCGCAATTCGCGAAACGCGTAACGCAGGGCAGGCGGTGAGGCACGCCCGCCACGGGCCGATTCGCAGACAATGGTCATGAAGCGATGCCGCGTTCCGCGGGCCGTCCATCGATCCGGCCCGAACGCAGCCGCACCACGCGGTCGCAGCGCCGCGCCAGCGCGGTGTCATGGGTCACCAGCACCAGCGTCATGCCGCGCTCGGCGTGTTTGGTGAACAGGAGATCGACGATCTGCTTGCCGGTGGCTTCGTCGAGGTTGCCGGTCGGTTCGTCCGCCACCAGGATGGCGGGATCCGGCGCCAGCGCGCGGGCAAGCGCCACGCGCTGCTGCTCGCCGCCGGACAACTGGGTCGGATAGTGATGCAGGCGGTCGCCGAGACCGACCGACGTCAACTCCCGCGCCGCGCGCTGCGACGCCTCGGGATTGCCGGCCAGTTCCAGCGGTACCGCGACATTCTCCAGCGCGGTCATGGTCGGAATCAGATGGAACGACTGGAACACGATGCCGACCTGGCGGCCGCGGAAGCGCGCCAGCGCGTCCTCGTCCAGGGCATTGAAAGCGGTGCCGTTGACCACCACCTCTCCGCTGTCAGGACGCTCCAACCCCGCCATCACCATCAGCAAGGTGGATTTCCCCGAACCCGAAGGCCCGATCAGGCCGATCGCTTCCCCTGATGCCACCCGCAGGCTGATATTTTTCAGGATATGAACACGCGCCGGGCCAGCGCCGAGCGAGAGATCGACGTTCGAGATGGAAATGGTGTCCGGCTCCAGGCCGACCAGTGATGAGGGTTCGATGAGACTGTCCATGGCTCGGTCATATGGCACTTCCGCCGCTCGGGTCGAGAGGCAGTGGTGGATGTTCATGCACATAGTCGTGTTGGTTGTCGCCCTGGTGACGGGCGGAACGGCCTTGGCCCAGGCCTCGGCCGCGACAGCGACCAGGCCTGTCAAGATGGTGGTTCTGGGTGATTCGCTGAGTGCGGGACTTGGCCTTTCGGCATCCGCGGCGTTCCCCATGAGGCTACAAAAGTCGTTAAAGAGCAAAGGTATAGAGGTCGATATGGTCAACGCCGGGGTCTCCGGCGATACTGCCTCCGGCGGCCGCGACCGGCTCGACTGGTCGGTGCCGGCGGGAACCGAGGCCGTGATCCTCGAACTCGGCGCCAACGACGCCCTGCGCGGCATCGACCCGGCCGTGACCCGCGCCGCCCTAACCGAAATTCTGACGCGGCTGCGGACGCGCAAGATCGCGGTTCTGTTGTGCGGAATGGTCGCGCCGCCGAACTACGGCAGCGATTATGCGGCCCGCTTCAACGCGATCTATCCCGATCTGGCGAAAGCGTTCGGGGTGCCGCTGTATCCGTTTTTCCTTGAGGGTGTGGCGGCGGACGCCAAACTCAATCAGGCCGACGGATTGCATCCGACGGCTGAGGGTGTCGATGTGATCGTGAAAAATATCCTGCCTACCGTAGAGGCATTTGTTGGCGCGATATCCGGGCAACGCAGTTGAAAAACAGGCAACGATAACCCTAACGCACTGTTTTCCCGGAAGCTTTGCCGTGCTTGAACCTCGTATGCTTCGCAGAGTCACATAACTACGGTAGAAATTGTCATCGGTGATTCGTCGCCGGACTTGTTTCAGGGCATGATCTTTCCTGAAAACCGGTGTCCACTTTTCGGGATCATGCCTCAGCATCGGGAGTGGTGCGATGCCGCGTTTGTTCACTGGACTGGAAATTCCGGCCGAGATCGGCCAGACGCTTTCCGGCTTGCGTGGCGGCCTGCCGGGCGCGCGCTGGATCGATCCCGAAGATTATCACGTCACCTTGCGCTTCATCGGCGATATCGACGGCGTCGCGGCCAATGAAATCGCCTCGCTGCTGTTCCGGGTCAACCGCAAGCCGTTCGAGGTCGCGCTCCAGGGCCTGTCGAGTTTTGGGGGAAAGAAGCCACGCGCGGTGGTCGCCCAGGTGGTACCGAGCCGGCCCCTGATCGAGCTGCAGGCCGAACTGGAACGCCTGATGCAGCGCATCGGGCTTGATCCGGAGGGGCGCAAATTCACCCCGCATGTGACGTTGGCGCGGCTGCGTGATGCCTCCAACCAGGATGTCGCGGACTATCTGTCGGTGCGCGGCTATTTTCCGACCCGGGTGTTTACGGCATCGCGGTTCGTGCTGTTCTCGTCCCGGGCGTCCACCGGCGGCGGGCCCTATGTGGTCGAGGATTCCTACGCATTGAGTGCGTGAGAAATGGCTCGCGGCTGTTGTTGACCGGGCGAACCGGTATTTTTACCTCGATTCCCGCAACCGCATATACCCTCAGCCGCAATTCGCAGCTTGCAATTTCCGCAAGTCTAGGGCCGTAAGAGGCGCATGCTGTCCACTTCACCCGCCTCGTTCCGCGCCCATTACGAGGCTCTGGTCTCCTCCGGCGCCATCGAAGCCGACGCCGCGCAGGCGGAGGCGGCGGAAGCCTTCACGGACCTCGAGGCGCGGCTTGCGAGCTACAAGCCGCTGCGCAAGCAGGGCCTGCTGGGCCGGCTGTTTGCCGACAAGGATGAACCGCCGCCGCGCGGCCTTTACATTCACGGCGAAGTCGGGCGCGGCAAGACCATGCTGATGGACCTGTTTTTTCAGCAAAGCGCGGTCGCGCACAAGCGCCGCGCGCATTTCCACGAATTCATGGCCGAGGTGCATGAGCGAATCTTTGGCTTTCGCCAGAATATCGCGCGCGGCGAGATCGCCGATGGCGATGTGATCGCGCTCACCGCCGCGTCGATTTTCGACGAGGCCTGGCTGTTGTGTTTCGACGAATTTCACGTCACCGACATTGCGGATGCGATGATCCTGGGACGCCTGTTCTCGAAACTGTTCGAGTTCGGCACCGTGGTGGTCGCAACATCCAATGTCGCGCCCGAGGATCTCTACAAGGGCGGCCTGAACCGGGCGCTGTTTCTGCCCTTCATCGCACAGATCTCCGATCATATGGATGTGCTGCGGCTCGACGCCCGTACCGATTTCCGGCTGGAAAAGCTCGCCGGCGTGAAAATGTGGCTGGTGCCGGCCGATCGCGAGGCTGATGCCGCGCTCGACAGAGCGTGGGTGAAGATGACCGGCAATGCGCACTGCAAGCCGCGCGCTATTTCGATCAAGGGCCGGGTCCTGCATGTGCCCTGTTCGGCTCATGGCGTTGCGCGATTTTCGTTTGCCCAGATTTGCGAAAAGCCGCTCGCCGCGTCCGACTATCTGCGGCTCGCGCACGACTATCACACGCTTCTGATCGATCGCATTCCGGTCATGGACTATGCCGAGCGCAATGCCGCCAAGCGGTTCATCACGCTGATCGACACGCTGTATGACAACGCGGTGAAGCTGATGGCCTCGGCGGGGGCCAATCCGGTGTCGCTCTATCTTGCGACCGAGGGCCATGAGGCGAACGAGTTCAAGCGGACCGCGTCGCGGCTGATCGAGATGAGCTCGGAATCCTACCTGGCGCTGCCCCACGGGCACAAGGACTCCGCGGCCACCGGGTCGAGCACGGGATTGGTGGAGACGTAGCCGCAATCATTCCGGGTCTGGTCCTGCGGACCATCCCGGAACGACGAGAGTTCATGATCGAAATCAGGGCAGGCCTGACAATTGAGCATGCCGCGACTTGAACGTATCAGTCGAAAGGGATAACCAGCCATCCAGCTTCGCATCCACCTTCCTCCTTACGTTCAAAGGACAGATTTCCCATGGCGCGCGACAAGATTGCTTTGATTGGCTCCGGCCAGATCGGCGGAACGCTGGCTCACCTGATCGGCCTGAAGGAGTTGGGCGATGTGGTGATGTTCGATATCGCCGAGGGGGTGCCGCAGGGTAAAGCGCTCGATATCGCGCAGTCCTCCCCCGTCGACGGGTTCGACGCGCATTTTACCGGCGCCAATTCCTATGAGGCGCTTGATAATGCCAAGGTCTGCATCGTCACCGCCGGCGTGCCGCGCAAGCCCGGCATGAGCCGCGACGATCTCCTGAGCATCAATCTCAAGGTGATGGAGCAGGTCGGCGCCGGCATCAAGAAATATGCCCCGGACGCCTTCGTCATCTGCATCACCAATCCGCTCGACGCCATGGTATGGGCGCTGCAGAAGGCCTCCGGCATGCCGCACAAGAAGGTGGTGGGCATGGCGGGCGTGCTGGATTCCTCGCGCTTCCGCTATTTCCTCGCCGACGAATTCAACGTCTCGGTGGAAGACGTCACCGCCTTCGTGCTTGGCGGCCATGGCGATACCATGGTGCCGCTGGTGCGATACTCCACGGTGGCCGGCATTCCCTTGCCCGACCTCGTCAAGATGGGCTGGACCTCGCAGGCGCGGATCGACGAGATCGTTGACCGCACCCGCAACGGCGGCGCCGAAATCGTCAACCTGCTGAAGACCGGATCGGCGTTCTATGCGCCGGCGGCGTCAGCCATTGCGATGGCCGAGAGCTATCTCAAGGACAAGAAGCGCGTGCTGCCCTGTGCGGCCTATCTCAACGGCGAATACAGTGTGAAGGACATGTATGTTGGTGTTCCCGTGGTGATCGGATCGAAGGGGGTCGAGCGCATCGTCGAGATCGAATTGGCCGGCAAGGACCGCGAGGCCTTCGACAAGTCGGTCGGCGCGGTGCAGGGCCTGGTCGACGCCTGCAGGAAGATCGCGCCCGATCTGCTCGGCCGCTGACCGCGGCTAACTATTTCAAGCATTCCAATTTTCGGGGTTCGCGACGCGGATTTCGGCATCGAAGCAGCCACAAACGCGGTGAAATTCCGAGATTGCAGTTCCTGTGGTATATGGTATGCCAGCGGCAAAAGCTGACGTGAATTTCGAATTCACCGCACGATTCGAATTCACCGCACGAGGGGTCGGGGGAGCGTCCTAATGAACATTCACGAATACCAGGCCAAGGCGCTGTTGCACGAATTCGGCGTGCCGATCTCGCGCGGCGTGCCGGTGCTGCGGGCCTCCGATTCCGACGTCGCCGCCAAAACCCTTCCCGGCCCGATCTGGGTGGTGAAGAGCCAGATCCACGCCGGCGGCCGCGGCAAGGGCAAGTTCAAGGAGGCCACGGCCGGCGACAAGGGCGGCGTCCGCATCGCCAAATCGGTCGCCGAGGTCAATGAATTCGCCAAGCAGATGCTCGGCGCGACGCTGGTCACGGTGCAGACCGGGCCGCATGGCAAGCAGGTCAATCGGCTCTACATCGAGGAAGGCTCCGACATCGACAAGGAGTTCTATCTCTCGATCCTGGTCAACCGCGAGACCTCCGAGGTGTCATTCGTGGTTTCCACCGAAGGCGGCGTCAACATCGAGGACGTCGCGCACGACACGCCGGAAAAGATCGTGACCTTCTCGGTCGACCCCGCCACCGGCATCATGGGTCACCACGGCCGCACCGTCGCGAAAGCGCTGGGGCTGTCGGGCGATCTCGCCAAGCAGGCGGAAAAACTGGTGACCCAGCTCTACACGGCGTTTGTCGCCAAAGACATGGCGATGCTGGAAATCAATCCGCTTGTCGTCACCAAGCAGGGGGCTTTGCGCGTGCTCGACGCCAAGGTGACGTTCGACGGCAACGCGCTCTACCGCCACCCCGACGTAGTGGCGCTGCGCGACGAGACCGAGGAGGACGCCAAGGAAATCGAGGCGTCGAAATACGACCTCAGCTACATCACGCTCGAAGGCACCATCGGCTGCATGGTCAACGGCGCCGGCCTTGCCATGGCGACGATGGACATCATCAAGCTCTACGGCCTGGCGCCGGCGAATTTCCTCGACGTCGGCGGCGGCGCCGACAAGGCCAAGGTCACCGCTGCGTTCAAGATCATCACCGCCGATTCCAACGTGAAGGGCATCCTGATCAACATCTTCGGCGGCATCATGAAATGCGACATCATTGCCGAAGGCGTGGTCGCTGCGGTCAAGGAAGTCGGCCTGAAGGTGCCGCTGGTGGTGCGGCTGGAGGGCACCAATGTCGATGCCGGCAAGAAGATCATCCGGGAATCCGGGCTCAACGTGGTGCCCGCGGACGATCTCGACGATGCCGCACAGAAAATCGTGAAAGCCGTAAACGGGAGCTAAGCCAATGGCCGAGAACCATCTTGCCGCGCCGTCGCCACTCGAGGAACACCGCAAGCTCGCGGCATTCGCCGGCGAATGGAGCGGTGAAGAGATGGTATTTCCGTCGCGCTGGACCGCGGGCGGTCCTGCCACCTCGCATGTCACTGCCCGCATCGATCTCAACGGCTTTTACCTGATCCAGGACACCCGTCAGATGCGCGACGGCAAGGAGACCTTCGCCACCCATGGCGTGTTCACCTACGACCGCGAGGATCGGCACTACAAATTGTTCTGGCACGATTCGCTCGGCTACTACGCACCGGCGCCGGCCTCCGGCGGCTGGACCGGCAAGACCCTGATCCTGGTGCGCGGCTCGCTGCGCGGCAATGCGCGTCATGTCTACGAACTCATCGACGATAACAGCTACACCATGAAAATCCAGTTTTCGCCTGATGCCGAAGGATGGGCGGACGTGCTCACCGGCGTTTACCGGCGCATCCACTGACCCCTTACCGATCATCTACGAAAGCAACGCCGACCATGTCCGTTCTGATCGACAAGAATACAAAAGTCATCTGCCAGGGTTTTACCGGCAAGAACGGCACGTTCCATTCCGAAGCCGCGATCGCCTACGGGACGAAAATGGTCGGCGGCACCTCGCCGGGCAAAGGCGGCTCAAAGCATCTCAATTTGCCGGTGTTCGATACCGTGGCCGAAGCCCGCGAAAAAACCGGCGCCGATGCATCGGTGATCTATGTGCCGCCGCCAGGCGCGGCCGATGCGATCTGCGAGGCGATCGATGCGGAAATTCCGCTGATCGTCTGCATCACCGAGGGCATCCCGGTGCTCGACATGGTCAAGGTGAAACGCGCCCTGTCGGGGTCCAAGTCGCGGCTGATCGGGCCGAATTGCCCGGGTGTGATGACCGCCGGCGAATGCAAGATCGGCATCATGCCGGCCAACATCTTCAAGCCCGGCAATGTCGGCATCGTCTCGCGTTCGGGCACCCTGACCTATGAGGCGGTGTTCCAGACCACCCAGGAGGGCCTCGGCCAGACCACCGCGGTCGGCATCGGCGGCGACCCGGTCAAGGGCACCGAATTCATCGACGTGCTGGAGATGTTTTTGGCCGATCCGAAAACCACATCGATCGTCATGATCGGCGAAATCGGTGGTTCGGCCGAGGAAGACGCCGCGCAGTTCATCAAGGACGAGGCCAGGCGCGGCCGCAACAAGCCGATGGTCGGGTTCATCGCCGGCGTCACCGCGCCTCCCGGCCGCCGCATGGGCCATGCCGGCGCCATCATTTCCGGCGGCAAGGGCGACGCCGGTTCCAAGACCGCGGCGATGGAAGCCGCGGGAATCATGGTTTCGCCGTCGCCGGCGCGGCTCGGACATACCCTTGCCGAAAAATTGAAATCTTAATTCAGTCTTTCGTCCTTTTCGAGGCGGACATTCACCCTAAATAGGGTAATAAGGTCTTAATCGCGCCGATCCGGGCCCGGATCGGCTGTTGCGCCGTTTTCCATGCGCAAAACGAAACCACCAGGATGCCATCATGTCTCGCCAAGACGCGAACGCAGCATTTGCCCTCTCTTCGTTTTTGCAGGGCACAAACGCTCCCTATATCGACGATATTTACGCCCGCTACGAGAAGGATCCCGGCTCGGTCGACGTTGAATGGCAGGCGTTTTTCAAGAGCCTGAAGGACCAGCCGGTCGACGTCCGGAAAAATGCCGAAGGGCCGTCCTGGGCCCGCGACAACTGGCCGCTGACGCCGCAAGACGACCTCACCTCCGCGCTCGATGGCAATTGGGTAGGCGTCGAAAAGGCCGTCGGCACCAAGATCGCGGCGAAAGCGCAAGCCAAGGGCGCCGAGATATCGGCGGCCGACGTCCACCAGGCAACCCGCGATTCCGTCCGCGCCCTGATGCTGATCAGGGCGTACCGCATGCGCGGTCATTTCCACGCCAAGCTCGACCCGCTCGGCATCGAGGCGGCGCGCGATCGCGAGGAGCTTGATCCGCGCTCCTACGGCTTTGTGGAGGGTGATTACGACCGCAAGATCTTCCTCGATCATGTGCTCGGTCTGGAATACGCCAGCTTGCGGGAAATCGTCGCGATCTGCGAACGCACCTATTGCCAGACGCTCGGCGTCGAGTTCATGCACATCTCCAACGGCGCGCAGAAGGCCTGGATCCAGGAGCGCATCGAGGGCCCGGACAAGGAAATCAGTTTCACCCGCGAGGGCCGCCGCGCCATCCTGACGAAGCTGATCGAGGCCGAAGGTTTCGAAAAATTCTGCGATCTCAAATTCACCGGCACCAAGCGGTTTGGGTTGGACGGCGCTGAATCGCTGATTCCGGCGCTGGAGCAGATCATCAAGCGCGGCGGCAATCTCGGCGTCAAGGAAATCGTCCTGGGCATGCCGCATCGCGGACGGCTCAACGTGCTGACGCAGGTGATGGGCAAGCCGCATCGCGCGCTGTTTCATGAATTCAAGGGCGGTTCAGTCAATCCGGACGTGGTCGAGGGCTCCGGCGACGTCAAATATCATCTCGGCGCGTCGTCCGACCGCGAGTTCGACAACAACCGGATTCATCTGTCGCTGACGGCCAATCCGTCGCATCTGGAGATCGTCGATCCCGTGGTGCTCGGCAAGGTCCGCGCCAAGCAGGACCAGCATGGCGATCCGCCGGACATGCGTATTTCGGTGTTGCCACTGTTGATGCACGGCGACGCCGCGTTCGCCGGCCAGGGCGTGGTGGCGGAATGCTTCAGCCTGTCCGACCTGAAAGGCTACCGCACCGGCGGCTCGCTGCATTTCATCGTCAACAACCAGATCGGCTTCACCACCTATCCGCGCTATTCGCGCTCCTCGCCCTATCCGTCCGATGTGGCGAAGATGATCGACGCGCCGATCTTCCATGTGAACGGCGACGATCCTGAAGCCGTGGTGTTTGCGGCCAAGGTCGCGATCGAGTTCCGGCAGAAGTTCCACAAGCCTGTCGTCATCGACATGTTCTGCTACCGCCGGCATGGCCACAACGAAGGCGACGAGCCGGCGTTCACCCAGCCGGTGATGTACAAGAGCATCGCGACGCATCCGTCGACGCTGGAGATCTATTCCAGGCGGCTGATCGCCGAAGGCGTGATGACCGAAGGCGAAGTCGAGAAGGCCAAGGCTAATTGGCGCGTCCGGCTCGACGCCGAGCTTGAGGCCGGCTCCGGTTACAGGCCGAACAAGGCCGACTGGCTCGACGGCAAGTGGGCCGGCTTCAAGTCGGCCGATCAGGAGGAAGACCCGCGCCGCGGCGTCACCGGCGTCGATGTCTCGGTCCTGAAGGATATCGGCCGCAAGATCACCAGGGTGCCCGACGGCTTCAGGGTTCACCGCACCGTGCAGCGGTTTCTGGAAAACCGCGGCAAGGCAATCGAGAACGGCGTCGGCCTCGATTGGGCGACCGGCGAGGCGCTGGCGTTCTGTACGTTGCTGCAGGAAGGCCATCACGTCCGGCTGTCGGGACAGGACAGCGAGCGCGGCACCTTCTCGCAACGGCATTCGGTGCTGATCGATCAGGAAGATGAGAGCCGCTATACGCCGTTCAACCATCTCGGCGGCGATCCGGGCCATTACGAAGTCATCAACTCGCTGCTGTCGGAAGAAGCCGTGCTCGGTTTCGAGTACGGCTATTCGCTGGCCGAGCCGAACGCGCTGGCGATGTGGGAGGCGCAGTTCGGCGACTTCGCCAACGGCGCGCAGGTGCTGTTCGACCAGTTCATCTCCTCGGGCGAACGCAAATGGCTGCGGATGTCCGGCCTCGTCTGCATGTTGCCGCATGGCTATGAAGGGCAGGGGCCGGAGCATTCCTCCGCGCGGCTGGAACGTTTTCTGCAGATGTGCGCCGAAGACAACATGCAGGTGGTCTATGCCACCACGCCGGCCAATTTCTTCCACGTGCTGCGGCGTCAACTGCATCGCGAGATTCGCAAGCCGCTGATCCTGATGACGCCGAAGTCGCTGCTGCGGCACAAGCGCGCGGTCTCGCGGCTCGAGGAACTGGCTGCCGACACCACGTTCCATCGCCTGCTCTACGATGATGCGGTGATGCTGCCCGACCAAAAGATCAAGCTGGTGCCGGACGAAAAAATCCGCCGCGTCGTGCTGTGCTCGGGCAAGGTCTATTACGACATCTACGACGAGCGCGAAAAACGCGGCATCGACGATGTCTACATCATGCGGGTCGAGCAGCTCTATCCGGTGCCGCTGAAGGCGCTGGTGCACGAGCTTGGCCGCTTCAAGAATGCCGAAGTCGTCTGGTGCCAGGAAGAGCCGCGCAACATGGGGGCGTGGCACTTCATCGAGCCCTATCTCGAATGGGTGCTGAACCAAATCAACGCGCCGAACCGGCGTCCGCGTTACGCCGGACGTGCGGCGGCGGCGGCGACGGCGACCGGCCTGATGTCGAAGCATCTGGCGCAGCTCAAGGCGCTGCTGGATGAAGCGCTGAGCTAGAACATTTCACTCGTCATGTCCCGCGAAAGCGGGGCATCCAGTAACCAGCGCCGACCGTTTTGATCATGACCGGCACGGATTACTGGATCGTCCGCCTTCGCGGACGATGACGGCATAAGGGATTGGGGGAAACAGACAATGACTGAAATTCGCGTTCCGACGCTCGGCGAATCCGTGACCGAGGCCACCATCGGCCGCTGGTTCAAGAAAGCCGGCGACGCCGTGGCGGTGGATGAGCCCCTGGTCGAACTCGAGACCGACAAGGTCACCATCGAAGTCCCGGCGCCATCGGCGGGCACGCTCGGAGAGATCACCGCCAGGGATGGTGAGACCGTGGCGGTCGGCGCATTGCTTGGACAGATCAATGATGGCGCGGCAGCAGCCGCTGCAAAGCCGGCCGCGGCGCCCGCCAAGGCCGCCGCCCCGGCTCCGGCACCAGCCGCCGCAGCGCCTGCCGCCGCCACTCAGAGAGTCCCGCCGGCGGACGCGCCGCTGGCGCCGTCGGTGCGCAAGATATCAGCTGAAAGCGGCATCGACGCCTCTACCGTCCCCGGCTCGGGCAAGGATGGCCGGGTGACAAAAGGCGACATGCTCGCCGCGATCGAGAAGGCCGCATCGGCGCCGACGCCGATCCATCAGCCGGCGGCTGCGGTGCAGGTGCGCGCGCCGTCGCCGGCCGACGATGCCGCGCGCGAGGAGCGCGTGAAGATGACGCGGCTGCGCCAGACCATCGCGCGCCGCCTGAAGGAAGTGCAGAACACCGCCGCGATGCTCACGACCTTCAACGAGGTCGATATGAGCCACATCATGGCGATGCGCGCCCAGTACAAGGATGTATTCGAGAAGAAGCACGCCAGCAAACTGGGATTTATGGGCTTTTTCACCAAGGCCTGCGTCCAGGCGCTCAAGGACATTCCGGCGGTCAACGCCGAAATCGACGGCACCGACCTGATCTACAAGAATTATTATCACATCGGCGTCGCCGTCGGCACCGACAAGGGGCTCGTCGTGCCGGTGGTGCGCGACTGCGACCACAAGACCATCGCCGAGATTGAAAAGAGCATCGCCGATTACGGACGCCGCGCCCGCGATGGCCAGCTCAAGATCGACGAAATGCAGGGCGGCACCTTCACCATCACCAATGGCGGCATCTATGGTTCGCTGATGTCGACGCCGATCCTGAACGCGCCGCAGTCCGCCATTCTCGGCATGCACAAGATTCAGGATCGCCCCGTCGTGGTCGCCGGCAAGGTCGAGATCCGTCCGATGATGTATCTGGCGCTGTCCTACGATCACCGCGTCGTCGACGGCAAGGAAGCGGTGACGTTCCTGGTGCGGGTCAAGGAGAGCCTGGAAGACCCGGCACGGCTGGTGCTGGATCTCTGATGCATTCTTGATATCCGTCCTTCGGGGCGGCCGGCGATCGGTAGTGCGCATCTGAAAATGTGGGGGCAGGTTTGACCGACAAGGTTGTGATCATCACCGGCGGCAGCCGCGGCATTGGCCGCGCCACCGCGATTGCCGCCGCCGCGCGGGGGTTTCGGGTTTGCATCGGCTATGCCAGCAATGAGGCCGCGGCGCGCGGTACGGTCTCCGCCATCGAGGCGAAGAACGGCAAGGCGATCGCGGTCAAATGCGATGTCGCCAGCGAGAAGGATATTTTGGCGTTGTTCGAGGCGGCGGACGAATTCGGAACGCTCGGCGCGCTCGTCAACAATGCGGGCATCGTCGGGCCGTCGGCGCGGGTCGAGGACATGTCGGCCGAGCGCATCCAGCGCATGATGGCCGTCAACGTCACCGGCAGCATTCTGTGCGCGCGCGAAGCGGTGAAGCGGATGTCGACGCGCCACGGCGGCAAGGGCGGCGTCATCGTCAACCTGTCGTCGGTGGCCGCGAAGCTTGGTTCGCCCAATACCTATGTCGACTACGCCGCATCCAAAGGCGCGGTCGATTCCTTCACCATCGGATTGGGACACGAAGTCGCCGGCGAAGGCATACGGGTGGCGGCGATCCGGCCCGGGCTGATCGACACCGAGATTCACGCAAGCGGCGGGGAGCCCGATCGCGCTCACCGGCTCAGTCACATGGTGCCGATGCAGCGCGTCGGCACCGCGAATGAAATCGCCAACGCCATCGTCTGGCTGATGTCGGACGACGCCTCCTACGTGACCAGCGCCATCCTTGATGTGTCGGGCGGGCGGTAATACATGATGAGTGACGGGGAATAGTCGTGCCGAAGATAAATGACTGACATAGTCGCCATGGATAGTGCAGAGCCGGTTATTTTCGGTGTCGCCAAGATCGTCTGGAAAGACGGCTTTGCCGGCATCGTCGATTTGCGGCCATTGCTCTCAAGAGGTGAGATGTTCGAATTTCTTCGTATCAATCCCGCCCGTTTTGACGATCTCAAGCTCGAAGATCATGGTCATAACATCTTCTGGCTTGACGATCAGGGGGATGAGATCGATTTCGGATCGGATTCCTTGCGCCAACGCGCCGAACGTCAAGCCGGTCTCCTTCATCTCGCCAGCTGAACAGAAAGCTTTCATGGCCAGCTACGATCTCGTTGTCATCGGCACCGGTCCCGGTGGATATGTCTGCGCGGTGCGCGCGGCGCAGCTCGGCATGAAGGTCGCGGTGGTCGAGAAGGATGCAACGCTCGGCGGCACCTGCCTCAACGTCGGGTGCATGCCGTCGAAGTCGCTGCTGCATGCTTCCGAGATGTTCGAGGAAGCCACGCATTCCTTTGCGAAAATGGGGGTCAGCGTGCCCGCGCCGAAGCTCGATTTGCCCTCGATGATGAATTTCAAGCAGCAGGGCATCGACGGCAACGTCAAGGGCGTCGAGTTCCTGATGAAGAAGAACAAGATCGACGTCATCCACGGCACGGGAAAGATCCTTGGCACCGGCAAGGTCGAGGTATCCGGCAGCGACGCCAAGATAGTCGAGACCAAGAACATCGTCATCGCCACCGGTTCTGACATCGCGCGGCTGAGGGGCATCGAGATCGACGAAAAGCGCATCGTGTCGTCGACCGGCGCGCTGTCGCTCGACAAGGTGCCCGCGAAGTTACTGATCGTCGGCGCCGGCGTGATCGGGCTCGAGCTCGGCTCGGTATGGCACCGGCTTGGTTCGCAGGTCACGGTGGTGGAATTTCTCGACCGCATCCTGCCGGGCATGGACGGCGAAGTCGCCAGGCAATTCCAGCGCATCCTCGAAAAGCAGGGCTTTGTGTTCAAGCTTGGCGCCAAGGTCACCGGCATCGACAACTCGAGCAAGACGCTGTCGGCACAGGTCGAGCCGGCGGCGGGCGGAGCTGCCGAAAAGCTGGAAGCCGATGTCGTGCTGGTGTGTATCGGCCGCGTGCCCTACACCGAGGGCCTCGGCTTGAAGGAAGCCGGTATTGCCCTGGACAATCGCGGCCGTGTGCAGATCGACCAGCATTTCGCGACCAGCCTGAGAGGCGTGTATGCGATCGGCGACGTCGTGGCGGGACCGATGCTGGCGCACAAGGCCGAGGATGAAGGCGTCGCGATTGCGGAAATTCTCGCAGGCAAGGCTGGGCATGTGAATTACGACGTTATTCCAGGTGTGGTGTATACCACGCCGGAAGTGTCCGCCGTCGGCAAGACCGAGGAGGAGTTGAAGCAGGCAGGAGTGGCCTACACCTCAGGTAAATTCCCGTTCACTGCCAACGGTCGCTCCAAAGTCAACCAGACCACTGAAGGATTCGTGAAGGTTCTCGCAGATGCGAAAACCGATCGGGTGCTTGGTGTGCACATAATCGGCCGCGAGGCCGGCGAAATGATCCACGAAGCAGCGGTTTTGATGGAGTTTGGCGGTTCAGCCGAGGATCTCGCCCGCACTTGCCATGCCCACCCGACTCGTTCCGAAGCCATCAAGGAAGCTGCGCTTGCGGTTGGCAAGCGCGCGATCCATATGTGATCGACGCTCCGCCGCAAAGCCGGGCGGGGACAACATTCATGATGCGCCGCCTACTTCAACCGGTCTGGGTTCTGCTCGCGGTCATCTTCCTGATCGAGGCCTGGCTGTGGGATCACCTTGAGCCGATCGTGGCCTGGGTGGTGGCGCGGATTCCGCTGCAAACCTTCAAGCAGTGGCTGGCCGAGCGCGTCGATACGCTGTCGCCGGCGATGACGCTGATCGTCTTCATCGTGCCGGTGATCCCGCTGTTTCCGCTGAAGCTGGTCGGGCTCTGGCTGCTCACCCATGAATAT
>WNFW01009820.1_pt1 | contig 15751 bp, 14 predicted proteins | sample 5400131 | NCBI WGS metagenome assembly WNFW01 (sample SAMN13153362, study PRJNA577476) | soil metagenome | isolation source: 20 cm soil or saprolite under grassland replicate 1 | place: USA:California | collected 2016-06-15 | reverse complement strand
CCCAATTAAAATGAGCGAAACACAAAATCCTGATCCAAATAGGAAAGATATCCCCGATTTGACGCCGGACAAAGACGCCAAAGGCGGCAGTGGCCCGCCTATGCATCGCAAGGAGAAGTAATCACTCGCCAGCGCCGCACGGCGGTTTCAATCTGCTATGCGGGGCGGCCATTAGGGAAAATCGACAAGAGATTTTCTTACCTCGGTCAGGTAAAAACTTTCCGCAGCAGGAGGTAGTAGCCATGCCCTGGGCCGCGCGCGCGGGCGTCGATCCGCGGCGCGGCTCATTTTTTGTCCACAATAATATGGGCAATCTGCTTTTAGGTCGCGACGGTGCGCCCGCGGCAAAAACGGAATTTCGAGCGATCTGGCGCAATAGATCATCGCAAACTTGCAGCGGCGATTTGGCATGGCCAGAATTCGGAGCAGCGACGCTTGTGAATGTGGGCGGGGCTGTATGGATGGAGTTATTTGCTCTCGAGTCGTCAGGCGCATACCTAAAAAGTATAGCGCTTAGAGTAACAAAGTATTGGCTGCGGAGGCGCGCAAGCCTTATGTTCTCTAAATTGGCGTGCTTTTTTAAGCGCAAGACGCGAGATTTCACCCGCTAGTTCCAAAGTTTAGATACTAATTCGTGTGAACTCATCGTCATCGACCGCGCTGGGGGGCACATTTTCGCTCAGCGCCGACCACGGACGCTCTCCAACGGGAAAAGCGCAAAAGTTTTGTTCATGGCTAATTGTGGCATACGCGTCGCTATGGATATTGGAGTGAGTTGTGACCACGTCTCCTGCTTTTACCGGTATTTTTGGCACGTCGGTTACGATGTTTGGAAGCGAATGTATATACAAAGGCACGGCGGCACCATTGGTCCGCCGCGCCCTAGCGCGAAAGAGGGTCAGGGGGTTGAATGATTTGTCAGCCGATTTGCCTGGCCAGGAGGCAGCCGTGTGATGCGAGCGCAACGAATTTGCTGAAACGCAGTTTAATAAAAGCGGGGTGTAGGGTTGTTAGCTGGGAATAGGACCAAAGTCCCATTGCTGCGACATACGTCCGTAGTATATGAGTGCTGCTGTTCTTTTTAGACAACCTGAAAAGCCTAAAAAATACGAGCGAAAACTATTGACGAGAGATCGTTAAAGTTGTAGCTCTAGTAAGCGTGGAAATTATAGCGTGTCCGCGTGGGAGAGTGACCGCGACCTTTAGTGGGGAAGGTTCTGGCTAGAAAATGACGCCAGCAACCACGGGCGGCAGCGTGTCTCGATCCCTCGGATCGGTCGGGCAGGAAAAACGGAAAAAAATGATGGAAGGCAGAACAAACGAAATTCCAAAATCGAATCGTGAACCGCGTTTGAATCGCGTCACATCGGGCAATGGAGAAGAGGCCGCTGAGGTTACTCGTTTTCTTCATCAACTCGTCACTGAGGTGGCACGGGTTCACGGCGGCGATTCCGAGACGAGGCTTCCTTCGAGAACTCGCGGCCGCCTTGCCTAAATGGAAAAGATTTATCGATCTGGCCATGGTTACGCTCCTATTCCCGGTCTGGCTGCCGATAATGACGTTGGTCGCACTGTGGGTCGCAGTCACTTCGCCCGGGCCTATTTTTTACCAGCAGCCGCGGGTCGGATTCAAGGGCCGCCGCTTTATGCTCATAAAATTTCGCACCATGAAGGTGAACGCTGAGACTCATATTCATGAGGCTTACCTCGAGCATTTGATCGTTAGCGATCGCCCGATGATCAAACTCGACGCTACCGGAGATCCACGTCTCATCCTAGGCGGGAAGTTTTTGAGAGCGACTGGTCTCGATGAGTTGCCACAAATCTTCAATGTGCTGAAAGGAGAAATGAGTCTGGTCGGACCGCGACCTTGCACGGTTGGTGAATTTGAACGTTATGCACCGGAACAGCGCGCGCGTGTAAACGCCCTCCCAGGCCTCACCGGACTGTGGCAGGTCAATGGCAAGAACCGGACAACGTTCCGCCAAATGATCGAGATGGATATCTTTTACTCGCGCAACATTGCCCTTTCACTGGACCTTAAGATCATCCTGCGAACTCTGCCTGCGATCGTCGGCCAGTTTTCCGACTCTGTGCAGCCATCGTCGCGTTCCAGCGCTCAACCAACCCCGCCGGTAAAGACTTAAGCGGCCGAAAATGTCATCACCCATTAATGTTGGGGTAATCGGGTGCGGTTACTGGGGCCCGAACCTCGTCCGTAATTTCAAGACGCTCACCAGTTGCCGTCTCAAGGCAATTTGTGACATGAATGAGAGTCGATTGCGCCATTTGCGCACGCTGTATTCTGACGTCGATGCGCACACCGATGCCGCCATCTTAATCAGCGATCCTGAGGTCCATGCCCTCGCCATCGCCACACCGGTTGCCTATCATTACAATCTTGCCAAAGCGAGCTTGCTCGCCGGCAAGCATACGCTGGTGGAAAAGCCGCTCGCTGCATCTTCGGCGGAGTGTGAGGAGTTGATCGAAATCGCCGACGAAAAGGGTGTCGTGCTGATGAGCGGCCACACGTTTCTCTACTCGGCTTCCGTGCGGAAAATCTGCGATATCATTAACGCCGGCGATATTGGCGACATTCGCTACATCAACTCGCGCCGCCTCAATCTCGGATTATTTCAAAAGGACATCAACGTCGTTTGGGATCTGGCACCGCACGATATTTCCATCATCTTGCATATTCTTGGCGAATTGCCATTGACAGTGAACTGCCAGGGCAACGCGCACGTAACCGCGGGAATTGAAGACGTCACAAATCTTTCGCTTTCCTTCCGTAACAAGAAATTCGCGACTATCCAAAGTAGTTGGCTGGAGCCGCGCAAGGTTCGGGAGATGACCATTGTCGGGACGCGGCGGATGATCGTTTACGATGATCTGCAGCCGTTGGAAAAAATTCGAGTTTACGATGTGCGGGTCGATCGTCCCCCGCATTACGATACCTTTGCCGAGTTTCATTACTCCTATCATTACGGGGACAGCTATATTCCCCACATTCAGCAAGAGGAACCGCTAAAGGTAGAGTGCCAGCATTTTATCGATTGTATCGAAAGCGGAATGGAGCCGACGACCAGCGGCCACTCCGGCTTGGAACTAGTCACTATTCTGGAAGCGGCGACTGCTTCGCTCAAAGCAAACGGCGCACCCGTGAATTTCCTTCGTAAGCGCGATGATAGCGTTGTGCCACTGCGTCCGAGGCAAAGTCGCGGCGCCGTTCAGGTGGGACCTCTGGCCGTATGAGCGACGCCCGTGGGGCACACCAACTAATCGCGCCAGACGTAAAGCTAGGGCGCGACGTGCGCATTTTTGGTTTCGTCAACCTCTATGGTTGTGAGATTGGCGACGAGACCAAGATTGGATCTTTTGTCGAGATCCAAAAAAACGCCAGAATCGGCGCGCGCTGTAAGATTTCGAGTCACACGTTTATTTGTGAAGGCGTGACCCTGGAAGACAACGTCTTCATCGGGCACGGCGTCACGTTCATCAACGATCGCTATCCGCGCGCAACCAACCGCAACGGCCAGTTGAAGACTGAAGACGATTGGAGTTGCGAAGTAACCCTGGTCAAGCGCGGCGCCTCGATCGGATCGGGTGTAACTTTGCTTGGCGGGATCACCGTCGGCGAAAACGCAATCGTCGGTGCGGGTAGTGTCGTAACCGGGGATGTGCCAGCCAACACTACAGTTGCGGGGAACCCCGCGCGCGTGCTCAAGAATCGCTTTGCCTCTACCAATGAAAGTCCCATTTTTAGATCTTAAAGTTCATCACGCTCCTTTGCGCGGCCATTTTAAAACTGCGATCGCCGAAGTGATCGATAGTGGCATTTTCGCCGGTGGCCCTGCGGTCGCGGATTTTGAGGAGGCATTCGCCGCCTTTTGCAAATGCGACTATGCGGTTGGTTTGGGTAGCGGAACCGAAGCAGTTTGGCTGGCATTGCTGGCTTGTGGGGTCGGCCCGGGCGATGAAGTGATCACGGTCCCGAGCACCTTCATGGCAACGGCTGAGGCCATTACTTATTGTGGCGCGAAGCCTGTCTTCGTCGATGTCGACGAACGCACCTACACAATGGATCCTAGGGCGTTACCCAATGTCCTAACGAGTCGTACGAAAGCTATTGTTCCGGTTCATCTTTTTGGCCAAACCGCCGACATGGATCCGATTCTAAAGTTTGCCGGCCAGCATGGCTTAGTCGTGGTCGAGGATGCTGCCCAAGCACACGGCGCCGAATATAAGAATCGACGAGCTGGGTCGATGGGCGAAATTGGCTGCTTCAGTTTTTATCCTGGGAAAAACTTGGGCGCGCTTGGTGAAGCCGGTGCCATCGTTACCAATGACCTTGAACTGGCCGACAAGATTCGCGTGCTGCGCGACCACGGCCAGACCCGGAAATACCATCATGCCGTGGTCGGCTGGAATTGCCGAATGGATGCAATTCAGGGCGCATGTCTTGCAATCAAGTTGCGATACCTTGACCGGGGGAACGAGCTACGTCGGACGCACGCGGCCCGATACAACAGCGCTTTTAAAGAGGTAGAAGAAATCATTCCTCCGCTTGAGGCGGCACACGCTCGCCACGTCTACCACGTCTATGCTATTCGCCTGCGGGAGCGCGATGAAGTGATTCGGCAGTTGGAAAGGAAGGGGATTGGATGCGGCGTGCATTACCCCATTCCGGTTCATCTTCAACAGGCTTATGCGAGCTTGGGTCATCAGCGTGGCGCGTTCCCAGTCTCGGAGCAGATTGCGCACGAGTTCCTCTCTTTGCCGATGTTTCCCGAGCTTACCGAAAGACAGATCGATTTTGTCATCGAAACCGTTACAGAAACCATTGGTGCGGGAGCAATAGCCTGAAAGCGGCAAGGCAAATAGCAGGTCAGGCAAGAGCCGCGGCGTCAGTTCCGGTCGCGCCATTGCTCCGATCTTTGCCACGGTTAGATGAGGAAAAAAACGCGCAATCGGGCGGGCGATCACTAAATGCGATTCTGATGAACCCTTTGGCGGACAGAGAATGGGACAACGCCATCAGCCTGCATCCCGACGCGACGATCTTTCATTCGACGGCCTGGGCTCGGGTGTTGGCTGACACCTATGGTCATCGTCCGTGCTATGTCCAAATGTCGTTGAATGGTAGCCTGCTCGCGCTGGTTCCAATGATGGAAGTCCAGAGCGTGCTGACGAGATCCCGTGGCATTTGCCTGCCATTTAGCGACTATTGTGCTCCGCTTACTTTTAGCACCTTTGGGCACGAGTTGGTGGCGCAAAAATTACAGCAGATCGCGCGCGAGCGACGCTGGAGCTATTTCGAGCTGAGAGTACGCAAAGCGCAGCGCAGTGGACTAAATGTTAGCATTCAATCGAGCCCAGACGCGATGGCTCAGTTTTACGAGCTGCACGTCCGGACCCGCCGCCGCCATGGAATGCCACCGCAGCCACGATCATTTTTTATAAACATTCAACGGCATCTAATTAGCTCCGGTTTTGGGTTTATTGTTCTCGTAGAATGTCAAAAAGGCCCTATCGCGGCCGCCATGTTTTTTAAGCTGGGGCGGCATGCAGTCTACAAATTTGGCGCTTCTGACGAAAGGTTGCAGGAGCTGCGCGGCAATAACTTCGCCATGTTTGAAGCGATAAGGTATTTGGCCGAGGGAGGCGCTGAGACTTTGCACTTCGGCAGGACCGAAAGAGAAAATCAAGGCCTGCGGCGTTTCAAACTTTCGTGGGGCGCGACGGAAGAAGAAATAAGCTACGCTCGTTTTGAAATGGCGAGCGGCTTTTGGAAGCATTCGCGCGGCAGTCGCTCGACCCTTCACCAACACATATTTCGCGCCTTACCGGCCTCGCTTAATAAGCTGGCTGGTGCTATAATATACCCGCATCTCGACTGATGCACTTCCTCCCTTAACTATATGCCTGAACATCGAACGGAACCTGAATCTTCAAATCTTAATTTACGCAATATCCTGTTCGCCATCTTCAAATGGAAGCGAATAATCTTAGGCTTTGCGCTCCTCGGCATTGTTGCCGCTGCGGGTATTTATTTTTTCTACCCGGCAGTTTATGAATCGGACGCCAGGCTACTCGTTCGTTATGTGCTCGAAAGAAGCGGCGTTGATCCGGTCGATGCGATCTCTGGTCAAGGCGGCAAAAGCGGCACAGGCATAACCAGCGACGGTGTGATTGCAGCGGAAGTGTCCATTATAACCAGTTGGGACCTATCGGTCCAAGTTGCAGAGGCTTTGGGACCGAATCGGGTGCTGCCTAACGTCAAGGCGCCAACGGTCCTCGGAGCTGCCGCCGCAATTAATTCCGGCCTTTCTACCACTACAGCCAAAGGAAGCAACATCATCGGGGTCTCGTACCAAAATCAGAAACCGGAAGTCGCTACCGCAGTCCTGAATGAATTGGTCAGTCGTTACTTTACCAAACATCTTGAAGTGCACAGGTCGGCTGGCGCGTTCGATTTTGTCAGTCAGCAATCTGACCAAATTCGTGCGCGGCTAAACCAAACGGAAGACGCGCTCAAGGCGATGAAAGCCAAGGCGGGCGTAATGTCACTCAAGGATAGTATGGATAGCCTTGGTGCGCAGTCCTCCCGCTTGGAGGATGCAATAAGAGCGGGGGAGAACGATCTGGCTGAGGAGCAGGCCAAAGTGAAACAGATTGAGCGAGGTGGATTACCAGTAGATTTGAACGAGACAGATAACGCCAAGAACAACCCCCCTGCACCGCCAACCCAGGCATCGACCAAGGACACTGGCGACTATCAAGCGCTGGTGACTAATCTAACGAAGCTACGCGAGACCGAACTGGAGATGTCTGCCAAGTATACTCCTGAAAATGTACTGGTGAAGATGAACCAGGCACATATTAACGATCTGGAGAATCAAAAACGGAACCTGGAAAAGAAGTTTCCGGAGCTCGCAACCCTACGAACCGCATCAGGGCAGTTGGATATACGGACTGAGCGCGCGCGCCTTGCCGGAATGAAGTCAAAACTAGACGATCTGCGTCGCCAGAAGATCGAGTTACAGGATCGCATGAAACAGTTGGCCGACATTGGACCACAAATTGCCAGTCTTGAGCGAAACAAGGATCTGGAGGAACAAAATTACAAGTATTATTCCGGGACATTGCAAAAGGCGCGTGTCGACGAAGCGCTTGATCCTTCCAAGATGCCGAACATCAGCGCAATCCAGAGACCTTCTCCGCCGGGAATTGTTACAAAGACTCGCGACAAGATCGCACTTGGATTGGCGGGAGGTGGACTCGCTTTGGGACTTGGTCTCGCTTTGCTCTTTGAGCTTGTCTTTAACCACAGTTACAAGCGCCGATCGGAGGTCGAGCTGCAGCTGCGTTCGCCCGTCATGCTTTCGATTCCTTATCAAGGCACGAATGGCCGCCGCCTACGCTTGCCTTGGAAAAATGGCCAGCGCGCCGGGAAGGAAGCTCCCGCCAAGACCAAGCCCAATCTTGCTCCATGGGAGGTCGAGCATTTCATTCGTCCCTATTCGGAGGCGATTCGGGATCGTCTCGGCTTATATTTTGAACTACATGGAGTTACCCATAAACCAAAGTTGGTAGGCGTTACTGGTTTTGGCGAAGGTTCGGGAACTTCGACTCTCGCTGCCGGGGTTGCTGCCGCACTCTCGGAAACCGGTGATGGTAAAGTCCTTCTTGTCGATGTAAATGCCGCTAATGGTGAAGTCCATCCATTCTTTGCCGGCCGACCTGCGGCCACCCTTGCTACGGCCATTAAACCGCAAGCAGCGATCACTTCCGCTGCTGACAATCTGTACCTGGCAACAGTTACGCAATCGGGCAACAAATCCACTCATCTTGGACTCAAGAAATTCTTTGCTCTGGTTCCAAATCTCAAGGCTAGCGACTTCGACTATATCATTTTCGATATGCCACCGATTAACCAAACTAGTCCAACTATCGGTTTGGCCGCGTTGATGGATAAGGTTCTAGTGGTGGTAGAAGCGGAGAAGACCCATCGCGATGTGGTAAAGCGCGGTTATCGTGAGCTTGTAGGAGCGCGGGCGGACGTAGCGGTGGTTCTGAATAAGACGCGTAGTTACGGTCCGAACTGGCTCGAAGGCGGAAGTTAGACCGGTTCCCAGATCGAAGCTTCAGTGACTTCTCCTCCGTCACAGGAGAAACGTGCTTGTTGTAATTCAGTTCGGTAGTTCGTAGTCATGTTACGAAATAGAATCTACTACCAACTTAAGCCCTTCATTCCCCGAGCCCTGCGTGCGGCCGTTCGCCGCAGAATTGCTCTGCGGCTGGAGGCGAGAGTGCAGGACGTCTGGCCAATCATGCCTGGCTCCGAGCAGACTCCGCCCGGGTGGCAAGGTTGGCCTGATGGCAAAAAATTTGCCTTGGTATTGACTCATGACGTCGAGGGTCCGGTAGGTCTTCGGCGGTGCCGTCGTTTGGCTCAGCTTGAATCTGAACTCGGCTTTCGATCGTGCTTTAATTTCATTCCCGCGGGACAATACGCAGTTCCGTCAGAGCTGCGCGAGGAACTTGCTTCCGAAGGCTTCGAAATTGGCGTGCACGATCTTCATCACGACGGCCGCTTATATCGCACCTGGCGCGGTTTTGTCGGGAAAGCCAAGCAGATCAATGAGTATCTGGCTGATTGGAATGCTGAGGGCTTTAGATCGGGATTTATGCTGCACAAACTCGATTGGTTGCATCAGTTGACCATTCGTTACGACATGTCCACCTTTGACACCGATCCGTTCGAGCCCCAGCCGGAGGGACGACATACCATTTTCCCATTTTTTATCGCTCGCCCACAGACAAATCACCAGACTAATGACAGTCGGGAGGGCTACTTGGAGTTGCCTTATACCCTGCCACAGGACTCAACTCTGTTCCTGCTGCTGCGTCACGAGACTTCCGAGGTCTGGATTCGCAAACTAGATTGGATCGCCAAGCATGGCGGAATGGCTTTGTTAGATACCCATCCGGACTACATGGCCTTTCAGCAGCCGGCCGATGCCTCGATTGAATATCCGGTTGAGCGTTATCGCGAATTCTTGCAATACGTCCACGACAAATATGCAGAGGCATGCTGGCACGCCTTGCCCCGTGAAGTCGCTTCTCATGCGCTCGACATGAGAAATACCCAACTCATGAGCGAACCGGCGGCATCCATTGACTTGAATGGATGGCAAAGGCAGCCGTCGGCGACCATACCCGACCTAGAAGGAAGATCAGGCGGGCAAGTGGTTGCGACGAAGAAGGATCGTCGACTTCATGGGAAAAGGGTAGGTGTGCTCTTATTTTCAAATTATCCGGCAGACCCGCGTCCGCGGCGGGCGGCCGAAGCGCTGACGCGGGAAGGGGCCATCGTTGATTTGCTATGTATGCAGCAAAACGAAAGAGAGCCGCGGCACGAAAACGTCAATGGAGTAAACGTTTCTCGCGTTCCATTGAGGCGATACCGGGGCGGGAAGCTGGCCTATGTCGGTCAATATTCCGCTTTCATCCTAATTTCTTTTGTTTACCTGACCATACGCTCGCTGCGTAAGCGTTACGACTTTATCCATGTTCATAACATGCCTGATGTTTTAATTTTTGCAGCGGCGGCGGCCAAGGCGCGTGGCTCGAAGCTCATTCTTGATCTCCACGATCCGATGCCTGAGTTAATGCAGACCATTTTTAAGCTTTCGCCTAAGAGCCTGAGCGTTCGTGCCTTGAAAACGATGGAGAAAAAGAGCATCGCATTCTCTGATCTGGTGTTGACGGTTAATATTGCGTGTCAGAATCTCTACTCCGCGCGAAGTTGTCGACCCGATAAAATCCGGGTCGTCCTTAACTCGCCCGACGATTACATATTTCGTTTTCGGCCGGCTAACCTGAACGGATCGAATAATCGGGCGATAGAAAAGCCTTATAAAATTCTGTATCATGGTTCTCTTGTTGCCAGGAATGGTCTCGACCTCGCAGTGGAAGCGCTCGACACCGTGCGAAGGTCAATCCCAAACGTTAAACTCGTCGTTTGCGGGGAGAGGACGCCTTTCTTGGAGAAAGTGATGGAGATGGCCTGTGAACGAGACCTCGAGAACAACATTAATTACCTTGGTGTTCAAAACTTGAACGGAATCGTAGAAGCCATTACCGCCTGCGATCTCGGTATCATACCTAACCATAAAAATATCTTTACCGAAATTAACACCCCGACACGGATCTTTGAGTATCTTGCATTGGGCAAACCGGTCATCGCTCCCAGGACGAAAGCCATTCAGGATTATTTCGGCGATGGCGACTTGGTCTTTTTCGAACTTGGGAATGCCAAAGACTTAGCGCACCAGATTGAGTATGCTTTCTCACATCCTAAGGAAGTCGCAGAGACAACTCGGCGTGGTCAGCGGGTATATCTCGACCATACCTGGGCGCGCGAAAAGTCCCAGTTTTTGGATGCTGTAGGTGAGCTTCTCTGAGTCAAGGCCCGCAATAGACTTGGAATCCATCAGCTCTCATGAGACGGCTTCGCTCCCGCCGTGGGACGGAGCCCAAACCGGAGTGACTCTGTTCCAGACGAGGGTGGACCAATCAGTAGCGAGCGAAGACCCGCTATGGCGGAACTGATATGATCGCCGTTGCGACGAATCCTGAGCATCGGGCTGCCGCCAGCGAATTCTTCGAATTGTTTAAGACCGCATGGGAGTTTTACCGCAGCGGTGAGGAATATGACGCGGTTATCTGCTGCGGAATGATCCCGACCGACGTTCGGACAGGTCTCGTTCTGGTGTATGCATCGAGCGAACTGCCGTTTGATCAGCAACAGCAATTGCAAGTTCTGCGGGAGGATCGTTCCCGGGAAATGCCCTCTTATCGGGGATGGCGTCTGCCAGTTTACGCAGGCCTTGTTTCAGTGATCGCAAACGGGAAGCGACATCATCCGATCGCCGGAAAAACGAAGTATTCCCTTGCCGCTGAAATCAGAATTGCTGGGCAATTATTCATTCGAATTGGATATGATCTCTTTGCGGAGGTGCGCCATCTTCTTTCTGAGGGTCAGCCTATTCAGTTCGCGCACGTCCCATCTATCGAAATTCACATTACTATTCTGCGCGACATCCTCGTTGAGCATCAAATATCATTCGAAGAAGTGCCTCCCGTTCCAGCAGGCTATAACTTCATTGTCTGTTTGACGCACGATGTGGATCATTTCGCGATCACCAATCATAAGTGTGATCACACCATCTTTGGATTCCTTTATCGGGCGAGTATCGGATCAATATTGGAGCTTTGCCAAGGCAGGAAGTCGCCCCGTCAGGTTGTCCGCAATTGGTTAGCGATCCTGTCTCTTCCCTTGGTCTATCTTCGGATGCTACCCGATTTTTGGAATACGCTCGAGCACTATCTGAAACTCGATCCCGCTTCTACCTTCTTCATTATTCCCAAGAAGGACGAAGCGGGAGTGACATCAACCGGTGCGCGGTTGGCGCGACGTGCTGTTCGCTACGATCTTTCGCAACTACAACCAAGTGTCGGTGAAATTGTGGCACGGCGCGGCGAAATTGGCGTTCACGGGATCGACGCTTGGCGGGATATGGCTGAGGCGAGAAAGGAACGCGAGCAAGTCCAAGCGCTCACTCATACTTCGGAGGTCGGAGTACGAATGCATTGGCTATTCTTCGATTCCGAATCAGCCGGCAAACTCGACGGGGCGGGATTCTCTTACGATAGTACGGTAGGCTATAACGAAACCGTTGGTTATCGTGCCGGCACGACGCAGGCATTCAGACCACTTGGAACAAAGCACCTGCTCGAACTGCCTTTACATATCATGGATACAGCGCTCTTCTATCCTGCCTATCTGCATTTGTTTCCCGAACAAGCCATGATGCGAATAGACGGTATGGTGAAAGACATGGGACAATTTGGAGGCGTTCTCATGGTTACGATTTTTACGCAGAATTGGTCGAGAAGTTCAAATCCGCGGGTGCATGGTTCTGCACGGCTGCTGAAGCGGCGCAGTGGTTTCGGCGTCGGCGGGAGGTGACGTTTGGAACTGGCGTGAGCGAGGCGGCGCTAGCGTCAAGCCGGAGCGAAACCCGCCTCCCCGGAATACGAATTCGTTCCTACCAAACCGGCCGGCGTTCCCAGTCAAAAACGGTGAAGGATTGCGCCAGTGATCCCTCCTTCTCCGAAGTTCTCCTCCATGATGCCAAGGAAATCGCGCCGGCAATTTGATTTTGCACGTTAACGGCAAAAAGCATCATTCTGGTTAGGCATGGAATCGAGACCTATAATATTTGCGCAGATCGGGTGTGGGTATTGGGGTCCCAATTTGCTACGAAACTTTTCCGCTCTACCGACTTGTTCGGTAAAATACGTCGTCGATTCCAGTCGGGAGCGCCGCGCCTTCGTGGAAAAAAACTTTCCCCGCACTTCGGCAGTCGATACGGCCGATGCGGTCCTTAGCGACCCCGAAGTTGATGCCATTATTGTCGCAACACCAGCTGGTTCCCATTTCGCTTTGGCCAGTAATGCGCTTAGCGCCGGCAAGCATGTCTTCGTTGAGAAACCGCTGGCAACCAAAGTATCCGAAGTAGACGAGCTTGCGAAACATGCCAACGCCAAACACTTGATTGTCATGGCTGGACATACCTTTGTCTATAATTCGGCGGTGCGCTACGTGAAGCAGTTGCTTAACGCAGGAGAGCTGGGCGAGGTGCGTTACATCTATAGTCAACGCCTCAATCTCGGTCGGATCCGCGACGACATTGATGCGTTATGGAACTTCGCTCCGCACGACGTTAGCATCATTCAATACTGGCTCGATGATGTTGAACCCGTTGCGGTGCGGCGTCAGGGGATGGCTTACATGCAGGAAGGGATTGATGACGTCGTCTTTTTGAACCTGGAATATCCGGGCAAGATCATTGCCAATGTTCACGTAAGTTGGCTCGACCCACAAAAAGTGCGGAAAATGATCGTTGTTGGTTCACGTAAGATGGTTGTGTATGACGATGTAGCGGACAATAAAATCGCGATCTTCGACAAAGGAATCGATCGAAAGGCGGTTTTGGGTGAGAACATGGACTTCGATAATCCGCAACGTGCCCAGTTCAACTATCGGAGCGGCGATATTGTTCTACCTGAAATTAAGTTCACCGAGCCTTTGCGCGTTGAAGCCGAGCACTTCGTCGATTGCATTCGGACCGCACAGACCCCCTTGACCGGGCTTCGTCACGCCCGCAATGTCGTTTCCGTGTTGGAACGCGCGCGTCCTGTCAGCGCGAATGGAGAACTCGTCACCACCGGATGACTGGTCCCACCTTGCGGTCGGCTGGGATTCGGAACGTTCAATTCGGCACGAACGTCACTGTTGTCGAACCCGTTAATATTTACGACTGCACCATCGGCGATAACACCTTTGTTGGACCGTTCGTCGAGATTCAGCGGGGTGTGAATATAGGTAAAGATTGCAAAATTCAGTCCCACGCTTTCATTTGCGAACTCGTTAGCATCGGCGATGACTGTTTTATTTCGCATGGTGCAATGTTTATCAACGACCCATTTGCGATCGGGGAACCGGCGCGTGGGAAGCGCGAATTGTGGCGTCGCACCCGGATTGGAAACAGGGTTAGCATTGGAACGAACGCGACTGTTATGCCGGTAACGATTTGTGATGGCGTTGTGATAGGGGCGGGTTCCGTCGTAACTAAGTCAATTAACGAGCCCGGCATCTACGCTGGAAATCCGGCCCGCTTCCTTCGAACGATAAGCCAACATTGATGAAAGTACCCTTCGTCGATCTGCACGCTCAATACCTCGCTATTAAGGCTGAAATTGATTCCGCAATTGCTGAGGTCATCGCACAATCTGCTTTCATTCGAGGCAAACACGTCGATGCTTTCGAACAGGCCTGGGCTCAGACCCTTAAAGTAAAGCATTGTATCTCCTGCGCCAATGGCACTGATGCTCTTTACATCGCGATGCGTGGGCTAGGCATAAAAGCCGGTGACGAAGTTATTACGACGGCGCACTCGTGGATCGCAACTTCGGAGACGATCACGCAAACGGGAGGTCGGGTTGTCTTTTGCGACACACAAGAAGGGACCTTCAATATCGATCCACGCTTGATCGAAGCCAAGATCACAAAAGCGACTGTCGGAATTATTCCAGTCCATCTTTGCGGCCAATCGGCTGACATAGACGAGATCATGAGGATCGCAAAGAAGCATAATCTTTGGGTCATCGAAGACTGTGCGCAGGCACACCTGGCGACGTACAAGGGAAGGTTGGTCGGAACTTTTGGTAATGCCGCTACCTTCTCATTTTATCCGGGAAAAAATTTGGGAGCTTATGGCGACGCCGGTTGCATCGTAACGAATGACGACGCCCTGGCCAATTGGACAGCGACCTTCGCCCGACATGGTGGAAAGGGAGAACACGTAATGGAGGGCATCAACAGCCGGATGGACGGATTGCAAGCGGCTATATTGAACGTCAAGCTTCCCCATCTGCCGGCGTGGACGACTGCCCGCCGTCGGGTGGCTGCGCGTTACAACGAGCTGCTAAGCGGTATTGATAGTCTCACTACGCCCAAAGTAGGGAGCGACCGAACTCATGTTTATCATCTTTATGTTGTTGCTTCGGATCAACGCGATTCGTTGAAAAAGGCTTTGACAGATTCCGAAATAACAACTTCCTTGAACTATCCGAAGGCTTTACCGTTTTATCCGGCGTACGCTTACCTTGGTCATAAGTCGGCGGATTTTCCGGTCGCATATCGCAATCAATCCCGAATCCTTTCCCTTCCGATCTTTCCGGAAATGACTAATGAAATGATTGAGTATGTGACTGATCAAACCAGGCGCGCGCTTGGAGATGCATCCGCTGTTAGATCCAACGAAGCAAAGCTCGCTAAAGTTTAGACCTGATTCTGGAGGGATTAGAAATTGTCAGAGGTGAGCCAAACCGTAATCATCGTCGGCCTTGGCGAAGTAGGAAAACCGTTGTTTGAAATCATTAGGACCTATCATGAAGTGTTTGGAGTAGATATTGATTTGACTGCTCCTATTAAGCGATGCGACGTAATGCACGTTTGTTTTCCTTTTCGCGACCAAAACTTCGCGGATCAAGTGGTAGAATATATTAGACGATATCAGCCCGCTCTTACGATTATCAACAGTACGGTGGCGCCGGGGACCAGTCGCCACATCGCAGGCGAATCAGGCGCATCAGTAGTAAATAGCCCTGTCCGCGGCAAGCACGCTCGTATGCAGGAGGAATTGCTTCATTATAAGAAATTCATCGGAGCGCTCGACCCGGAATCAGGAGCACGGGCCGCGCGACATTTCGAGAGCATGGGGATAAAGACCAAAGTGCTAGGTTCTCCGGAAGCAACCGAAATTGCAAAGCTAACCGAGACTACATATTTCGGTCTAATGATTGCATGGGCTCAGGAGGTAGAAAGATACTGTGGTGAGGTGGGAGCTTCCTACGACGAAGTTGTATCTTTCTACGAAGAGGTAGAGTTCTTTCCGCCAGTCAAGTATTTTCCCGGCGTGATCGGTGGTCACTGCGTAATGCCCAACATCGCTATCTTGCGTCAACAATTTCCTTCCGGCCTCCTGCAGGCTATCGTAAAGTCGAACGCTCTTAAACAGAAAAATCTTCAGTCGGACGGTTGGCTGGACTCGAATGCTGATCATCAACGCTGACGACTGGGGCCGTTCGCGGGCCGAGACCGATGCGGCTCTCAGAT
>WNFW01001491.1_pt1 | contig 15753 bp, 9 predicted proteins | sample 5400131 | NCBI WGS metagenome assembly WNFW01 (sample SAMN13153362, study PRJNA577476) | soil metagenome | isolation source: 20 cm soil or saprolite under grassland replicate 1 | place: USA:California | collected 2016-06-15 | reverse complement strand
GTGAAAGAAGAGTTGAAGCAAATGCTTTCTCAAGGCGAGCCGCAGCTGCAAGGTGCTTCCGGAAACGGTTCGACAGGTGGCCCGAGCGCGTCCCAGATTCAGAGCTCTGTTAGTTGGAGAATGGCGAAAATCCAGTATGACATGCTTCAGGCTGCCGATACTGCTGACCGCGAGTACAACGTCCGCGCAACGATAGATGCATTGAGGACCCTGGTGCGGGCGCAGTCAGAGCTGCCAGGCCGCAAAGTGATCTTGTATTTCAACCCTTGGTTGTTCATATCGGAAACGGTTAAAGAGCAATACAGCAACCTGATCAGCATGGCGAATCGCGCTAACGTCAGCTTCTACACGGTCGACCCCAAAGGGCTAGTGACTTGGAGCCAGGAAAGCAATGGCCGCGACTGGCTCCGCGGCGCTGCTGGGGAGATCCGATCGGAACAAATGAGAGGAGGGGTCGGAGCGGTATCGGCCGGGCAGGCCCGTGCTGCGGAAACGGCGGAAGGCGCGCTGCGCGCCAATCCGCTGCTCTGGCTGCGCGACCTGGCGCAGCAGACTGGCGGCACGGCCATTGCCGAGACGAACGACTATCGGGCCCCGCTCAGAGTTGCAATGGATGAAGTGCGCACCTACTACGAGGCAGCCTACGCTCCTCACATTGCGGTGTACGATGGCAAATTCCGCAGAATCTCTGTCCGCGTAGACCGGGCTGATGTCGTTGTCCACACGCGGAGCGGATACTTTGCCCTGCCACAGCTCAAGGGTGGGCAGCAGGTATACGCCTATGAGATGCCGCTACTGAATGCTTTGAATGCCACCTCGCCTCCCCTTGATGTGGCCTTTCAGGCCACAGCAGAGCGGTTCAATGATCATGGACCGAAAGTCGAGTACATGATGACGTTGGAAGCCCCCCTCAACGGACTGACTTTCGCGCCACAGCCAGATCAAAAAAACAGTGCGGTCGATGCGGCGCTGCTGGCCGTATTGAAGAATTCCAACGGCGAAATCGTTGAGAAGTTTAGCAAAGACTTTGCCGTGCAGGTCGCTCTTGACAAGGTGGATGCATTCAAGGCGGGAAACCTGGTTCAAACGTTCCGAACGGAACTGCCTCCTGGGGAATATGCCCTGGAAGCAGCTGTAATGGACAGAAACGGCAGCAGAATCGGAGTAACGAAAAGCACCTTCACGGTCCCACAACCGTCCAGCAAGCTGTCTATGAGTGACGTGGTCTTAATACGTCGGACTGACGCCCTAAAAGACAGTAATCAGATCCTGGATGCATTCTATTTCCCGGGCGGCAAGGTCGTGCCCACTCTTAGTCGCACGCTCAAGGGTGGTCCCGGAAATGTTCTACCTTTCTACTTTGCTGTGTATCCGGATCGCTCCACTAAGGATTCTCTTAAGCTCACCATGTCCTTCTACAAGGAAGGACAGTACCTCGGCGCGGCAGAGGCGCCGCTGCCGGACGTGCAACAAGACGGACGAATTCCTTACATCGCGAACTTGCCCGCGGATAAATTCACGCCAGGCGCATACGAAATCCACATCGGCGTCACTCAAGGCAGCTCCAAGGCGGAGGAGAAGGTTACAGTTCAGGTGAACTAGCAAGGGCGCGCGGGACGAGTTTGTCCTGGACACGCATGAATTTCTTGGAGAACGTCTGCCAATGACTATCACCCGCCGCAGGTTCGCGCAGTTGGGAATGGGGTCTGCGTTTTCCCTTGGTAGTGAGTGGCTCCTGACGCAAGGGCTTTCCACACACAGAGCTAAGCCATTGCCGAGATCCGCGCCCTCCGGTCGTCCTTTCCATGTCCGTTTTGTGGATGTTGGGCACAATGCAGGTCTGCACGCACCCGTCATCTACGGCGGAGTGGAGCAAAAAAAGTACCTTATCGAGTCGACTGGTTGTGGCTGCGCGTTCATCGACTACGACAACGACGGGTGGATGGACATTTTCATTTTGTCGGGCACGCGTCTTGAGGGCGCACCTGAAGGCACCACCAATCGTCTCTACAAAAACAATCGTGACGGCACTTTCACGGACGTTACAAAAAAAGCAGGGCTGCACTCGGTTGGTTGGGCTTGTGGCGTTTGTGTGGGTGACTATAACAACGACGGCTTTGACGATATTTTCTGCACCTGCTTCGGGAAGAACATTCTCTACCGCAATAACGGCGATGGCACTTTCACGGATTTGACCAAGGAGGCCGGGCTTTGGAGTCAGGAGCAGCGCTGGGGCGCCGGTTGCAGCTTTGTGGACTACGATCGCGACGGGTACCTGGACCTTTTCGTCTCCAACTATGTGCGGTTTTCCTTTGAGCAGGCGCCGGTCCCTGGGCAAAACAACAACTGCCTCTGGCTAGGAATTCCCGTCGCGTGCGGGCCGCGCGGGCTGCCCACCGGCAGGCATTGGCTCTATCGAAACAATGGCGACGGGACGTTCACTGATGTGAGCGAGCGCGCGGGCATCGCGCAAGCGACTTCGAGTTACGGCATGACGCTTGTAGCGGCCGATTTCGATGAAGATGGCTGGCCGGACATTTACGTCGCTTGTGATGCCTCTCCAAGCCTCCTTTTCATGAACAACCATGATGGCACCTTTCGCGAAGAGGGGATCCTCCGGGGCGTCGCGTTGAATGATGACGGCATGGCGCAGGCGGGCATGGGTGTCGGAGTGGGAGATTACAATCTGGATGGGCACCTCGATCTTTTTAAGACACACTTCGCTGACGATAGGAACATTCTTTATCGCAACGATGGAAAGGCCTACTTTCAGGACGCCACATCATCTTCGCGCCTCGGTGTCGAGACTCGTTATGTGTGCTGGGGCGCAGGAATTGCTGATCTGGATAATGATGGCTACCCAGACCTGTTTATGACTACAGGCCATGTGGACCCGAAGGTTGAAAAAAAGCTCCCACAATATCCCAACAAGACTCCGCGGGCAGTCTTCCGAAACTTGGGGCAAGGCATATTTGAAGAGTTGATCGATGAAGCAGGTCCTGGCGTTGCAGCCGCGCATTGCAGCCGCGGCTGCGCCTTCGGGGATTTCGATAATGATGGCGACCTAGACATCCTCGTCGTCAACCTTAACGAACCGCCGTCGCTTTTGCGAAACGACGTCACCGGGAAAGTCAACTGGATTAAGGTTAAGCTCGAAGGCGTAAGATCCAATCGCAGTGCGATCGGAGCCCGCGTCTTGTCGCATTATGGCGGGAAGACCCAAGCCCAAGCCGTACTCAGTCAGTCTAGCTTCTTCTCCTGTAACGATCCACGGTTGCACTTCGGGCTTGGGACATCGGTTTCGGTTGACCTTGAGATATTTTGGCCAAGTGGCCTGCATGAAAGCTACAAAGGTATGTCTGCCAATCAACTGCTGACAATTCGGGAAGGGGTGGGCGTAATGCCCAATCGCAGTTGGTCCAGATCGTGACGGAAACACCGCCGGATTTCGCCCTGGCCCAGCTCCTGACATTCCATCCGGAGGCGCAAGGAAAGCGGTGGAGTCAAATGAACGCATTGGGCTACGCTCCGGTTATACTGCCTTGGGAGCTGCAAGAGTGACGCGGTGGTGCATATTGGTGTGCTTGCTTTGGGGATGCTTCGCGCAGGCACAGGATGAATCCGGGCAGCAGTCATTGAGCCGTGCCCTCGAGCTGCACCAGTCGGGACACTACGTCGAGGCGATAACCGAGTATCAGCTCTATTTGAAAGCCCATCCGGAAGCGGCTGCGGTTCGCTCAAATCTGGGTGCGGCGCTCGCTCACGAGGGCCTCTACACGGAAGCCATTCGGGAATACACGCAGGCTCTAGCGGCACAGCCAACCAACTACGGAATCCGCTTCAACCTTGCATTGGCCCACTACAAAACGGGCGAGATTAAACAGGCCGTCAAAGAGTTCGAAGCGGTCTACGCGACTCAGCCGGTCGACGCACCCGAGCGGCGGCGGCTCACGCTGCTGCTTTCGGAATGCTACCTTCGCCAGGGCGAAGATGCGCGTGTTGTGGCGCTGCTAGATCCGCTGGCCGACACCGATTCGAACGACCTCACTCTGGCTTACCTGCTCGGTACCGCGTTGCTGCACCAAGGGAAGGACGAGCGCGGAGCGCTTATGATCGAGCGCATCTTGCGGAATGGCGATACCGCCGAAGCCCACATGTTGATGGCTTTCACCCGCATGAAAGCGAACGACAAGAAGGGTGCTACGGAGGAGGTGGACCGGGCTCTCGCGTTGAATCCAAATTTGCCAGAGGCCTACAGTCTGCGCGGGAGATTGGCATTTCTTGGGTCCGACCTGGATGGTGCTGAGTCGGCGTTCCGCAAAGCGTTGGCTCTGGATCCGACTGCATTTGATGCCCTCCTTTGGCTGGGGACGCTGCTCCGGCAAGAGGGTAAACTCCAGGAAGCGCACACCTGTCTGGAAGGGGCCACGCGGTTGCAACCGAAAGATATGCGGGTGCGCTATCAGTTCGCTCTTATGCGCTCAGACGAAGGAGATGACCAGCGCGCAGGGGCGCTTTTGGAGGCTCTAGTCAAAGATGCGCCGGAATATACGGAGGCGCATCGCAGCCTCTCAACGATTTATTTTCGTCTGGGACGTGTGACGGAAGCCCGGCGAGAAAAGAAAATCGCCGAAGCGATGGACGCCGCGATCCAGGCAAAGGATCAGGCGAGGGGGCGGAGTTTGCAGAAGTGAATCGATGGATAAGCGTCCTGTTGCTACTAGCGACGGCCCTGGGCCAGAGCGAACTTCGGACATTTGAAGAGCTTTCCACCATGGCGCAGCAGGCGTACGAGGCGGATCATCCAGAGGAGGCCGCGCAACTCTATGGCCGCGCCGTGAAGCTGCGTCCCGACTGGACCCAGGGATGGTGGGCGCTCGGGATGATTGAATACGGCCGCGATCGATATGCGGAGTGCCGAGATGCGTTAACTCGAATGGTGGAACTGGATACATCAGCCGCACCGGGTTTCGCGCTGCTGGGGTTGTGCGAATTCCGCACCAAACAATACGACGCCGCGTTCGAGCACCTGAAAAAAGCCCACATGCTGGTGCCCGTAACACAGGGCGGAGGGCAGTTGCTGGATATGGCCGACTACCATCTTTCCCTGCTGCTGACTAAGCAAGGCGCCTTCGAGGTCGCACAGGAAATTCTCATGCGTGTTGCACGAAAGGTTCACGGTAACCCCGAGATGATGCTTGCTGCAGGTTTGCCATCACTGCGTATGCCCATCCTGCCTTCGGAAGTGCCGGCGAACCGGCGGGACGTCGTGACAATGGCCGGCAAGGCTTTCTGGGATTTGGCGACTCAGCCACCTGACGAAGCCGAAGCTGACTTTAAAACGCTGGTTTCCAAGTATCCGAAGTTCCCCAACGTACACTATTTTTATGGCACATACCTTGCAGCCCGTGATCCCGAACGATGTGCACCAGAGTTCCTGCAGGAGCTTAGAGTCACTCCCGATAGTGTGCCCGCCAGAGTTCAATTGGCCCTGCGCTACGTTCTCGATGGCAAGCTGGACCAGGCGCTTAAATTGGCTCGCGAGGCAGTGGCACTGAGTCCCGATTCTGTAGGAGCGCAGTTGGCGCTGGCGAAGACGCTTCGAGCGCAAGGCGACGACGAGGGCGCTCTGTCAGCCCTCTTAGCGGCGGAACGCCTCGATCCGGTGAGCCCGGCAATCCGGCTTCAGATTGTGAACGAGTATCGCGCCCTCAGCCGTTTCGAAGACATGCGGCGTGAGAATGCTGAGTACTCTCGCCTTAAGGCGGAGCAGGCAAATTGGCCATAAACCACCCCTGCAATCGCCCTTTTTGGCGCCCTTAAGGACCTTAAGAAGGACGCGCTCGAACTCCCTAAATCGCACAATCCCAAAGTCGCCAAGAGTCTCACGTCGGTTAGGCTTTTGCTCAGAAGAGCCTTACAGGAGTCGTGGTATGGCCGGGCAATGCCTGAGGTTCACCCCAGCCGTCGGAGCAGCTGGAACCACAAAATCGATATGGTACATAAAAAAAAACGCTTGACAAGCTTCCGAGCGAATAGTAGAAACCAACTAATCGTGAACGTTAACGGTAACGCTTTCTCTCCTCGAGTCAGCGTTTTCGGGTAGTGAGGGACCAGTGGTGGTTCTCAGTTTCAAATAAAAGGGGGTGTTTCATCGATGACTCCTATTCTGCGACGGTCTATTTGCAATATCGATTTTCTACGTGGGGGCCCAGTCGTAGCAGTTATGCTTTTGGCCGCAATCCTCGTTACTCTTGTTTCGCCTTTTCAACCAGCGGCGCTGGCGCAGACAACTACCGCGACCCTGACCGGAACTGTATTTGACGCGTCAGGCGCGGTCGTTGCCGATGCGGCCGTGAGCCTGAAGAATCAGGCCAGTGGTGACTTGCGCACCACCGCGAGCAATGGCGAGGGCTATTTCACGTTTGCCGCCGTTCCTCCAGCCACTTATTCGGTGACCGTGGAAAAGGAAGGCTTCAAAGCATGGGAAGCGAAGGGCATTGTTCTGAACTCCGCCGACAAGCGCAACATGATCGGAATTAAGCTTGAACCCGGAGCCAAGACCGAGACAGTCTTCGTTGAAGCCGCTTTCGAGGCAATTACTCCGACAGACTCTGGCGAAAAATCAGCCCTGATTAACCAACATATACTCCAGAACGTCGCCATCCAGGGCCAGAATGCCGCAGAGTTCCTCAAAATTTTGCCCGGGATGGCTTACACCGGCGGTACGGTAAATCTCTCCTCTGTCAACACTGAAGACCAGCGAACCGGTAGCGGCCCGGTTGGCAACGTGTCAGCGAACGGAACCCGTACTGCCGCGTTGGATATCACCTCGGACGGCGCTCACATCATCGACCCTGGGTGTAACTGCGGGCAAGCCATGAATACCAACGTCGAGATGACTTCGGAGCTGAAGGTCATGACTTCGAACTTCGGCGCGGATGAAGCCAAGGGACCGGTGGTCATCAGCACGATAGGCAAATCGGGCGGGCAGCAGTTCCACGGGGAAGCTTACCTCTACGCCCGTTACTATTCGTTGAATGCAAATGACCCGCAGGATAAGAACTCAAACATTGCGCGGCCGGAGACAAAGTATTTCTATCCCGGCGGCCAAATTGGTGGCCCGCTGATCATTCCGGGCACAAATTTCAACCACAACCGCGACAAGCTCTTCTTTTTCGCCGCCTTTCAATATTACAAGCAGGACGTGGACAACGGCGTCTACCATGCGGTGGTTCCGACGGCTGCGATGCGCAACGGTGATTTCAGCGATAAGGCTTACCTCTCTAGCCTCAACGGCTATGCGGTGACGGGCGTCCCGAATGGTGGGGGAGCAAACACGGGTCCGACAACAGGTGGGCCAGGAAACCAAGATCCGCATACACCTGGAAAGCTCTTCAACAATGGAGTGCTCGATCCAAATCAAATCTGCGGTGGCACTTGGGTTTATACTGACCCTACTACAGGAAATAAAACTACATATCCACAATGTCCCGCAGATCCGGTGAGCTATGCGAACGGCGCTAATCTGATCAGCAAGATCTACCCCCTGCCAAACCAGGACCCAACTAGACCCGGATCAGGCGGCTGGAACTATGCCAGCGGCCAAACCAGATATTCCAACTTCTGGCAACTCCGCGGCCGCGCGGACTACAGCTTCTCTCAATCCACGAAGCTGTATGTCTCCTACAATCATGAGAAGGACAGTGCTTTGAACAGCCTTGACGTGCTCTGGGGCTCAGGTGGAAACAGCTGGGCTGCGCCAACGACGCCCTATCCTTCCGCCATTGCCGAAACCACCCAATCCGACGTCATCACCGCCAACCTGACCAAAGTGATCAATCCTACGCTCACTAATGAGCTGGTTTTCAGCTACACTTATCTGAATCTGCCCAACAGCTTCAGCGACCCCACCAAAGTTCAGCGCGGCGCGTTAGGCATTAACTATAACCTCCTCTTCAATCATGGGGACCCGACAAAGATCATTTTCCCGCAAATGACCGGCTGGGGCGATGGCATTTCTAACATGCTCAACACGGGATTTGAGCTCAACGGAACCGTCTATGCCAAGAAGACTCTGCCGTCCGTGGCGGACAATCTGGTTAAGGTCTGGAAAACTCACACCACTAAGTTTGGCTTTTACTGGGAGCGTACCTGGAACGAACAGCCCGGCAACGCAGCCGTTAACGGCTCGATGATCTTCAGCAACTGGGGATCAAACGGCACGGGGAACGCGTACTCCGATATGCTCATCGGCCAGCTTACGCAATACTCAGAAACGAATTTTGACGTCGTTCCCGCGTTCCGTTACCTAACCACGGATTTCTACGCGCAGGACTCTTGGAAGTTGTCTCGCAGGCTCACTGTAGACTACGGTATGCGGTTCTCTCATTTGGGCCCTTGGGTAGATACCACGGGCTATGGCTTTGCGGCTTGGAATCCGAGCCTCTACGCTGCCGGTACAGGTGGTACGGTCAATGGGACGACGTTCAAAGGACTCGAATGGAACAAGGTCAACTCTTCGACGGGGCTTTCCGGCTCTGCTAGCCGGTTGTTCTTCTACAATCCGCGCGTTGGTTTTGCTTGGGACATTTTTGGAACGGGCAAAACTGTTTTGCGCGGCGGCTACGGCATGTACCATTTCCATGATGAACAAAACGTGCAAAATGGAGCTTACAGCATCGTTCGCGGGTCCTTTTCGTCTCCTACGCTGTGGAGCCCGACTATCGCCTCGCTTGGCCCCAACCTCGCTTCCATAAGCACGCCTAGCGGAGTCGTAGCCTTGGATCCCAAAGACGACCAGGAGCCGCGAACCCAGAGCTACAGCTTCACAATAGCCGAGAGGACGCCTTGGCATAGCCTGCTGGAAGTGGCATACGTGGGCAGCAAGTCCGACTACCTGAGCAACTGGAACAACAACTACGACCAGATCAATGATCTAGGAGTAGGGACATTGTTCAAGGACTATGGCTGGTTGCCCAATTGTTACCCAGCAGGTCAGCCGAACGACGGCGGGGCTTGCGGCAAGTCCGGCGCCGATACGGGCTATTCAACCAGTCAGATCCTCTCCGCACGCCCACTCAGCTACGGGACCCTAAAACTCATTGACCATAAGATGTATTCCAATTACAACAGCGTGCAGGTGACCTGGAATAAACAATCTGGACACCTCACGTTCCTCACCAACTATACCTTCGGGAAGGCGCTGGGCATCCGCTCCGAGAATGGCGACGGTAATCAAGGCGCCGATCCGACAGTCCTCAAAAGCAACTACGGAACCCTACCGAACAATCGGACGCATATCTTCAACGTTGCTTACGTCTATGAGTTTCCCAGGGTGGCCAATGCCAACCCGTTTGTGAAACAGGTCGCTAACGGCTGGCAAGTCTCTGGCATTGCCCAGTACCAGACCGGCGCTGACTTGCAGGCAGCTGTCGCCGGAAATGGAAACTTTAACTACACCGGCTTTATCCCCGCCGGCACAACGTTCATGGGCCAGACCATTACGGCGCCCATTCAGGCAACGAAGCAGAACTCCCTCGGCACCGACGATATCCAGCTTATGCCTACGCTGACTTGCAATCCCGGGCAAGGGCTCAAGGCCAACCAATACATCAACGCTGCCTGCTTCTCCCCGTTTGTTACACCGGGGAAGCAGGGTAATTATATCTTTCCGGTCTTGACCGGTCCTGGTTTCTTCAACACGGACCTGTCGCTGTTCAAGAACTTCACGTTCGGACCGTCGGAGAACAAAAAGCTTCAATTCCGCTTCTCAGGTTATAACTTCCTCAACCACCCGAATCGCACGTTCCTCAACAGCGACCAAAACTTGAACCTTACGTTTAACAGCAGCGGGGCCCTTGCCAACCCGAATTTCGGATCCGCGACAAACACAATTGGCCATCGCATTTTGCAGGCAATGCTCAGATTTAGCTGGTAATCCTTGCATTTCCTGGATTCCGAGAAAGGGCGGCCGCACAAGCCGCCCTTTTTCTTTGGAGGGTCGGCGACGATGCATTTGTTGCTCGCTTGACCAAAAAAGCCGAGAATTGCTGCAATGACCAAGGAACGGCGTGGCATTCATTTGATTGCGGAACTCGCCAAAGTGTCCATTGGCACGGTGGATCGTGCATTGCACGGGCGTCCCGGCATCAACGAGGAAACGAGCCAACGAATTTTGCAAGTGGCGCGGCAAGTCGGATACACGCCAAATCTTGCGGCCCGGGCGCTTTCGGTCGCCAAAAACAATCTGAAGGTCGGGGTTTGCGTGCCGCGCGAAATTCATTTTTTTTACGACCAGTTGTGGAGCGGAATTCTGGACGAAGAACGCCGCGCGGGAAATTTGGGCATGCAGTTCGTCAATCGTCCCGTACAAGTGCTTGGCGAAGGCGATACGGACGCATTTCAGGAACTCGTCGCGTCTCGAGTCGATGGAATTCTTCTGGCCGCAGGCAATCCGAAAGCCTTGCAACCGCTGATTGATGAAGCCGAATCGAAAGGGATTCGCGTAGTTTGCGTTTCGACTGATGCTCCGGACAGCAAGCGCTCCTGCGTCGTGGGCGTCGAACCTTGGACGAATGGATCACTTGCCGGTGAGTTGATGGGGAAGCTAGTCCAGCCGGGCGCGAAGGTTGCGATTATCGCGGGCATGCTGAGCGCAGAAGATCACCGAAAAAAAGCGGATGGCTTCACCGATACGTTTCCGAAGCATTGCGATGGAGGAAGAATTATTCGCGTCATCGAAGGACACGAGGATGAGGAAGAAAGCTTTCAAAAAACCTTTGAACTGCTTCGCCGTGTGCCAACACTCTCAGGAATTTACGTCAACACCGTGAACTGCTTGCCTGTCTGTCGCGCGCTCGCGGAACGCGGTTTGGCCGGCAAGGTAAAACTGATAGCCACGGACTTGTTCGCAGAGATTTCGCCTCATTTGCAAAAAGGAACAATCACCGCATCGATCTACCAACAGCCCCACCGCCAGGGACAAATCGCCATCCGATTGATGACCGATCATCTGACCAACAAGACTGCCTTCCCTCCAAGAGTGCACCTCAGCCCGGGCGTCATCATGTCCTCCAACCTCCACCTTTTCCGCGAGATGCGACAGGTGGACGCCAGGCTGGAAAGCCTCCCTCCAGTCCACCGATCTGCCCTATAGCGTTTTTGAGTTCTAGTACAACGTCGTGTTCGTGCGGGCGCTCTATCGCCAGGAGCAATACGACGCCTCACTTTTAGAGGCACAGCAGGCCTTCGGCCAGGCCCGAGGAGCGAGCACACTGTCCCCGACTGCCGGCCTGCTCGCCACCCCTCCGGGACAACAAGCCTACTCCCCTTATGGTATTGGTGTCCCTCACTGAATGTCGGAATCAAAATAGCCTGACCACGGAGACAAATAAGTAGTGTCGGCTTGCCATCCGTGCCGCAAAATTTAGGCCCGAAGCCGACACGCTACATAAGGAAGCAGGGGAAAACCATGTCGAACGAATTTCACCGACTCGAAAAAACGAGGGGCCATTGAGGGGCCAATAAAGATTCCGTTGGATTCTTCATTGTTCCTTTTCAATGCCTTAGCGCTCCTCAGCATTTCTTCTAAGTCCTTGAAATTTCAATCGGTGTTGTTTTCGATCCCCACCGCCCCTACCATCCATCTTCCTGATGGACGGACACTTAACAAAAACACGCGGGGGCAAAAAGGGGCAGATTAGGCCGATGATCCGGTTCTGTGTTTCTTTCCAGCGGCATGGGTGTCAACCGGACGCGTCGACTTCAACCGTTCAACAGATATTTCTTAGAACGCCGCTCTTCTGGACAGTTTCCGAGTACGCGACGGCGGTGCGGCGAAACGGTCGCCTGGTGGGGAGGAGATATACTAAGGAGATATATCGGTAGTTATAGAGTGGAGACAATCGTGGTATAAGGAGTCCGATTGGTCAAGTCAGACCTGCCTGGACCGGAGGCCGGAGAAAATTGAATATGTTCGCCAAGTTTTTTCTCCGCGCCAAACACTGGCAGATTTTCATTCTTGTATTTGGTGTGTACTTCGTCGGGCATACCATCCGACAGCGATCTACTACCGCGACTACAGGCCGGTGAACGGATTGATGGTGCCCCACGTACTCGAGACGACCGTGGAGGGGGGATCCGCCAGACGGAGAAAATAGAAATTGAAAGGGTTGCGGTTAACCCGAAGCTGGATGATTCACGCTTTGCCAAGCTCCAATAGGGCAGGGCGCGGCATATTGGATCAATAACATTCCAAAGGAAGGAACAGAATGTCTGGGGACGCGGCGTGAGCATGAGATCAGATTCGAGGTCGAGGGAATTCCTAGACACAAAGACGCCGGGCCTTCGTCTTGGCACTGCAGGTTTTTTTCCTGATGCCCCTACATGTCTCGGCTGGACGCCAATTGTCGGGGGATGTTGCCCCTCATCATCAGACGCATCGTCAGTACAAAAGACCCAGCATTGATGATCGGGTCAAGACACTGTCCAAGTTGCTAGACCTCAACGAGAGGCAACAGTCCGAATTGAAAAGAGTCCTCTGGAGTCGGCACGGTCAAGTCATTAAGATCCTGAGGGCCCAATCGCTGCCACCGGTCGACCGTGTAAACCAATTTCGGGCCATAAACGACAATACGGTCGAGCGAATCATGGCTCTTCTGAACGAGGAGCAGAAGAAAAAATACAATCCGCCTCGGCAACCGGAGGCTCCAGGAACTTCACCAAAGGCGAGTTTGGAAGATTGGTTGAAGGTTACCAAACAAGAGTGAACTAAAGTCATGAGTTGCTGGTGACGAGGTGAGAGGCGGCCTCAACGTTTCTCCAAGAACGTGATAGTCTTCTCCTCAAGGCTGGTGTTCATGGCTCGCTCGATGCACGCACGGCGCCGGCGCGAATCGTCCTCATCGCGTCTGCTCCGCGTCGGTTTGAAGTCTGTTCCAAGCGAGCAAGTGTTCTTGTCGGACGAACCCATACAGTCAAAGGTTACGCGAACGTCCCATTTGTGTTGTCTCAAGGACATCATCACTTGACCAGCCTGCCGTCGCTTCCCTGATCAGGGCGGGCCGCTATGCCGGGCGACCCAGCAACGTCGATCATTGTGTCACACGGGCACGGGTTGATCCAGACCACTTGCGCGATCATTCTTTCGTGAAAGAGAGGACCATACATGACCTGTGGCGCTACGATTTCACTGGCGGTGGCTCTGCTGGCGTTAGTGCCGACCGTCTGTCCCGCTCAGGAATTTTCGGCCAATGTGGTGTACGCGCCTGTTTTTAAGGAGCAGGATCCACCAGCTAGTAGGACCCCTGCGCCAGCCGTGTCCTCGACCAAACTCTATGTGAGTAAGGACAGAATGCGTTTCGAATCCGGGGGTCTGACCGGCCTGATAATGATTGTCGATGTCGCCAAGCATACGATAGTAGCTCTTTTCCCTTCGCAAAAATCCTACCGGGAGTTGGCGTCTCGCCCCTCAGCGTACTTTCGGGTAAGCGATACCGAAAATGCGTGTCCCGATTGGCAAAAGGCTGTCGGCAAGGAGATCTCCTGCGAGAAAGTGGGGAACGACGTGGTCGGTGGACGGAAGACCGTCAAGTACAGAAGCCCCACTCCAAACCGGGCCGCCAATTACATTTGGGTCGACGCGCTACTGAATTTTGTGATCAAGTGGCATATGGATGAAACCGATGCGGAGCTACGCAACATTACGGAAGGCCCGCAATCGCCGGATTTGTTCGCAATTCCGCAAGGCTACGAGCCTCTTAGGCCACCGCGAAGGCAGTCAAAGACCACTCCGCGGCCAAGATAAGGGTTATTTCAAGATCGCTCTTTTCACCAGATTTCAGAGAGTATCTCTCTCTCTTCACGGTATTTCCTTTCCCGGAGACTGTGCCCAGTTTTGTGTGTCACTTCAACTTCAAGGGTTCACTCCGTCAATTGGACCGCATGCTAGCCGCCCGCTAGCCGAAGTTCGTCACGGAACCGCCGAATTCTGCGATTTTGATGTCGAGAACGGCGGAAGTCTTGTCTTTATAATCGTGGTGTTCAGAAAAGGTGATGTAGTGCAGACCTACCCTCTTGAAGCCATCTATGACGGATGACAAACTCGGCCAGGATGTTTTTGCGGCCGCATCAGCGTAGCAAGGATGGCAAGGATCACACCTATTGATGAAGCCCGACTTCGAGCGAAAACCGTGAGCGATCTGGCAGGGAGCCTCAGGGAACTCGTGCGGAGGGCGCGCTCGGCGACGGCGACGCGGTCATTGATGGTGGAAGGAGACGGCCGAGGTTGTTGGCCGGACTGGAAGCGCACATATTCCATATTCGAGGAGCGTGGACTCGCTAAGGTCACCTTCCTGAATGTCGCCGGTGTGATGAACACTCTCCCACCAGCGAACAAAGTGCAGCAGGTTGTAGGCGTAGTTGCGCAGGCTCGTGTCCGCCAGGCGGCGAACATATTCGCGGTCCAGGTAACGATTCTCCGGCATCAGCATCATCACCAAAGGACCACAATAACGGCGGCGTTCATCCCCAAAACGGCCCATATCTCGGTCACGGTTCTTGCAGCTAACTAATGCCCCAAGAAGAGATTCGCGGCCGTAATGCCAGGTGCCGCCTAAACCATTGAATGGTCCTGGCAAAGAAGAAGTCCCAAAACGGATTCAGAAAAGGTGGAGAAGTGCCATAGTTGTGCAAAGTGATTCACGCATCCGGCAAGGCCCTACCACGGCGGCCTTTCGATGCAATGACTTCCGGGCAGAATGCCAAATGGCGGGGTACGTGCTCAGGTCAGTGCTGTCCCAAGACGTTGAGTGACGACAGTTTTAATGTGAGTCATTGTGCTCTCAGACGTGCCTTGGCGGACCAAATTGACTAGGCGGATGATCCCACTACCCGCGGCTCTCCGGTTCTGTTTGCTCGTTCTTGTGGGATCATTCTTTGGAAGCATACCAGCACAAGCGAGTAATGTGAGTTCGCCCGTTACTGGGCGTTTTCTAACCTTTGTAATTGACGATTTTGACATGGACGGTCGCCCGAATCTAGCGACTGCTGAACCTGTGTCGAATAGTCCTTCACTTACAATCTACCGGATTCAAGTTCAGCTCGGCGACGGTGGGCGGCAATCCACAGAAATACTCGCGCCCTCCGGTGGGCTTCGACTCACGGCGATTGACGTGGACGGAAATAGCATTCCCGATCTCGTGGTCAGTCTAGCTTGGCGAGAAGGGCCTTTTGCCGTCCTTCTCAATGACGGTCACGCTTCTTTTTCATTGGCCGATCCATCTTCATTTCCGAGAGTCTCGGGTGGGTCTGGGGAGACTCTGAATGGTAAGTCGCCACCGCAGACGGACACAGTTGCGACACCGTCGAAATTGCCTGTCGGTGATCTATCTGGATTCGAATATCTGTTACAGCCTAGACCGGATACGAGCTCAATACCACGAGCGAACTTTGCGACCCTCTGCAGTCTCCTCTTAGAGTCTCTCCTCGGACGCGCACCTCCAACACTCTCCTACGCCTGAAATTCCTTTAATCTGTGCAAAGCGGCGGCTTCCGGCCTCGTCCCAACTTGTGGATTGGCTATGTCAAGCCGTTCTTCCCTAACAACCCAGTAACTTGAAATATCCGAGCTGTGGCGCGTGGGGCTAACCCCCCATATGGCAGCTCGTGCTTGGAGACCTACCATGGCCGAGGCAGAGAAGTACAGCCCATTGGCGACAAGATCTGAGCTATTTGCGGGTCTTTCCAGTTCTG
>WNFW01005860.1_pt1 | contig 15759 bp, 13 predicted proteins | sample 5400131 | NCBI WGS metagenome assembly WNFW01 (sample SAMN13153362, study PRJNA577476) | soil metagenome | isolation source: 20 cm soil or saprolite under grassland replicate 1 | place: USA:California | collected 2016-06-15 | reverse complement strand
TCACCCATCATTTCGATGATTTCCGGTCGCGGGCCGATGAAGGCGATTTCCGATGCTTCGCAGACCTTGGCGAAGTTGGCGTTTTCTGAGAGGAACCCGTATCCGGGATGAATAGCATCCACATTGGTGATTTCGGCGGCGCTGATCACCTGGGGGATGTTCAGATAACTCTCGCTGCTGCGGGCCGGCCCGATACAAACCGCCTCATCCGCAAACCGCACATGGAGTGAGTTACGGTCCGCTTCGGAATACACCGCAACTGTGGATATCCCCAATTCCTTGCAGGCGCAGATGACCCGCAGGGCGATCTCCCCGCGATTGGCAACAAGGATTTTCTGGAACATGATCTGGCGTGCCGGCTACTTCTTCCGGCTCGGACGGATGCCAAAGAGAGGCTGCCCGTATTCAACCGGCTGTCCGTTTTCGACGAAAATCCGAATGACTTCGCCGGTGGCGTCGGATTCGATCTCGTTCATCAGCTTCATCGCTTCCACGATACAAAGGGTTTTTCCCGTCTCCACGTACGAGCCTACCTTCACAAAAGCCTCCGTCCCGGGGCTGGGCGACTCATAGAACGTTCCCACGATGGGGGACTTGACCAAGTGTAAATCTTCGGTGGAGCGCCCCTCAGCAGAGGCCGGAACGCCTCCTGCCGATGCGTGCGGAGCTTCCACCGACCCGGCAACGATAATCTCCGGCGCGGCCATTACCCGCGGAGCGGCAACCACCACCCCGGCCGAGGTCTTACGCAGCCGGATATGCAAATCACCTCTCGAATATTCAAACTCTTCTAGATTGTGCTCCGTCATAAACTGAAGGAGCTGTTCGATCTGCTGAATTTCCGGATGGGCGAACGACGGACTGGACTTTGTAGGCTTTTTGCGTTTCATGCCTGCTCTAGATCTCGATGAGATCCCGCGGTGAGCGGGTCAGCACTTCCGTATGGTCGGCGTGAACGGCGACATCGTCTTCAATGCGAATCCCCCCGATGCCTGCCGAATATACGCCAGGTTCAATGGTAATTACGTTTCCCGGCTCCAGGCGCTTCTTTTGCCCCCGCGCCACCCTGGGATCCTCGTGCACTTCGAGTCCAAGCCCATGGCCCGTGCTATGAACAAAGAGATGGTCTAGACGATACCCCGCTAAGACTTGCCTCGCCGCCCTATCGACATCCCCACAGGCCGCGCCGCTCTTTACAGCCGCGATCGCCGCTGTCTGGGCCTCCAAAACCGCCTGATACCAAGTCCGAATGTGTTTTGGGGCCCGCCCCAAGTACACTGTGCGGGTAATGTCGCTGCAATAGTGGCCGAGTATAACACCCAGGTCCAGCACCACCAACTCATTTTTCCTCAGTCGTTTGGCCGTGGGGCGCGCATGCGGCAGGGCAGCTCTCTTTCCAAATGCGACTATCGTTTCAAACGCCGGTCCCGACGCGCCTTTCTTTCTCATTTGATATTCGATCTCGGCACCCACCTCAAGTTCTCGAATTCCCGGTTTTAGCAGACGGATTGCCTGTTGCACCAGCTCCCCCGCCAGGATGGCCGCCTGTCGCATTTGCGCTAGCTCTGCTGCATCCTTGCGCATCCGCAGGCTCTCCACCTTGCCCAGAGCCAAAATCCAGCGCACTCCTGGACCAGCGGCTTTGCGAAGGCTCTGCAGTTGTCCCACCGTAACCTGGGAGGGATCGAAACCCACCCGCTTGGAATGCGAATCCTTCAGGCATTGGCCGACCGATTCAAACAGGGAACCTTGTTGTTGGAGGATGCGGACTCCAGACGCCTCCGCTCGGCCCTGCACCATGAATCGGCCGTCCGTGATCAGGCTGGTGCCCTTCCGCGACACCACCAAAGCACCGGACTCACCTGTGAAACCGGTCAAGTAATACCAGTTGGCTGGGCTAGTTATCAGCAGCGCATCAATTTTCGCGTGAGCAAGGTCTGCGATCAGGTTGCGGAGGCGCTCGAATGGAGTCTTCATAAATGGAACGAGGAGACCATAGTCTCCTCGTTTCAGCTCTTGGCTGAGAAACTACTCCGCAACTACCCCGGGATAATCCGCGGAGTCAGGAAGAACATCAGTTCCTGCGACGTAGTAGAAACGTTGGTCCGCTTGAAGAGATGCCCGATCAGCGGCAAGCTGCCCACGAGTGGAACCTGTTGGATGTCCGTGCGCTGCGCGGAGATGATGATGCCGCCGATTACGACGGTACCGCCATCGGCCCGGTGCCTTCCGCGGTGATCTGCGGCGTCACTTCCAGTTTCAACACGGCGTCAATGAACTGCACCGAGATGGTGTTATTGATCGTCGTCTGAATCGGAATCTTAGTACCCTGCTTGACCGTCGCTTTCTCGTTGTTCTGCGTGGTGATCTTGGGTTTCGAAAGGAGCTTGCCGACGCCTTTGGCTTCCGCCGCGGTGATGAAGAAGTCAACCGCAAAGTTAGGTGAACGATGCCCAAGGAACAGTCCACTCGTCGGAGCAACAGCTCCGAGGTTGGTGTTCAGCGGCAGGTTGCTAGTCCCCGCAGTCGTATAAAACGGCGGCGGGGTACTCGTGACATTGCTGGAACCGACCGTCGAATCTCCGCCCATGATTGACCGGCCGCTCGTAGTTTGTCCCGCAAAGCCTAACTGCGTGCCGATATCCAAAGCGAAGGAACGTGAAGCGGAAACGACACGCGCTTCGATTTCCACCTGCTGCGACTTGCGGTCCAGCTGGCGGATCAGGTTATCGATGACTGGAATGACCGACGGAATGTCGCGAATGATGATCTGGTTCGAGCGGTCATCATACAAAATATCACCGCGCGAACTGAGGAACTTCTTTAGTGTAGGCGCCATCGAAGCCGCCTTGGCATAGCTGAGTACGCGGGTCACGGTCACCGGAGCGATCGCTTCGGCTTGCGCCTTTTCCAGATCGCGCATCGTTTCCGCTTCACTCTTCAGCGTGGAGCGGGTCGCGATGCGCAGAACGTTGCCGTTTAGCTGTTTGTCGAGGCTGTTGTTCTGCATCACGATGTCGAGCGCCTGGTCCCATGGCACTTCATCCAGCACGATCGTAAGGCTCCCCTTGACCGCGGGATCCAGCACCACGTTCAGTCCGCTGATTTCGTGAATCAGCCGGAAGAAGTCTTTGAGGTCAACGTCTTTCAGGTTTACGGAGATCGGCTCACCGGTATATTTTCCTGCTGCCGGAGCAGGAGGCGCTCCCGCCGGGGCCTGTGTTGCCGACGACGTCGCCATCGTCGTGGCTGCGGTGTTTGCCTGCTGCACTGCTTGCTGGGCGGCTGCTTGTTGCGTTATGGAATCCGGCCGAACTGGTTCCTTCTTGCCGCCGAACGATGCCAGGGTGACTGAGGGCTGGGTCAGTTCGCCTGGCAAGGCGAAGCGAGGAGCAGAAATCTTCCAATCTTTGGACGAGCGTCCTGCAGCCCGGCGGGGCGACGCCGCGCTGTAACGGAATTCCGGACGCGCCTTCTCATTCTCGAGTGACGCCAGTGTTGTCACGCTTGACACCGGCTCCACAGGAGTCCTCGACGGACTCTCGAAGTAGATGACCACCGCCTCGCCATCGCGTGAAATCTGATAAGGAGTCGCCGTCGTTAGATCGACAACCACGCGCGCCACATCCGGACGGTATTGTCCGCTGCGCACTCCGCGCACGGGAGCGGATACTCCCGGGATGACCGTCTTCTCGACCGCCAGCCGCGCTCCAGCAAAATCCAGCACCACACGATCCGGGTTTTGCATGCGGCCGGCGTGTACGTCGAGACGTCCTTCGCCTTCCACACGAACCGCCGCCCGTTGCGGCGCTTGGGTAATGGCAACGCTGGAGATGACCGCTGCGGTCGCCGTTGCGCCAACGCGCGCCTGCGTTTGCGCAAGCACGGGGCTGCTCGCCAGCGCCATGCCTGCAAGGATCAGGTAGCCATGCCGAAGGGCCGGCCAATTCGTCTTCATTGCTGTTCTCCTGGACTGGAGTAAATTCTTTTATTTACCTGGTGCTCGACGGGCTTCCCGAAGGCATCTTTTCCTTCTTCATGGAAGGAAACGCCATCCATCGAAATCTTTTCTACGCTGCCGTCATACAGACGGTCGCCTTCACGCAGGAAGTACGTCCGCGCTTGCGGGTTCGAAACCACTGCGATCATCCCATTCGGCGCGCGCACGATGCCGTCAAGACGCAATGTGCTAACCTGCAAACCGAGTTTGCCCGGAGGAAGAATCGCATTAGTCTTAGTCTGCCGGCCAATCAAGGATTCAAAAGGATCACGGCGAGCCTGCTTCAATTCGCTTTCCGCGGCCGCCGGTGCGGTGCCTGGAGTAGCACGCTTCTCCACTGCTCTTACAGTCGCTTTCGCAACCGGCTTCGCCGCCCTCTTCGCTCCAGGCTTTCCCGAAGGCTTGACTGCGGGTTTCCCGGTCGGTTTGGCAGCTTGTGGTGCGGGTTTGGTCGAGGCCGGTACTGCAGGCTTGGCCGTTTGCTGTGCGGGTTTGGTCGCAGCTGGTGCCGCTGGCTTGGCTGCTTGCGGCGCGGGCTTGCCCGCGTTTCCGGACTTCACACTGTTGGGCGTTGACGGGTTCACCTGCGCCCGCAATCCGGGCGTCGCTGCTGCGATCAAAATCGCTAGTCCGAGAGTTATCGCTGAACGCATAGTTCGCTCATTCCCGCTCAGGGTTTCCCAGCCGCGCCGGCTTGTGGCTTGGCTCCGGCTGCCGGAGCCGCACCTGTATCGGCGGGCTTGGTGAAGAATGTTGTTGCCGTGAAGATTCCAGAAACCGTTGTTCCGGGACGCGTCGGATACCTCGTGCCCTTCGGCTTCTCCGGATCGTCAAATGTAAGGTCGCCCACATTGATGATTCGCGACAAACGGCCCAACCTCCCGAAGAAATCCAGGATATTGAAATACGGGCCGTCGGCCTGCACCTCGAACGGCATTTCGTAGTGATATTCCTTGGGAACGATGGCCTGCGCCGTCAAACGCCGAATTTGCACGCTGGATGCGCTGGCTGCTCCCTGCAACAACCGGATAAACTCGTCGGTCTCTTTTTCCTCCGGCACGATGGTTTTCAGCGTGTCGAGTTGCTTCGACAGCGCGTCCATCTGCTGTTTCAATTCCCCATAGCGTTGCTTGTAAACCTGGAGTTGTGTGACTTCCTGGTTGAGCTTGGTGCGCTTCTGAACGGCGCTGTCCACCTCGTCCCGCTCTCGAGCAATCGGAGAACCGGGCACGTAAACGCCCACCAGAACCAGCACAACAGCTACTGCCGCAGCCACCAGGGCCTGCATGATCACGGACATGTCTCGAAATGGATTGGCCATGGCGCTCCCCTTATCCTTTCCTCGCCGGCGCCTTCGCGGCCGCAGCGGGTGCCGGCGCGCTGGCCGGCCGTGTCTGCATTGCGGGGGGCGGAGTGATTTCAGCGGAAATCTGGAACAGGAAGGACTGCACTGCCATGTTCTTCTCGTCCTGCTTCGATTCCTTGATTTCGACCTTCTGGAAATAGCCGGAGCGCTTCAGCGCGGTGATAAAGTTCGCAACCGCGTTGATCGATGCGGACGAGCCTTCCAGCGAAAGCGTGTTGCCTTTGCGGACCATCTCCGTTAGCCACAGGTTTTCGGTCCGCGAGACCGTGTTGGCAACCATGTCGAGCAGCTCCTGCCCGCCGGTGCGGTCGCGTTGCAACTGCTCGATCGTCGAAACGCGCTGTTGCAAGACCACCTTTTGCTTTTCGAACGCCTCGACTTGCAGCTTGGTCTGCTCCAGGTCTGTCTTTTGCGCTGTAAGTCTCTTGATTTCTACGTTTTCTTTGTTGAGCTGGTTTTGCCACGTGTAATAGAAAAACCCGAGGACCACGGCACCGAGAACCAATCCCGCGCCGATGAATACCACTGGCAGCGCTGCTCCCGTATCTACCGGACGCCGTGCCGCCTTCGGTCGAATTTGTCCAAGAAGGTTTATGCGGATCATGGCTAGTCAAAGCTCCTCAGCGCCAGACCTACGGCAATGGCCAGACGCGGCGCCATTTCGCGGATCTGGTCATCACTGTGCTTGCCGGGATCGATCAGCACCTTGCGGAACGGATTCAATTCTTCCACCGGCATGGCAAATTCTTCCCTCAGCAAGTCCACCAGGCCCGGAACACGGGCCGTGCCGCCCGCCACTACGATTCGTTGAATATTCTCGCCGCTGGCCGTTGCCCGGAAGAAGTCAAACGTTTTTTGAATTTCCAGCGTCAGGATGTCGGAAACGCTGCGCAGAATCTGCTGTTTCTGTTCGTCGGTGACGCTCGGCAGCGAATCGCCCCTCTTCAAGCGCTCCGCATCTTCAAAGCTGAGGTCCAGCTCCTTCTGCAGCGCGTCGGTGTACTGGTTGCCTCCCACGCTGACGTCACGCGTGAACAACGGCACGCCCCCGCGCACGATATTAATATTCATTACGCTCGCGCCAATGTTCAACAACGCTACCGTCTGCCCGGCATCCGGCTCGTAATTGATTTCGAAGCAGTTCTGCAAGCCGAAGGCATCGATATCCACCACCACTGGCGTCTTGCCCGCCTGCGCCAAGACGTTGGTGTGATTCAAAATCTTGTCCTTCTTTACCGCCACCAGCAGAACGTCCATCTGCGAGTCCATTGACTCCAGCAGTTGATAGCTCAGGTTCACGTCCGCGATATCGAAAGGAATGTGCTGGCTCGCCTCGGAAGGAATCCGGTCGTAAAGCTCGTCTTCGGTCATCAACGGCAGCGGCACCCGTTTGACGATCACCGAGTGCCCCGAAACCGAGGTAGCCACGTTTTTCGTCTTCACGCGTTGCGCGTCGAAAATCTTGCTGATGGCATTGGCCACCTGCGGCGCGTCCATAATGGCTCCGTCCACCACGGTGTCCGGCGCCAGGGCTTCCATCCCGAAGCTCACGAGCTCATAGCCCGCTTTCGTCAATTTCAGTTCCACGGCCTTGATCGAACTGGACCCGATGTCCAGTCCTACGAGCTGCCGGCTCTTTTTTCCAAGTCCAAACATTTCGCGGCCCCTTTTCTTACCAACGCCCCTGTTACCCGCGCCAGACTACCGGCGTCTCGCGGTCGCCTGGCTCATCTTGCGCTCCATCCAGCGGTCCAAGATCGTTTTACGCAGTTCCGGAGAGATGCCCAGATATTGCGACGCCTGCCGCACATTCATCACTTCGCGCGATTCGCTCACGAGGAAGCCACCCCGGCATCCGAATACACTTGCTATCACGACCGCTCGCTGCTCCCCGCCTGCGCTGCGGACTCTTGGGGATGCAGCCCGTGAGAGCTTTATGACATTTTACCATTCCGACCGTCAAGGGAATCTATAGGGCTGTTGTCCTAACAATACGGGTAGTTCTAGGCAGTTTAGGGGGTATTTCCGGTAGTACCCACTTATATGGTGCTAGATGCGTTGAGATACCACAATTACTTGTAGTTTTGCATCCTCTGCTCCTGTACGCAAGGACGGTTATCCTTTGAAATCAGTCTCAGCGCACGAACAAGTACTCCTTGTGCTTTCAGCTGGCAGATCTGCTTTGTTCTACACCCCTTAGGCCGACCGGAGGCTTCCTACCGCCTAACCAATGCGAGCGATGCACCTCTGCTTCAGAATCCTTATCACGCCTTATCCAGCAACAGCGATTTCCACAGGGCATCGATCCGTTTCTTCGTGGCTTCGTCCATCAAAATTTCATCAGGCCACGGCCGCGTAAAACCTTCCGATACCCACTTGCGCGTCGCATCGATCCCCATCTTCGATCCAAAGTCTTGCATCCGCGCTGCGTGATCCAGTGTGTCCATTGGCCCCAGCGAAAACTGCACGTCCCGCTCGGGATCCAGTGCGCACAACGTCTTCCATACCACCTCGCTGTAGTTGTGGATATTCACGTCGTGGTCCACCACCACAATCACCTTCGTAAACATCGCCTGCCCCAGCGACCAAATCGCATTCATGATCTTCCGTGCATGGCCCGGATAGGACTTTCGAATGGCCACGATCATGAGGTTGTGAAAAATTCCCTCGGCAGGCATCGCCACATCCACAATTTCCGGATACTGCATCTTCATCACCGGTAAGAACACGCGCTCTACCGCATATCCCATGTAGAAGTCTTCTTGCGGTGGCGGACCCACAACCGTCGTCAAATAGATCGGCTCTTTGCGGCGCGTCACGCACTCAACATGAAAGGCCGGGTACTCCCCTTCCAGCGAGTAAAATCCCGTGTGGTCTCCGAAGGGCCCCTCCGTACGCATCTCATTCAAACTGACGTAGCCCTCCAGCACAATCTCAGCGTTGGCAGGCACTTCCAGGTCGTTGGTCTCACAGGGCGCCATCTCTACCGGCTCGCGCCGCAAGAACCCTGCAAACATCATCTCGTCGAGGTCCGGTGGAATCGGCAGCATTCCCGCCAGCGCCGTCGCCGGGTCGGCACCAATCACCACGCTCACGGGAATTCTGCCTTCGGGATCCTTGGCCTTCGCTCGCCGAAAATGCTCCGCCCCGTGCTTTTGCGTCTGCCAGTGCATTCCCGTCGTCCGCTCGTCGTAGACCTGCATCCGGTACATCCCGACATTTCGTTTTCCAGTCTCCGGATTCCTCGTAAAAACCAGAGGAAAGGTGATGAACCGTCCCCCATCCTGCGGCCAGCACTTTAGAATGGGAAAATCAAAGAGGTTGACGTCGCTTCCCTTCTGGATAACTTCCTTGCACGCGCCGGACTTCACGCTCTTCGGAAAAAACGACCCGAGCTCCGCCAGCTTCGGCAGCATCTTGATCTTGTCGAAGAGCCCTTGCGGAGTCTCCATTGCCAGGAATCCGCGGATTCGCGCCGCTACTTCATCCAGATCCTCCACTTCAAACGCCAGTGCCATCCGCCGCACGCCCCCAAACGCATTGATCAGCAAGGGATGCCGCGACCCCTTCGGCCTTTCAAACAGTAGTGCCGGTCCCACGGAGTTCGGCGCCCGCTTTGCGTCCCGCGCCACGCGCTGCGCCACTTCCGCAATTTCCAGGACAGGGTCCACCTCAGCACGAATGCGCTTCAGCTCCCCCTCCTTCTCCAGCCTCTTCACAAACTCCCGCAAGTCCGCGTACGCCACTGTGCTCTCCTGTCCCGCCGAACTCTATCACGAACCAGTCTGGGTTCTCCCCAATGTCCAGCGTGAATCCGCGGGGCTCTCGCTTACGCCGCACTCGCCCACTGAACCACCGCCCAGACCTCATTTCATCGCAAGATGAGTCATAGAAGTTTCAAGCTGACACAAACTGTCTCAGACTGACCATAAACGCCCGAATCAAGGGGCTCTTCCCCCTTCAGTGGGATTCGGTACTTCCCTAAATAGCAGCATCACAACGACTTGCTGTCACTGTCGAAAAGCGCACCCCGTCCCGGGGCCCCGCGCGATTGGCCCGACAATTGCACCTTCTCTGCAAGACAGAGCCGGTTGCTCGCCCGTCTTTCGTGCGACCCTCTGCCTAAAGCCGCGGTCATGTTTTGGTAATCCCCGGGCAACAGGACTCATCATCGTAAGAAGGAGAGCCGCAACGCTAAGCGCGCCGATGGATCGTTCCATCAGAGTTCGCCTCTGGCTCATCGGCCCAATATGCTGCCCAACATGCTAAATGTCCTTCACATGATTCGACTCGATTATCTCTCCTGCATTTTGACCGTTCTCGCCACCGTGCTCATTGGCAAGAAGCTCTGGCAAGGCTGGGTCGTCGCCGCTGTCAACAGCGCCGTCGTCTGCGTCATCGGAGTCCGCACCGCGCAATTCGGATTTGTCCCCGCCAATCTTCTTTGCATCGCCCTCTATACTAGCAATCTCGTCAACTGGCGCCCCAAAAAACAGAGCCAATAGTCTTTACCAAACGATCTGAGGCCCTCGTAAAGCAGGCGACTATGTTTACGAGAGTTCTATTCAACCTGCGTTCAAGTCCCAAGTTGCGTTGGTTGATGCTCTTCCCGTTACTCGCGGGCGTACATCAGAATTGGGAGATGAAGTCATGCAGCCGTCTTCCTTTGATCTGAACGGCATTGCCAGAAATCCTCAAATCGTCCGCTAAGTCTGCTGCAGCGCAGGGCGATGATGGTGTTTGCGCCCTTTACGGTCCAATGCATGCCCGCGCGCTTGAGCCGCGTGCCGATCACCACTTTACAGCCTCCACCACACCGGTCGAGGTGCAGAAGCCCTGGCGCATGCGGTGTCCATAGCGCGCCTGGATCCAGGGCTTGCCTTCTGGGCAGTCCCCATAAATGATCTTTCCCACCTGGCTGAGATGTTCTTTGGCGCGAAAGCGGTCGAGAATCTGAGTGGCTTGCGGGAATAGTTCCAATTCGCCCCCTGGTAGTATCCTATGGTTAGCCCTATGAACCGCGTCTACCTCGATTTCAATGCCACCACGCCCGTCGAGCCGGACGTGCTCGACGCCATGCTGCCCTATTTCTCCGGCGAATTTGGCAACGCCGCCTCCATCCACACGCCAGGCCAGCGTGCCCGCGGCGCGGTTGAGACGGCCCGCGAGCAAGTCGCTGCCCTGATGGGCGCCCGCCCTCAGGAGATCGTCTTCACCAGCGGTGGCACGGAATCCGACAACCACGCCATCTTTGGCGTTGTGGGACAGGCACTACTGCCTGTCCCCTCTTCAAGAGAGGCCAATTCCCCTCCCCACATCATCACCACCGCTATCGAACACGAAGCTGTCCTCAACACCTGCCAAGCTCTCGAAAAAGAAGGCGTTCGCGTCACCTATCTGCCGACCGATCGCGAAGGACAGATGGAACTGGAGGAGCTGCGCCGCGCCATCCGGCAGGAAACTGTTCTTATCACCATCATGCACGCCAACAACGAGCTCGGCACCGTCCAGCCGCTCGAAGAAATCGGCCGCATCGCCAAGGCAGCTGACGTCTGCTTTCACACCGACGCCGTGCAATCCGCGGGCAAAATTCCGATTGACGTAAATGCACTCCAAGTGGATTTGCTCTCCATCTCCGGTCACAAGCTCTACGCGCCAAAGGGAATCGGCGCTCTCTACGTCCGCGGCGGAACGCGCTTGCGCCAGCTTCTCTATGGCGGACATCACCAGCGCGGCTTCCGCCCTGGGACAGAAAACGTCGCCGGCATCGTGGGACTCGGGAAGGCCGCGGAAATCGCGCGCAAGTCTCTCGCGGACGACGCCCAGCGCATCTCCGCGCTCCGCGACAATTTGCAGCAACGTCTGCTGCAACGCGTTCCCCAGTCGCGTGTGAACGGCGGCGCTGCTCCCCGCACTCCGAACACCACAAACCTTGTTTTTCCCGGTGTCGAAGGCGAAGCCCTCCTCATCGCCCTCGACTTGAAAGGTCTTGCTTGTTCGACCGGAGCCGCCTGTTCCTCGGGCGCCGTCGAGCCATCACACGTGCTTACCGCCATTGGATTGCCGCCGGAAGAAGCCCGGGCCAGCCTGCGCTTCAGCCTCGGCCGTCACACTACCTCCACAGACATTGATTTCGCCTTGAATGTGGTCCCCGCTGCCGTCGGCCAGCTCCGCGAGCTTTCCCCCACCTATCAGAAGGCTGTAGCCCACGAGTAGGACAACAAAACATTTAATATTTCCTTGTCCGGCTGCTCTCCATTTTGACTCTGTGCTCTCTCCTGAACTCTGTGTTAACAACCCCGCCCTCAAATGCACAGCCGTTGAATCAGCTACAATAAGATTGTCACCATGAACGCGGCCACCCAATTCGACACCCTCCCCGAGCGCGCAGAAACTCAGCGCGGCCTCGTCGCCGTCGCCATGTCCGGCGGTGTCGACTCTTCCGCCGTTGCCGCTCTCTTGCAGCAGCAGGGCCGCGCCGTCGTCGGCCTTACGATGCAGCTCTGGAACCAGCGCCGCCTCCCCGAACTTCAGGGCGACGGCCCCGCGCAGCACCGCTGCTGCTCGCTCGATGACGTGTATGACGCCAAGGCCGTGGCGCAGCACCTGAATTTCCCGCACTACGTTGTGAATTTCGAGGAGCACTTCGAGGCGCGCGTCGTGCGTCCTTTTGTGGACCACTATCTCGCCGGCCGCACGCCCATCGCCTGCACCAATTGCAACACCGATGTGAAGTTTGAGCCGCTCCTCCGCATGGCGCGCCAGATCGGCGCCGAGCGTCTTGCCACCGGCCATTACGCGCGCATCCGCAAGAACGGCGATACCGGTCGATGGGAATTGTTCCGCGCGCGCGACGAATCGAAAGACCAGTCCTATTTCCTCTGGGGACTCTCGCAGGAACAGCTCTCGCGCAGTGACTTCCCTCTCGGCGAACTCACCAAGGAAGAAGTCCGCGCCTTGGCCCGCCGCGCGAATCTGCTCGTCGCCGAAAAGCCGGAAAGCATGGAATTGTGCTTCGTGCCCACCGGCAACTACGTGCAATTCATCCAAGCGTATTCACAAGAGCGCGGAATCTCCCTGCAGAATGAAGAGGGTGAAATCGTCAACGAAACCGGCGAGGTGATCGGCCACCACAATGGCGTTCACAATTTTACGATCGGCCAGCGCAAGGGCCTCGGCATCGCCGCCGCCAAGCCCCTTTACGTTCTCTCGATTGATCCGGAGAAGAACCGCGTCGTCGTCGGCGAAGACGATGTCCTGCGAAAGACAGTGTGCGAAATCGAAGGCGTTAATTGGATTTCCTGCGAAAAGCCGTCCGCCCCGCTTCGTGCCTTCGCCAGAATCCGCCACAAGCACGACCCTGCGGCCGCCACCATCGAGCCGCTGGACGCCGGCATTGTGCGCCTCACCTTCGACACCCCGCAACGCGCCATCACCCCCGGCCAAGCCGCCGTGTTCTACGACGGTAACATCGTCCTCGGCGGCGGCTGGCTCCGCTGAACGGCGATTTCTCACTGATTTCTTTTCGGACAAGGCCGGAAAGAATTTTGAGAATCAGCGGCAACTGCCAGGGTGGTGAATCCGCGAGCGCAACCACTCTCCCACATTGGCGAGTATCAAGAGAAGGAAGTGTCCTGAAGGATTAAAAAAGCGGCTTCCAAAAAAGTCCTTCTCCTACTAAGAACTAAAAACTGACAACTAAGAATTCCCGAATTCCCTAAATGAAGAGTTCTTCTTCCTGCTGTTCGCGCGGTTCGTCACTCTGTCGGCGCCTGCGGCGCGACCGCAGAATATCGAGCCCGACCTTAATGCCCTGCACCAGCGCCGACGCCTTCTGCACTGGCCGCCAGAAACTGTGCTTGATCTTCGCGCCCGCATCTTCCACTGCCTCGAGCGTCCCGGTCAGGATTCGATCCACCTGTACCAACTGTCCGCGAAGTCGATCCGCGGCATCCGTGAACACACGGTCTATCTTTTGCGCCTGCCCCCGCGCCAAATACACGATGTGCGAAGCGTCATTCACCATGCTGGAGATTTTCGGCTGCGTGTCGTCCAGAAGAATCTGCACGCGCGTCAGAATGGGGCCGACTCGCGAATGCAAATCGCCCACCAGACGATTCACATTTTCCGTGGTGCGCCGAAGATGAAAAAACAACGCCGTCAGGATCACAACTTGCACAACCAGGGCAATCGCCGCGACGATGCTGAATAACTCGAGCCAGAATTGCATACCTGCCCCACCCACCTCACTAAGAGACGGAACCTCGTGCTACCGCTTTCCCGCGCCTCTAGGACTTCGATTCTCGCAGATACGCTTCGCGTCCGGCTTCCACTGCCGCCGAGATGGAATCTTTTTTGCGCACCGCAACTTCCTTGCCGCGCTCGACCAACTCATCTGCGCGCTCACGCAGTTCGCGGGCTTTCTTCTGCGCGTAATCTTTGCCCTCATCCGCCTTCTTCGACAGAAAATCCCTTGTCTCTTCACCGGACTTGGGCGCAAACAAAATCCCGGCCAGCGCTCCAACTCCCAGCCCTACCAGGAAATAAGTCACCTTGGAACCCACATTGTCCGCCATAGCATCCTCCACAGAAACCGTAGCATAGCAGTTGTAAGCACGCAACACATCCTAACCGCTATATCCACCGGCAACTGGTTACGGTATGTTCGCAGCGCCAAGCTGGCTAAGTATTTTTTCTGCATTCTTCCGTGAAATAACGCTGCTCAATTTTTCCAGCCCCGCCCTCTGAATATTGGCAACGCTCCCAAATTCCTTTAATAATTTCTGCGCCGTCTTTACCCCCACACCAGGGATTTCGCTGAGCGCCGTTTGCGTTTGCCGCTTCCCGCGCCGCTGGCGGTGAAAGGTGACTGCAAAACGATGCGTCTCATCGCGAATCTGCTGAATCAGGTGCAACACCGGCGAATGCCGTTCCAACACGATCGGCTCGTCTTCCTGTCCCAGAACGTAAAGAATCTCCTCCTTTTTCGCTATACTCGCGACCGGCTGATTGATGATCTGCAGCGATTCGAGCGCCTGAGCCGCGGCGTGAAGCTGCCCGATACCGCCATCAATCAAGATCAGCCCGGGCAATTCTTTCTTTTCTTCCTGCAACCGGCGATACCGGCGGCTGACGGCCTCGCGCATGCTGGCAAAGTCGTCGTTCTGCCCCGGAACATTTCCGTTGGCTCCTTCCTCGCCGCGCCCTTCATCCCCACGAATGATGAATTTGCGGTAATCCGATTTCTTCATGCGCCCTTTTTCCCAAACCACCATGGACGCAACCGTGTCGGTTCCTTGTATATGCGAAATGTCAAAGCTCTCGATGCGCCGCGGCTCTTCCGCCAGATTGAGCGCATTCTGCAGCGCCTCGCCAATCGCTTTCGACGTCGGCTTCAAAACACGGAATCGCTGTTCGAAGGAATGCTTCGCGTTGCTCTCCACGAGATCGAGGAAAGCCCGCTTGGTCCCGCGCTGCGGCGTGAAGATTTCCACTTTGTGTCCCGCGCGCTCCGTCAGCGTCGCTTCCAGCAACTCGCGATCTTCAAAATCCGCCGAGACGTGAATCGCTTTCGGCAGATATTCCGCTTCCAGATAGAGCTGCTTCAGAAGAGAAGGCACGAACTCCTGCGGATCAAACTCTTGCAGTTCTTCCCAATAAAATTCGCGGCGATCCACCACACGCCCGCCGCGCAAGTGGAAAAGGTCCGCAGCGACGAGCGGTGGTTCGGCGTAATAAGCAAGAACGTCGGTGTCATCTCCTTGCGCTGCGGCAATGCGTTGCCGTTCTTCGATGTCTTCCAGCGTGCGCAACAAATCGCGGTAAGCGGCCGCCTGTTCGAACAGCTCCTTCTCCGCCGCTACCGCCATCCGCTGTTCGAGACTCTTGATCAAGTCGTGCCGGCGCCCTTCGAGAAACAACCGCACATCGCGCGCGGCTTCCGCATAGCGTTCGTCCGTCGTGAGCCCTGCCACGCAAGGCCCAAGGCACCGCTTGATGTAGTACTGCAGGCAAGGCCGCGGGTGGCTGCGCTTCAGATCGACGGTGCAGGAAGGAACGAGGAACCGCTTGTGAACGAAATGCAGAATGCGGCGGGCCAGGCTTGAAGGAAAATACGGCCCGAAATAGAGTGACCCGTCTTTCTTGACGCGTCGCGTGAAGTACACGCGAGGATATTTCTCCGCCGCCGTGAACTTGATATAGGGATAGGTCTTGTCGTCGCGAAGCACGACGTTGAATTTCGGCCGATACTGCTTGATCAGATTGTGCTCGAGCGCCAGCGCTTCGCGCTCGTTGCCCACGACAATGGTTTCCAGATCGGCGATCTCTCGCGCCAGCGACCCGGTCTTGGCGTCGATCCACCGCGATTCCAGGAAGTAAGAACGCACGCGGC
>WNFW01004873.1_pt1 | contig 15767 bp, 18 predicted proteins | sample 5400131 | NCBI WGS metagenome assembly WNFW01 (sample SAMN13153362, study PRJNA577476) | soil metagenome | isolation source: 20 cm soil or saprolite under grassland replicate 1 | place: USA:California | collected 2016-06-15 | reverse complement strand
ATGGAAATGAATTTCCACGTTCGTTGACTCCATAAAAGCGGGTCAAGGTCAGAAGTATCTTTGTCTATATGGGAATACAGCCTGAAAGGTTTCGTCAGATGTTTGGTCGTTTCGGGGTGGTGAAGTAATGCTGCAGCAACATATCAGCCGTCCTACCCCGTGGTTCGTAACGCGAAATGTGAGGCTAGGTTTCATGTTTCTTCAAAGGGTAGGAACATCCCTCGCTATTGTCATCCTCTCCTCTCCAACATTCGTGTTTATAGTAGTCAGTCAAGTATCAACAGGTACACATACGCGAGGAGAGATATCATGGCAGAAATAATTGTACTCAGTGTAATTGGAATTCTCATATTAGGCAGCATCTCCAATGCGTTCACAAAGAAATAACTCCATCACGACGAATGAGATATGGGCTTCCGGCTATAGAAGCTTGTTTTCGCTCACCGAAAAACGAGTCCATCTGTTATGGGAACCATTGTAACTGAGAAAGCAGAAGAAAAACCCACACCAGCAGGATGAGTATGGGAACCACATAGGTTAAAAGTAAGAGCACAGGAGTTCTTGTTTTTATTCCTACTCTCTTTTCCATTCTTCTGGCATTCATAATTCTGTCGATGGTTTCTTTGTGTTCAGGCAAATTATCGTAGGTTCTTCTGTCGAGAATAACAAAGATCTGTTTGGTATTATGCTGGACATAGAGCCAGATAAACGTTATGAACACACCGAGAACGATAAGTACCATGAGCACATTTCTCGCTGAGGCAGGATTGTTAGACAACGTCCCAACGACAGCCAGGAGTATCGTTTCGTACGTCAAAAAAACAGTCATTCGGCTATATAATTGGTTCTCTATATGCAGCCTATATTCCCACAACCGAGCACGCTGCTCACTGTCTAAATTCTCAGCTATCGGTATCCACTCTTTCACGAAGAGCCTCCTATCAACTCATCTATGGACAAACTCCTTCGTCTATCGCTTCTCTATGACAAACGAACGGCTCAGGGGAATTTCGATGAACAGTTTTTTTGGAAGTGGTCAACAATTTGGGCTCTTCTTCGAATTTGGTGATTTTGGAATTGTAGAGCTATATCTTCTCAACTTGAAATGGCTTCTGGAGGAGAAGCACCATCTGGAAGTCTTTGCAGAAGCTCATCTGTTCACCAAATGTGAGGATGACCCTGGAACGCCATACAAGAGTATATGTTACCTGTTTTTGTTGGCAATAATGGCCTCACGGCATACAGAGTGGAAGAGAGCGGGTTTAGTTGTAATGGTAGGGGAATTGGTAAGCTTACGCTGTCATGGAGATGAAAGAGAAACCTATGGCAAAGGAGGCGAAGCGTTTGAGTTCACGTCGAAATTCCTGCTGGTACCCATATTTTTGCAGGGCTTCTTCGGCGTAACTTCTCTCAGGATTTTCAGTGAGCGACATTGAACTGCTCCTTTCGATAAGACGCTCTGAGGTCAAATAAGATCTACTATCTGCCGGGTTTGTTAAACATTTTCGAGACGTTATCAGTAAATTCCTTTGAGAATCGGCGGGCAATGAGACCCGCAACCGCCTCTCCTACACCAGACAGGCGACCAAGCATGGTGATTTCCATTGTATACTCGATTTTTGTCTTGTTGTTGATTGGCACCAGATCAATGATAACTCGATTACGGAAAGATCCGGATACTGAATGAGGATCGCCAGACAGTTCTCCTACCAAGTGACGAGGCGCCTTGGCTTCAAGTATCGTACCTTTAGTATCATCCAGTTGCCTTGCTTTTTCGAATCCAGGCATGACTTTGCTGAACTGAGTTGGGTCCACGAACATACGCCAGACCTCTTCCTGCGATGCATTGACGGTTACAGCGCCTTTAAGCTTCATTATCTACCTCCAACAAGAAAAGAAGCCACCTCCTTTCCCAGTGCGCAGAAGACTACAATCCTTTCTTCGTTTTAAAAGTTCAACTGTACTTCTTTAGGAAACGCTCCATACGTACCAGGGCCTCTTCAAGCTTATTGTAAGCTGTACAGTATGCACAACGTATATATCCACGACCACTGGCGCCAAAAGAACTTCCAGGCACTACTGCAACATGCTCCTCTAAGAGCAACTTTTCGGCAAACTCTTCGTCCGTCATGCCACAAACTTCAATAGATGGGAAAGCATAGAAAGCCCCATGAGGCTCACAACATGTTAATCCAATGCGATTAAGGCCATCGACAAACATACGGCGGCGGAGAGCATAATCAACGTGCATCATCTGTACATCTGCTTCCCCATGGCGTAGTGCCTCCAATGCAGCTTCCTGTGGAGCTGTACCAGCACACATGATGGCATATTGGTGAACTTTTAGCATAGCTTCTAAAATGTGTGCAGGGGCAGCAACATAACCAATGCGCCATCCTGTCATGGCATAGGCTTTGGAAAATCCATCCAACAAGATGGTTCGCTCACGCATGCCAGGTATCGCAGCGATACTTATATGCTCTGTATTGTAAACGAGACGACTGTATACTTCGTCAATGGCGACTAATAAATTTTGTTCTATGGCAAGTTTGGCAATACCTTGCAGCTCGGTCTTTGAAACAACACCACCTGTAGGATTATTAGGGTTCCCAATCAGGATCATCTTTGTACGCGGAGTAACTGCTGCAGCAATCTCATCTGCTCGCACCCCAAAATCATATTTTGCAAAAGTCGGAACAGGAACAGGCTCACCACCAGCAAAGATGATATCAGCTTCATAAGCTACATAACCCGGATCAGGAGAAATAACTTCGTCACCAGGATCAACCAGTGTACGCATAGCCAGGTCTACTCCCTCACTCACACCCACTGTGACGAGAATTTCTGTTTTTGGATCGTAGGTAAGTCCATAACGACGATGTAACATCGCTGCTATTTCTTCGCGCAATTCTAATATGCCATAATTCGAAGTATAGCGTGTATGACCGAGTTCAATTGATCGAATGCCAGCTTGCCGAATATGCTCTGGAGTGACGAAATCTGGTTCACCGACGCCTAGCGAGATTACATCTGGCATGGTGTTAATAATGTCAAAAAATTTGCGTATACCTGATGGCTTAACTTTGCGCACACGCTGTGATAGTACCTCACGTTTGAGCACATCCATTGATGAGTCTACCCCTTCCTTTTTTTGATCGAGTCGTCGACGGCTACAACGCCATTGTTGCTTGTAATCGAACTTGCCTCAAACTCTTATACAACCTCTTACGTCTCAATGTAACATAAAGAAGGATAGATTGACAATGAGCCAGCTAGAGAGGGTTGAATTCTTTTAAAGAGGGGTAATACGTAGAGTGATTCAACATTAGCGAAGTTGACGCAGCTTTTCGATAATGCCTGGCAACACTGCCATCACAGTATCTACGTCCTCGTCAGTATTATCTTTACCCAATGTCAAGCGCAGACTACCGTGCGCTAGCTCGACAGGCACATGCATTGCAAGCAATACGTGTGAAGGGTCAACAGAGCCGGAGGTACAAGCTGAACCAGTAGAAGCGGCTATGCCGAGCAGATCAAGATTGAGAAGTATGGATTCACCTTCAACACCCTGAAAGACAAAACTGGCATTATTGAAAAGGCGTTCAGTGGGATGACCAGTTAATTGACTTCCTGGAATAGATAGCACTCCAGCAATCAGACGATCTCGCAAAGAAGTGATTCGAGGTTGTACCTTTGGTAAGTCTTCATAAGCCAGACGTAAAGCTGTTGCAGCACCTACAATACCTGCAACGTTCTCGGTACCTGCACGCTTACCACGTTCCTGCGAACCCCCCTGGAGTTGTGGTAGAATGCGCATGCCTTGTCGCGCATACAGTATACCTACGCCCTTAGGGCCATAGAATTTGTGAGCAGAGAGTGAGAGCAGATCGGCGCTTAGCTCTGTAACATCTAACGGGAGCGAGCCACAGGCCTGTACAGCATCGATATGGAAAGGAATTTTCCTGGCGCGGCAAATGCGGCCAATCTCGGCAATAGGCTCAATGGTGCCGACTTCATTATTAGCATACATGATGGAGACAAGGATAGTTTGATCCGTGATTGCACGCCCGATATCGTCAGGATCTACTCGACCATACATATCAACGGGTACATAAGTGGTTTTAAAGCCGAAACGTTCCAGGTACTGGCATGTATGCAACACAGCATGATGTTCTATGGGCGAGGTAATCAGATGATTGCCCTTCTTCTGCGATGCAAAAGCTATGCCTTTAATTGCGAGATTATCACTCTCTGAACCGCAGCCTGTAAAAGTGACTTCTGTTGGACGACAATTAAGGATATCGGCTACTTGCTCTCGTGCATAATCAATCGCTTGCATAGCATGGCGTCCAAGTGTATAGATACTACTCGCATTGCCATACTCGGTAGTTTTGTTCCTGTTTTTGATCATTGCTTAATGAAAGACATCATTTCTTGCACCTTCTATTGTATCATAAGAGTACTAAGGAGATACCTTTTTTCTGTTTGCATAGAAAAGTGGCTATTTGCGATGGGTTGCAAATAGCCACTTTTCTATGCAAGAATGCCAGGCGGCCTTGCATCGCAAGTTACAAACTGATTCGAATTGCTGGTTAAAGCTCTTTGCTCTCCAAAATCTCTACGATACGTACTCGTGGGTTATCCATGATTGTTCCCTGGATACCACGCCACACCTCGCGCATCGCAGCAAGAAGGCTTTCCGCCTCGTTCACGCTGTCGAATTCGAGGTCGATGATGGCGTAGTTTGGATTGTCAATCGGTCGTAAGACGCGATAGCGGCGTACACCTGACTGCTTCCGATTGACAGGGTCGCTCTCGAATGCCCTCCTCCAGGCATCGAAGTTAGGGACAGGATGCTCGATTTGCAAGCTATACATGCTCGTTCCTTTCTTTTCATACGAAGCCGTTCATGATGATGTTTTATCTAAAATCTAAGACAATGCAATAATGTCTTGGGATAAGGGTTGATCCTAGGAGGTGAGCCGTCCAGAGGCGTCTACAGGGGCGCCTGCGAACAAATGCGGTTGGTACTGCTGTGCAAAGATACTCCCGGCAAGCTCTCTTCGACTGGATACATTCACTTTCTCAAAGATCGCTTTGAGATGGTCTTGCACCGTGTTCAATGAGATCTGCATGCTGGCAGCAATCTCCCTTGTCGACAGTCCGCGCAAAATGAGTTGTGTAACCTCACCCTCACGCTTTGTCAGATGATAGGCCTGCAACAAGAGCGGAGCGATTTCTGCTTGTTGTGCGGCTTCGAACAGAATAGCAATCTGCCCATAACCGCCTGAACTGCTCAGTCTTGATGCGTAGAGCATCAGCCAGCGACCAGAGGGAGTGTGCAGGAGGAGTTTCGGCGTGACAGGAGAAGTTCCAGCCATCCCGCGCTCAACCATTTGAAGACGAGTCACAACCGCCATAACAGTGTGAGGAAGTGCCTGCTTGTCTCCTCTCTCCGCCTGAGCCAGCTCCCTCAGCCAATACGCAGCGACGTCATTCATCGTCACAATAGCATACTCTTCTGAAAGGATGAGGACTCCTGGCCCATCTGGTGCGGTTGACGTAGAAACATTCGCCAGAAGCAGGGATTTACGCAGGCCTTCTGCGATGTGTGGGGTAAGCCGGGCGAGGAACGCTGCATCGGCAGCAGTAAACTCAGGAGCACTTCGTTCCCTGTGCAAGCACAGTGTTCCCCAACAAGCAGCATTCGTGGCAAAGACGGCACGCATCTCATCTCCCAAAGCCATTGGCTCGAGGATGTCTCGATAGCGTTGGCTCCGATGGAGTTCATGCTTTGTTTGCTCGCTGAGCACCCCAATCGACTGACGATTTTTGAGAAGCGTTCGAAATTGGTTGAAGTCATCGTGTAAGAACTCATTTTCAAGGAATTGGAGCAACGCCCAGGTGGGGGTTTCGTCGATCACCGAGCTCGTGAAGAACTGCGTTGACGGATCAATAGTAGAAAAAAAGATATAATCGAACGGGATGACCGTTTGCAGACGTTTGAGCAGTTCGATTCGGAGCGTTCGAGAATCAAGGGTACCATGACACAGTCGAAGAATCTCTAAGCTGGTGTTTTCAGCTAATGCTCCTCTTTTCATAGTGCTCCTCCCTAGCACAAGTATACACACGATGAACCTAAGAAACAATCCCAGAAATCTGGGATTGTTTCTTTTCACCATTCAGACTATGCTTTTAGGGTGAAACGAGCCAGGTGCCAGCGATGACCGCCCGACGGGCCTATCAGCAACTTCGTTGGCATCATGGCAGCGAGTGTTAGTATTCCTGCTTGAGGATCAAAAGAACGTGTACGAACATCATTTACCTACATGCAGGAGAAAAAGCAGTATCCAAAAGGAAGGAAACACCATATTATGCAGTCTGAAACGCTCAGGAAGGGACAGGTCTTCGAGGTTCCCGCCACCGTCGTGACATTTCTTGCTATCGCAGCCGACACCGGCGGCTCCTTTTCCCTGTTCGAGTATCGAGTTGCGCCACAGCAGGGCATTCCACTCCACCGGCATAGTGACGATGAGGCATTTTTCGTTCTCGAAGGAACAATTGAATTTCAAATTAAGGAGCAGCATGTGCATCTTGGTCCCGGTGAATTTGCCTTTGTCCCCAAACAGATACCCCATAGGTATCACAACAGGAGTTCTGAGAAAGAAGGACGGATGTTGGCGATCACGCTTCCAGCAGGCGATCATGAGAGGTTCTTTGCTGAGATTGGGGAACTGAAAGCCGACGCATCAGGACCATTTTCAACGAACCCACCCGATATAGAAAAGATTATGAGAGTAGGCAAGCTCTACGGTTTTGAGATACTGCCTCCTTCCTCATCATAAGATCTTATACGGAATAGCATTCAATACACACTTACACACTACCAGTAGTCTCTCAAGCTTGATGCGGCAGCGAGATATAGAGTGGCTTCCCTTGGGGTTCCACTCACCACATTAAGCTTGACGAACTCTAAGGAACAAGAGGAGAAACTGCTATGGCCGAACAGATCCCCGTAGACGCCCTTGACTTGTTTGAGAAACCCGCCCTTGCCAACCTGGCGACCGTTATGCCCGATGGGACTCCTCACCTTACCCCGGTATGGGTAGACTACGATGGGACGCATATTCTCATCAATACCGTGAGAGGTCGGCGCAAAGAACGCAATATGCATCAGCGGCCTCAGGTTGGGCTGACGATTGTTGACCCTGCCAATCCCTGGCATTGGCTTTCGATACGTGGGCGTGTCGTTGCCGTGTCCGAAGCAGGGGCAGACGAGCACCTTAATGAACTGTCAAAGAAATATACCGGCAACGGCACCTATGCCTTTCGTCAACCAGATCAGGTATACGTTCTGTATAAAATTGAGCCTGATCGTGTGATCGCGACGCCTCCGCCTCAATGGTAAAGCGCCTGGTTCTTCGCCAAGCGCGAGAGTTCCCGGGTTAGGACAGGCTGCGTTAGAGCTGGTACATTTGCCAAATTTCAGAAACTCCAACTAATACTTATTCACCTGCTGGCCAATTAAAGCTCGTGTCGGGGGTTATGTTTGGGCTATTATAAGCGATCGTTATAACCTGGTGCGGCTGCAAGACAAGCTGATCAAAATTCTTAGTAACCTTTTTTCCATCGACATAAACTGTCCAACCTGTAGATGAAGCAAGCTCATTTTGGAACCCTAACGAATGGAAAGACTGTTCCCAAATATCGAGAAAGTTACCCAGGGTTGGATTTCCCTGTTTGGGAAACTCAATATGTATCACTCCATCACTAGTATGAGTGTGCAACCAGTAGAAGCAGGATTGGTCTGAAGCTATACCTATGCCTTGAGGAATGGCTACTTGCTTGCCATTGATATAAATGGTCAGATGTGCGTGAATGTGATAAGCGGTTTGCTCTAACGCATCACAATAAATCCTATCAACAGGTGGATAAGCAGCGTTTACCACTTGTTCTGTCGGCGTTGCCTTATTCTGCGCTGACGCGTTGCTATGTGTATTTGAATATACCGCGAAGGAGATCGCAGCAACAACTAATATAGCAACCGCAATGAGACTACCGATTAGAATGCGTTTATTACGTGCGGCACGCTGTTTCGCAATCAACTGTCGCCGTCTTTCTTCTTCACGTCTCTCTTGCTTCATAGCTTGACGAGTTTGCGGTTTCGTTGCTGAAGTGCTCGCTTTCGCTGAACCACTGGCTGTTTGCTTATTTGCCGAACTCGCTTGTTTCAAATTCTGGTTGTTTGATTGCTTGTTTGCACTTTGTCCCTGCTTCGATTTTTGATGGGAAGTTTGTTTGCTCATAGAAGACATCCAACTTTCAAAGGATTATTATGCTTTCTTTTTCTTGTAGAAGCTCTCATTCATACTGCCAGTACGATAACCTGACAGATCAACAGTCACATATATGTAACCAATTTTACGTAAGCCGTCAGTGACAATGTGACTTATCTGATCTTCCAACAAACGAGGAAGTTCTGCGCGCTCGACTTCGATACGCGCAATTTTGTCATGATGACGTACACGCACCTGCTGAAAACCTAGATCACGCAGCAACTTTTCTGCTTTGTAGATCATTTGCAACGTAGCGATATCAATCTTATTTCCATAAGGAATACGCGATGAGAAGCAAGCCATTGCCGGTTTATTCCAGACGGGTACCCCAAGTAAGCGAGCTACAGCACGTATTTCACGTTTACCCATGCCAGCCTCTTTCAAAGGACCTCGAACACTAAATTCTCGTGCTGCTCGTTGTCCAGGACGGAAATCGCCATCGTCGTCTTTATTAACTCCATACGCAATATGACGAAGATTATGCTGTTTTGCCAATGGTTTCAATTGGGTAAAGAGCTCTGTTTTGCAGAAGTAGCAGCGATTAAAGTCATTGGCGACATAACGCTCATCTTGCAGTTCATGTGTTTCAAGCGTGATTACTGAAATACCCATCTGTTCTGCGACAGCCAGCGCTTCTTCTGTTTCTTCTGCAGCATAGGCGGGAGAGGAGGCTATAACACCCATAGCTTTTGTACCCAGTACATCGCTGGCTACCTTCAATAAGAGGGCGCTATCGACCCCACCAGAATAGGCAACAAGCACCGATTCCATATCTTTTAAAATCGTTTGCAGGTGCTCATATTTAGCCTGAGTTTCTACATCAATTGCTTCAACATTGTCGCTATTGACGTTGTGCGTATCCAGCATGATAATGTATTCTCCAGGACCAGTCTAGGAAAGCAAGTATGATACAAAACGTACTCAAGTCGTCAATCTCACGCGAGAACTTGATACATTCAGCCGCTATTATAACATTCAATAAAAAAATTAGCATCTACATGGAACTAATAAGGAGAATTTCTTGAACACATCTCTTTCGACTGCCGCGATTATATTGGCAGCGGGTAGTTCAAGTCGTATGGGTGGTGGACATCATAAACTCCTTCTCCCACTAGATGATCGCCCTGTAATAGCACATGTCATAGATGCATCTCTTGCATCTCAGGCACATCCCATCATTGTTGTACTAGGATACCAATCAGATGAGGTACGCTCAAAAATCAAAGATTATACAAACCAGAATCATATCACACTCGTTGAAAATGCGCAGTATCAACAGGGGATGAGCAGTTCTTTACGTATTGGAATACGAACACTACTAACTAATGACTATAAGAATGAGCTCGTTTCCTCTAAGGCTGACAGTGCACTCATCATGCTTGGTGATCAGCCTTTGATAACACCTCAGATTATTGACACGCTAATTAGCGCATATCGAACGACAGGTATGCCTATCGTTGCGCCACTTTATAAGGGGAAAAGAGGCAGCCCAGTCTTATTCGACAAGAGTTTGTTTTCAGAACTTACTGAGGTTACTGGAGATGAAGGTGGACGAACTGTCCTTGAACGCCACCGTCATGGAGTGGAACTCATCGAGATAGGAGATGCACTGGCAAATTACGATGTTGATACGTGGGAGGCTTATGAGCACGTTGTTGAGGTATGGAAAGATAAAGCGAAAGAATAAACATATGGAAGATCAAAAGCCTCAGGAGACAAGAGCGTTAGAACTTGATCCAGAGCATTTTGATGCACAAAAACGCCAGCAACGTTTAGAAAAGATGTAATTCGATCTGTACGTTTCTTTACAACAATGCCTGGACCAATCCGATAATCTCCTGGTGAATCTCTTCAGGCGTTCTCGAGGCATCGATCACCTTGATACGCTCAGGATAAGCTCGAGCAAGCGCATGGAATCCTTCTTGTACAAGTTGATGAAAGCTTTCTACTTCCGCATCAAAGCGTGTTCGTCCTTCACGCATACCACTATGTTCTTGTGTGATATCAGTTCTACGATGCACTTCCGAGGGATCAAGGTCAAGTAAAATAGTAAGATCTGGCTTATACCCCTGGGTCGCTAAAAGCGAAAGATGTTCAATGAGAGAAATATCTACTCCTCGAGCATACCCTTGATACGCGATACTGGCATCAAAACAGCGATCAGTAAGGACTAGCTTTCCCTCGTTAAGTGCTTGTATTACCAGCGTGGCAAAATGTTGTGCGCGGTCGGCCTGAAAAAGAAAGGCTTCTGCTAATGGCACAATTGCCAGTTCTGGCCGATTGAGTAATAACTGTCGTATCTCGATTCCAAGAGGCGTACCTCCAGGTTCACGAGTATGCATAAAGGGCACCTGCAACGCTTCCAACCAGTGCTCCAACATGTTCATTTGGGTACTCTTTCCAGCGCCATCAAGTCCTTCGAATGAAATTAGCCTCCCCTTTTTCACACCTTATCTCCCTTTATCGGTGCGATACAGTTCATAATCCCAGTCAAAGTATGGCTTGGGTAGCATATCTTCAGGAATCCATTCATGATTAGCTTTGCCATACTTGCCATGATATTCTTTTAATGTTTCACCCACATACTCGAAGGTGAGCTGGCAAATACGAAAACCAACTGGTACCCAGATAGTGGTTTGTGTATGATTGCTGATCTCCATAGTCCAACGACTGATATAGCCAACATCACCAACACCAGCGCAACGACAAACAGATAGGCCCGACCTTGCGACCGTACTGCGAGAATACATTTTTGCCAGATAGCCGTTGTGCCCACCTATAATTTCCTGTGTATGCGCCAAAATAGTCGTCCCAGGCCGAATAGCGATCTTTCCATCTCTGGCCTGCCGGGGTTCTCCCCAATAGCGACGAATATCATAGGGGTTATCCAGGTGTATAACGTCTATATTCATATCACCCTGAAAATACCAATCACCCAGTCGACAATCGTAAGAATTTGTGCCCAATTGACGCTCGTCAAATGGCTCGATGATAATATTGCCGCTTTTCAACTCTTCCACGATACGCTTGTCAGAAAGTAACATGCCGAGCCCACTCCTTTAGAAGAAATACAGGTTATGTAAGTTATAACGTATTATCCTCTTCCTGTATCTTATTATCAACTGGCAAATTCCGAACGGCATCAACTTCTACCCAGATGCGCTGGGCAAGAAGTCGCGCTTCATCTTCGTCTGACAGAGCATGTTGAAAAGGGAAAAAAGCACGATCACTGCTATGGTGATGTATCCAACGGCTTATAATATTGATCTGATCTACCTCGGCTTTGCCAACAATACCAGGTGGTTCTCCAAGCGAGCCGGCTCTCTGTAGCAGTTCCTGGACAGTATTTTTCATTGCATCCGGTTCATGTGGAATACAACGCTGCTCTAACAGGCGACCATGACGTATCAGGAAAAGCTCATTGTGCTGTTCTCCGGCTGAAGGATAGACAATAATAAGATTATTGGCTTCGACAGCACCTGAAATTAAACGTTGGCCAATTAGTACCTCATCGACACTGTGGATAGTGTCGCGCAGCCAAGCAGCACGTTCAAAGTTCAATTGATGAGATGCCTCCAGCATTTGACGGCGCAAGCGGTCAAGCAAGTCTTCGCGCTCTCCCCCAAGGAAAGCACATACTTCCTCAATGGTTTTAAGATACTGCTCTGAATCTGCAACCGCTTCTCCCCTGCACGGTCCAGGGCAGCGATTCAAATGCAGGCGCAGGCAAGGATCAGATGGTTTGCCCTGGGGTGGTAACGAACGAGTACAGGTGCGAATGGGAAATACTTTCTGGACCAGTTCGATGGTGATATCAACTAAACGACGGCTACGAAAAGGACCAAAGTAACGAGCGCCATCAGGAGCTACCTCTCGCGTTGCATATACACGAGGGAAAGGATGTTGAATGTCGATTTTGATAAAAGGATACAGTTCATAGTTACGCAATTGGACGTTATACGTAGGTTGAAGCTCTTTGATGAGTTGTGATTCTACCAGCAAGGCTTCTAACTCGGATCCAAGCACACGCGTCTCAATTTCTTTGACATTCTGTAAAAGTCCGTCCATCTTGCGTGTATAACCTAGAGGCTGATTGTAATAGGAAGCAAGTCGATCCTTGAGACATTTAGCTTTCCCAATATAAATGACCTGTCCATTGGAATCTTTCATTAAATAGACACCTGGTCTGGATGGAAAGTCTCGTTTCCAGGCAGGATTGAGGAAAAGCGTTCCGGTTGGTCGCAGAGAGGCTGATTGCGCCGAGATTTTCCCATCTGCACGTAACTGTTCAATTTGTTTAGTGGTGGAAGCCTGTGTAATATCACCACTCCAGGCAACAGGCAATTGCAGACGATGTCTCAGATGTCCAAGCGTTTGAATACCTTGCTGCTGTGCCAACTCCAGCAATTTCATGAAAACAGCAGCCGTGACTCTGGCATCTCCCATAGCACGATGACGATTCGCCGTAGTTATTCTGAGATGGCTGGCGACACTATCAAGCTTGAAACGTCGCAATGTAGGGAGAAAACGGCGTGCCAGAGGAATTGTATCCAGTCCATCTATAGGGAAATCGTAGCCTAGTAGTTGTGCTTCATAGGAGAGAAAACCAATATCAAAACCAATGTTATGGCCAACAAGAATAGCTCCATCAATAAAATTCAGAAAGTCTGGGAACACTTCATGCGCTTTCGGTGCTGTAGCAATCATGTCCTGCGTAATGCCTGTAAACTGGACTATAAAAGCGGGTAGACGAACACCGGGATTGAGCAGGCTTTGAAACGAGTCAACCACCTCACCTGCACGCATACGAATACCGGCAAGTTCAATGACTCGGTGATGACCGGGGCGAAGTCCAGTCGTCTCTGTATCCAGAACGACGAACTCTATTTCCTGAAGAGGTCGTTGCGTGCTACGCCACGCAAGAAGCGCCCATTGATGTTCGTCAAGCTCTTCAAACATCGAGGAACTTTGCAGGGCCTTTCGCAATAATGTGAGCCAGATAGCCCTATTATTCTTGCCTTCGCCTTGTGTGACGCCAAATAAGTGCTGTAATAAGAGATCTTCAGATACAGGATTCCCAAAGCTCTCTAACAATTCGTGCGCGCGTCTCAGCAATACCCCTTGCTGTGGCACTATGCCTGCTTCCGCCTGTGCCATTAAGAAAATCCCCCTATGATCCTGCAAAATATAGATCATGTGTACCAGAAGCATAACATGCAGGTGAGAGCTTTGCAAGAGAAAGATGACATTTTAAGGCAGAATATGCTTGTAGCGATAGAACATCTGTGTTATTGTGCTAATAATTGACCGTTTCGATCGAATCAGAATGATACAATTACTGGTACAGCACCTCAAGACACTTTATGGGAATAAGGATTAGTGTGATAGCAAGATGATGCAATGCCTCTAGTTGCTTCTCAATGCTGAAGATTTTAGTGAATAGCATGATGAATTAAACAATTGTGCAATGGAAGAGCCAAAGTTACAAGCAAATATAGACGCATTGCGGGAGCTAGTCCAAAGCCAGGGTTGGACGATTCTTGATGAAAAAGAGATTCAGTCTGGTTATCAACTACTGGTAACTGATGGAATTACCAGAATCCCTTGCTCTTTATTCAACAGTGGCAAAGTCCTGATTCAAGGCAAACCAGGTGATTTGCAGAAGCATCTTAAAATATGGCGGGACACAAAAAATGCCTCATCCACGGAACCAGTAGCACCGACAACTACTCAATCAACCTTAATTGAAACACCTTCGAGTGCCCTCACAGCAGACTTAACTGGAAAACCAAGAATTGGGTTGGACGAATCGGGTAAGGGAGATTATTTTGGTCCGCTGGTAATCGGCGCTGTGTTTGTTGATGAGCAGACCGAAGAAAAGTTAATCGCTCTGGGAGTTCGGGATAGTAAACTTCTTACTGATAATCGTATGCTGGTAATGGCCGAAAAGATCAAGTCGTTGTGTCCTCACTTTGTAGTGCCGATAGAGCCTAAACGCTATAATGAGTTATACGCTAAAGTGAAGAATCTGAATCGCCTTCTCGCCTGGGGACATGCCTGGACATTGGAGAATATGCTGGAGAAAGTATCGTGCGATCTCGCAGTCGTTGACAAATTTGGTGACGAGTTGTATTTACGTAAAGTGCTACGAGAGAAAGGTCGTAAGATCACAGTAGTGCAACAAACACGTGCCGAAGAAGATACTGCTGTCGCTGCTGCGTCTATACTTGCTCGTGCCAGGTTTGTACAGCAAATGGAACAATTATCCAAGAAAGTAGGTAAGACTTTACCAAAGGGAGCGTCAGATCCATTAATAGTAACTATAGGACGTGAGCTTGTTGCTGAGCACGGCAAAGATATATTGGTAGAAATCGCTAAACTGCACTTCAAAACAACTGAGGTGATTCTTCAAAGCTGAAAGAAAGAGCTTTTATGAATTATGCATAGGCAATCACTACTCCTCACTGCTCCAAGGCAACTAGAGTGGGTAGTTGAAGACTTGCCACCTCTACAGCCCCATGAAGTACTCATTCGAACTACTACTGGCGCTATTAGTATCGGTAGTGAGCTACCCATTTACTGTGGAACAGCGCGAAGTACTGAACCTACTCGTTATCCACGCATGACTGGCTATGAAAGCGCGGGTGCCGTGATTAGCTGCGGTTCTCATGTTCAAAAGTTTAAGACTGGAGATCGGGTGATTGCTTTTTACGGTCACCGCACCCACGCTATAATCTCAGAGGCTAAAGCGATTGCTGTTCCTGATAGTGTGTCTGATGCGGTAGGACTGTTGGCAATTCTCACATGCGACGTGAGCAAAGGCATTCGAAAAGTTACTCCAACGGCAAATGAATCTGTCCTGGTCACAGGCGCAGGTACTATTGGACTCTTGACCGTCTTTATGCTCAAAGCGCTAGACATACGTACGATTGACGTCGTTGAGCCTCTCGAAAAACGATGTGCAATGGCATTACAGTTTGGAGCAAGAATGGCCATATCACCACAGGAAATCAATAAAAGCAACGAGATGTATTCTGTTGCCTTTGAGTGTTCCAGCTACAACGAAGCATTTGAACTTGTACAAGGAAAGATGCAACGCGATGGTCGCATCTGCATACTATCAGATGGAAATATCGAGCCACTCACTTTGACATCGGCCTTTCATGAGCAGGAGTTAAGTATTGTTGGATCTAGTGATGGTTGGGATTATCAGGAGCATGCAAAATGGTTTTTCAATTTCGTGCGGGAATATCCTGTCAAGGTGGAACAACTATTTGATTACCAAACACCAACAAACAGCCTGACTACAGCCTTTGAACAGATTGCAACTGGAAAAATAACACCAATCAAAGTTTTGGTGAAGTACAATGAAGATATTACATAAAGGCATGAGCAATAAGCATGTATTTTGAAAGTAGTGATTGAACATGT
>WNFW01004130.1_pt1 | contig 15771 bp, 14 predicted proteins | sample 5400131 | NCBI WGS metagenome assembly WNFW01 (sample SAMN13153362, study PRJNA577476) | soil metagenome | isolation source: 20 cm soil or saprolite under grassland replicate 1 | place: USA:California | collected 2016-06-15 | reverse complement strand
CACTCTCCGAGGTCGGCCAGGCGGTCAGCTCGACCCTCGATCTCGGCGCGATACTGTCGACCGTGTTGAACCGTTCGGTCGGGCTGACGGGCGCCGATGCCGGCGTCATCTTCCGCTACAGCCAACGCCGGCATGCCTTCCGCCTCGTCGAGGCGGTCGGCTGGGATGCCGGCCTTGTCGCGCAGGTTCGCGGAATGCGGATCGACGAGAACATGACGCTGATGGGCGAGGCCGTCATGCATCGTGCGCCGGCGCAGATCGCTGATCTGCGCGAGCGCCCGGGCAATATCTTGCGGGACACGATGCTCGCGGCCAGCTACCGCTCGGTGCTGATCGTGCCTCTGGTCGGCGCCGACCGGATTTTCGGGGCCCTGTTGCTGCAGCGGCGCCGGCCCGGCGAATTCCCTGAAGCCGAGGTGCGGCTGATGCAGACCCTGGCGGCGCAATCGGTGCTTGCAATCCAGAACGCGGGCCTGTTCCGCGAGATCGCCGACAAGAGCGAAGAATTGCGTCTGGCGAGCCAGCACAAATCGCAGTTCCTCGCCAATATGAGCCACGAATTGCGCACGCCGCTGAATGCGATCCTCGGCTATTCCGAGCTGCTGGTCGACGGCATCTACGGCGCGGTGCCCGAACGGGCGATGGGCGTCCTCGAGCGGGTGCAGAACAACGGCAAGCACCTCTTGGCGCTGATCAACGATGTCCTCGATTTGTCGAAGATCGAGGCCGGGCAGCTTGTGCTCACTTTCGAAGATTATGCTCTGCCCGATGTCGTGCAGTCGGTGGTCAGCACCGCCGAGGGCCTGGCCAATACGAAGGGGCTCAAATTCAGCGCCGATGTCGCGCCGGGGCTGCCGACCGGGCATGGCGATGCGCGGCGGCTGTCGCAGGTCTTGCTGAACCTGGTTGGCAACGCGGTCAAATTCACCGACGAGGGCGAGGTTGCGATCCGCGCCATGGCCGAAAACGGGCATTTCGTGCTGACCGTGCGCGACACCGGCCCCGGCATCGCGCCCGAGGATCAGGACAAGATCTTCGGGGAATTTCAGCAGGTCGACAATTCGAACACGCGCAAGAAGGGTGGCACCGGGCTGGGCCTGGCGATCTCGAAGCGCATGGTCGAGATGCAGGGCGGCTCGATCGCGGTCGAGTCCGAGCTCGGCCATGGCGCGACGTTCCGCGTGACGCTGCCGATCCGCGTCGAAAACGCGGCGGACGAGCTGACCGGCGAGCTGATGGGGGCGGCATGACAAAGCGCATTCTGGTCGTCGAGGACACCGAGGATAACCGGCAGATCATCCGCGACCTGATGACCAGCGCCGGCTACGAGTTGATCGAAGCGGTGGACGGCATCGAAGGCGTCGCGGCGGCCGAGCGCGAAAAACCCGACCTCATCCTGATGGATATCCAATTGCCGGGCATCGACGGGTATGAGGCGACGCGGCGCATCCGCATGCTGCCGGAACTCGCAAAGGTGCCGATCATCGCGGTTACGTCCTACGCGCTTTCCGGTGACGAGGCCAAGACGCGCGCTGCGGGCTGCGACGGCTATGTCGCAAAGCCCTTCAGCCCGCGCCAGCTTCTCGCCAAGGTGCGCGAATTCCTGCCGTGAGCTTGCGGTGAACCCCGATGCGTGAGCCGCCGCTGATCCTCGTCGTCGACGATGTCCCGGATAATGTCGACATCCTGCAGATGCGGCTCGAAAGCCAGGGCTACGAGGTCACCACGGCCGGCGATGGCGAGGCGGCGCTGGCGATCATCCGGGACAAGCTGCCCGATCTCGTGCTCCTCGACATCATGATGCCAAAGCTCGACGGCATCGCGACGGTCAAGCAGCTGAAGGCCGACACCGCGCTGCCCTTCACGCCGGTCATCCTGGTTACCGCGCGGGCCGATGCGAAAGACGTCATCGCCGGGCTGGAAGCCGGCGGCGACGATTATCTGACAAAGCCGGTCGACCAGGCGGCACTGATGGCGCGTGTGCGCGCGATGCTGCGCATCAAGGCGTTGCACGACACCGTCCAGGAACAGGCGCGCCGCCTCGAAGACCAAGCCGGCGAGCTCGCGCTGTGGAACAAGGAGCTGGAGAGCCGCGTCGAGGGGCAGCTCGGGCAAATCGAGCGCATGGGGGCGCTCAAGCGGTTTCTCGCGCCGCAGCTTGCCGAATTGATTATCGCGCGCGGCGAGGACAGCGTGCTGCAAAGCCACCGCCGCGACATCGTCGTCGTGTTTGGCGATCTGCGCGGCTACACCGCCTTTGCCGAAACCGCCGAGCCGGAAGAGCTGCTCGACCTCTTGAATGCGTACCATGCCGCGGTCGGGCCGATCGTGACCCGCTCGGAAGGCACGCTCGACCATTTTTCGGGCGACGGCATCATGGTGTTCTTCAACGACCCCCTGCCCTGCCCGGACGCCGCCGAGCGCGCCGTGCGCATGGCGGTCGAGATGCGCGAGGCGCTGCTCGAATTGCAGACCGAATGGAAAAAGCGCGGCCGCCAGATCGGCTTCGGAATCGGCATCGCCCAGGGGTACGCGACCCTTGGCCAGATCGGATTCGCCGAGCGGGTCGGCTACACCGCGATCGGTACGGTGTGCAACCTCGCTGCCCGGCTCTGCGCCGAAGCGAAGGACGGCCAGATCCTCGTCAGCCAGCGGGTCGCCGCCGCCGCCGAAGGGATCGCCGCGTTGGAAGAGATCGGCGACCTGGCGCTGAAGGGGCTCAGCCAGGCGGTCGCCGTCTACAACGTGACTCGGGAATAGCCGCTAGCTGCGCAGCGTGCCTCCGGTGGCTTTTTCGACCGCTACGACGAGGCGCTTCGAGAAAGCGTCGATCTCGGAGTCGGTCAGGGTCGCTTCCTGCGGCTGCAACACGACCGAGATGGCGAGCGATTTCTTGCCGTCCGGCAATCCCTTCCCCTCATAGACGTCGAACAGGCGGATCTCGCTGACGAGCTTGCGGTCGACGCTGCGCGCAGCGCGCAGCAGGATTTCTGCCGGCAGGTCACGATCAACGATGAACGCGAAATCGCGCTCGACCGGCTGAAACACCGACAGCTTCAGCGGCGGCTTGCCCCGCCCGGCTCGCGGCAGCGGGACAGCGTCGAGAAACACCTCGAAGGCGGCAACCGGCCCCTTCACCTCAAAGGCGTCGAGGACATCGGGGTGCAATTCGCCGAAATGGGCGAGAAGGCTTGGGCCGAGCCGCAACGCACCGGCGCGGCCGGGATGAAACCAGGGCGGCGGGTCATCAGCGGTCTGGATATTGTCGACCGGCGCGCCCATCGCGGCGAGCGCCGCCAGCGCGTCGGCTTTGGCGTCGTAGAGATCGGGTTCGCCGGGCGGCTGCCGCCAGTCGCGCGGGCCGAGCCGGCCGGCGCGCAATCCGGCGGCGACCGTGAGCTGACCCTCGGGCGTGTCGTCGCGGTAGGCGGGCCCCAGCTCAAACAGCGCCGCGTCCGGGAAGCCGCGGTCGGCATTATGCCGCGCCGCCTCGACGAGACCCGGCAGCGCCGAGGGGCGCATCGCATCGAGCTCGGCGCTGATCGGATTGACGAGGCGTAATTCCGGTTTGCCGCCGCCGAACAACTCGGCGACGCGCGACGAAATGAACGAGAAGGTCACCGCCTCGGTCAGTCCGCGGCTCGCGAGAGTGCGGCGCACGAGTTCGGCGCGGCGGCGACGCGCATCGATCGCGGGGCGCGAGATGACAGTTTCGCGCGGCAATGGCACCGCTGGGATCTCGTCATAGCCTTTGACCCGCAAGACCTCCTCGACGAGGTCGGCCTCGCCCTCGATATCGCCGCGCCAGGAGGGCGGCTCGACCCGCAGGCTGCCGCGATGCTCGGCGGCAGCTTCCGAAATCGTACAGCCTAGTGTTTCGAGGATCGCGCGGCTCTCCGCCGGCGGGACATGCAGCCCGCCAAGGCCGGCGAGACGCTCGGGGCGGAGCAGGTATTCGCGCTGCCAATCCGGCGCGGCGCCGGCGACAACAACTTCCGACGCCTCGCCGCCGCAGAGTTCTAGGATCAGCCTCGTGGCAATTTCGAGCCCGGGGCCGACAAAGGCCGGATCGACGCCGCGCTCGAATCGGTAGCGCGCGTCGCTGATGATCTCCAGCCGGCGGCCGGTCGCGGCGGTGCGGATCGGATCGAATAAGGCCGCTTCGACGAACACCTCGGTTGTTGTCTCGGTGCACGCGGTCGGCTCGCCGCCGATGACCCCGCCGAGGCTCTGCACGCCGGCATCGTCGGCAATCGCGGTGATCTCCGGGTCGAGCTCGTATTCGCGGCCATTGAGCGCCAGCAGTTTTTCTCCACGACGCGCGAAGCGCACGGCCAGATCGCCCGTCACCTTCCCAGCATCAAACACATGCAGAGGCCGGTTCACGTCGAAGGTCAGGAAATTCGTGATATCGACCAATGCCGAAATCGGCCTGAGCCCGATCGCCTCGAGCTTCTCGCGCAGCCAGCGCGGGCTCGGCCCGTTTTTGAGGCCGCGGATGTGGCGGCCGAGAAATAGCGGACAGGCTTTGCGGTCCTCGATATGGATCGCGATCGGCGAGCGGAAGCGGCCCTCGATGGGCGTCGTGTCGAGCGGGCTCAGCCGCCCCATGCCGGCCGCCGCAAGATCGCGGGCGATGCCGCGCACCCCGAGGCAATCGGCGCGGTTCGGCGTCACCTTGATGTCGAGAACCGGATCGTCGAGACCCACGAGGCTCGCATAAGAGGCGCCGACCGGCGCGTCGGCCGGCAATTCGATAATCCCGGAATGATCCTCGCCGAGCGCCAGCTCGGCGGCCGACATCAGCATGCCGCGTGAGGCGACGCCGCGGATTGTCGATTCCTGAAGCGGCGTCCCGGTCTTCGGGATCGTCACACCCACCGGACCGAACACGCCTTTCATACCGGTGCGGGCGTTGGGTGCGCCGCACACCACTTGCACCTCACCCTTCCCAGCGTCGACGCGGCAGACGCGCAGCCGATCGGCATTGGGATGCGGCTCGGCCGAGACGACACGGGCGACGACAAAGCCCTTCAGTGATGCGGCGCGGTCTTCCATGCTCTCGACCTCATGGCCAAGCATCGTCAGCCGATCGACCAGCGCCGAGAGCGGCGCTTCGGTCACGAGGTGCGATTTGAGCCAGGACAGCGTCGTCTTCATGCCGCGCCCCCGGCCATGCTCCCTGCGAGGGCGCCGCGCACCGGCGAAGGGATGTCGAGCGGCAGGAACCCGTAATAGCGCAGCCAGCGCAGGTCGGAATCGTAGAAGGTGCGCAGATCGGGGATGCCGTATTTCAGCATCGCGACACGCTCGATCCCCATCCCGAAGGCAAAGCCCTGATACTCGGCGGGATCGATGCCGCAGTTGCGCAATACCTGCGGGTGCACCATGCCGCTGCCGAGAATTTCGAGCCAATCCCCACCGGCGCCAATCTTCAATTCGCCGCCCTTTCGTGAGCAGCCGATATCGACCTCGGCCGAGGGCTCGGTGAACGGGAAATAGCTCGGCCGGAAACGCACCGGCAGATCCTCGACATCAAAAAAGGCGCGGCAGAACTCGATCAAACAGCCTTTCAGATGGCCCATATGGGTCGTCCGGTCGATCACCAGCCCCTCGACCTGATGGAACATCGGCGAATGCGTCGCGTCGTGATCGGCACGGAAGGTGCGGCCCGGGACGATGATGCGGATCGGCGGCGTCTGCGCCAGCATCGTGCGGATCTGCACCGGCGAGGTGTGGGTGCGCAGCACGAGGCGCGAGCCGTCCGGGCGCTCCGGCAGATAGAAGGTGTCGTGCTCCTGACGCGCCGGGTGTTCGGGCGGGATGTTCAGCGCCGTGAAATTGTAGAAATCCTCCTCGATATGCGGCCCCTCGGCGACGACGAACCCCATCTCGCCAAAGATCGCGACGATCTCGTCGACCGTCTGGCTGATCGGGTGAATGCGGCCGGTCTCGCCCGTCTGCACCGGCAAGGTGACATCGGCGCGCTCGCCGGCAAGCTGTGCGGCGCGCGCCGCGCGGCCGAGCCGATCGCCGGCTTCGGCGAGCGCAGCAGCGATCACGTCCTTCACGGCATTCAGCGCAGCACCGGCTTCGCGCCGCGCTTCGGGCGCGAGCGCGCCGAGGCCGCGCATCAATTCGGTCAAACGGCCGCGCCGCCCGAGCGCGGCGACGCGGATCGCCTCAAGCGCGTCCGGCGTCTCCGCTCGGCTGATCTCGCCGAGGACCTCGTCGCGCAATCGGTCTGCGTCTTCCATCAGCAATTTCCCAAAAACAAAGGGGCCGTCATGCGGCCCCTCCGGTCACAACAACTCTCTGGGGCCTCAGTGCATCCCAGCCCCGATAAATCGCGCGACGCGCCAAATGCCTCGCATGGTCAGGCGGCCTTTGGCTGGGCGCCGTCGAGCGCCGACTTGATTTCCCCGACCACCGCCGCGAAGGCCTCCGGCTCGCGGATCGCGATGTCCGACAGCACCTTGCGGTCGAGCTCGAGCCCGGCGAGTTTCAGCCCGTGCATCAATTGCGAATAGGTGAGCCCATGCTCGCGGGCGGCCGCATTGATGCGCTGGATCCACAACCCGCGAAAATCGCGCTTCTTGTTGCGGCGGTCGCGATAGGCGTAGCGCAGCGCCTTTTCGACCTTTTCGAGCGCGATGCGGTAGGCGCTGCTGTTGCGGCCGCGATAGCCCTTGGCAAGCTCCAGAACCTTTTTGTGGCGGGCATGCGCCGTGACGCCGCGTTTGACCCTGGCCATGGCTCAGCCCCGCAAATACGGCATGTAGGTCAGAACGAGCTTCGCGTCGCCCTTCTCCATGGTCGTCGTGCCCCGCCGCAGGCGCTTGCCCGGCTTGGATTTGCTGATCAGCCGATGGCGCTTGTTGCCCCAATTGCGCTTGATCTTGCCGGTCGCGGTGCGGCCGAAGCGCTTTTTCGCGCCGCTCTTTGTCTTCAGCTTGGGCATTTCCAATCCTTGGTTCAAAGTTGCGGCGGCGAGGCATGCCCGAGGGCGCCCCTGGCTCCTCAACAGAGGGGGCGCGGCCTGCCGCCGATTGAAGGCGCGGGTTATAGCGGCGCCCCCTCGCGAATGCAAGGCGAGCGCGCCCCTACAGCGTTTCCGCTGCGGCGTGTTTCTTCGGTTTTTCCGGAGTTAGGCCGAAGTGGGACTTCGATCCGGATTGGTCAAGGGGCTTCGGCAAATTCAATCTCAAGACGAGACACCTCCGGCGGCCGCGACGCCTTCCGAAGCCGCGGCTCGGGTCCTGATCAGGTTGCGGCGCACCAGGATGCGGAAGACCGCGTACTGTAAGAGGAAGGCTGCGATCTTTGCGCCCACCGCACCGACCGACACAAACCAGGCCCAGGTCGCAAAATCGGCGTAGAGCGCGATGGCGATATTGGCGAGACCTATTCCTACCAGCAGAGCGGCCCAGGCGTAGCCTGCGATTACCGGCACGTTCTCCGGCAGGTTTTGCCGCGCGATCTCCGGCAGGTACCGGGTCATCCAGCCGCGCCGCAGCATCACCGCGGCGACTGCGAAATGCGCGATGCTGGGCTTCAGCATCACAAAGCGGGGGCTTTGCGTCAGGATGCTCGCGCCGCTGAGCACGATCACTAGACCGAGGCTCATCCACTGCATCGGCTCGATATGGCGGCCGCTGAATTTGACATAACCGAGCTGAATGACGGCGGCCGCAATCGCGATCGCCGCGGCGGCAATGATGTTCCCGGTCGCGAGATAGACGAAGAGGAAGAAAAGCGCCGACAGGAAATCGCTGACGAGCTGAGAAACGGCTTGTCTCATTGCGGTTTGTCCTTTGATCGGGCGCCCGCCGGCGGCAGTAAGGTTTCGAGGTGGGCGACATAGGCGAGGAGCGCCTGGCGCCCCCGATCGGTCAGGGAATAGAGCGTCTGCGGCCGGCGCGCGACGAAGCGCTTTTTGACCGCGACATAGCCGGCGTCTTCAAGCTTGCGCAGATGGATGCTGGCGTTGCCGTCGGTCGTCTTGATCGCGTCGCGCACCGCCGAGAAATCGGCCGTTTTGGCTCCGGCGAGAAACGCCACGATCGCAAGCCGCACCCGGCTGTGCAGGAGCTCGTCGATCGCGGCATGATCGTAATCCGTCATCGCCGGAGGCGCGCGCCCCGCCGCAGCACCACGAGCCCGGGTCCGGCGAGCAGCAGCAGCATCAGCGCCGCCGATAGCGGCAGAACCTCGACCTGATGCCGCAGCGAGAACAGCCCCACTTCCCCGAGCCACCAAGCCAGCGCGATCCAGCGCAGCCACGGGAGATTGGTCATCCAGGCGGTCGCGAAGAACGCGATGCCCATGACGCCGGCAACGATCGGGTCGAGCCAGCCCTCGCGATTTGCGCCGGTCCACATCGCGGCGACGACGATGGTTGTTAAAAAGATGCCGCAGCCCAGCCACAGCATCGACAGCGCGAGCGCCATCGGTCCTCGCGGCGAGGGCGAATTGCCGATGAAGCGCCTGAACAGCCGGCGCAGCGAATAGAGCCAAGGCACGCCGATGCACACCGCCCACAGCGCGTTCGGCGCGATCGGCGACCAGCCCCGGACGAAAGCGTAGACGCCGAGATGGCCGAGCGCGACGGCGATGCCCCAGACGAGCATGTCCGGGCTGCGGGCAGTGGCATAGGCGCCACCCTCTTCGATGGCGTGACGGATGAACGCGATATCCTCGCGCGCCCTATCCTCGGTCACAGCGCATACTCCAATCGTCAGTGAACTTTATAATTCAAAGTACACTGCGAATCGAAAGAGCGCAAGCGGTTTTGCCTGCCCGGAGAGGCCGGTCTACAGAACGGCGATGGCCTCGACCTCGATCAGAAATTCGGGAGCGGCGAGCGCCGCGACCGCGACGAGCGTGTGCGCCGGCATCTTCTTGCCAAAGAATTCCTCCCGGATCGGCCCGTAATCGGCGCGATGGCGGATGTCGGTCAGGTAGGTGTTGACCTTGACGATATTCGCCATCGTGCCGCCGCCGGCCTCGACCTGGGCCTTCAAGCACTGCAAGGCGGCGCGCGCCTGCGCCTTGAAATCGCCGGCATGGGCCGGACTGCCATCCGCGCCATAGGCGACCTGGCCGGCGATATAGAGGATCGTCTGGGCACCCGAGACTTTGACCGCCTGCGAATACATCGGCGGGTCCCAGACGCCTTTGGCAGCATAGGGTTCGATCGTCGGCATCGCGAAACCTCCCGTGAGATGCGGGAGGATGCTACTTCCGCAGTATTGTAGTTTCCAGCAGCCTCCTGGCGTCTCATGTCATCGGTGAAAACGCTAGGATTCGGAGGGTCAGCCGTCGACAGCAGTTTCTAGGGGTATCGTACAAACTCGAAACTGCCGTGGGAAAGAGTGGGGGAAAGCGTGCCGCAATCGCTGCTCGTGCGCGCCGACGAAGTGATCGAGTGAGCGGGCCACCCCCACCCGGGGACGCTTTAGAACAGCTCCGGTATGCCGGTCCCCGTTTGGGCGCGGCTGTTGCGCTGTACCGATGGAGAACTCGCCCGCTGCCCGACGCATTCCCCGGGTAAAGTGAGCGCCAGGCAAACCGCACGGGAGCTTGTGCTATTCGGCGGTTGAGGGAACCGCGTTAAAGCGAAGTCCATGCAGGTCGATGCCATTCGGGGTGGCCGCCGCAGCATCCAGAACCTGTGCGGTGCAGACAATATCGACGCTCGTCGCACCGACGATAGCGCTGCCCTGGTTTACGACCCCCGTGTTCAGGATCAGGTCTTCGGCGTAGAGAACGGTGTCGTGGGTCGATGCCGTTCTGGTTTGGTCCTGGCCGATGTTCAGGTTCAGGTTGGCCTTGATACTGGAATCGAAATTGAAGACGACGTACTGGAGCTTCTCCGTTGCGGATGGCTGCAGCCGCGACGATCAGACGGGAGATTTTCATATCCGCTCCTCCCCGCGTGGAATTTGCGCGGACACAAATTCGCGCAATTGGAGAATCGCCCGTCAATTTATCCTTTGGGTCGCACAGTTCAACTTACGGTATACATCGCGATACGCAATTAGAGGGCACTCGGCTCAGGGCGCTGCCGGCGACATGCGCGTGATCAAAACGGGAGGACGCTCCCCGTCCTTTGTCCAATTGGGCGCGGCTGTTGCGCTGTAGCGAATGCGGCGAGCGGGATGCTGATTTCGTGGTGAGCGGGGCGAGGCGTTAGCCGGAATTGGGGTAGCCTCTGAACGCCACCCCTGCTGATGCGCAGCAAGGCAGACGAGCAATGCCTGCCCGGCGCCTATGTGCGGGTTCCAGCTAAAGGGCGGGTTAATGGGTCGAGGCCCGGATGCAAAACCGCCGAACCAGCCCCCAACGGGGGGAACCGTTGGGGGAATAGTCAATGCTGATCCTGCTATGTCGCTGATCTGACGGCAAGAATTTACGCGCTTGCGCGGATGCTACTTCGGCGACACCACCATCGTCATCTGCCGCCCTTCCATGCGAGGGAACTGCTCGACCTTGGCGATTTCGTCGAGGTCGTCCTTGACCCGCATGAGCACGTTCATGCCGAGCTCCTGGTGCGCCAGCTCGCGCCCGCGGAACCGCATCGTTACTTTGACCTTGTCGCCCTCTTCGATGAACTTGTTCATGCTGCGCATCTTGACCGCGTAATCGTGGTCATCGATGCTCGGGCGCAGCTTGATTTCCTTGACCTCGATGATCTTTTGCTTCTTGCGGGCTTCGTTCTTTTTCTTCTGCTCTTCGTATTTGAACTTGCCGTAATCGAGGATTTTGCAGACGGGCGGATCGGCGTTTGGCGCGATCTCCACAAGATCGAGCCCGGCATCGGTCGCCATGTCGAGCGCTTCGTTGCGTCCGACCACTCCCACCATCTGACCGCGTTCGTCGACAAGACGGACGCGCATCACGCTGATCTCCTCGTTGACGCGAGGCCCCTCGCGGGTGGGGGTGAAGTTCATGGGTGGTCTGGCTATGTAGCATCTCCTCTCAAAAATTGTGCAGGACCGGTTCTGGCTAGCGCACAGACTAGGCGCAACCCGGCGGGACTGCCTCTACTTTCAATCTAGCAATCGCCTCGCCAAGCGCAAGAGCCTCCTGCGCGGGGCTGCCAAGTCGGCGCAGCGAGATGGTCCGCTGCTCGGCCTCGCGCCGTCCGACCGCGAGGATCAGCGGCACCTTGGCCAGGCTGTGCTCGCGAACCTTGTAGCTGATCTTTTCGTTGCCGGGATCGGCGATCGCCCGCAGCCCAGCGGCGGTCAGCTCGCGCGCCACCTCCTCGGCATAGGGGGACGCCTCCTCGGTAATCGATGCGACAACCGCCTGAACCGGCGCCAGCCACAGCGGGAGATTGCCGGCGTAATGCTCGATTAAGATGCCGATGAAGCGCTCGAAAGAACCGAGAATGGCCCGATGCAGCATCACTGGCACATGGCGGCCGCCATCCTCACCGACATAAGTGGCGCCAAGCCGCTCCGGCATGTTGAAATCGAGCTGCAAGGTGCCGCACTGCCAATCCCGGCCCAGCGCGTCGCGCAGTACGAATTCGAGCTTCGGCCCGTAGAAGGCGCCCTCGCCGGGGTTGACGGTGTAGCTGAGCCCGGCCGCTTCGACCGCCGCCTTGAGGTCGTGCTCGGCGCGGTCCCAAACCTCGTCGCTGCCGGTCCGATGCGGCGGCCGGTCGGCGAATTTGATCGCCACATCCGCGAAACCGAAATCGCGGTAGATCGACAGCAGCAATTCGCAGAACGCGATCGCCTCCGAGGTGACCTGGTCAGCGGTACAGAAAATATGCGCGTCGTCCTGGGTGAAGGCGCGCACCCGCATGATGCCGTGCAGCGCACCCGAAGGCTCGTTGCGGTGGCAGCTGCCGAATTCGGCGAGCCGCAGCGGCAATTCGCGATAGCTCCTCAGCCGGTTGCGGAAGATCAGGACATGGCCGGGACAGTTCATCGGCTTCAACGCGAGAATTTTCTCGTCCCGGCTCTCGGCAATGAACATGTTCTCGCGGAAATTCTCCCAGTGCCCGGTCGTCTCCCACAGCGAGCGGTCGAGCAGCTGCGGCCCCTTGACCTCCTGGTACCCAGCGGCATCGAGCCGCCGGCGCATGTAGTCCTCGATGATCCGAAACAGCTTCCAGCCCTTGGGATGCCAGAAGATGCTGCCGACCGCCTCTTCCTGCAGGTGGAACAGGTCGAGCTCGCGGCCGAGGCGGCGATGGTCGCGGCGTTCGGCCTCTTCGAGCCGGAACAGGTATTGGTCCAGTTCCTTCTGGTTCGGCCAAGCCGTGCCGTAGACCCGCTGCAGCTGCGCGTTATTCGGGTCGCCGCGCCAATAGGCGCCTGCCACGTTCATCAGCTTGAAGGCCTGCCCGAGCCGGCCGGTCGATGGCAGATGCGGGCCGACGCAGAGATCGACGAAATTCCCCTGGCGGTAGAGGCTGATCTCCTGCTCGGGCGGGATCTCGCCGATATATTCGGCCTTATAACGTTCGCCGATGCGGTCGAAAAAGGCGACGGCCTTGTCGCGATCCCACACTTCACGGTTGATCGGCTCGTCGCGCCGCACGATGTCGCGCATGCGCTCCTCGATGCGCTCGAGATCGTCGGGCGTGAACGGCGTCGCACGCGCGAAGTCGTAATAAAACCCGGTCTCGGTCGCCGGGCCAAAGGTAACCTGCGTTTCGGGATAGAGCTCCTTGACCGCCTCGGCCATGACATGGGCCGCGTCGTGGCGCAGGATCTCGACACCCTCCGGCATATCTCGGGTGATGATCGCGACCGCGGCGTCATGATCGATCAGCGTCGCGAGATCGCGCGGTCGGCCGTCGACCTTGATCGCAACCGCCGCCTTCGCGAGCCCCGGCCCGATCGCCGCGGCGAGCTCGGCGCCGGTCACGGGGTCTGCGAACTCGCGGCGGCTGCCGTCGGGCAAGGTTACGGTTACAGGCCCCGCCGCATGGCCCGGCGCTAACGCCGAGCCGCCAACTTCTTCGCGATGATCACTCATGGTGCCCTGAGCTCCGTAGGTGGCGCCGTGCGGGCGGGGTAAACGGTCATGAAAAAACCCCGTCCGTTGCCGGCGGGGTCCTCGGGTTGCAACGATGCGGCTCAATCAGCGCGCGCGACCTCCGGACACCCCGCCTGACGGGGTGGTCGTGGTCGTCACAGCGATCCGGTCGAAGCCATGCATGCGCGGAATATCGCGAGCCGCCCACGCCGCGTCAAGACAGCCCCACCTGCGCATCGGTCATCTCGCTCATCGGGCCAGCCTCGTGCCACGCCGGCAACGGCTGAGTACGGTTAACGACAACCGTCGCGGTTTCCGGAAACAGGAGCTCCTCGTAAACCTCGATCGTGCGGGCGCACATGATCTCGCGGGTATAGCCCGCCGCGACCTGAGCGCGAGCCTGCCGGCCGAAGGCAGCGCGCTCTTCGGGGTCGAGCGCCAGCGTCTCCTCGATCGCCACAGCAAGCGCCGCCGGGTCCCGCGGCGGCACGAGCCAGCCCGTGATGCCCGGCACGACCGTCTCGCGCGCACCGCCGTGATCGGTTGCGACTACCGGGCGGCCCATCGCCTGCGCCTCGACGATCACCCGCCCAAAGCCTTCCGGATCGGTCGAGGCGGAGACCACGACATCGGCCAGCGTGTAGGCCGTCGGCATGTCACGGCAGTCCTCGATGATGCGGAACCGTTCGGCGAGCCCGAACCGCTCGATGGCCTCCTCGAGCTCCCGGCGGAAGCCGCTATGGTGCTCGCCGCCGACGAGCACGCCGCAGACGTCGCGCCGTCCCAGCCGCGCGATCGCCTCGATAAAGTCGAGCCCGCCCTTCCACCGCGTCAGGCGGCCCGGCAGCATGACGACGGCGAAGCCGTCGGGCACGCGCCAATGTAACGCCAGTTCGGCGACCTGCTGACCCCAAACCCGATCCGGCTCGAAGCGGGCGAGATCGACCCCGCGCGGGATCGTGCGCAGCCGGTCGGGGCCGATCCCATAGACTTTGGCAACATGCTCGGCGACAAAATGCGAGATCGCGATGACCCGGTCGCCGCACGCCATCACCGCATTGTAGCGATGCTTGAACGGCAGATCGGCGTCGTAGGCGTTGTGAAATGTCGTGACGAAGCGCCGCCCGGTCGCCCGAGCTGCCGACAATGCGCTCCAGGCCGGGGCGCGGCTGCGCGCATGCACGATGTCGATCCGGCCGCGCCGGATGAGATCGGCGAGCGCCTTTCGGTTGCGGCGGATCACGAGTGGGTTCTTCGACGCGAGCGGCAATGTCACGTGCTGCGCGCCGACCCGCGTCAATTCCTTTTCCATCGGTCCGCCGGCCGAGGCGACATAGGCCGTCCAACCGGCCTCGACGAGGGCCGCGGCGAGATCGACGGCGCCGCGCTCGACGCCACCCGAGACGAGGCTCGGCAGGACCTGCAGCACGGCTGGCGGGCGCCCGCTCGCCGGCCCGGCTTCTTTCCGTCCCGGAGCAATGTTATCGTCGCTGAACATGCCTTGCTGCAACACGCCTTGCTGGAATACCTCGAAACGCCCATGCCGCACAGCGCATCGGCAACAGGCTCGCACCCCGCGAGTCTAGCACGCCCGGACGGGGCGGCAATCGCCTACCACCGCATCGAGGGGCGCGCACCCGGCATCGTCTTCCTCGGTCGGCTTTCGCTCCGACATGACCGGCACGAAAGCGTTGTTTTTGGAGGATTACTGTCGCCGGCGGGGGCACGGCTATGTGCGCTTCGACTATTTCGGGCATGGCCGATCGAGCGGCGATTTCGCCCGGGGCACGATCGGCCGCTGGCGCGAGGATGCGATCGCGGTCATCGATTCGCTGACCGAGGGGCCGCAGATCCTGGTCGGATCGAGCATGGGCGGCTGGATCATGCTGCTCGCGGCATTGGCGCGCCCGCAGCGCATCGCAGCGTTAATCGGCATCGCGGCGGCGCCCGATTTCACCGCGGAGCTGCTGCCGAACCGGCTCACCCCGCAGCGGCGCCGCGAGCTGGACGAGAAGGGCGCGGTCACCGTTCCCTCCGACTACGACGCGGCGGGCTACCTCTATACGAGCGCGCTGATCGAGGACGGCGCCCAGCATTTGCTGCTCGGCGCGCCAATTCCGATCGACATGCCTGTGCGGCTGTTGCACGGGCTCGCGGACGCGTCGGTGCCGTGGCAATTGAGCCTGCGCCTCGCCGAGCGTCTGAGCAGCCGCAATGTGACCGTTACGCTCGTCAAAGGCGGCGACCACCGCCTATCGAGCGAACCCGATCTCTCCCGCCTGGCGGGGGTATTGGACGACTTGGTGTAACAGCCGGAGCAAAGGATGCATCGCAAATCATCCCGGACTCCGGTGCTGAGCCCGGTGGCCGCAATTGTCCTAGCGCTGCTGCTTTCTTTGCCGGCGGCGGCGCAGGCGCAAGGCTCGGCGGGCCTCTCCTGCGGCCCCGAGGATCCGCAGCAGCCTGGCAGCTCAGGGGGCGCGTCAGCTGCCCCCGAGCCGCAATGCTGGGAGGGCACGCTGCAGGCGCTCGCGGAGGGGAACATCTACAACGATACCGCCGACGGAAAATTCAAGTTTACAGCGGCTGATGACGACACGGTGAACGGGAATGCGCATATCCGCATGTCGCATGCGCCGGCGACGATGCTTGGCGGCTGCATCTTCACGCGAAGCCAAAATCCGGAGGAGTTCGATGTCAGTATCGATGGTCGGCGCAACGGCGATCTGTTTGAGCTCAATTTCGGCACGGCGCTCGCGACCTACACGATCA
>WNFW01016078.1_pt1 | contig 15778 bp, 15 predicted proteins | sample 5400131 | NCBI WGS metagenome assembly WNFW01 (sample SAMN13153362, study PRJNA577476) | soil metagenome | isolation source: 20 cm soil or saprolite under grassland replicate 1 | place: USA:California | collected 2016-06-15 | reverse complement strand
CCAGACGGCCGCGTTCGCAGAGGTCCCGCCCGGACGGATCGCGACGCGGCCGTGCACGTCGCCGCCGCGCGCGAGCGCGCCCGAGGCGACGTGCACATCCAGCATCACGTCACCGACGCAGACCAGGTCCATGAGCGCCACACGCTACCGGCCCGTCATCGGCGCGGCGCGGATCACGCGCCGGCCGCCGCCTCCGCCGCCCACGACCCGAACGCTCTCCAGAACGGGTCGAGGCCAGGGTGTTCGAGTGGCTCCGCGACGCCTCCCCGGACGAGCGTCCTTCCCGCCCCCGCGGGCAGGACCTCGCCGACGACCGCGGCCGCGATCCCGCGATCGGCGAGCGCCCGGAGGTAGGCGTCCGCGCGGTCGGGCACCACGGTCGCGATCAGGGTCCCCTCGCTGATCGCGTGGTAGGGGTCCATCCCGACGTACTCGCAGACCGCCCGGACCTCCGGGCGGACCGGGATCGCGTCCAGCCGGACCCGCATCCCGTTGCCCGACGCGACGGCGACCTCCTGGAGCCCGCCGAGCACCCCACCCTCGGTCGCGTCGTGCATCGCCGTCACACCGGCGTCACGGACCCCGAAGTCGCGAGCGATCTCGGCTTCCGGAACCACCGACATCTGCTCGAACAGCGCATCTGCTGCCTCGACGACGTCGGCGCCTACCCCTCGAGCGAGCCGCTCCGGGAACGTCGCGGCGAACAAGGCCGTCGCCTCGATCGCGGCGCCCTTCGTCACGACGACCGCGTCACCGGGTCGCGCCATCTCCGGGGTGACGTATGCGTCGGAGGCGCCGACGGCCATGCACGTCGCGCCGCCGACCATCGGCCAGGCACAGCCGTCGTAGCGCGCGGTGTGCCCGGTGACGATCGAGATCCCGAGCTCCTCGCACGCGCGGTGGAACGCGTCCCAGAGGCTCGTCAGCCCGTCGTCGTCCAGCTCCGGCGGGAGATTGAGATCGACCGCCATCCAGCGGAGCGGGAGCGCGGAGGTTGCGGCATCCGACGCGAGGATGTGCACCGCGAACCAGGCCGCTCGCTCCCATCCATACGCGGGGACGACGAAGACCGGATCGGTGGTGAGTGCCATCGCGACGCCGTCGGCCACCCGGACCACCCCGACATCGACACCGTGCTTCGGCGGGGTCAGCACGTCCCCGTCGGGGGCGCCGAGCCGACGAAGGATGATCCGCTCGAAGAGCTCGGGGGTGGCCTTCCCGGTCACCTCACTCCGACGGCTCCCGCTCCGATCACCTGCTGCGCGTTCGTCGGGCCGATCCCACCGATACCCACCACCGGAAGGGCGCTCCGCCCCGAGACGGCTCGGACGAGGGCGAGCCCACCCGGCGTCGCTTCCGGTTTGGTCGGCGTCGACCAGACCGTGACACCGAGGTAGTCCGCGTGCAGACCTTCGGCGTCGGTCGCCTCCGCCGGGTCTTCCACGCTCATCCCCAGGACACGGTCCGAACCGAGCAGTCGGCGAGCCTCCGATGGATGGTCATCGCGTCCGACGTGCGCCCCAGCGGCCCTGACCGTCACGGCGATGTCGGGGCGATCGTTGATCATGAACAGGACGCCGGCGGTGGCACAGGCCCGAGAGAGCTCGGACGCCACGGCGAGCAGCTCGTCGTCGGGGAGCTCGGGAGCGCGAAGCTGGATCGCGCCGGCACCACCTTCGAGGGCGGCCAACCCGATCTCGCGATGCGACCTGCCGGCGAACCTCGCCGAGGTGAGCACGTAGACACGGAGCGCTCGGGGATCGAGTAGCGCCATCGTCCTCCCTCCGCCGGCATGATCCGGGTCAGGTTCTGCGGGTCGTGGGCGCCACGGCCCACCTCTCAGCCCGGTCATCCCCGGGCTCCCCGGTCCGTCGCACGGAAGGATACCGAGGAGCGGCGTCAGGGGCGGCGGAGGTACCTCGCCACCGCGCGTTCGCGACGGAACCTCTTCCAGTCGCTGCTCTTCGTCGAGAAGAGCACATCGGTGACGATCTGCAGGACGCCGAACGCCGCGGCCGCGAGCACCGCCCACGCCGGCGCGTTGGTCGCGGGCGCCAGCGCGACGGCCACGAACGGCGCGAGCTTGCTTGCGATCGCGCCGGACGCGTGGAACCAGGCCCGCATCGAGGGCTCGGCGCGGAGGTAGGTGGCGTAGTCGGTCTTCAGACCCGGCCGGGGCGGAGGCGGTCCTCCCAGGAAGTAGTCGGTGAAGCGGATGCCGGCGAACCATCCGAACCCCCAGTGGGCCGGTGAGTGCACACCGATCGCCCAGGCCACCGCCGCCGCGAGGAGGGCAAGCCCGGCCGCCGTCCCCGTCCATCGCGCCGCCAGGACGATCGCGACCACCCCCGCCGCGGTCACCGCGCCGAGCAAGACGGTGCCGACCCAGACGGGCACCCGAGCCCGGACACGAGCGCGGAACGCCGCCCGGTCGATCCTCCCGACCTGGTCGGCGTGGTCGAGCACCGACACCGGATCGCGCTTGATCGCGGCGACCACCCGCCAGAACCCCAGCGTCCGAAGGTCCGTCGAGCCGGCACGTACCGCTGCCTCGATCCGGTCGAGCTCCTCGGCGATGCGGAGCGAGGCCGCCTCACCCGCGGTCGGTCGCAGTGGCTGCACGGTTCCGGGCCCCCATGGCCTTAGGATGCCTCCGGACGCGCTCCTCCCAGCTTGAGCGCTTCCCCGACGGGAGGCCGATGTCCAAGAGCATGACACAACCGATGGCCTCGGCCACCGGCCAAGGCCGGGCGCTCGTGACCCTCGACGGGCGCTATCACGTGCTGGAGCGGATCGCCGCCGGTGGGATGGGCGAGGTCTTCCGCGCGCACGACGCCGTCCTGGCGCGCGAGGTCGCCGTCAAGGTGCTCCACCGCTCGCTCTCGAGCGACCCGGGCTTCGTCGAACGGTTCCGCCGGGAGGCCCGCGCGGCCGCCACCCTCAACCACCCGAACATCGTGGCCGTCTACGACTGGGGCGCGGTCGACGGGATCTACTACATGGTGATGGAGTACGTCCGCGGAAGGTCCGTGCGCGAGCTCCTCAACGCGGGCGGCCGGCTCGCGCCCGCGCGAGCGGCGGACATCCTGCGGCAGACGCTCGCGGCCCTCGAGCACGCGCACGCCAAGGGCATCGTCCACCGCGACCTCAAGCCCGAGAACATCCTGATCACGACCGACGGCGTGGTGAAGCTCACGGACCTCGGCCTCGCCCGAGCGTTCGCCGACGAAACCCCGATGGCGATCGCGTACAAGCACCTGTCGGGCCGCGTGCCGAAGCCGTCGGCGTTGGCGGCGGAGATCGGCTCCGACCTCGACGGCTTCGTCGCGAGCGCCACCGACCCCGACCGCGAGCTGCGCCCCGAGTCCGCCGAGGCGATGCGTGTCGACCTCGCATCCTTCGCAGGCTCGCTCCCCCAAGCCCGATCGCTCGGCGCGCTCGTCCGCGACCTCCCGGAGACGATCCAGCCGATCGCGGCGGCCGAGACGGCCGCCGCGATCGTCACCGACACGATCCCCCGCCTGCAGCGCGCCCAGCGCCGCCGATGGCGGCGCTGGGCCGCCGCCATCGTGGTGGTCGGGCTGGTCGCCGGGGCCGCGTACGGGGCGTGGGCCTATGTCATCCCGCACACGCACCCCGTCCCGCAGATCGTCGGTGCCGATGTCGAGGCCGCGACGGGAGAGCTCGGCGAGCTCGGCTTCATCGTTCGGGTTGCGAGCGGCGAGTTCTCGCTCTCCGCGCCGCGTGGCGCCGTGCTCGCCGTCGATCCTCCGGTCGGAACGACGCTCAAGGCCGGTGCGACCGTGACGCTCGTGCCCTCCCTCGGGCCACCGCCCGTCGCCGTCCCGGACGTCACCGGCTCGTCGCTGGCTGACGCCACCCACGCGATCGAGGCGGCCAACCTCGTGCTCGGACACGTTCACCGGATCTATAGCTCGACCACGCAACCGGGTGACGTGATCCGCCAGGATCCCTCCGACCGGAAGGCCCCCCGCGGGAGCGCCGTGCAGCTCTGGGTGAGCAGGGGTCACGCGCCCGTCCCCATCCCGGCGGTCGTCGGGAAACACCAGGCCCGGGCCGAAGCGCTGCTCCGGCACGCCGGCTTCGTCGCGGTCGTTCAGACCGCCTTCTCCGACCAGATCGATCGCGGGATCGTGATCTCGGTCAACCCGGCCGAGGCGACGCGGACCACCTACGGGGACCCGGTCACGATCACCGTGTCACAGGGCCCCCAGGAGTTCCCGGCCCCGACCTTCACCGGGCTCACGCCCGACGCCGCTCGGCAGAGGGCCCATCAGTATGGGCTGGAGGTCAGTTTCTTCTACGTCCCGAACACGTCCCAACTGCGGGTGATCAGCCAATCGCCCGCTGCGAGCACGACCGTCCGCTCCGGGGACACCATCACGTTGTACGTCGCCTGAGCTACGGCTCCAGGTCCGCCCGCGGTCCCTCCTGGTAGCTGTAGCGCTCCTCCGCGAACGGCTCAGCATGGACGTGGTACCCCCGAACCTCCCAGAACCCGCGCCTGTTCTTGTCGCTGAACTCCAGCCCCGTCAGCCACTTCGCGCTCTTCCAGGCGTAGCGCTTGGGGACGACGAGCCGCAACGGCCAACCGTGCTCCGGCGTCAGGTCCTGGCCGTGGTTCCTCCAGGCGACCAGCACGTCGTCATCCTGCATCGCTTTGAGCGAGAGGTCCGACGTGTACCCGTGGGCGCAATGTGCGATCACCCACTTCGCCTCGGCTGCCGGCTTGGCTCGTTCGACGATCGTACGGAACGGAACCCCCTCCCACGTGTTGTCGAGCGTCGTCCAACCCGTCACGCAGTGCATGTCCGCGTCGACCGTCACCGTCTGGAGCGCCCGCAGCTCCTCGTAGCTCAGCGTGAAGGGCTCCTCGACCAGTCCGGAGACCTCGAGATCCCAGTTCGCGCCGTCGAACGTCGGGATCGGACCGTAGTGCAGGACCGGCCAGGTCTTGACCAGCCGTTGGCCCGGCGGGATCCGTTCGGCGATCTCGGGGGGGTAGCTCTTCTGGAACAGGCCCATCACGGCTCCTTCGCAGCACCAGTGACGACGGAGCGCCACGCGTCGATCGCGAGCGCGATCCCGTCGTCGTCCACGTCGACGTGGGTCACCATACGCCATGATGCCGGCCTGCCGCCAGGCGCCGCCGTAGAGGATCCAGATCCTCCTCGCCTCGCGGATCAGGTCGGCGGGCCCGCAGACCAACGAGCCGATCGGCGCGCCGAGCCCCTTCGAGAGGCAGAACATCATCGTGTCCACCTGGGACGTCCACTCGGTGACCGGCAGCCCCACCGCCGCGGCCGCGTTCCATATCCTGGCGCCGTCGAGGTGGACCGGAACCCCCGCATCGTTCGCGATCTGCCGGACCTTGCGCAGCTCATCGACCGGGAAGATCGTTCCCCCGTAGCCTCCGACCGTGTTCTCGACCGCGAGCAGGTCGACGACCTCCACGTCGAAGGCCTCATCCGGCTCGAGCAAGCGGCGCGCGAGCGCCGCCGTCATGTAGCCCTTCGGGGAGTCCGTCCCGGTCCGGTACGCGATCCCCGCCAGCACCGCGCTCGTCATCATCTCGACGGTGGCGACGTGCGCCCGCTCCTCCGCGGCCACGAGGTGCCCGGCCCCGTGCGCCTGAAGGCGCACCCCGATCTGGTTCGCCATCGTTCCCGTCGCGACGTAAAGGGCGGCCTCCATCCCGGTCAGCTCGGCGGCACGCTCCTGGAGCCGGTTCACGGTCGGATCGTCCCCGTACCAGGCATCGCCGACCTCGGCATCGGCCATCGCGCGACGCATCGCGGGTGAAGGCGTCGAGACCGTGTCGGAACGAAGATCCACCCGGAACCGCGGCATGGCGGCAGTCTAGCGGCCGGCCGCCGAACGCCGAACGCACGCGATCAGTTCAGGAACATCGGCTTGCCGTCGACGTGACGGATCTTCGGCCGGTACGACTCCTCGTCGTAGAGCGCGTCGACGTCCACCCGCTTCACGCCCTGGCCGACCACCGTCAGCGGTACGTTCGCGTAGTTCCCGTCGCGAAGCGCCATCAGCCTGCCGAACGTCCCGTCGACGACCAGATCGGTGGCCATCACCGCGTAGTTGATCGCCACCATGAGATCGAGCGAGTCCGGCGTACCCGAACGCATCAGGTAGCCGAGCTGCTGGTAGATCATCCCCTGCCCCGTGCGCTCCTTGAGCAGCTCGGCGGTCGACTGGCCGATCCCGCCCAGCTTCCTGTGACCGTAGGCGTCCTCCGGTCCACCCTCCACGAGCTGGCCGCCGATGAGCGTCGCCCCCTCCGAGATCGTCATCATCGCGTAGTGGCTCGGGTTCTCTCGCTGATCCCGCACCAGCAGGTCGCCGAGCCGATCCACGTCGAACGGCACCTCGCTGATGATCGTGCGGTCGACACCCGAAAGGTACGCGGAGATCAGCGACGTCTCCCCGCTGTAGCGTCCGAAGACCTCCACCACGGTGAGCCGCTCGTGCGAACCCGCACTCGTCCGCAGCTGGTGGACGAAGTTCACGGTCCGCGTGACCGCCGTGGAGAAGCCGATGCAGTAGTCGGTGCCGAAGACGTCGTTGTCCATCGTCTTGGGGATCGCGACGACGGGAACGCCCTCCTGATGCAGGCGGAGTGCGAAGGACAGCGTGTCGTCCCCACCGATCGGGATCAGTGCGCCGAGCCCGAGCTGCTCGATCACCTTGAGCGCGTGGCCTGTGTGGTCGCGGGGCCCGTCATCGGTTCGACCCTCACGGAGGAAGGCCGGCTCGTTCTCCGGCTTGACCTTCGCGGGATTCGTTCGCGATGTGTGCAGGAAGGTCCCACCGGTCCGATCGATCGTTCGCACGGTGGAGACATCCAGCGGGATCGTGTTCACCGAGGCCGACAGGGGGTTCGCGAGGTCGATCTCCAACAGGCCCGCCCATCCCCTGCGGATGCCGAGCACCTGATGACCCTCGGCCGCGGCGCGCGTGACCACGGCCTTGATGCACGCATTGAGCCCGGGGACATCGCCGCCGCCGGTGAGGACACCGATCTTCACGGGGCAAGAGCCTACGACGCCCGTGCGCCGGGGCCGCTCAGGTAGCATCGCCACGTGGAGCTGCTCGCCGTGTGGATCCCCCGGCACCTCGGCTGGCTGGAGCTGATCTTCCTCGGCCTGCTGGCGTCGCTGGTCGCGATCGTCGGCATCTTCTCGCTCTACGTGATCGCCCAGCAATTCCGGAACCCCGGCCGCCCGTCGCGGCGCTGAGGCTCAGCCCGGAACGAGCTCGGTCCCAGCTTCGCCGCGGAGCGCCGTCGGTGCGTCTTCCAGGTCGGCGATCACCGTTCGCATCCCGCCCCCTTCGAGGAACCGGATCGCGGAGCGAACCTTGGGCCCCATCGATCCTGCGCCGAACTCTCCCCGGTCGAGCAACGCCGTGGCCTCGGTCGCGGTCATGCGGTCGATGTCCTCGGGCATCAACGAGCCGTAGCCGCGCTGCACCTTCTTGACGTCGGTCAGGATCAGCAGGACGGATGCCTCCACCTCCTGCGCGAGGATCGCGGCCGCGAGGTCCTTGTCGACCACGCCTTCCTTCCCGATCAACCGTGGCCCCTTCTCGATCACCGGGACGCCGCCGCCGCCGCTCGCGATCACGATGACGCCATCGGCCACCAACGTACGGATCACGGGTGTCTCCACGATCGAGTACGGCTCCGGGCTCGGCACCACGCGACGCCATCCCCCGTGTGGGTCAGCCTTCATCACCCATCCGCGCTGCTCCTCGAGCTTCTTCGCGCGAGGTTCGCTGAAGTACGGCCCGATGAACTTCGTCGGCTTCCGGAACGCGGGGTCGTTCGGGCGGACGCGGGTGAGCGACAGGATCGTGACGACGGGTCGTTCCATCCCGCGCTCGAAGAACACGTCGCCGATCGTGACCTGGAGCAGGTACCCGATCTGGCCCTGAGACTCGGCCCCGCAGACGTCCAGCGGCATCGGGTGGACCTGCTTCGCGGCCGCCTCCTGCTGGATCAGGATCCGGCCCACCTGGGGGCCGTTGCCGTGGGTGACCACGACCTCCCAACCATCGGCGGCGATCTCCGCGACGCGCTCCGCCGCGGTGCGGGCCGCGCGATACATCTCCTCGTACGTGTCGTCGGCGCCGCGGCGGAGCAGGGCGTTGCCGCCGAGGGCCACGACGACCCGCTCCACACGATCCTCCTTACACGACCGGCGACAGGATGTCGGCCAGCTGCGGTGAGTCCGGCAGCACCTCGAGGTCGTACCGGACCCGGACGGCGGGCTTGCGGATGTCGATCACCCTTCGCAGGTCGATCGGTGTACCGATCACCACGAGGTCGACGTCGGCTGCGTCGATGATCTTGGACATCTCGTCCAGCTGGCCGTCGCTGTAGCCCATCGCCGGCAGCACCGCGCCCACGTCGTACTTCTCGAAGGTCTCGGCGATCGTACCGATCGCCCACGGGCGGGGATCGACGATCTCGGCCGCACCCAACCGCTGCGCGGCGACCACCCCGGCACCGATCTTCATCTCGCCGTGGGTGAGCGTGGGGCCGTCTTCCACCACGAGCACGCGCTTGCCCCGCACCGCATCGGGATCGTCGCACGTGACCTTCGAGTTCGCCTTGACCACGACGGCCTCGCCGTTGACCTCGGCGATCGTCCGCTCGAGCTGCGCGACCTGCTCCGGCATCGCGGAATCCATCTTGTTGATCAGGACGACGCCGGCCGCCCGCAGGTTCGTCTCCCCAGGGTGGTACCGGAGCTCGTGCCCCGCACGGAGGGGATCCACCAACGCGATCCACACCGTCGGCCGGTAGAACGGGAGGTCGTTGTTGCCGCCATCCCACAGCAGCACGTCACACTCGGCCTGCGCTTGTTCAAGGATCGCTCCGTAGTCGACGCCCGCGTAGATGACGGTCCCCGCCGTGATGTGCGGCTCGTACTCCTCGCGTTCCTCGATCGTGGTGTCGTAGCGGTCCAGGTCTGCGAGCTCCGCGTACCGCTGCACGCGTTGGGCTGCGAGATCCCCGTAGGGCATCGGGTGTCGAACGGCGACCACGCGCTTGCCGGCGGCCTTGATGGCCTCCGCGATCGCGCGTGTGGTCTGCGATTTGCCGACGCCGGTGCGCACCGCCGTCACCGCGACGGTCGGGACGGTCGGTTGCAGCATCGTCGCGTCGGGTCCGAGCAGGACGAAGTTCGCTCCCGCGGCCAGCACCGTCGAGGCCTTGTGCATCACGTAGTCATGGCTGACGTCCGAGTAGCTGAACACGACGTCGTCGACCTGAAGCTCACGGATCAACCGGACGAGCTCAGACTCATCATGGATCTGGATCCCGTCCGGGTACCGCCCGCCCGCGAGCGAGGGCGGATACCTCCGGTCATCGATGAACGGGATCTGGGTAGCCGTGAACGCGACGACCTCGGCGTCGGGGTCGTCGCGATAGACCACGTTGAAATTGTGGAAGTCCCGCCCTGCGGCTCCCATGATCAAGACGCGACGCGGCATGCCGGTGGTCCTTTCCGCTGGAGGTCGTCTGATGCGCGGGAAGGCGCCCGGGCCCTGCCACGGACCCCGCTCTTCGGGGCGTGATGCTACTCCAGCCAGCCCTTCGGGCCCACCGATCCGAACGGCCGCGCGAAGTGCGGAACCGCAACGCGCCATCCATCGTGAGCAGCCCGCCACAGCAGCAGCCGCCGGGCAGCCGCCCCCAGCTGTGGATCCTCATCGTGCGACGACCACCATCCGGGAGCCGCCACCTGCGTCGGGAGATGGAGCAGGTCGCCGGTGAGGAGGATCACCTCGCCATCGTCGCTCAGGATCACGCTGCGATGACCCGGGGTGTGCCCCGGGGTATGTCGGAGATGCACGCCGGGGGCGACGTCGTGGTCGGCGTCGGTGATCGAGAGCATCCCGAGTTCCAAGAGCGTGCCCATCGCATGACGCGCCACGTAGTCATCCTCGTCCGTGCTCCCGGCGAACGCCGACCAATCCGCCTCGTGCACGTGCACCGTCGCGTTCGGGAAGGAGGGCGCACCGCCGATCACGGTGCCCCCGGCATGGTCGGCATGCAGGTGCGTCACCACGACGTGGCGGACCTCGGCGATCTCGACCCCGGCCCACGCGTCCTCGAAGGACTCCTCCCACGGCGCGTACGGCGGGAAGTCCCCCACCCCCGTGTCGACGACGACGATCATGCCGGACGGCAGCCGGACCACGAACGCATGGACGTGCCACCGCCACCCGCCCGAGCCGACGAACGCCCATGGGCGGCGCTCGCGCTCGCCGTTCCAGTCGACGGCCTGCCCGGGGCATTCGTCGGCGAGCGCGAGCGCACGTCGAGGACGTCGCCCAGGCGACGTCGGCCGGCGTGCAGGAGCGTGTGGACGGCGTCCGCCGCCGGCCAGGTCCGCACCGCGATCGGCAGTGGGCTCGGGCCGCCGGCCGTCCCGAGCGCTGCGGCATCCCAGGCCTCGTCCTGGAGCGCCAGGACCATCGCGCGGAGCACGGGCGGCTGCACGTCGGGCATGTCGCCCGCCACCACGACGGCCAGGTCGGAACGGACCGCCGCCAACAGGCCGGCATGCAACCCCGCGAGCGGCCCCTCCCCCTCGCTCGCATCACGCACGATCCTCGCGCCCGCCGGCAACCTCGGATCGACCCCCACCGGGCTCATCACCACGATGACGTCTTCGCTCACCTCGCCAACGCGCCCGATCGCCCGATGCAGGAGCGGGGACCCGTGGTAGGGAACGAGCAGCTTGTCCGAGCCGAACCTGGAGGACCGTCCCCCGGCGAGGACGATCCCGGCGATGGCGCTCACGCGCGCGACCTCAGGCGCGGTCCGTCTTCCGTCGCTGCACGTACTGGAACCCGAACCGGCCCTTGATGCACAGATGACCGCTCGTCACGTCGTTGTCGGCCGGCGAGGAGACCTTGACGATCGCGTTGTCCTGGACGTGCAGCTCCAGTTCGCACCCGACCCCGCAGTAGGGACAGATCGTGTTCGTGATGGTCTGTCGATCCTCATCCCAGGTACCGGCGGCACGCATGTCGTGTTCACTCGTGAACATCAACGCGCCAGTGGGGCAGACCCCGATGCAGTTGCCGCAATACACGCATGCCGATGCATCCAACGGAACGGCGTACTCGGTCGAGATCCGTGCGTCGAAGCCGCGGCCCGCGACCGCGATCGCGAACGTGTGCTGAGCGTCGGTCCCGCACGCCTCGACGCACTTGTAGCAGAGGACGCAGCGGCCATAGTCGCGGACGTAGAGCTCGTTATCCACCTTGACGGGTTGTGCGACGGTCTCGGCACGGGACGGCTCCGGCGGCTCGTGGTGATGCCCGGCCCATCTCCGATCCCGCTCGCCGGCCTCCATCGGCTCCGTCCGAGCGCCGAACCGATCGGGGTCCGCGCCGTACGCGTCCTGCCACCGATGCCAGTCCGACGATGCGAGCGAGGTGTCGACGCTCGACCCGAGGAGCTCCATCACGAGCTTCCGAGAGTGACGAACCCGATCGGTGTCGGTCCGGATCCTCATGCCAGCCTCAACCGCGCGCGAACACGCGGGAACGAGGGTGCGCGAGCCCTCGACCTCGACGACACAAACGCGGCACGCGTTGATGGGCGTCAGATTGTCCGCGTAGCACATGGTGGGTGTATCGATACGCTCTGCGCGGCAAGCGTCCAAGATCGTCGAGCCTTCGGGAACGCGAACGGCGACGCCGTCGATCTCTGCGTCCACCAGACGCCGCGGCGGGGCGACCGGGACCACGCTCATGCGGCGCCCCCGTCGAACAACCCGAACGTCGAGATAGCCGAGCGCACGGCTCCGGCGGCCGTCTGTCCGAGACCGCAGATCGAGGAATCGCGCATCACGTCGGCGACATCTTCCAACAGGGCGAGCTCGTCCGCCGGCGTCCCCAACGTGCGTCCGGAAGCCAATCGGAGCAAGGCCTCTTCTTGTCGGACGGTTCCGACGCGACAGGGCACGCACTGCCCGCACGATTCGTCACGGAAGAACCGCGCGATCCGCAGGACCAGATCGACCAGGTCGGTGCCCTCGTCGAAGACCATGATCACGCCCGACCCGAGCGTGTAGCCGCCCGCCCGCGCGTCCTCGAACGTCAGCCGCGCATCGAGCCGATCCGGTCCCACGAAGCCGCCTGCCGCACCTCCGAGCAGGATCGCCTTGAGGCGCCTCCCCCCGCGGACGCCGCCGGCCGACGCGATCACGTCGCCGAGCGTTACGCCGTGCGGATACTCGTAGACCCCGGGACGCTCGACGTGGCCGGACAGGCAGAACAACCTGGTCCCGGTCGAGTCCTCCGTGCCGACAGACGAATACGCCGCGGCGCCGAGCTCGAGGATCGGGAGCACGTTGACCAGCGTCTCGACGTTGTTGATCGCCGTTGGCTTCCCGAAGACGCCGTGCGTGACCGGGAACGGCGGCTTGTTCCTGGGTTCCCCACGCTTGCCCTCGATCGAGTTGAACAGCGAGGTCTCTTCCCCGCAGATGTACGCGCCGGCGCCGCGGCGGAGTTCGACATCGAACCGGAACCCGTGCTCCATCACGTCGTCCCCGAGGTACCCGTGGACACGCGCCTCGCCGATCGCCCGCTCCAGCCGCTCCGTCGCGAGTGGGTACTCACCGCGGATGTAGAGATAGCCTCGTTCGGCCCCCGTCGCGTACCCGGCGATCGTGACGGCCTCGATCACGGAGAACGGATCGTGCTCCATCACGAGACGGTCCTTGAACGTTCCCGGCTCGGATTCGTCGGCATTGCAGATCACGAAGTGCGGCCGCATCGCCTGCTCGGCGACCGCCTTCCATTTGACGCCGGTGGGGAAGGCCGCCCCGCCGCGGCCGAGGAGCTTGGCGTCGGTGACTTCACGGACGGTCCCCTCGGGACCCAGTTCGACCGCGCGTCGGAGCCCCGAGTATCCCCCCGCCGCGCGGTAGGCGTCGATCGACGAAGGGTCGACCTCGCCGGCGCGTCTGAGCAACCGGAGCCCGGAACGAACGGCCGGGTCCCACACCTGCGGCGCGGTGACACCCCCGGCACACGTGACCGTCGAGTCCGGCACGGCGGCCGCCCGGACGGTCGCGACGCTCGCCTCGCCGAGCGACACGTCCGGACGGCCGGCGCGCTGAGCGAGGATCGCCGGCGCCTGCTCGCACATCCCGAGGCACGGGCTCCTCGTCCACGTCCAATCGCCGTCGCCGCCGCGCTCCTCGAGCTCAGCCAGCAGCTCGTTCGCGCCCTGGATCCGACAGGCGAGGTCGTCGCAGATGTGGATCACCGTCTTCGGCTGCGGCTGCACGCTGAACATCGCGTAGAACGTGGCCACGCCGTACGCCTCTGCCGGTGGAACCGTGAGCCGCTCGCAGATGTAGTTGAGCCCCCCTTCGCTGATCCAGCCCTCGGCGGCATGGAGCGCGTGCAGTGCGGGGAGCAGCAAGGTTCGGTCCGCGCGTGTCTCGTGTCCTCCGCGAACCACGCGACCGTCCGGCGACGCCTCGGGCCCCAGCAGTCCGTCGACCGCTCGACGCTCCTCGTCGGTAGGCCGCGCCGCCGTGAGATGGAGGTCCATCAGGGCACGTCCGCGTGCAGCTTGTCGATCCGGATCGCGGTGGCCTTGAACTCCGCGGTTCCGGACTTCGGGTCCGCCGCTTCGATCGTGAGCCGGTTGGTCTCAACCTCGTCCGGGAAGTGCAGCGTCATGAAGGCGAGTCCTTGCCGGAGCGCCGAGGAGATATGCACCGGCGCCTCGACCTCACCCCGTCGGGACGCCACGCGGACCCGCTCTCCCTCGTCGACGCCGAGGGCTTCCGCGTCCGCCGCCGACAGCTCCACGGATTCCGGCCGCCGGAGCGGAGAGGTGTAGGCGGCCGTCTGGACCCCGGTGTTGAACGAATCCAGTCGCCGGCCGGTCGTCAGCCGGATCGGATACTCCTCGGTCAGGAGGTCGACCGGTGGATCGTCCACCACCACGCTGAGGGGCGCCTTCCGTCCCTGCTTGGCGGCGTCGTCGAACTCCCAGAGACGGGCATGCAAGAACTTGGTCCCATCGGGGAACTCGTCGTTGCACGGCCATTGGACGCCTCCGCGCTCCTCGATCAGCTCCCACGACATGTTCGCGTGCATCGGCGAGAGCGACCGAAGCTCTTCCCACGCTTCGAACGGGGTGAGCCCGCCCCAGTCGTAGCCCAAACGCCTCGCCAGCTGAGTGATGATCCAGATGTCGTCCTTCGCCTGCCCGGGTGGATCGAGCGCCTTCCGGACCCGCTGGACGCGTCGTTCGGAGTTAGTGACGGTTCCCTCGGTCTCGAACGCGGCGTTCGAGGCAGGAAACACCACATCGGCGATCTCGGCGGTCTGCGTCATCACGAGGTCCTGCACGATCAACGTGTCGAGGTTCTCCAGCAGCTTCGTCGCCACGGTGGCATCTGCCTCCGAGCTCACGGGATTCTCGCCGATGCAATAGATCGCGGTGAGCTCGCCGCGGTCCATCGCGTGGAACATGTCCGTGAGATGCCAGCCGTAGGCGGGCAGGATGGGGCGTCCCCAAGCCTCCTCGAACCGTTGTCGTGCGGCATGATCCTCGACGATGTCCAGGAAACCGGGCAGCTTGTTCGGGATGGCGCCCATGTCGCCGCCACCTTGGACGTTGTTCTGCCCGCGGAGCGGGTTCAGACCGCTCCCGTACTTGCCCACGTGGCCCGTGAGGAGCCCCAGGTTGATCAGCGCCAGCACGTTGTCGACGGCGTTGTGATGTTCGGTGATGCCCAAGGTCCAGCAGATCATCGCGCGGTCGGCCTTCGCGAACTCGTGGGCGACCTCCCGGATGACGTCGGCGGGCACGCGGGTGATGGCCTCCCCACGCTCGAGCGTCCAGTCCACGACGCTCTCCGCGTACTCCTCGAAGTTCTCGGTCGCGTGTGCGACGAACACCTGATCCTGCAGGTCGCTGGCGATGATCTCGCGCGCGATCGTGTTCGAGAGGGCGATGTCGGTGCCGACGTCGATCCCGAGCCAGAGGTCGGCGAACGCCGCGGTCTCGGTCCGTCGTGGGTCGACGACGATCAACTTGGCCCCACGCTCGAGCGCGCGCAGGACGTGGTGGAAGAAGATGGGATGTGCCGCGCGGGCGTTCGAGCCCCACAGCACGATGAGGTCGCAGTTCTCGACCTCCTCGTATGAGCTGGTACCGCCACCGGCACCGAAGACCGTGGCCAGACCGACCACGCTTGGCGCGTGTCAGGTGCGGTTACAGCTGTCGACGTTGTTCGTGCCCAGGACCTGACGAGCGAACTTCTGCGCGACGAAGATCATCTCGTTGGTCGCCTTGGAGCACGAGAACACGCCCGCCCCCCAGCCGGGGTTCCGCTCGACGGCTCGCCGCAGCCCCTCGGCGGCCCGGTCGAGAGCCTCATCCCAGGTGGCGGTGCGGAGCTCGCCGTTCTCGCGGACCATCGGCTCGGTAAGCCGGGTCGGTGCCATCGCCATCGACGCCATCTCCCCATCCATCGTGCGACGCGGCCGGACGATCCGGCCGTCTCGATTCTAGGACCACGCCGTCTGCACGCGGGAGCCGGAGCTCAGGGCCGGAGCTCGGCCCAACGGAAGCACGTCGTGAGGTGGTCGTTCACCAAGCCGCACGCCTGCATGAACGCGTAACACACGGTCGGTCCGACGAAGGAGAACCCTCGCCGCTTCAGCTCCTTCGACATCGCTCGAGATG
>WNFW01003679.1_pt1 | contig 15780 bp, 15 predicted proteins | sample 5400131 | NCBI WGS metagenome assembly WNFW01 (sample SAMN13153362, study PRJNA577476) | soil metagenome | isolation source: 20 cm soil or saprolite under grassland replicate 1 | place: USA:California | collected 2016-06-15 | reverse complement strand
TACCCGTACTGTGTCCTTGGTACCACCCCGGGGGATCCGTGCCGATTCGCGTTGCAGGAGAGAAAAAAAAGACGTTGGAGATTCCGTCGACAAGGCGCTCGGCCCGCATCCGTCTGCAGATTCCCGTTTTTGTTCGCGGCACGGACGCTTCCGGCTCAGAATTCATTGAACTTACGAAGACCCTGAATATAAGTGCTCTCGGAGCCTGCATTGCCTGTCAGCATGTTCTGCGGCTCAATCAGGCTGTTCACCTAACTATTCCCGCCCCTTCTCCAGCTTCTTCCAGCCTCGTCCCTAGCGAAACTCCTCCGATCATTGCTCGAGTCTTGCGGCAGAACATGATGGGCGATATACGACTGTTCGGCCTTGAGTTCGTTCATGCTCTTGAGTGAGCAATTCCCTCCAGCCGTGATTCCTGGGTAGTTTTGTTACATCAAAGCATTAAAGCATTCAAATGCTCCTTGTTTTGCCTCGTTTTTCGCAAGGTTTTGTACTAGGATGACCCCGCAAGTAGGAGGTTGAGTCGGCCGGGGAACTCACCAAGATCCAGTACGAATGGTCTCTTGGTTGCTCCCAATGTCTATAGAACAATTTAAAATGCTTCCCCAAACCCCGCGGGGATAGGTAGAGGTCAGGTCTATTCCGGATATACCCAGCTCCGGCACCCTTGTGCCCCCGCGTCTCCCGGTCGAGGACACGTACCTCGAGCTGCTTGCGGATACGCTCGAGAGTCTCGACCTGCCCGCGCGCGGGCAATTTCTCCAGCGCTTCTTACGTGCAATCAGTCACGTGGAGTTGCGCGAATCTGAGTGTGTGCAAGTGTGGGACGAAATGCTCGCCCGCCGTCGCGTTCTGACGGATCAAGCGGGACGACCGATTGCTCTGAAGGCCGTTCTCTTGGATGTACTGACATCTTCCGGGTTCCTCCACGTCCCCATCATCATCGAGTACGAAGATCTCAAGAAACTCGAGTTAAATGCCGTCACCGATCCCTTGACGGGTCTCTACAATCGCAGGCTTTTCGGAGAGTCCTTCGAGAAAGAACTAAATCGCGCGCGGCGCTACACGCAACCACTTAGCCTGGTTATTCTAGACCTTCACCGCTTCAAGGAAGTGAATGACCGGCATGGTCACCCGCGCGGTGATGAAGTCTTGCGCGCTACCGCCGCAACTCTCAAGAAGGCGTTGCGCACTTCCGACTCTGCGTTCCGAATCGGTGGCGATGAGTTCGCTTTGCTTCTGCCGCAGACGGACTCCCAGCAAGCTCTCGCGCTCAGCCGCCGCGTCGAAGCAGTCTTCGCGGAGATGCTCCGTCCTCTCCAGCTGGAAGTGGCCGTCAGCATGGACCATGGCATAGCCATTTTCCCGCAAGACGCCGAGCAGGCCGATCAGCTCATTCGTATCGCTGACGAACGCCTTTACCGCCAGAAGCACGACAACCACAAGAGAACTGTCAATGGCGCCAGCCGCATCGAGCCTGCGCCCTCCGCCGAAACAGTTCCCGCTGCATCGGCGGACGTCCCCGGTCCGTTGTCTCCACCGATTCCCATTGAGACCAAGCGCACACAGGAAAAACCCGAAAACAACCGAGAGGCCCGCCCCCCCGCAAACTCCGTCGCAGCCTCCGCGGAAGTGATCCCCGCTCCGCGCATGTTTGCGGTTCAGCGCAAAGCCGAGCGCGTGTCCATGGCCGGCACAAACGCGTACGCTGTCCTCGGTGAACAGGGAGCGCAGGGAGCGCAGCGCGCTCGCGTCGTTGATTTGGGTTTCGGTGGCGTCGCCATTGAGCTCGATTCTCAGGAAGTTGTTCCTGAGAATCTGTTCGCCGTCCTGCACGTCCCGATTCTTCCTCCCGTGCGCGTCAACTTGAAACCTGTCTGGAAGCAACAGACCGCACAGGGTGGAGTTCGCATCGGCTGCTCTTTTGTTTCCTGAATTTCGTAGCGGAATCTCTTAAGTTAAGCCTTTCGCACTCCTTCACCCTTTCCGCGTAGCAGATCTCTCATTCTCTAAATTGCCGATTGCTACTACTGCGCGCGCGCCACTTGCTACAATTCCCGGCTGATTCGCTTCTGAAAGGACTCGTCATGGTCGAACCAAGAGCCAGCCATCCCTACTGGCCCGATGCCCTCAGTAAGTCATCCGACGATACGTCGAACCTGAAACCTTGGTCTTGGGCACTCGAGCGCCTCGAACGATCCCATAATTATTGGATCGCCACTTCACGGCCCGACCGCCGCCCGCACCTCATGTTGGTCTGGGGCATCTGGTGGCAGGACGCTTTCTGGTTCAGCACTGGCCCTCGCACGCGTAAGGCAAGAAATATCGCGGCCTTCCCCCACGTCGTCATTGCCACGGAAAAAGCCGATGAAGCGGTCATCCTCGAAGGCACCGCGGAGGAAATCAACGATCGAACTGTCTGGAAAAAACTCGCTAAAGTCTACAATGAGAAATATGGCGGCGACGTCGAGCCTCTTCTCATGGCCTCTGATGGCTGCGTCTTTCGCGTCCAGCCTCAAGTCGCCTTTGCTCAAGACGAACACGCCGAGGACTTTGCCGAAGCCGTCACGCGCTGGCTCTTTGAGGAAGACTAGCGTTCTACATTTTCGAGTACCACAATTCCGGCCAACGCACGCTCGCGCATTTCAGGGCTTCGGCGAGGCATTCCACATTTCTTGTTTAATCTTCCACTCCCCGCCTGCTTCGCGATGCAGCACCAACTTCATCTTGTCGTAGCCCCCGAAGTTCGGCTTCCTTTCCGGAGCCTGCGCCACCTGATGCTCCGTGGCCCACTCGCTTGCCCAGTCTCCGCACACTTGGATGTCGTGAAATTCCATCTCCTCTTTCGTCACTTTGTATCCCGGCATCTTCGACAGAACGTTTTCAATCCACGCCGTAATGGTCTTTCTTCCCACAATCGGCGCCTCTCCCTGCATCAAATCCACTCCATCCTCCGCCTACATCGCCATGATCGCCGGTGCATCCATCTTCAAATGCAACTCCGTGAACTTCTTGTTGAACGCATCAATCTCGCCGCGCGCGTCTGCTTTTGAATCACCTGCGCTGATTTGGCCCGCACATAGCCCCAAAAACAGAATTCCAGCTATCCTCACAGCCTTCATGAATCTCGATATCACACCCTCCCCGCCCAAGTCAAAATCGACGCCAAATCTATCCCATTTTGCGAAATTTGACTCTTCGCGTATGATTAAGAATTGCTCGCGACCTAGCGACGCGGCTGAGTTGACCGCTCGTGCGGTCACAACTTCGAATTGACCTGGCTTTGCCGGGTTTGCCGTGCAGACCGGACGCGACGAAAGGTAGCCCCATGAAACCCGGTATTCATCCCGATTATCATCCCGTGACCGTGCACTGCGCCTGCGGCCATACGTTCCAGACGCGCTCCACCATCAAGGGCGACATGCTGCGAGTGGAGATCTGCTCGAATTGCCACCCATTCTTCACAGGCAAACAGAAACTCATTGACACCGCTGGCCGCGTCGAACGCTTCACCAAGAAGTACGCCGACGCCGCTGCCAAATCCACGGCCGCCAAAAAGTAAAACTACTCTCGCATCGTGGGACAGGCAATCGTGTCTGCCCCACTTTTTCTTCTTGTCGCGCATTCTGAATTCCTTCTTCTTTGCTTTCTTCTCTGCGCTCTCGGTGTCCTCTGTGTTAAATCCGCGCCCGCGTGTAGAATAGATCCCCAACGTGGCTACTCAATCGCGCATGTTTGACAGCTCGCGCCCCGGCGAGCTCGTCGAATCCGGCCCGCCTCGCGTCACCCTCCGCAACGCTTTTGCGCATCCTTTCGACTCCGCCATCGCCGCTGCCCGAACCTGTTACGCGCCGCGTCTCATCACTCGCGAAGAAATCACCGACAAACAGCGCCTCAACGTTGGCGCCGCCACGTTCTACAGCGGCCACCACACGGTTTATCAGCACGCCCACTTCGAATTCGGCCTCGAGAACGTCAGCCGCCAATTCGTCTGGTCCTTCCTTCACGTCCACCCCTTTTACAATTCCGAGCAGCAGAGCCAGCGCTACGTCCGCCTCGACCGCGCCCAGGCTTACGTCCCTCCCGTCTCGCTCTTCTTCGACGAAAAGTGCAAAGAAATCTACGATGGTGCCATCGCCCGCGCCTGGAATTACTACCGCGAACTCTCCGCGCTGCTCATCGGCGACGCCCGCGACATTCTCAACGACATCTGGCACGTTAGCCCGATGTCTCACCCCAAGCGCCTCCAGAAAATCGAACGCTCGGCGGAAAAACGCGCCATCGAAATCGCCCGCTACGTTCTTCCTGTCGCCGCGTTCACCACCATGGTGCATACGCTCTCCGGCATTGTTCTTCACCGCCTCTGGCGCATGTGCTCCGCTTCCGACACGCCCAGCGAAGCCCGCACCATCATCGGCGAAATGGTTTCGCAGGTGAAGATTCTCGATGCTCAGTTTTTTGATCGTTTCGAAACGGAACCGCTCGAAGAATTGCCCGAATGGAAGGCCGTCCAGAAAAATCCAAACGCCGGCGAATCTTTCGCCCGCGAATTCGACGCCAAGCTGAATGGCAAAACTTCTCGCCTCGTCGACTACTCCCCCAACGCTCTTCGCATCATCGCCGAATCCTACCGCGCCGTCGCCGGCCTCACCGCCTCACAATGCTCGGACGCAGACGCCCTCGACCGCTTGCTCAATCCCGCGCGCAATCTCTACCGCCTTGAGACTCTCAACGTCGGGGTCCACGCGCCCATGATGCGCGCGCTCCAGCACGCCAATTACACATTCGCAAAAAAAATCAGCCACACCGCCGACAGCCAGGACCAGCGCCATCGCATGGTCCCAGGCTCGCGCCCGCTACTCACGCTCGCCGACACGCGAGATCCCGATTACATCATGCCCGCTTTGCTTGCTGCCAACCCGCGCGCCAAGGAAACTTACGACCGCGCCATGCATGACGCCTGGTGCGCCAAGAATCAACTCCTCGACCGCGGCGTCCCTCTCGAAATCGCTCTTTACGTTCTCCCCAACGCCAAATCCATTCGCCTCTATGAATCCGGCTCGCTCCTCCATCTTCTCCACAAATGGACCATGCGCACTTGCTTCAACGCTCAGGAAGAAATCTTTCAAGCTTCGATGGACGAAATCGCTCAGCTCCGCGAAGTCCATCCCGAAATCGCACGGTACATCGGCCCGCCCTGCTATCTCCGCACCGGTATTACTACGCCCATCTGCACCGAAGGCTCGCACTTCTGCGGCGTCAAGGTCTGGCTCGACTTCCCCAACATCCCCCGCCGCATCTGAAACCAAGCTCGGGCGAGACTCGTCTCATGCTTGGCCGTACGAATCTTCGGTAACACCTCCCCGCCTCCCGACCCACTCGGGGATTTCCGGAGTTTCTGACTACGGTTTTTATCGGATTGTCCAAGTTCATCCGGTTATCAAGACTCGTGAGTCAATTGTGGAGTGGTCAAAGCAAGTTCTCTGAAACTGCTGGCAAGCCGCCTCACCGCTGCCGTCTGTTCTGTGTAGTTCGGTTGCCCAGGGGGGTTCCTATGTCCGTCGTCCTCTTTTCGTTTTTTGCATCATTCCGGAATTCCAATCCCGGTCTAGCCAAGCGGAGGCCCATAAGCCTCTTGGGAGAAACACGATTTCTTTGCCAAGAAGCAGCACTCTCCCTAACTCTTCTTTTTCTGATCGCGTTGCTTGGAGTGACATTCACGGCTGGCTGCGGGAGTTCAGGTCCCCCGATCGCTGTCAACCTTTCTCCCTCTTCCACGCAGAGCGTTCAACAGGGACAGACGGTCAGCATTTCAGCCACCCTCGGTAACGATGCATCGAATAAGGGCGTCACCTGGTCGCTATCTGCCACGGGTTGCACCGGCGCAGCTTGCGGCTCACTGACAAATCAAGCTGCCACGTCCGTAACGTATAACGCGCCCACTTCGATTCCCTCGGACCTCACAGTGACGGTCACAGCGACCTCGGTGACGCGGCCAATGAAATTCGCGTCGCTCACCATCACGGTACCAGCCACGGTTGTGACCATCCAAAACAAAGTGACCAAACTTGCCGCGGGGACTGGGAATTATCTCTTTGCACGGTTCGACGCGACCGTGCAGAACGATCCCGCCAACGCCGGCGTGACTTGGACACTAACCGCCAGTGGCACGCCGTGCTCTCCGGCCTGCGGAACTCTTTCTACACCAGCTCCCTACGAGGTAAATTACGCCCCTCCTGCGAGCGTTCCGGGCGCCCCGAATAACATGCCGACGCTCACCGCAATTTCTGCATCCAGTACCGCCCGGTCGGACACGGACTCATTCACTATCTTTGACGGTAGCGCCGCTTGCGCTACAGGCGGCAACGAAAGCCTCCTGAACGGCCAATACGCGATCATGCTGCAAGGTTGGAGCGGAACTGGCACAGGCACGCCGATTATGTATGCCGCCAGTTTCGCCGCCGACGGCACGGGCAAGGTTACAGGTGGACAAGACCAACTGAATCCTTACGCCAATTTCGCCTACTCGGGCGCTGGTATCATCCCCTCGGCCAGTTCCTATTCTGTAGGCCCCGACAACCGCGGCTGCCTCACCCTGACGGACCAGGAAGAAACCACATTTACGTTCCGCTTCACTCTTGGCGGCGTCAGTGGCGGCATCGCATCCAAGGGCGACATCATCCTCGTCAACGAACAGTCCTCCACGCCCGAACATGCCTCCGGCATCCTGCGGCGACAAGACCCAACCGCCTTCTCGCTCAGTGCCCTCGCACCAAATTACGCGCTGGGCTTGGAGGGCTGGAACAAATCGAGCGGTACGCTCACCCACTTCGCTCAGGTTGGTTCATTCGCGCAGAGTGGAGGCACCCTCTCCGCTCTCTCTTACGATCAGAATGATGGCAGCAAAATCCTCACAACGGGAGGCTCGCAGGTACCTGGCAACTTCGGCATGATCGGGCCCATCGCGACTGGAACTGGAGGCGCAAACGCATCACTAAACCTGGCGGGAATTTCCCCCGATCCGGTTCCCGTGGTGGTTTACGTAATCAGTTCCTCCGAACTATTCTTTGTTTCCATGACAGTTAGTCATGAAGGCCCTGAATTCAGTGGCCGAGCCATCGCCACATCCAGTTCCTTCAGTGCATCTTCCATCGCGCCGAATTATATTTTCCGTTTTATAGGAAATTCCTCGGGAGCTGCGTCTGCTTCCATTGGTTTGGCCAGCTTTTCAACCCCTGGCTCGCCGGGAATATCTGGAACAGTTTCGGGAACCATGGATCAATACGCTGGCGGCATGGCCACCAGCCAGAACCTCTCTGGCAGTTATGCCCTTACAGGAGCTTCCGGACGGCTGAGTATTACGGGCTCAAGCCTCGCCACATCGCCTGTTTGCTACCTCGCGAATCCGCTCGACGGGGTTGCCGCTTTCTGCATGAACACGGATTCCTCTGCGAGCTTCGGCATCTTCGACATCCAACCCGCTACGACCTATAGCAGCAACTCGCTATCGGGCAACTTCTACTTTGGCAGCGGCGAATCTGGCGACAACTCTGCTCCAGATCTTTCCGGAGTGGTCTCGCTTTCGTCTGGCAGCCTTCAGGGCGCCGAAGATAAAAGCACATCGTCAGGCTTCTCCCTGGCCATTCCCGTCAACGCAACACTCTCCATTAACGCAGACGGCTCCGGCAATCTTGGCGCGAATACCGTAGCCCTAACCAACGGCACGGTGCTCTACCTTATTGACGAAACGGGGACTTCGCCACCGCTCGTGAGAGTCTTTGAGCAATAGAGAATGGCTCCTAACACCAAACACTGTGCTAGGGTGTCATTATCCTTGTGGACCAACCAGTAAGTGCTGGGAGGCTTGCCGAAACCGCGCGATTATCTCCCCCGTCTAATGAGCGTAGGAGATCCCTCCATGCCCTCATGCCTCCGCCCCTGCCTCGCGCTTCTGACGGGAGTATTGCTGCTTGTGCCGCCCTCCCTGGCCTTCCAGTCCCCTCTTTCTGACCAGGCCGTCCGCGAAGCGTACTTCCTTGGGCAGCGCCGCGACGAGTCCATGATGGCTTTCCTGAACAAATACACGAAGTTTCTTCCTCCTCCTAAAACCGGCCCTTACATCTCATCGGTCACGTTCCTCACGCCTTTCGCGCTTCTGGTTCAGCATTCCAGCCGGCAATCAGATTACAGCGCTCAGCGCGCCGCTCTTGACCACAAAGCGCATGGTGAAACGGTTGAAATCTCGATCGAGATCGTGCTGACACAATCCTATGGCGCCATCATTTCCACGCCTACGAATTCCCGCTCTGGCTCTCCAAACGGCATTCGGCTCCGTTCCCCGGAGTTCTGGCGCTCGTTCAAGTACCGCGTCTTCGACGGCAACGAGGAGATCACCACGGAGGACCTCACTGGCGAGCCCCAGTATCAGTGTTCCGACGGTGGTTGCCTTCTCACCGGCGCAACGGTCTATATCCAGTTCCCCGCAAACGCCTTCACTACGGACTCCGCGACAATCGATATCACTCCCCGCGAAGGCGACCCCGTCTCCGTCGACTTTGACCTTTCTTCCGTCCGCTGATTTCTAGAGTCACGCCCACATCTTCTCTTGTATTACAAAACGTAATACGCTATTCTGGAGAAGTGAGGTCCCTGTGGCATCTCCTCTGACACTGCGGCTCGACGAAAAAACCCGTCAACAAATCGCCCGGATCGCGCGTCGGAAGCGCCTCTCTACTTCCGAAGTGATTCGCCAAGCTATAGAAGTATGGGCCGAAGGCCAGGAGCCCGTTGCTGCTCCCTTTGAGCTGGTCTCCGATCTGCTCGGAGTGGTTCGCGGCGGGAATCCCGGACGCTCGGAACAGGCGGGCCGCCGCTTTACCAAGCTCCTCAAGAACCGCCGGAGCCCCGGTTGATTCTTGTGGATGCTGGGCCTCTCGTCGCCCTGCTCGATGCCGACGACCAGCACCACACCAGATGCGTCGCAGCCTTGAAATCTTTGCGTGAACCCCTGGCCACTGTTTGGCCCCCTTTCACCGAAGCGATGTACTTGCTAGGCGATCTGCCAGCAGCGCAGGAAGCTCTTTGGGAAATGTTGCAGCGGGGCGCGGTTCATCTGCTTCCGCTCGAATCAACCGACGTCCCGAGCATCCGCGAACTAATGCGCAAATATGCCAACCGCCCAATGGATCTCGCGGATGCCGCGCTGCTGCGAGTCGCGGAGCGGGAAGGCCTCCGCAAAATCTTTACCGTGGACCGCGGCGACTTTGCGGTTTATCGCCTTCACGGCCGTACTCGCCTCACCCTCATTCCCTGAGGCGTGCCAATCTCCTTCACGAGACCACGAAACGGCGTTACCATATTCTTACGTCTATTTCGTAGGGAGTCGCACGCCATGCCCCAGACCCTCCGCCCCGGTTTCGCAATCCTCGCTGCAGCTTTGCTCCTCGTCCCACCTGCCCTCGCCTTTCAATCTCCCCTCTCCGACGAAGCCATCCGCGATGCCTACTTCCTCGGGCAGCGCAATGATGAGGCGACTGCCAACCTTTTTCTCAGCTATCTCAGGACCCTCCCTCCTCCCAAGTCCGGCCCGTACATCTCTGAGGTCGAGTTCTACACTCCCTACTCTCAACTCGTGGAGCGCTCTCGCCTGCACAGCGTCGGCTACAGCGCTCAGCAAGCTACGAAGGACTATCGCGCCACCTCCGACACCATTTACGTTCGCATCCGCATCGATTTCACTTCCACCTACGGCGCTTTCGAGCTTTATCGTTCTGGACGTCTCCTCGACGCGCCCAAGCGCGCTGCCGAGACACAACGTCCGGATTACTATCGCGATTTCCGCGCCGGCATCACCCAAAAAGACCAGTGGATCGAGCCTCTCAGTATCCAAATCGTTCCCGCCGGCTGGCAGCGTTCTGGCCATGTGCCTTTCTCGGATTTCTTCTTCGCACCCTTTCTTTCTCCGGCTTCCTTCCATAGCGGCTCTTCCAACGGTCGCGGCTCCTCCCACGGATGCGCCTACTGTTTCATCGGCTGGGACGTCTGGCTCCAATACGACGCCAGTGATGTCGCGTCCGACGACGCCACCGTCGAAGTTCTCACGACCGACGGCCAGCACATCGCTGTCCTGTTCGACCTCTCCCACCTCCGCTAATCTCGGCCCAACGGATTCTATCTGGTGGTTTGCTTTTCGCCTTGACTAATTCTATTTACCGCATTGAAATATGATCAGGTAATACTGTGGGAGACCAAGATGCGGCGGCTCGTCTTCCGCGTTTTTTTGTGGGCTTGGCGTGCCTCTGGGTCGCTGCGCGCGCTAACTTCCTTAGAATCAACACTTGCAAAAGTCCATGAAAACAAAGCGCTTTAACCACCTTTAGAATCAACACTCCTTACGAAAAATACGGGGTGGGGGTAGCGGGACTCTTGGCTCAGCTTCATTCCTTACGACCGCCAGCGGAGGGTCACCGGCTCGTCCATCGGATGCACCATGGGCGCGCCGGTGCGCCGCGACTCCAGCAGGTTGCCTTTCAGGGCGAAATACCATTTTGCCTGGCGGTCCGCGTCATCGATCAGCATCAGGCGCGGGTGGTGCTTCAATCCTTCCGCCTGCCGGATCATGGTCGCCACGAAATCAATCCGGCACAAATCGCGCCGCACCGGCGTCACCGTCGCCCGGCTGGAAAACCACAGCTTCCCGCTCCGGTCGATCTCCGTCCGCAAATTCGGCAAGACGAAATCGATCGTCGTCGTCACCGGCTCGCCGGTAATTTTCTTCAACAATTGGTACGGCGCGCTGTTCGCGCTCGGCGTGTGCGGGCTCATGCGGAAGCCGTTCGGAATCGGCTCGAACTGCTTGGCCTTCGCGTGAATGCTCGCGCGCTTTCGCCAGAACCACGATTGGTGCACAAACGGCCCGTGCGCCGGGTCCATCAGCCCGATAATCCCATGGTCGATGTGCGACGGCAGCTCGCAGGAGAGATGCATGATTTTGTACTTCTCGCTGAAGACCGCCAGCGCGGGCGATTCGGGGATTCTCTCCGGCAGCCTCGTGCCGGGTGCATTCATATAGACCCAGACGTAGCCGTCGCGCTCTTCGCAGGGATAGTGTCCCGCAAAGATGCGCTCCACTTTCAGCTTGTCTTGCGAAGTAAGCGAGGGGATCTCCACACACTGTCCGGTGCACGCATCGAATCGCCATCCGTGGTAGCAACACTCCACGGTGTTGCCTTCCACCCTGCCGTACGACAGCGGAATCCCCCGGTGCGGGCACGCATCCCGCATCGCGAACGTTTTTCCTTCCGCGGTCCGTCCCAGCACGAGGGGCACTTCCAGCAGCAGCGCCTTGACGAGTTTCTGCCCGCGAATCTCCGTGCTCTGCGCCACCGGATACCAGAAGTCCCACAAGAATCCAGGATCCGTCGCTGGCGCAGCCTCGCGGGCTAGTTCGGCCTCCGACTGCAATATGGTTCGTACCGCTTCACTCATGGTCGTACGCGCATCGTAGTATACCGCTTCGCTACGGAGAAGAGACCGGGTAGGCCAATGGTTCTTTACTGCACAGAACAGTCTGCAGTAAGCCGTCGAATGAGCCAGCCCAAGGCGAAGAAGACGGCGCCTACAAGAAACATGGGAAGTCGTGGTGGATTGTCCCAAGAATGATCGAAATCCTTTCCAACGTTGAGGAGAGGCCAGAGGAGGAGCGGGCCTACGCCGAAATCCTGAACGATCTGTGCAGCTTGGTTAGGGAGGGACGGAAGGCTCTTGCGCCTAGTGGGATCGGAGCGATCGGCTAGTTCTGATGGAGTGAGCCAAGTCCCTCCGATGACTTACGGAGAAGAAAAAGTCCTTTCAACAAAAGCGTGAGGCTGCCGAGAAGGAAAACTAGAGGAACAACGCTGAATTTCGCCTAAGGCGGAGAGAAGATCCAAAAAACACAGAGATGCAACAGCAAGGCCCAAATATATCATGGCGCGACGAGGGTGATATTCGAGGTCGCCGGAAAAGTTTTCGAAAAACATTCGCGGAGCGTCATGGCCCGCAGTCTACCCCAAATTGAATCTTAAAGTACTCGCGAGAAATTGGCCCAATCCACATCCCGATTGCAAGAATTTTGAATCGGCGCTATTCTTTCACTAGAGTAATTCGATGTACGCTGCGTTCTATTAGCTGACTCGCCTTTTGCTCCCGCACCGGGAGCCTACACTCGTCTGCAAGCTCAAAAAGAACCGCAAGCACATTTCACCCGAATTTTGGTTTCTTGTTTTACTTAAAACTGAGGTTCCGCCATGGCCGTACTTACATTGACTGAAAAATTGGACCAGCTCGACCTGCGTTACGAGGAGATGACGCAGCAGCTTTCCTCGCCCGAAGTGGTGGGCGATTCCGCGCGTTTCCAGAAAATCGCCAAGCAGCATGCCGAGTTGGAAGAAATTGTAGCCAGGCACCGCGAGTACAAGCAGATCGAAAAAGATCTAGCCGGGGCTCACCAGCTCTTCCTTGAAGCCGACGACGCCGAGATGAAACAGATGGCCCACGAAGAAGAAAAGACGCTCGCCGCGCGCAAAGAAATCGTCGAGCGCGAACTGAAACTCCTGTTGCTCCCGAAAGATCCCAACGACGAAAAGAGCGTCATCATCGAAATTCGCGCCGGAACCGGCGGCGACGAAGCCGCGCTCTTCGCCGCGGAGCTTTTCCGCATGTATTCGCGCTACGCGGAAACGCAAGGCTGGAAAGTAGAAGTTCTGGAAAGCTCGCCGTCCTCTCTCGGCGGCATGAAGGAAGTGGTCGCCGCGATTCAGGGCAACAAGGTTTACTCCAAGCTGAAATACGAAAGCGGCGTGCACCGCGTCCAGCGCGTTCCGGCCACCGAGCAGCAGGGCCGCATCCATACTTCCGCGGCGACCGTGGCCGTGCTTCCCGAAGCGGACGAAATCGACATCAAGATTGAGGCCAAGGATTTGCGCATTGATACGTTCTGCTCTTCCGGTCCCGGCGGCCAGTCCGTGAACACAACGTATTCGGCGGTACGCATCACGCATATCCCCAGCGGGCTCGTCGTTTCGCAACAGGACGAGAAATCGCAAATTAAGAATCGCGCCAAAGCCATGCGCGTTCTTCGCGCGCGCCTCTATGAAATGGAGCAGGAAAAGCAGCAGGCCGCCATCGTGGCCGAGCGGCGCGGCCAGATCAAAACCGGCGACCGCTCTGAAAAAATCCGCACGTACAATTTCCCCCAGAATCGCGTGACCGATCACCGCATCGGCCTGACGCTGCATCAGCTTACCGACGTCATGGACGGCAAGCTCGCGCCGCTGATGGACGCCCTGAGTGCCCACTACGAGTCCGAGCGCCTCCAACAGGAACTCGCTGAGGCATAATCCTCCTAAGGAGGTGCCCCATGTTGACCCGCCCTGGCTCCACTCCTGGTTCTGGCTGGATGAGGAACGTGAGCGAGCGTCTTTCTTCCGGACCTGCCGACGTTCGTTCCCTCCCGCGCCGTTTTTGGATTGCGTACGGCACATTCATGATCGTGTTCTTGTTGATTCTGCCCATGATGCAGCACCGGCTCATTCCTTCTTACTCGTACAAGGGACGCTCCTATGAATCCCCCACCCGAATTGGTGGACTTCCTCTCTTCGCTGAGGGTTCTGCGCCCGTCGGGATTATTGCCGTGGGAGGACGCCCCCGTGGTGTGATCGCCGTTGGCGCCCTTCCGCTGGGGGTAATCGCCGTGGGAGGACTGGCTGTGGGTGGCCTTGCAATTGGCGGTGTGTCGCTGGGGTTCTTCGCGCTTGCGGGATTGGCCATTGGCTGGCACGCGGCGGGCGGCGGCGCGGTCGGCTACCGGGTTTTTGGCGGGCTTGCTATTGGAGCGTACGCCTATGCCGGAAACGGCGTGGCCTACGGCTATCACGAAGCATCAGGCCGTCAGAAGGAGAAACTTTTCGGATGAAACCGCAGGCGGCGCCTCTCATCGTCCGCACCGCGCTTCGTGAAGCGTTCGCGCAGTTGCGGGCTGCAGGCGTCCCTTCGCACACGCTCGCCGCGGAACTGCTGCTTCTCCATGTTCTCGGCTGCAATCGCACGTGGATCTATTCGCATCCCGAAGAAGAACTTTCTGCTCTCGATGCCGAGTGTTACTTCGCGCTTGTCCGCCGGCGCGCTGCAGGCGAGCCGACGCAGCACCTCACCGGCAAACAGGAATTTTGGGGACTCGAATTTGAAGTCACGCAAGATGTCCTGATTCCGCGCCCGGAAACGGAGCATGTCATCGAAGTCGCGCTTGACCGCCTCGCGCTCCGTGAGCTTCGCGCGGGCCGTCCACAGAAAACCGACGGTGCTGGACTGCAGATCGCCGACATCGGCACCGGCTCCGGCTGCATCGCCATTGCGCTGGCGACAGAACTTCCCGCCGCAGGATTTGTTGCCACGGACATTTCCTCGTCCGCCCTTCCCGTCGCGAGGCGCAACGCCATGCGCATCAATGTCGCCGGCCGCATCCATTTTCTCGAGTGTAATCTCCTTGATGGTGTTTCTGTTGTAGCCGATGAATGCGACAAATCTTCGCCCCAGTCGCCAAGCACTAGTGACTCGTCGCTCGTCACTCGTCACTCGCCAAATCTCTTTGATCTGATTGCCAGCAATCCTCCCTACATCGGCCGGCGCGAAGCGGCAACGCTAATGCGTGAAGTTCGCGAGCATGAACCCGAAATCGCGCTGTACGGCGGCGAAAAAGGCCACGAATTCTATGCGAGTCTCATCGCTCAAGCCGCAGAGCACCTCAAGCCCGGTGGCATACTGGTGCTCGAACTCGGCCACAACAGCTTGCCTGCCGTCCAGCCTCTGCTCGACGCATCTACTTGGACTAAGGTCAGCGTGACCAACGACCTCGCCGAGATCCCCCGCGTGTTAGCCACCGAGCGCTTGTAACCCAGCGCCCAAGGAGAAAGGTTGAGGCCCACGTAAGTCGGGCGTAGGCTACTCGCATGCCGGAGTTGGCGAGATTTCGAGCGAAGCACGGACCCCTTGAGGAGCAATCCTCCCTGGCGCAATCGTCCGTTCTGCACGTGGACATGGACGCGTTTTTTGTTTCCGTGGAGTTGCTGGAGCGGCCGGAACTGCGCGGCAAACCCGTAGTTGTTGGCGGACAGAAAGATCAACGTGGCGTGGTTTCCGCCGCGAGCTACGAAGCACGAAAATACGGCATTCATTCGGCAATGCCGCTGCGAACCGCAGGGCGACTCTGCCCACACGCGATTTTTCTCGACGGCCATCACGAAAAATACGGCGAATGGAGCGACCGGGTCGCCACCATCCTGGTGAAATTCTCGCCAGTCGTCGAAATGGTTTCGATTGACGAAGCGTATCTCGATCTCGCGGGCACGGAGCGATTGCACGGGCCGCCCCTGGCTGCCGCAGACAAGCTCCTTCGCAAGATCACCCACGAAACGTCTCTTCCCTGCTCCGGCGGTCTGGCCACGACGCGGCTCACGGCCAAAGTGGCTTCGGATCAAGCGAAGCCGCAAGGGCTCGTGTGGGTTCCGCCGGGCTGCGAGGCGCGCTTCCTCGCGCCGCTTCCTGTTCGAAAGATTCCCGGCATCGGCGAAGTCACGGAAAGAGCGTTGCGCGCGCTCGGCATCGAAACTGTCGAGCAACTTGCCGCTGTTTCACAAGAAAGACTGGAAAAGATTTTTGGCCAGTGGGGCGAGGCGCTCTACCGCAAGGCGCGTGGCGGCGATTCCTACGAATTCGTAATTGACGCGGAGCCGAAATCCATTT
>WNFW01003236.1_pt1 | contig 15783 bp, 18 predicted proteins | sample 5400131 | NCBI WGS metagenome assembly WNFW01 (sample SAMN13153362, study PRJNA577476) | soil metagenome | isolation source: 20 cm soil or saprolite under grassland replicate 1 | place: USA:California | collected 2016-06-15 | reverse complement strand
GCGGTGATGAAGTCCGAGGAGATACCACCCACGGTGGACTGCTTCCGCTTCTTCGCCGGCGCCGCGCGCACGCTCGAGGGCCGCGCCACCGGCGAGTACATGCAGGGCTTTACCAGCATGCTGCGCCGCGAACCGATCGGAGTCGTCGGCTCGATCGCGCCGTGGAACTACCCGCTGATGATGGCGACATGGAAGCTGGGTCCCGCGCTGGCGGCCGGCAACACCGTCGTGCTCAAGCCATCGGAGTGGACACCGCTGAGCGCTCTCAAGCTCGCCGAGCTGGCGGCGGACATCTTTCCGCCTGGCGTCCTCAACGTGATCACCGGCGACGGCGAGCCGGTCGGCGCGGGCATCGTGCGTCATCCGGGGGTTGGGATGGTGTCGCTGACCGGGGACGTCGCCACGGGTAAAGAGATCGCACGCAACGCGGCCTCGACGTTGAAGCGCGTCCACCTCGAGCTGGGAGGCAAGGCACCGGTCGTCGTCTTCGACGATGCGGATCTCGAGAAGGTCGTGGAGTGGATCAAGATCGGCGGCTACTTCAACGCCGGGCAGGACTGCACGGCCGCGACCCGCATCATCGCGGGTCCCCACATCCACGAGAAGCTGCTCGGCGATCTCGTGCCGGTGGTCAGCCACATCAAGGTCGGCGACCCGCTGGCCGAGGACACCGAGATGGGCCCGCTCGTCTCGGAGGAGCAGCTGACCCGAGTCTCCGGGTTTGTCGATCGCGCCCGTAAGGCCGGCGCACAGGTGCTGACCGGTGGCGTGCGGATCAAGAAGGCGGGCTCCTGGTACGAGCCGACCGTGGTGGTTCCGCCCGGCCCTGACGCCGAGATCGTGAACAAAGAGGTGTTCGGGCCCGTCGTCACGGTGCAGCGGTTCAGCGACGAGGAGCAGGCGCTGCAGTGGGCGAACGGAGTCGAGTACGGTCTGGCCGCGTCGGTGTGGACGCGCGACGTCGGACGCGCGCTGCGCATGGCGCGCAAGCTGCAGTTCGGCACCGTCTGGATCAACACCCATATCCCGCTCGTCAACGAGATGCCTCACGGGGGGTACAAGCAGAGCGGCTACGGCAAGGACATGTCTGTGTACTCGCTCGAGGAGTACACGCAGATCAAGCATGTGATGGCGTCGCTTGACTGAGGCTGAGCCTCCAAAGCAAAAGAAACCCGCACTAAAAATCCAGGGGGTCCGTAAGAGCTACGGGCAGGTCGTCGCCGTCGCCGGGGTCGACCTGGTCGTCGACGAGGGCGAGTTCTTCACGCTGCTCGGCCCGTCCGGCTCCGGCAAGACGACGCTGCTGAGGCTGATCGCCGGCTTCGAGCGACCTGACGCCGGCCGGATCGAGCTGGGCGGGCGCGACGTGACGGGCCTCCCCCCATACGCGCGCGACACCAACACGGTGTTCCAGGACTACGCGCTGTTTCCGCACATGTCCGTGGCTCAGAACATCGCCTACGGACTGCGCATCAAAGGCGTGCCGCGGCAGGCGCGCGAGAAGAGGGTGCAGCGGGCCCTCGAGATGGTCCGCCTCGCCGGGCTGGGCCACCGGCGCCCGAACCAGCTGTCAGGTGGGCAGCGCCAGCGCGTCGCGCTCGCCCGAGCGGTGATCAACGAACCCGAGGTGCTCTTGCTCGACGAGCCGCTCGGCGCGCTCGACCTCAAGCTCCGGCAGGAGATGCAGATCGAGCTCAAGCAGATCCAGAAGGAGGTCGGGATCACCTTCGTCTACGTGACCCACGACCAGGAAGAGGCGCTGACCATGAGCGACCGCATGGCCGTGATGTCGAACGGCCAGATCGAGCAGATCGGCCCGCCCGTCGAGGTCTATGAACAGCCTGCGACCGAGTTCGTGGCCGGGTTCATCGGCATCTCGAACGTGCTCCAGAGGGACGGCGTGCGTTTTGTCATCCGCCCGGAGAAGATCCGGATGCTGGCCGCCGGAGAGCAGGCCGAGCCAGGCATGTCCGTCGAGCAAGGCCAGGTCGAAGAGGTCATCTATATCGGCGTCAGCACGCGCTACCTGGTCCGCCTCGACCGTGGGGAGCAACTCGTGGCGGTACGTCAGAATATGGACGCTTTGGGCGACGCCCAGAAGTTCGAAGGCCGCCCCGTGAGGCTGGCCTGGACGCCCGATCAGACCTACGTTCTCGACAAGGGGAGGTAAAGGAAGCGCATGAAGTTCGGTGCACTAGCGGCGGTAGGAGCGGTGATCCTGACCGCGTGCGGATCATCCGGGACGCCGACCGGCAACACATCATCGCCTCCGCCCACTGCAAACATGAAACCCCAGACCTCTATCGGCGCAGGCGAAGGACAGCTCAACCTGGTCCTCTGGGACGGCTACGCCGACAAGTCATGGGCCGACCCTTTTACCGCCGCAACAGGTTGCAAGCTCAACCTGCACCCGGCCGGCTCCTCAGACGAGATGGTCAGCCTCATGGCGAATGGCGGAGGCGGCCAGTGGGACATGGTGTCGGCGTCAGGCGACGCCGACCTGCGCCTGATCTACGGCGGCGACGTCAGGCCGATGAACCCTGACCTAATCCCCGACTGGCAGAACTTCGACAACTATTTCAAGAGTCCCCCGTACAACACGATCAATGGAGTCCATTACGGCATCTCGCTGCAATGGGGTCCGAACACGCTCCTCTACAACACGAAAAAGTTTCCGATCAAGCCCACTAGCTGGCAGGTCATCTACGACCAGGCCAACAAGGGCCTGGTCACGGTGCCCGACAACACCATTCAGATCGCGGACGCGGCGCTTTACCTGAGCAAGACGAATCCCAGCCTGGGGATCAAGGACCCCTACGAGCTGACGCAGAAGCAGTTCGACGCGACAGTTGCTCTGCTCAAGCAGCAGCGGCCGCTGATCAAGAAGTACTGGGGCCTCGCCACCGACGAGATCAGCCTCTTCAAGAACGGCGATGTCCAGGTCGGCGCCGCCTGGCCGTACCAGACCATCCAGCTAAAGGCCGCGGGAGCCCCGGTTGACGACACCATCCCCAGCGAAGGCGCCACCGGATGGGCCGACACGTGGATGCTCGCCACGAAGGCGACTCATCCCAACTGCGCGTATCTATGGACCAAGTGGGTCAGCACCCCCAAGGTGCAGGCACAGCAGGCCCTCTCGTTCGGCGAGACGCCCGTCAACTCGAAGGCGTGCGCTGAGATGGAAGCCCAGCAGGCCGGCAGCTGCCACCAGTACCACGCCGACGAGACCGGCGCCGCCTACTTCGACACCATCAAGTTCTGGAAGACGCCGCTCGCGGACTGCGGTAACGGCAGCAAGACATGCATTCCTTACGCCCAGTGGGTCACAGCCTGGACCTCGATCAAGGGCTAGGTTGTCGTCCGTAGAGCGAATCAGGCGGCCTCGCCCTAAAAAGGGCGGGGCCGCCGGCGCTCAATCCCTCTTCTGGCGCGTGCCCTGGCTGCGGCCGGTCGTCCTGCTCACTCCTCCGCTCGGCTGGTTCGTGGTCCTGTACCTCGCGGCGCTGGTCACGCTGCTCATCACCGCGTTCTGGACCATCGACCCCTTCACGACGCAGATCGTTCAGTCATGGAACCTGGACAACTTCCGGATCATCGTCACCGACTCGACGTACTGGTCGATCATCGGAAGGACCGTCGGGATCGCCGCCCTCGTCACTGTGACGGACGCGGTGCTCGCGTTTCCGTTCGCGTATTTCATGGCTCGTGTCGCGACCCGTCGCGTGCAGACGCTGCTGTTCGCTGCGGTCCTCCTTCCGCTGTGGGCGAGCTATCTCGCGCGCGTGTACGCATGGATCCTGATCCTCAACCACAGCGGGGTGCTGAACTGGGGCCTGCAGTCGATCGGGCTGCCGCCCGCCAACATCGGCTACACAAACACTGCGATGTGGCTGGTGTTCTCCTACATCTGGCTGCCGTTCATGATCATCCCGGTCTACGCGGCCCTCGAGCGCGTGCCGGAATCTCTGCTCGAGGCGGCCGCGGATCTGGGCGCGCATAGGTGGAAGACGCTGCGCGACATCGTCCTGCCGCTGGCCGCTCCCGGCGTCGTTGCGGGGTCGATCTTCACCTTCTCCCTAACGCTCGGCGACTACATCACCCCGATCCTTGTCGGCGGAGCCAGCTCGACGTTCATCGGCAACGTCGTCTATGCAAATGTCGGGATCGCAAACAACATCCCGTTTGCCGCGGCGCTTTCGATGGTGCCTCTCGGGATCATGGCGGCGTATCTGTTCATCGCGTACCGCCTGGGCGCGTTCGAGGCTCTCTAACCCGTGGAAGGTTTCTGGACGCGGATGGTGCTGCGGATCTGGGTTGTCCTGATCCTGCTCTTCCTTTTCATCCCCATCCTCTTGATCTTCTTCTACGCGTTCAACACATCGAACATCCAGAGCTGGCCGATCCCAGGCGTGACCGTCAAGTGGTTCAGCGCCACATGGGCTGACGAGAACGTCCGCTCGGCGCTCGTCGTGTCTCTCCAGGCGGGGCTCACCGCCACGGTGATGGTACAACAACGTGCTGGCCCGCCTTCGGCGGACGCAGGGATCGCTCCTCGAGGCGGCGATGGACCTTGGGGCAAACGGCTTCCAGGCATTTCGCGACATCACGCTGCCGCTGATCTCAACGGCCGTCGTCGCCGGCGCCATGCTGGCGTTTGCGCTGTCGTTCGACGAAGTCATCGTGACCACGTTCACGGCCGGCTCGCAAAGTACCCTGCCGATCTGGATCTACGGCCAGATCCGGCACGGAGTGCTGCTGCCGGAGGTCAACGTCGTCGTCTCCTTCGTGATCCTGATCACTGTCATCCCGGTGGTGATCGCCGCCCGCCTTACGGGCGGAGGCGGCATCGCGAGGGTTCCGGTCGCCCGCTAGGGCTCTAACCCACCACCGCCGAAAGAGTCCACAACGCCAGGCCAATCGCGATCAGGTTGATCTTGCGGTAGCGCCAGCCCACCGCCGCGGCGACGAAGGCCAGGAACGCGAGCAGCAGGAGGATCGTGCCGAGGCTCAGGTGCGAGAACCGGCCGATCAGGAAGGAGAGCGACCACAGGGCCAGGCCGACCGCGATCAAGTCGGTCTTGCGATAGGTCCAGCCGATCGCGGCCAGGACAAAGGCGACCAGGGCCAGGATGACCAGGATCACGCTCAGGTTCAAGCTCATGCCCTCAATCTTCCTCGATCCGGGCCGCCGGAAGGTCGCCGAGGCTGCCCGCCGGCATCAGCCAGGTGAAAACGTCAAGCTCGAGCCTTCCCGCCCGAACCGAGGGGTCGTCCGCGACGAGGGCGCGCGTCCTCTCGACCGATGTCCGGAAGATGCTGATGCCCCGCCACGATTCGTCCGGCTGGCCGACAAACGGTCCGCTGACCAGGGCATGGCCCGCCTCGCGCATCCGGGCGTTGAAGGCCACGTGATCCCGCTGCAGTGCATCGAGCTCGCTGTCGCCCATCTCGGGCGCGTCCTTCGGCCGGCGCAGCAGGACGATGGTGTACGCGTCCAACTTCACGGGGCCAGACTAGCGCGATGCAGACAAGCACCGACCGCCTCCACCTGACCGGGCTCGCCCTCACGCCGGGCAAGCAACGAAGCTGGTGGCTGCGCGACGCGCTCGAGCACGAGCCCGGGGCCGAGTGCCCACCTCTGAACCAAGACATCAAGGCCGATGTCGTCATCGTCGGCGGCGGGTTCACGGGTCTGTGGACAGCGTATTTTCTGCACGAGCGCAGCCCCCACCTCGGCATCGTCATCCTCGAGCAGGACATCTGCGGCGGCGGCCCGAGCGGACGCAACGGGGGATTCGCGAGCGGGTGGTGGGACGAGCTCCACGGCCTCGTCGCGCTTTACGGTGCCGAAGGCGCTGTGAAAGCTTGCCGGGCGATCACATCCAGCATCGATTCGATCGGAAAGTTCTGCGACACCAACGGCATCGACGCCTGGTACCGGCGAGGCGGCTACATGTACGCGATCACAGTCGAAGCCAATCAGCGTGCACGCGACGAGATGGTCGCCCTCGCGCGGGAGGCGGGGGCGCCACAGGAGCTCTACGAGCTGAGCGCTGCCGAGGTCCAAGCTCGGTGCGCTTCGCCCGCATTTCACGCGGGCGCCTTCATGCGAGACGGCGCCTCGGTGCAGCCGGCCCGGCTTGCGCGCGGACTGCGGCGGATCGTCCTCGAGCGTGGCGTCACCATCCACGAGGGAACGCCTGTGACTCGGCTCGACGGCACCACGGCGGTGACGCCGCAGGGACGGGTGGAGGCATCGCATGCCGTGCTCGCGGTCAACGCCTGGGGCATCGGCTGGCCGCAGCTGAGCCGCAAGCTCGTGGCGTGGAGCAGCTACATCGTCATGACCGCACCCGCGCCGGAAAGGCTCGAGGAGATCGGTTGGACCGGCGGCGAGCTGATCACCGATTTCCGTACCTCGCTGCGCTATTTCCGAACCACACGCGACGGCCGGATCGCCTTCGGCGGGGGCGGCGGTCGGGCGCGACGATCGGTGGACGATATGTTCACGCACGATGCGCGCGCGGTCGCGGAGACCGCGGAGGGCTTGCGCCTGATGTTTCCGAGCTTCTCCGACGTCCCGATCGTGGACGCATGGGGCGGCCCCATCGATGTTTCGCCGACCCACCTGCCGACGTTCGGCCGCGTCGGCGACTCGAGCGTCTACTTTGCCGCCGGCTACACGGGAAACGGCGTCGCGCCGACGCATCTCGCGGGCCAGGTTCTTGCGGACCTGATCACCGGTGCCGACACGGACACCGTCCGCCTACCCATGGTCAACGCCAAGGCGATGACGTTTCCGCCCGAGCCGTTCCGGTCGTGGGGAGCAGCGGTGGTCAGGCGGGCGATGATCGAGAAGGAGACCGCCGAGGAGCATGGGCGGCAACCCAATTTCCTGGTCGCGCAGTTGGCGCGCACGCCACGCCGGATGGGCTACTTCTTGGGCCCGGACTAGCCTTCTGCTCGGGCCGCGAGCTTCAGGTCGGCTACGAAGGAGACCATGGCAGCGTCGCGCGACTCGTCGTCTGCTGCACGAAGGATCGACGACGGGTGCACGGTCGCCACGGTGGGAATCCCGAACGACGACTTCAGCACCTCGCCACGCTGCTTGCTGACTCGAAACGCCGGGCCCATCACGGATTGCGCCGCGGTGGCCCCGAGGAGGACCAGCATTCGGGGCTTGACGACCTCGATCTCGGCCTCGAGCCAGGGCCGGCAAGCTCGCACCTGGCCGGCGTTTGGCTTTTCGTGCAGCCGCCGCTTGCCGCGGCGCGTCCATCGGAAATGCTTGACGGCGTTCGTGACGTAGACCCGCCGCCGGTCGATGCCCGCCTCGTCGAGCGCCCGCTCCAGGAGACGCCCCGCCGGCCCGACAAAGGGCTTGCCCTGCAGGTCCTCCTGGTCCCCTGGCTGCTCGCCGATGAGCATCATCCGGGAGTGCTCGGCACCCTCCCCGAACACGGTTTGGGTCGCCTCTACCCACAGGTCGCAACCTTTGCAGGAAGCGGCCGCCTCCTTCAGCTGCTGCACGCTCCGCGGCTGGTCGGGAGGTTCTGCTGTCACGCCTATAGAACGCATGAATTCAGTTCGAATTGGGCATAACAAAGAGGTATGGCAAAGGGAGATTTCGTCGAGGTCCTGGTCGACGCCGGCGGCGGTTCATCGCGCGAGTATGTGGTCGAAGCGACTCGCGCCGGGCGCACAGTGGAGGTCCGCAGCTCGCGCACGACCGTGGAGGTTCGTGAGCTCACCCGTACGGGTGGCGTGGTCCGCACCGCAAGGTTCGTCGCGCCGAGGGTCCTCGCCGTGGTCGAGCATCCGAAAGCGGCCTAAATAGACTGGAGGTCGTGGAAGACCTCCTCGCGACGTGGGAAGGCGACTCGGTGTCGATCCATCGCGACCGCCAGACCAGCACGTGGATGTTCATATGCGTTCACTCAACCCGGCTTGGGTCCGCCGCGGGCGGCACGCGGATGAAGCACTACCCGCGCATGGTGGACGCGCTCGCGGACGGCATGCGCCTCGCGGAGGCAATGAGCTTGAAATTCGCGAGCGTGGAGTTCCCGCATGGTGGCGGCAAAGCCGTGATCGCCCTACCAACGCCGGAGATCCCCCAGGGCGAAGCCCGCCGCCGCCTGCTTCGCGAATACGGTGCATTCATCAACTCCCTCGGTGGCCTGTACAGCGCAGCGCCTGACATGAACACCTCCGCACTCGACATGGACGTGATCGCCGAGGTGACGCCATATGTCTTCTGCCGCACCGAGGCCGCGGGAGGATCCGGCGACACCGCACCCGACACTGCCGTGGGCGTGTTACACGGGATACGCGCGGCGTGCCGCTACGTTTTCGACTCCGATGACCTGAGCCGGCGCAGCATCCTCGTGCAGGGCGCAGGCGGCGTGGGTGGCCACCTGATCGATCTGCTCATAGAGGCTGATGCAACCGTCATCGCCACCGACGTCGATGCGCAACGCCTCGCCTCTCTCCGCGAGAAGGGCATACAGGTCGTCACACCGGATTCCGCGCTGGCGACCGAATGCGATGTGCTGGCCCCTTGCGCGGTTGGCGGGATCATCAACCCGCGGTCCATCCCGACACTGCACTGCCGCGTGATCGCCGGCGGAGCCAACAACCAGCTGGAGAGCGCAGATGACGCGGATCGGCTGCGCGAGCGCGGCATCGTCTACGCGCCCGATTTCGTGATCAACGCGGGCGGCGTGCTCCACGGCGGCGGGCTCGAGGAGCAGCACTGGACACGCGATGTCCTCGACGCCAGGCTCGCCGGCGTGGGCGACGCTGTCTACGAGATCTTGCAAAGGGCCGAGCAAGACGGCATCAGCACGGACGCGGCCGCGCGGCGTATCGCGGTGGCTCGGATCGAGGGGGCTAGCGCGCGCTCGACTTCTGGCGCTTGACCTTGTTCGCTTGCTTGCCAAGCGCGGTCCGAGTTCGCTTCGGCAGCTTGGAGATGGTTCGCCTCTTGCGAGCCGCCGTCGCGGCCTTTTTGATGTTTCGCTTCGCAGCTGTCTTCTGCTTCGTGGTTGCCATAACTGGTTAACGCTCCGGGGCGCCGTCCAAACACCGGCGACAATTCGCCGACACGATCACGAAAGTTGCTAAGCCGGCTGGGCGGCGGCTGATCGCCCGCTACTGTTACCGCGTGCGCGGGTCGCGCGTGATCCTGGTCTTCATGCTTCTTATCAGTGCGTGCGGTGGCTCGACGCCGACCGCCGCCCACACCCCGGCGGCATCAGCGACCGTCGCGGGCCCGAGCGCATCGGCCGACGCCTCGCCGATCGCAAGCCCGACCACGGGTCTGGCGTCGTTGGTCCACTGCGCGGCGGCCGTGCCCGCGGGTGACAACCTGGTGATCGGCACCGTGGCCGGCGACGCCACGGTCGTGGTGCGCGATATCCAGGACCCGGCGCGTGCGCGAAACCTCTGCACGTTCGACGCGGCGGCGCTCGCGCCGCAATTCGTCAGCGCGTCAACCGTCGCCTACGAAACATCAGCCAACCAGATCGTCACCGCCAACCTCAGCGGCGGCACGGCGACGGTCCTGGCGAGCTACACGAGCGGGTTCGACTCGGGACAGTACGCATTCAGCCCCGACGGCCGATCGCTCACCTATCTCGACCACAATGCATGGCGTCTGGTCGGTCCGTCAGGAAATCGCGTGCTGGCCACGCTGCCGCCAGCGCCTGCTCGCGGGATCAGCCCAGACGAGGACGACAGCTTTGTCAACTTCTCGCCCGACGGGCAGTACATCGCCTACTTCCAGACCTTTCACACGGGGGGCAGCGGCGCCGCGGCACCGGACCAGGTCCGCCGCGCGAGCGACGGCTCGCTCGTCTACTCAGCCTCAGGCGTGACGATGGCGGTCTGGGCATCGTTGCCCAGCCGGCTGTTCTTCCGCGACGGGCCCGGCAACGTACGCCGCTGGGACGCAAGTGAAGGAGCCACCTCGATGACGTCCCTGCACTGGATCCGCCCCCATCAGTCGCCCGACGGACGGTGGATCGCTTACATATACAGGGCCGCCGGCGGGTTGGGCGCGATCGGCTTCTACAGCGTGCAGGCGAACAGCGTGTCGCGAACGCTGCCGGCCGGTCGATCTGGTGCCCGGTTTCTGACCAACGACCTCGTCTGGTATTTCGGCGAGCGCGCGTGCTCCACGTGTTTCGGCGGCCAGCCGACGCCGACCGGGGTGACCTACATCTACAGCATCGCGGGCGCGTCAGAGATCACGTCGCGCCTCTCGTCGGTCAGCGACGTCTGGCCAAAAGTCACCGCGCCCGCCCTGTAAACCCGAGTTAGGCCATCTCCCGGCCGCGCTCTTGGCGGGTCGTCGGGGCAACTGAGCCCATCATCCGCTCCATCAGCGCCCGGTATTGGAGCAGCGCCTGGCGCATCCCCTCGGTCTTGTCCCGAGACGAGTAGCCGAGCTTGTGCGCGCGCCGCACTTCGTCCGGAAGGTCACGCTCGGTGAGCGGATGCCCGCGCTCGCGCAGCATGGACATGACGAGCGACTCCGCTTCGCGAACGGCCTGCTCAGGCGCGTCGACGAACTTGGTCTCAATCTCATCCCAGTCGCTGATGTAACGGTCCCGCGATTCGGCGGGAAGCGGCCGCAGCTTGGCCCTGCGGCGGCCGACGCCGGCGGCGCGCATCAGGAAGAGCAAGACGAAGACCACGAGGGCAACGACGAGGATCGAAATCAGGGTTCCTATGTCCATTGAGTCGGCACCTCCAAATTAGGAACGCCAACCCCCGGACATCGACCCGGACACCGCGCCGCGCGGGCAGCACAAATTATGACGAAACGCAACGCATTCCTGGAAGCCAGCCCAACAGGTCGACGCGTTGTACCTAAGTGGAAGTCAGGCAGGCCTTGCTGTGGAGCGGTCTGCTGTTGGGGAGCCAGGCGGCTGACACACTGACAACTGCGATCGATCGTGCACGGGGAGCCGTCGAAGCGATGCCGATCAGCGCACAGATGCTCGAGATCGGCGGTGTTGCCCTTTTCTGGGTGTTCAAGGTGATGATCGTCGCCGCCGCGGCGGCCGTGTTGCTCGCAGCGGCCCAGAAGGCGCGCTCAGACCCGCGCCGTTTCTCGCGACTCACCTTCCAGCTCGCGCTCATCTCCGTACAAGCGGTCACGATCTGCCTGGCCTTCACCTCCCTCAGCAACGTCGCGCTGCTGGGGTCGATCGTCGGCTAAGAGCGGATCAGTAAAGGCCCGGGCGCAGCCGCCGCGTTTCGCTTGGCCGGGAGAGGTCTTCGACCTGATGCCGGTCCCAGGCCTGCACGCAGCTTTCGCACGTGCAGCCCGGACCGGGCGACAGCGACGCCGAGCGTCTGCCTGTCCAGACCAATTTCATGAGCGTTGCGACGACGTTTCTGCGACGTATTGCTGCCATGTTGCCTCCAGGGTAGTGGTACCGCTAAATGAACAAACGACGAAACGTCTAAATTCCTGCGCGGTAGCCTGGAGTTGATCGGTAGCCGGCCCTCTGGAGGCTGAGGTGGAGGCTAGGTCGTGGTCGGTGTGGCGGGACCCAATGGCGCCGGGCCGCCGGCGACTTCGCGCTCGTACCACGCCACGATTCCCGCCGTGATCGCGACGCTGTAAGGGATCGTGAACAGCAACCCGACACAGCACAGGAACAGGCCCAATCCGCCGATGAGGCGGGCCACGTAGATCAGCAAGCCGGCGATCACGGTGGTCGATGTGTGGGTGGATGCCGTCTGCCACACCGAGTTGACGTCAAACCCGCCAGCGATGCCCGCGCGGTACGTGTGCAGGATGATCGAGGGGGCCAGGAAGGCCAGAAGCAAGCTGAAGGCGAACCCGATGAGCTGCCCAAGCACGGCCAGCCCGGCGCTATCGCTGCGGTTGCCGATTCCGGTGAGGAGTAGGCCCGGGAGCGAAAAGACGATCACGTAGACCAGGAACACCACGAAGAGCCCGACCCCGCGCTCGAGATGGAAACCGGCGGCCGGCAATTCGCGTCGGCCGGCGCGGTAGTTGTCGAGGATCATCAAGAACCAGCCCACCATGGCGATCCAGCCGACGATCGGGATGATTCCGATCAGTCCCTGGATGACCATCTTGCCGAACCAGCCCGGATCCTGGAACGGCCACGCAAAGCTGTCACCGACGCTCGTCATCGGCGGGATTGTAAGCGTACTGGCCGGAGCACCGCCGGCTCGATGTGGGCGCCGTCGGTGTCCGACCAGCTGCCGACCTTGAATTCCACGACACGTTCGAGGTCGGCAGTGGTGCCAGGCCGGATTGCAAGTTGAGCGGCCGCGCGCACGCGGCGTTCGGTTACAGGGACAGGATCGGGTGCACCTCGACGGTGCCGCCATGCGCCGCTGGATTCTTGGCCGCCCACGCCTCGGCCTCGGCCCTGTCTTTGCAGTCGAGGACAAAGTAGCCGTTGAGCCATGGCGACTGCGTGTGCATCGGCCCGTCGGTGGTCTTGGCTTGGCCGTCACGAACGCTGACGCTGAAGCCGGCTGCCGAAGGCTGGCAGGGGTCGCCGTCCTTGAAGGCGCCCGCCGCCTTGACCTCGTCGAGGTACTTGGCGAAAGCGTCGATCTGCGCATTCAACTCGGGCGAACCCCACTTCGGCGCTTTCGACTCGTCGACATATTGAAGGAAGATGTACCTGGCCATTTCTTTTCTCCTGCTTGTGATTTTCCGTCTGTTACCCATACGACGAATGGCCGCCACCGGATTCGACACGCTCCAGCCACGCTCGCTCATTGCCCGATCCCGCTACTCGGAGTCGTCGTGAGCCCTGCCCTGATGCATTAACCTCGGCTGCGAATGCGCTGGACGTGGGTTTTCGCTTATCTCTCGGCCGCGGTGGTGGCGACTCTGCTGTTAAGCCGTTGGGTGGGCTGGACCGGCTGGCTGCTCGTCATCTCCATAGTTCTTGCCTTGCCGGTTGTCGTCGGCCTGGCAAGCAGCTGGGGGCATCCGTTTCGGTGGTCGAGCTTCCTGGCCGTCATATCAGCGATCGCGCTACTGGGCTCGCTTGTCAGCGAATATGCCGGGTGGATCGAAGGACGTAGCTCGCTCCTGCTCGTCTGGACAGTGTTGTTGCTTGCGGTTTCGATCACCCTGTTCAGCCATCCGATGAGGGGGCCGGCGTGGGGGCTTTTCGTCGGTTTTTGGGGCACGGTGGCCGTGATCTGGCTGATCGTGCTTCAGGCTCTGGCTGTCATGGGGTTTCTGCACGGCTCGGCCTACAGCGGATGGGTGGCCTGGCCCCTTGCGATCATCGGCGTTTGGATACTGGTCGCCTCTGCCACTGGCTTCGGCGAATCCCCTTTCGGCCGGGTGGTGGACGTGCTGGGGTTGTTGACCGGCGCTGGGCTCGTCTCCATCAGCATCGCGACATGGTCGGGCGCCGACGACCTGACGAAGACGATCGCCGCTGGAACCGCGGTCGCTTATTGCCTCTGGGCTGCGAGCCTTGGTTGGGCCCTCTGGAGACATCGACGACCGGGGCAGGCCCTACGCGGCATGACAAGCGCATACCCGGGCTAGGCATCGCCTTTAGCGTCTACCTGGAGGCCCGCCATGGCAAAAAAACAAATGGCCAGCCGAGCCTTTGCTCAATCCCACCATCTGGGCCCGAATCGCTGAACCAGAGACATGATGGGCTCCGGCGTCGTGGAAATCGTAGACGTCGATACCTAAGGGGTGGACAATCCAGCACGTCGTGCAGTACAGATCCAGGGTAGGTTTCCATGCGCGGATAGCTGCGCGGTCTATTCATTGGCGCGTTGCGAGGGATTTACCCACCGACCCTCGCCTTAAGAGGCAACTGCGCGTCAGTATGTGATCTGCCCAGTTCCCCTGAGCGTCGCCGATAAAACGTGACAGCTGCTGTCGAAAAACGCGCCGTAATGAACAAGAGTCGCCGTGAAGGTACCAGTCCCCCTGATGCTCAGCCGGAATACCTGGGTGCAAGTTCCAACGCCATTCAGGGCATAGTCGGTCTCAATGCCGGGACTGATGGAGCCGCCAACGAAGATGCCAGATGCCGCGACGTATCTCCACCCCGCCAGGCCGCTTACCCGGAAGCGGCCACCGGAAATCGTGGCCGCGACGCCATGGGTCGAGAGTCCCGTGTGACACACCGAGGCCGACCAAACCCCGTTGATGGTGCCGCTGGCGGCACCGCCGAAGGTGCTCAGGGAATCGCCTGAGCCGCTGGGACCGCAGGCGACGGGAATCCCGATCTCCACTCCAGATATAGATTCAGTGGCTGTTGATGCAAACGCCGTTGTCGGTACCAAAGCCATCAAAGCGAGGCCCACCGCGATCGCTAGCCGTTGTGTCCGAAACCTCGGCATTTGCGCATCCTCCGATCGACATCCGCCGGAACGCGGGCAGTATAGGGGGTGGTTTCGCGCACTTTGACATCTTGAGCGACTTCGTTCAGGGCGCCCCGCGAGGGATTCGATCCCGCGATCCTCTATTTAGAAGTCGTTGCTTCGCATGCGCTACAGATCCGAATCCCGCGGGCGTTAGATTCGTGGTGGGCCGTAGTTTCCGTAACGCGAACCGGCCCACCCTGGTAGGCCGACGAATCTGTTTGGGCTAACGCGCCACCCTGGCCAGGCGGCTCGCACGCAGGTTGTTGCATAGCCTCGATCAACTTCGCGCCTCGCCTTGAACTATGTCGCTAGGCTCTATGTGGTGATGTCCGCCGCTGACACAGTGAAGGCGTACTGGATGGCGGCCAACGACAGAAACTGGAATGCCTTCGCGAAGCTACTTGCCGACGGCGTGGTGTACGAAGGACCTCAGACGCGAGAGCGCGTTCGAGGCGTAAGCAACTATCTCCGATTCAACGTCGATGGCTTCCCTGGCGATTGGCATCTGCGAGTAATTCGGATCGTGGGCGAAGATCGATACGCGGCGAGCTGGATCGACTTTACGAACGCGGACGGCACTATGCAGCCAGGGCTCTGCTTCTTCGAGGTGAACGACGAGGGCAAGATCGCACGGATAACCGACTTCTGGCCAGACCCCTACGAGCTACCGACCCAGCGGCGGCACCTCGTGGAGAGATACTGACCAGGACCTGGATGACCCCGGCCGAGCCGTTCGCGAGGCGACCCGAGCCTGGTGCCATCGGCGGACAACCTCACCCCATAGGTCCTTTGCTCACTCTCAGCCGCCACCTGCGGCGTGGTGGGCTGTAGTTTCCGTAACGCGAACCATCCCTTGGTCGTGGGCAACCCGATCAGCCTCTTGCAACTCTGACTGCCGCCTAAGCAAGTGGCGATCCAGAAAGCCGCCAGGCCACGCGGTCGCCGCTATGGGGTGACGGCTGCTTGCCCTCTGCGCAACCTCCACTGCTCCATCAAATCGAGCAGCGCGCGACCTCGTACGTGAAGGTTTTGAGGCAAGCTCCCATCGAACGTCCCCAAGAGTCCCCCCGTGTACTGGATACCGTGAACTTCGGCCTTGCCCCGGTATTTGAAGACGACCACCGGATACAGGGCGACTGTGTGGTACAGAAAGAACTTCTCAACATCGGCCCAGCGATACCGACGACTCCCGAGATTCATCCTCACCGTGGAGCCTTGTGGATCCAGCCTCAACCCGAACCAAGTTGGCATTACAAATTGGATCACCAGTTGTAGGGTCACGACCGCAACGAGGGCGGACCCTACTAACGCGAGCATTGTTCCGACCATCCCGGTTGTGCTCAGCGCGAGCATTCCAATGAAGGCGAATGGATCCAACGCAAG
>WNFW01007322.1_pt1 | contig 15815 bp, 13 predicted proteins | sample 5400131 | NCBI WGS metagenome assembly WNFW01 (sample SAMN13153362, study PRJNA577476) | soil metagenome | isolation source: 20 cm soil or saprolite under grassland replicate 1 | place: USA:California | collected 2016-06-15 | reverse complement strand
TTCTTGGCGAAAGAATCAAAAAGAATGGCAAGCACAAGATCCATACGACTGGAAAAAAAGTCGATGTCTTTGCCGAAGTGAGCAACGGCAAGGTCACCGCTGTTGCCGCCGCTGGAATGCAGATGAAGAAAGTGAGGTCACGTCAGAAGTTGGCCGAGACGACCCCTGGCATAACGCTTGCCAGCATGCAACTCGCACAAGCCGACGTCTACTACTACGGCTATTGGGTCTATGACGATCTGACTGATTACTACTATTGGTTCCCAGCTGACTACGTGATCGTTGATTCGTCCTGGATCGACTATGTGGTTTAGTGAGGACGATCTATTGGCGTTGCTGCCATCGCCGACGACAAGATCGGTGCCACGTCACGCCATCGAAATGAAAGAGGCCGCCAAATGGGGCGGCCTCGATCTTTCTTTATGCGTCATTTCAACGGTGCATAAATCGATGTCCCGGGGCGTATCCCGAAGCGCCGGGATGGCCCGGCACACTACCGTGTGCACGCATAAGGCGGCCCGGCGCATAACCAGATGCGCCCGGGGACCCAGCTACCGATCCGTGCGCGCGGAATGATTGTCCGGGAGCAAACCCCGAAGCACCACCGCGAGCGTCAGCGGTTGAAGCCACTGCAGTTAGCAAGGCGACCACAGCGGCGAGCGATAGGATTCTCGTCATTGGATTACCTCCTCGTTTCCATTGTCCCATTATGGAAAAACGGTTGAGGTCTAGATTTGTTCAAACTAGGCCACCTCGATTTTCGAACCAGGCCAACTCCCTCTGTGGGCCGAGGCTCAGCCTTGCGCGTTGGCCGCAAGCAGCTCAAGCGCTAGCGCGGCTTCGTTGCTCGGTCGCGGCGGCGGCACTGACCTTTGTTCCGGTGCTTGATGGAAACCGCATGGCTCGCCGCTATGTTCGATCGGGCCTTCATGGCCAGACCGTCCGTCCGGTCTCATGCCACACATTACCGGACCACAGGAAGCCCGGAGCTCCGGGGTTGAAGCCAGAATGTGTGCCGTATGCTCCGCACCTCGGATAATACTTGTTCGAGAAGCGGTTGTTGGCGATGTGGACGTTGGCAGGTGAGGCACCGTGTTGCGACGGGCCGTACATCGTATAGGAGCCGCCCGCGAAGAGGTTGTTGGCGATCGTCAGGTCGTACTGACCTTCAGACGATGCAACGGCAGAACTGCCGCTTTGCCAATTGCTAAGTGAGAATTCACCTTCCGTTTCGGCGCTATAGATGGTGTTGTGGATGATCCGCAGGCCGCCGCTGTCAGCCCAGCCATAGGTCTGCACACCATCGGTGTGGTCCTCGTGCAGTGATGGCCAATCCGCAAAGTCATGGAAGTAGTTGTCATGGAAGTAAGCCGCTCACCTCTTTCCGTACTCCGTGAAAACGTAGTCGCGGTTCTTCACCACCGTGTGGCACGCGAACCCGCACTTCGCGTCGTTTTCCTGCGGCGGATTGTCCGCCGTAGTGGCGGGGCTAAACGTATCGGATGCCGCGTCATACTCGAACGCGCCCCACCCCCATCCGCCGCTGTCCGTGAACCTCTTACTGTCCTTCACCATGAAATCAACGTCATGCTGGGTACCTGGCACCGTTGGCTGACCGGGATACGTCTCTTGTTTTTTCGGGATCCAATGGATTTTCGCCATCTTGGCGCCGTCTGGGAAAGGCTTGCCGTTGCCGGGCACGCCTTCCTTATAGGCGTCGATCATTACGGGATTCCCCAAGATCACGGCGATTATGCGTTCGTTCTCACTGATCGCGATTACTGGCCAGTCTTCGTATCCTCTGAAGTCAGAGAACGCGAGCCCATTCGGCACTTTGACGGTGTACTTGTCCTGAGCGGAAATGGCCCTGCCGCCCAAGACGGCGAGCACTACCGCAACGATCACGATCAGACAGGATGAAATTCTCGCCATGGCTTACTCCTGCGTTAGCGTTTACAAGTCAAATTTCAGTGGCGTTCGTTCAAACGGTGCTGGCGCGGCGCGCGCAACGTCGCCCATGCATTCCCGACGGCGCCAGGGCCCCAGCGGAGGGTTGGACAATACCACGTCACGGCGCTCCAGCAGATCGCTGCGATGCAAGATTTCGATCCGGCCTATGTCTCCTTGGGGCCAGAATGGGGCGTGACTTGGCTAGAGAAGTGTTTACGTGTTCGCCTCGTCGTAGCTGGACGCCCAACCAGCTTCCGCTGCTTATGCTGTGCCCTCGCCCTTCCTAGAAGGTACGCGCAGAGCGTAAACTGCGCCAAGAGCTAATGCTTTAAACGGATTTATATGAGCGGTCATAGAGAGGTGAGCATGTTGCGCGGAAGCTGCCTGTGCGGCGGCGTCAAGTACAAGATCAACGGGCGGCTGTCCGGCGCTATGAACTGCCATTGCTCGATGTGCCGGAAGGCGCAGGGGAGCGCCTTTCGCAGCCGGGCAGCCGTAAAGTCGGCCGAGTTTGAATTCGTGCAGGGCGAGGAACTCATTACCTTTTTCGAATCGTCCCCAGGAAATCACAGGGGTTTTTGCCGGGTATGTGGGTCTCCGATCCTGAGCAAGTTCGACAATTACCCGAATTACTATGGCCTGCCGCTCGGCGCACTGGATGACGATCCGGACACCCAGCCGAAACTTCACGTTCACGTCGCCAGCAAGGCTTCTTGGTTCACGATCACGGATGATCTCCCGCAGTTGCCCGGCGGACCGGACGTAAGCCGGTGACGCCGCCATCCAAAATAATCGCGCTTGCGCCGTCTCCGGACGATGCGGAGCCTGTCGTCGGGCGCGCGTTCGCGCGACCCGTTGGCATCGCCGGGAGAACCACGAGGCCTCGGTGCTGGTTTCTCGGCCTCATCCATCGAGACACTTGCTTGTGCAAGCTCCTCAGGATGAGCGGGTAAAGTTACGTCTGACGCAGTAAGACTGGCGCGCATTCGCGCGACCCGGTGGCGATGCTCCCCGGTGAAGGTCTAGCGGCGCGCAGCGCGGAGTTTGGGTTGGACCGAGTCAACAAAACTGATGTCATCGGCTTCCCGGAGCAGGCTTTCGACCTTGCTGTGACCGTTGCGCGCTGCGAGAGTTGCGGCGGTGTTGCCAAATGCATTGCGAGCGTTCGGGTCGGCTCCATGGGCAAGCAGCTCTTTCACAACGTCAACGTGACCGCGATACGCCGCCCGCATCAGCGGCGTATTGTTGACGATGTCGGCCGCGTTGCCGTCGGCGTGATGGGCAAGCAGAATTTTGACCGCTGCCGCGCGGCCGTTCTGCGCCGCGCGCATGAGCGCGGTCTCGCCGTTGTAGTTCTCGGCGTTGACATCAGCCCCGTTCTTGAGAAGCACCTTCACCAGCTCGATGTGACCTCGTTCGGCGGCAAGCGTAAGTGCCGTGTCGCCGTCGCAGTCGCGCGCATTCGCATCGGCTCCCTCGCCAAGCCGGGCTATCGCCGTCTTGACGTCCCCTTGAAACGCAGCCGTGATCACCGCTTTCGCGGAATCATATGGCTGCCTCGAATCATTCTGGCCCATGACAATCCCCCTTACCGTCGAACCCCGTCGTTCTGAACGGCTGAGAATATACGAGCCAAATTTCTGCAACCAAAGAGCAAAATGAACAAAATATGTCGCTCACGGTAGTACTACGTTATCGGTTGTGCGGCGCACATGAACATATCGGCAAGATAGAACCGTCGGCACCTAAACCAGACCGGCCATCGCATCCTCCTTGCATTGCAACAACGCCTGGCTCGAGCCAGCTTCAGTCGCGTTGCGATCAAGCTAGCCACAACCCACTGTTGCACGATGTTTGTTTCAGTTGCTCGAACTGAACTGCCTGGGCGCCGCTGCGGTGAGACCAGGCAGCTGTATCCAGCCACATCCGCAGCAAGGATGTGCCGCGAGCCTGCGTTCGGCACGTTCGGTGGGCACTATCGGCCCCCCAACGCTCCTCACTCGGCGGCCTTGGATTCACCAGATACGGCTGAGCGAGCGAATTCCTCGTGCAGCCGTTCGAATCGCCCGTAGCGCAGCGCCAGCGTCGGCAACACCAGAAGGTTTAGCGCCATTGACGTCAGAAGGCCACCGAGGATCACGATTGCCATCGGTCCCTGGATTTCACGGCCGGGATCGTTCATGCCGATCGCGAGCGGCAGAATACCGAGTCCGGTCACGATCGAAGTCATGAGGATGGGAGTGAGTCGATCGGCCGCTCCCGCGATGGCGGCCGCCAGTCCCCACTGCCTGCCCTCGACCTCAACAAGATGCTCGTAATGAGCAATCATCAGAATCGAATTGCGCAGCGTGATGCCGAAAAGCGTTACGAACCCGACCATGCCGCCCAAGGTCAACAGCCCGCCCGTAGCGAACAGAGCCAGGACGCCGCCGACGAGGGCAAACGGAAGGTTGGCCAGGACCAATAGCAGGTTGCGCCAATTTCGAGTGACGATCGACAGCAAAAGAACGATGCCGACGGCGGCGATCAGCGAATTGACCATAAGGTCGCGCTGGGACCGCGATTGTGCCTCCGCGGCGCCAGCGAACTGGATGTAGGTTCCAGCCGTGAGCTGAACCTTGGGGCCGATGACGGCCTTTGCTGCCTGGACGAAGGAAATGAGGTCGGTTCCGGTGACGTTGGCGGTCACAGTTTGTACCCGACGCGCTCCTTCGTGCAGGATCTGGTAGCGCCCCGAAGTCTCATAAACATCCGCGATCTGCTTGAGCAGAACGTAGGCACCACCCGGACTGCGCAATGGCAAGTCGCCGACTTTGGTGATGTTGTTTCGGCTGGCGGCGTCGAGAATCGTGATAACGTTGAAGACCTGATTGCCTTCATAGGTTTGCCCGACGACATCGCCCTGATAGGCTGCACGGATCAATTCGAGCACCTCAACCGCATCGAAGCCCCAACGCTCCAAATCGGGTTTGCGGAGGCGGATCGTGAGCTGCGGCAGGCCAGGCGGCGACTGGACCTGAACGTCGGTCGCGCCGGGGATCTCACCGAGTGCCCGGGCAATTTCCTGCGCCTTGTGATCGAGCAGATCGAGGTCGTTGCCGAAGACGTTAACCGCGACCGCGGCGCCATACCCCGAGAGCGTCTCCTCGATGCGCTCGGTTAGAAAAGTCATGACCGCGGCGTTCACGCCGAGGAAGCCCGCGAACGTTCTGCGGATATCGGCTTGCGCCTTTTCGGCGTCGTCTCCCGATAACCCCGGCTTCAAGTCCACTTCGAGCTCACTGTAGTGAGGGCCCCAGGTGTCTTCGGACTCCTCCGCCCGCCCCGCCCGCTGCGCAACCGAGCGCACCTCGGGCAGCTGCCGCAACGCGTCGGCGATACGGGCGCCGACGCGCAACGACTCGTCGATGGAGGTGCCAGGCACCGCCGACATGTGGACGACGAAGTGCCCCTCCTTCAGCTCGGGGATGAAGCCACCGCCAAAAAACGGCAGTGCAGCACAGCCGGCAATCGTCAGCACGGCCGCTGCAGCAATAAGCGTGCGCGGTCGTTCCGTGAGCCGCCGCAAGAGGGCCACATAGCCGGCGCGCGTCCATCTGACCAGGGGTGGATCCTGCGTCGGCACTCTGCCCGACAGGAGCGCCATGGAGAGGGCCGGTGTCAATGTCAATGCGACGGCGAGCGAGGCCAGGACCGCCGTGGTGTAGGCGAGCCCCAACGGAGCAAACAGGCGTCCGGCGGTCCCGGACAATGTCATGACCGGCAGCACGACCAAAATGACGGCGAAGGTTGCATAGACGACGGCGCCGCGAACCTCGAGCGTCGCATCGAGGACGACCCGCGCCAACGGCTGAGGCTGAGACGATCTACTGTTTTCTCGCAGCCGGCGGACGATGTTCTCGACGTCAATCACCGCATCATCGACCACAACGCCGATCGCAATGGCGAGACCGCCCAGGGTCATCGTGTCGAGCGAGGCGCCCAGCCGCTCAAGCACGATGGTCGCGGTCAGGAGCGATAGGGGGATGGCGGTGCAGGAGATCGCGGCCGTTCTCAGATCGAACAGGAACAGGAACAGGACCACGACAACCAGTATGCCGCCCAGGATCAGCGAATCCCGGACATTGCTCGTTGCGGTATTGATGAAGTTGGCGGGACGGAAAAGATCGGCGTGGATTGTGATGCCGTCGGCCTGGAGACTCGGCCGCAGCTCCTCCAATGCCGCCTCCACGTTCTCCGTTACCTTGAGGGTGTCGGCGGCATATTGTTCCGCCACATTGAGGATGACGCCGGGGTTGCCCTGGACCTCGCCACCGCCGATGGGCGGTTCGGGCGCCTCAACGACGTCGGCCACATTCCCCAGCGTGACGCTGGCGGCTCCCCTGCTCAGCAGGACCGTCCGGGCAATGTCGTCCGGTTTGAGGGATTGTCCCTCGGTCTGGAAGACGATCCGCTGATTCCTGGTGTCAACGAAGCCAGCCCCCCGCACGCCGGTTGACCGGCGCGCCACCGTTAGCACGTCGTTGAGAGTCAGGTTGTATCGGATCAGTTCGTCGGGATGCACCTGTATCTGGATCGAGCGCTTGTCGCCCCCGAACACCGTGACGCTGGCAACGCCCGGAACGGCGAGCAGGCGCAAGCGTACCGTCCAGTCGGCGGCCGTGCGCAGGTCCATCAGCGAACGCGTCTGCGATGTCAGGCCGACCACCAGCATCCGACTTGTTGACGACGTGAGCGGCGTCATGACGGGTGGCTGTAATCCCTGCGGGAGCTGTTGGGTCGCGGCCGCCAACCGCTCCGCGACAACTTGCCGGTCGCGATAGATGTCGCTCGCCGGCTCGAAAAATACCGTTACGACGGACAGTCCCTGGATCGACGTGGAGCGCAGCGTCCGCACGCCCGGCACGCCGCTGATGGCGTTCTCTATGGGACGGGTGACGAGGATCTCGACCTGCTCCGGCGTCAGCCCGACAGCTTCGGTCTGGATGCTGACCTGGGGCGGTGCAAACTCCGGAAACACGTCATACTTGGCGCGGCCGAGCGCGTAGATGCCATATGCAACCAGAACGCAGGCGAGTGCGGCGACAATACCGCGGAAGCGGATCGCGAACCTGACGAGCGCCGCCTGCGGACCAGAGGGGAAAGCGGGGCTCACTTCTCGCCGACCTGGATCTGCGCGCGGAACTCCTCGGACAGAAACAATTGCGCACCGCGCGTCACGATCTCAGCATCTTTCGGCACGTCCTCCGCGATATAGCCTCCACCCGGCGCCGGCAGGTCGGTCGCGATCTCGATGCGAATGAAGGTGTCTTGACCGGTGCGCCGATACACCCAGGCTCGACCCTGCCACCACACAATCGCCGACGCCGGCACGGCGGCCCTCTCGGTGGATCTGCCGGAAGACATGAAGGCGAGCACATTCATCCCGGGCAGCACACCACTTTCTGCGGCCGTCGTGTAGAAGAAGCTGACGCCTTGAATCTTCGGGTCTATGCGCGTTGCCGGCGAGACGAAGGTGATGTTTTCCCGCGCGGCCTTGCCGGTTTCCATGGACGCCGTGGCAGGTGGAGCTTTGAGGGTCACACCGGGCGGCAGGGTGATTTGCAACAGGAAGTTCCGCCGCTCGATCAGCGCCGCGATCATCGGCGACTCATCGACCAGCGACTTGCCGAGAACGGAGCCCCATTCCTGATATGACGTTGCGGTGAGGGTGCGCACCTGCGCCTCCGCAGCAGCCAGGCTGGCTTGGTCTGTGCCGAAAGCCGCCTCCGCGGCCTGCAGCTGGGCCTGTGAGACAACGTGAGTCTCGTTAAAGAGTTTTTGCGAGCGTTCGAACGCCGGCTTCGACATCGCAAGCTTCGCCTGCGCGGTCTGGACCTGCGCCTTCGCGTTGGCGTAGTTGTTGCTGAGCTCGGTCAGTCGCGCGACATCGAGAACCATCCCGTAGGCGCGCAGCTCCTCCTGATGAGGCGCGGACGGCAGCGCGGCTGTCGCGATACCGCTGCGCTGTTGCGTATCGGCGTCGATCGTGATCACCGGCTCGCCGGCCTCGCTGGAAACGCGAACCGGTACTTTGACCGCCCGCTCGCGCTGGGCCTCGATTGCCGCCGTGTTGCGCCCTGCAAGGAACCCCCAACCCATGAGGGCACCGAACGCGACAACGGCTGCCGCGACCAGCAACTTCACCGACCACGATCCCGCCGGTCCCTGCCGCTTGCTCATCCAGAGCCCCCCGACTATCTCACGCAAGCTCGTCCCGGATTCCCGGCCAAGTGTCCGGGGTCGAACCTGCTTGTCCGGCCGGCGAGCCTCGGAGTGGTTATAGCCGAAAAAATTTGTTTCGGTCGCCCTGTGTGCGGTCGGCGCGACATAAACCGACCGACGCCGCGACTGGACAGCGGCAGAGAAGCGGACGTCGTGCCAGGGCCGCTGTGGGTCATTCGCGTCGGTTTGCCATATCTGAGATATATCTGTTTTCCGGCTCATCTCGGACTTGCCAAAGAGCCGATCTGCGTTAGCCCATATCTCTACAGGGCGCGTAATCCGGTCGAACGGTTCTGTAACAAGATCAAACAATGTCGGCGCGCCGCAACCCGCCGTTACAAGGTCGCAAGCCTAACTACCGGGCCTGCGTCAAGCGCGTATCCATTCGGATTTGGCTACGCGCTTACCATCGCCCTCCGCCTCTATCGGGCAGGTGAAAGGGCTTGGCGTCAGGCGGGCTTATTGATCGCCGTCCATGCCGCCAGCGAGTCCATGTAATCTCTCCAGCGCACGATCTTGCGATCCTCGATTGTGGCGATCGACACCAACCTATTGTCGTAGGCCGCATTGTTGGCGAGTATTTTTCCATGCACCTCGTATTCGAGCGTCACCACCCGCCCATTGTCGGAAGGATACACGAGCAGTGAATCCCCTCGGTCGAGTCGGATGTTGCGTCCGTACCCGGAATAGAGGGCAATTAGATTTTCACGGCCGCGCGTTTCGCGTGGCCATCCCGGAAATTCATAAAGAAATTCGAACACAACATCGTCGGCGAGAGTAGCTCCTCAGGATGAGGGGGTAAAGTTACGTCTGACGCAGTAGGACTAACGCAATTTCCACTTCAATGGCTTCATCCTTCGAGACGCATCGCTTCGCGATGCTCCTCAGGATGAGGTCTCAGACCCTCATGGTGAGGAGCGCGTCTTCGCGCGTCTCGAACCACGGGGCCACCGGAGAAGCCGCAATGATTCAAGCGAACCGGAAAAACGCCCTAGTCTTACTGCGTAATAGGCCGCTTTATCCCCTGATCCCTGCGTAACGGCTCCGCCGTTATCGCTGGAGGAGCCGCGCGCTTCGCGCGGCGTCTCGAAGGACGAGGCCGAGGATCAGCATCGAGGACTCATGGTTCTCCCGGCGATGCCAACGGGTCGCGCGAACGCGCGCCCGACGACGACCGCAATTGCGCTCGCGTAGTGATGACAGGCTCCGCATCGTCCGGAGACGGCGCATTCGCGCCTCCTCACCATGAGGGTTAATGACGCAGTAGCTAGCTCGGTTTTGCCTGTGCGGCTTGAGCGGCAGCTTGCTGCCGCTCCACGTTCTGGCGATACAGGCCGACGAAATCGACGGGATCGAGCATCAGCGGCGGGAAACCGCCATCGCGCACCGCAGTGGCGATGATTTCGCGCGCGAACGGGAACAGCAGCCGCGGACACTCGATCATGACCAGCGGATGCAGGTTTTCCTGCGGCACGTTCACAATGCGGAACACGCCGGCATAGGCGAGATCGAAGCTGAACATCACCTTGCCGGCATTTTCCGCCTTGCCCTCGACCGAAAGCGTCACTTCGAATTCGTTTTCGGCAATGTTGTTGGCGCTGACATTGATCTGGATATTGATCGCCGGCTGCTGCTGTTGCGGCGCCAGCGACGACGGCGCGTTCGGGTTTTCGAACGACAGGTCCTTGGTGTACTGTGCCAGGACGTTCAACTGGGGAGGAGGGGCTGCCTCGGAAGGCGCGCCGTTACCGTTGGTCATCGAAATCTCTCCTGGAACGTGATCAAGCGAGTGGGGTCCGGTTTTGTGTCTGAATTCGCTTGTTAAGGTGCACAAATCCCTTGTCGGGGCGAGTGGCTATCATAGCCCCGCCTTGTTCCACAAGGACGACAATCGGGCGCTGACCACCGGCGCGGGCCTCTGTCGTCGACTGCCATGGCCGGTATTGACCAAATCGCCGGTCCGGCGCGCGGCGTGCATCCTAAATTGTTGAATATGCGCGATTTCCGGGCAAATGATCGGGTTTCCCCTCGCGGCCAAAACGCGCTACTATCTGCCGTCGGCAAACCGGCAACAGCATCGACTTGGCCTATTGCCGCCGGTATGGCTTTTGATGCCAGAAATGCGCCATTGGCTCGGCCAAGTTTCGTGCCTACATGCTGCAGACCCATCCCTGATGTAACCTTTACCGTTCTCCTGGAGCATGATCCGGAAAAGTGGGTACCGATTTTCCGAAAAGATCATGCTCAAACAAGACAGGGAACGTCCTACCGCCGGAGCCATTAGCCGGCGCAGACCAGAAAGCAAATGCGACGTGGATATTTACACCATCATCTTCCTGGCGCTGGCCGTCTTCATCTTCCTGCGTCTGCGCAATGTCCTCGGACAGCGCACCGGGAACGAGCGGCCGCCGCCCTACGATCGTGCGGCGCGCAACGTAGTGCAGGCAGCGCAGGACAATAACCTGGTTCCGATGCAGGGCCCGGTGATCGACCAGGCGCCGGCGGCGCCGCCGGCCGAGGTGACGCTGCCGACCGATCGCTGGAAAGGCCTGGCCGAGCCCGGCACGCCGCTGGCTCAGGGGCTGGATACCATCGCCACGCAGGACTCTTCGTTTGATCCCCGTCACTTCATCAGCGGCGCGCGCAGCGCCTATGAGATGATCGTGCTGGCATTCGCCAACGGCGATCGCCGCGCGCTGAAGGATCTGCTGTCGCCGGAGGTCTATGAGAGCTTCGAGGCGGTGATCAGGGATCGCGAGAAGTACGAGCAAAAAACCGAAACGCGGTTCGTTTCGATCGACAAGGCCGAACTGGTCAATGCGGAAGCGCGTGATCGGTCGGCGCAGCTGACCGTCCGCTTTGTGTCGCAGATGGTCTCGGTCACCCGCGACAAGGCCGGCACCATCGTCGACGGCAATCCGGACAAGGTCGCCGACATCACCGATGTCTGGACATTTGCCCGCGACACTTCTTCACGCGATCCGAACTGGAAGCTGGTTGGTACCGGAAGCGCTCACTGACACGCGTGGGCTCGGGCGATACGCCGGCGCGTTTTGTGTCATCGCCATTGCGTTGTCGCTGGCCGCTTTTGCCGCACATGCCGCGCGCCGGCATTCGCCCGAAACCCGTCATCTGCCATATCCCCGCCTCGCCTGGCCGCTTGAGATCAGCGGCGGCCAATATGCCCCGCTCGGTTGGGGCGATATCGCCGGCTGGCGCGAGGATGACCATCTGCTCGCGTACCAGGCGTTTCGCGCCAGCTGCAAGCCGATAGCCGCGCAGCATGAGCTGCCGTCGGACCCCAAGGCATTGGGGATTTCGTTGCGCGATCCCTGCCGCGCGGCCAAAGCGCTCGATCTTTCCGACGGCGCCAGGGCGCGGGCGTTCTTCGAGGAACGTTTTCTCCCGTTGCGAATCTCGCGGCTCGGCGAAGGCGATGGCTTTGTTACCGGCTATTACGAGCCTGTCGTCGAGGGGTCGCGGACCCAGAGCGAAATCTACACCGTGCCGGTCTATCGCCGTCCGTCCAATCTGTTCGTCCGCGGTTTCAAGCAGGGCGCCGCAAGCTTGCCCAACAAGGGACAGGTGTTTCGCAAGATCGGCCGCCGCAAGCTCGTGCCCTATTACGATCGCGCCGAGATCGAGGCCGGCGCGATCGCCGGCCGCGGCCTCGAGATCTGCTGGCTCAAGAACCAGACCGATTTGCTGTTTACCCAGATCCAGGGCTCGGCGCGGGTCCGCCTCGAGGACGGCTCGACCCTCCGCATCAATTACGACGCGCATAATGGTTATCCCTATACGGCGGTCGGCCGCATCCTGATCGATCGCAACATCATCCCGAAAGACCAGATGTCGATGCAGAAGATCCGGGAATGGATGGAGCAAAATCCCGACGGCGCCAACGAACTGCGGCGGCAGAACCGGGCCTTTGTGTTCTTTCGCGAAGTGCAGCTCTCCGACAAGGACGAGGCGGTGGGCGCGCAGGGCGTGCCGCTGACGCCGGGCCGGTCGATCGCGGTCGACAAGGCGCTGCACGTCTACGGCACGCCGTTCTTCATCGAAGGCGAGCTGCCGATCTTGTCGGAGCAATCGAGGACGCCGTTTCGCCGGCTGATGATCGCGCAGGACACCGGTTCGGCGATCGTCGGTCCTGCGCGCGCCGACCTTTATTTCGGCGCCGGCGCGGAGGCGGGGCGGGTGTCCGGCCGGCTCAAGCACAGCATGCGCTTTGTCATGCTGGTGCCGAAGAGCCTTGATCCGGCGGCGCGCGGCCGCAAGATGCCGCTGCCCGATGCGCGGCCATCGGAGAAAATCGCCAAGCTGTTTCCTCAGACAGATCCGCCGAAGGATCAGCCAAAGGATCCGAACAACGGCGGGCCCGAAGCGCGCCGCCATCGTCACCACCGCCGATGAAACGCCCACTGGCCCCGGACGTGTCCGCTTCGCCTCGGCGCAAGCGCGCTCTGAGCGAGGAAGAGCGCGCCTTGTGGGAAGCCGTCGCCAAGCAAACCAAACCGCTGCGCAAGCAGCCGCGTATTGCAAAGCCGCAGCTGGCCTCACCCGATACTCCGGCGGTTGCGATGACGGCGACATCGCAAAAGCCGCATCCAGCGGCAAAAAATTCGCAGGGATCAAAGACTTACGTGCCGCCTGCGGCGCCGCCTTTGGCGCCGCTCGGGCGTCGCGAGCGCTGGCGGCTTTCGCGCGGGCGGATGCAGATCGATGCCAGGCTCGATCTGCACGGCATGACGCTGACCCGCGCCCACCGCGCGCTGTCGGGCTTCCTGCAGCGCGCCCACCGCGACGGGCTGACCTTCGTCCTCGTCATCACCGGCAAGGGCCGCGCCACCGGCGCGGAATCCGGGCGCGGCGTGCTGCGCCGCGAGGTGCCGCAATGGCTGGGCCTGCCGGAATTCCGATCGCTGGTGGTCGGATTTGAGGAAGCCCATATCGGCCATGGCGGCGAGGGCGCGCTTTACGTCCGCATCCGGCGATCGAAAGTCTGATCTCTCAGAACGGCCGCACGATCCCGACCCGCGGGATCAGCGTAACGATCCAGCCGAGAATGGTTGTCTTGCGATCATCCGCTGAAATGGCGGGGACCTTTTGCGAGGCGGGCAATGTCTTTACCGCATGCAGGATCAGGAACATGCAGACCGCCCAGTTCGAAATCCACCTGGAATAATCAAACACGATCGCAAACATCACGAGGTAGCCGAGGCTCACCATTACGATCGCTGCGATGACGACGCGGCGGTGGAATTGATCCGCGAGCGATCGGATCAGATGCGCGAAATATTGCCAGAGCGGGGCATGCAGCCAGATCAACAAGGCGAACACCGGCACGCCGAGAATATTCGACGGCATGCGATCCCAGGTTTCGCGGATTTCCTGCGCCAGCGGCTGATACCAGATATAACTGAAACTCAGCAGATTGGTGCGGGACGGGTCGGCCATGCGGCTCTGCAGATGATTGACGAATGCTTCCTGCGATACCGCGAGCGACCCATAGAATTGCGCAGCAAGGAACAACAAGCCGACGCTGCCAATCGCGGCGATGCCCGTAGTCACGTTTTGCCGGTTGAAACCCAGCACCAGATAATAACGCAGCATGACGATGACGGCGATGGTCGGCACATACATCAGGAGATGAATGTGGTGGATCAGAACCAGCATCATCGAACCCAGTGCTGCCGCTATCACGAAAGCGAGCGAACGCGCCGGCACCAACAACAGACAGATCGCAAACGCGCAGCCGTAAATATCGAAATGCCCGAGCGTATGCATGAAATTCTTCAGAAAGAACGGCGACCCGGCCATCAACACGAACAGCGGCATGTGCTCGTCATCGAGACCGAAACTTCGCCTGAACAGCGCAACGAACAGACCAAGCGTGACCAGCCAGACGCCGCCTGCGAGCGCGAACACCAGCCACACCGGCACCTTGGCGACGAACAGCGATACCACAGCACCGACCAGGGCGCGCTTGGTGAAGCCGAAGTGATAATCGACCAGCAAGTGGATATAGGGGACGTAAGGTTCGCGCGGCAGCTTGTAGAGAAAAACCCCGATCAGAACGGCGGCGTTGACGGCCAGCATCAGGCGCCAGGGGTTTTCCCGAAAGACCGTCCGCAAATTCATCCCGCACCAGACAATGACAAGATAAGATGCGGACTATCACATGGCCGACGCGGCACGCAACGCGCTGTTATTCTCGATGTCGTCCCGGCGTTCGCAGGGACGACGATTGGAGATGCCGGCCTACAAAATAAACCGGCTCAAATCCGTGTTCCTGGCGAGATCGCCGACGTGCTTCTGGACGTAGTCGGCATCGATCCGGATGGTCTCGCCGTTGCGGTCGGGGGCGGCAAATGAAATATCGTCGAGCACGCGCTCCATCACGGTTTGCAGCCGCCGCGCGCCGATGTTCTCCACGCTGGAATTGACGGCAACCGCGACGTCCGCCAGGGCGTCGATCGCGCTTGGGGTAATGTCCAGCGTCACTCCCTCGGTCTGCATCAGCGCGATATATTGCTTGATCAGCGATGCCTCGGGCTCGGTCAGGATGCGGCGCAAGTCGTCGCGGCTCAGCGCTTCCAGTTCGACCCGGATCGGCAGCCGGCCCTGTAACTCCGGCAACAGGTCCGAGGGTTTTGCGATGTGAAACGCGCCCGAGGCGATGAACAGGATATGGTCGGTTTTGACCGCGCCATGCTTGGTCGAAACCGTGGTGCCTTCGATCAGCGGCAACAGGTCGCGCTGCACGCCTTCGCGCGAGACGTCGCCGCCGACGCGGCCGTCGCGCACGCAGATCTTGTCGATCTCGTCGAGGAATACGATGCCGTTGTTCTCGACCGCATGGATCGCCTCCTGCGTCAACTGATCGGTATCAAGCAGCTTGTCGGATTCCTCGTTGACCAGAAGCTCATGAGAGCCCTCGACCGTGAGGCGGCGGGTCTTGGTCCGGCCGCCCAATTTGCCGAAGATATCGCCGATCGAGATCGCGCCCATCTGCGCCCCCGGCATGCCCGGAATTTCAAACATCGGCATTCCGCCCGAGGATTGGGTTTCGATCTCGATCTCCTTGTCGTTGAGTTCGCCGGCGCGCAGCTTCTTGCGAAACGAATCCCGCGTCGCGGCGCTGGAATTGGCGCCGACCAGGGCGTCGAGCACGCGTTCCTCGGCGGCGAGCTGCGCGCGGGCCTGCACGTCCTTGCGCTTGCGTTCGCGGGTCTGCGCGATCGCGACCTCGACGAGATCGCGGACGATCTGCTCGACGTCGCGGCCGACATAGCCGACCTCGGTGAATTTTGTCGCCTCGACCTTGATAAACGGCGCGCCGGCAAGTTTAGCCAGCCGCCGCGCGATCTCGGTCTTGCCGACGCCGGTCGGCCCGATCATCAGGATATTTTTCGGCAGCACCTCTTCGCGCAGGGAACCGGTAAGCTGCAGCCGCCGCCAGCGGTTGCGCAGCGCGATGGAGACCGCGCGCTTGGCGTCGGCCTGGCCGACGATGAAGCGGTCGAGTTCGGAAACGATTTCGCGGGGGGAGAAGTCGGTCATTGGCTCTAGCTAGGGTGAAAACGGGTGATCGGCAAGCG
>WNFW01001861.1_pt1 | contig 15817 bp, 12 predicted proteins | sample 5400131 | NCBI WGS metagenome assembly WNFW01 (sample SAMN13153362, study PRJNA577476) | soil metagenome | isolation source: 20 cm soil or saprolite under grassland replicate 1 | place: USA:California | collected 2016-06-15 | reverse complement strand
TGTGGCAGAATATCCTTCCACGTAAACGCTCCACCCATAATGTCATGTAGCAAAACAATTGCCCCATCAGTTCCCAATTCAGCACCCTGCACAATATAGCTCAGATTATAGTGGATTACATGCGTTGTTCGCCGTTCTTGCATACTCTTCTCATTTTTAAAAATTCGATTCAACATACTGCCTCTCCTGGCCCAGCCCAATTGCTGAACTCATCGCATAATACTATTTTCTATACTATATCAACGCTTACAGGCTACATGCAAGTGCTGAAATGGCTGCGCTGAAAAACTCCCGCGCATTTTGCGCGCTATGTGCGCGCTATTTCATAAAAAATCGAATCTTTCACAAAAAATAAAAAATGTGGGTTGTGGTAAGCCACAACCCACACCAAAGAATCTTACTGCTTTCTAAAAAGCGCAGGCACGTTATAAAACGCGCTGAAACCAGCATAGTGAGCGGTCTTTTCGCCAAGCTCGTCTTCGATAGCGAGTAAACGATTATACTTAGCAACGCGTTCGCTTCGTGCAGGGGCACCCGTCTTGATCTGCCCTGCATTGGTAGCAACGACCAGGTCGGCTATAGTTGTGTCCTCGGTCTCACCTGAACGATGGGAAACAACAGCAGTGAAGGAGGCACGTTTGGCCATTTCGATCGCTTCCAGCGTCTCTGTTAACGTGCCAATCTGATTGAGTTTGATCAAGATAGAATTAGCAGACTGTTCCTCGATACCCCGTTTGAGACGCTCTGTGTTCGTGACGAACAAATCATCCCCCACGAGTTGTATTCGGTTACCCAGGCGCTGGTGCAAAAGTTTCCAACCGTCCCAGTCATCTTCCGCCAGCCCATCCTCAATACTAATAATGGGATACTCGTTTATCCACTGTTCATACAGATCAATCATCTCGCTTGAGGTGAGCGTGCGTCCCTCGCGTGCCAGCACATATTTGCCATTTTCGAAGAACTCGCTGGAAGCAGGATCCATACCCAGGAAAATATCCACTCCAGGTTTATAACCTGCCGACTCAATAGCAGCTATGATGATCTCAAGCGCCTCGCGATTGGAACTCAGTGAGGGAGCGAAGCCGCCTTCATCCCCGACATTGGTGTTCAGTTTTTTACCATGCAGTACTTTCTTGAGACTCTGGTATACCTCGGCTCCCATACGCAGAGCTTCGCGAAAAGTGGCAGCGCCAACAGGAAGAATCATGTATTCTTGCATGTCAGTCGAGTTATCAGCATGCTTGCCCCCATTCAAAATATTCATCATGGGAACTGGTAGCGTGCGGGCAGAAACACCTCCAAGATAACGATAGAGTGGCTGTTCCAATGCATTGGCAGCTGCCTTAGCAATTGCAAGAGAAACACCGAGTATAGCGTTTGCGCCAAGGGTACCTTTATTTGGAGAGCCATCCAGTTCGATCATTAATTCGTCGAGCGTAATTTGCTCCGTGGCTTCGATGCCAACGACGGCTTCGCGGATAGTTTCACTGACATTTTCAACAGCCTGTAAAACTCCTTTACCACCGTAACGACTCTTGTCTCCATCTCTCAGTTCTACTGCTTCGTGAATACCTGTTGAAGCGCCTGAAGGAACTGCTGCTACCCCCGTTTTACCGCCCATGAGTAAAACTTCGACTTCAATAGTGGGATTGCCGCGCGAGTCAAGTATCTCGTGAGCTACGATATCTTCGATTGTAGTTAACTCGTTTATGTTGTCTAGCATGAAATAACCTCCAATTGAGAGGGATATTCGATCCCTTTTAACTCTCCGCCGCGTGACTCTTTAACACAATCATCCGAACATCCATGTTAAAAGTATCAAGCAGCATGCAAAATAATACTTTTGTGTATAGGACTATGGCCCTTTACACACAATTGTACCCTCAAATGCAGAGTATGAGCAAGAATGGGTACCGATCGAAACAGGTTGGTAAATCTCTATCATGAATCTACATGAAATGTAGGGACTGCCCTTGCGGCAGTCCGGCCTGCGATGTCGACCAAACTCTCCCCGACTCTACGAACGAACCCTTGCTAGCGCCTGAGCCAATAGATCGGTGTGTTCGGGCAGGCCAACTGTTATGCGTAGGAAGTTATGCATTGAGGGTTTTTGGAAGTAGCGCAATATGATTCCATATTCCTCGACAATAGTACGTAGTTGCTCGATCTTCACATTTACATCGTCCAGGCGCGCCAGGATGTAGTTACCTTGAGAAGGAAAAGGCGTCAGATAGGATTGGCTTTTCAGCATGTTGAAAAGCCGTTCCCGTTCGTGCATAATACGTTGCACATTGGCTAGCGCCTGTTCCAGGTGGGTCAATGTCTCAAGCGCGGCAATGTGACCTGCGACATTGACTTCAAATGGACATTGAGCCTGTAGCATGTAGTTTGCAATCCATACAGGAAACAAGCCATATCCAATGCGCAGACCTGCCAAGCCCGCCCATTTGCTAAAGGAGCGTAAAACAACAAGGTTTCGATAGCGAGGCACAAGGTGAGCAAATCCACCTGGATGCTGGGAAAATTCTACATAGGCCTCATCTATGACCACAATGCGACCCGATTTCAACAAAGCCAGTACATCTGATTCAGCAATAGGATTGCCGGTTGGATTATTGGGAGAACAGATCACGATCAGCTTTGTAGAAGGTGTAAGCGCTGCCAGAACATTCTCAACATCGATCTCACATTCACTCGTCCGAGGTACTTCGATCACTGAAGCTCCACAAAATGAAGTGATTGATGTGTAGAGAGAGAAGGTTGGAGGACAACAGATAATGGTATCTCCGACTGAAAGAAATATATGCCACAGCAGGTTGATCAATTCATTACTACCATGACTTAAGACAATATGGGAACTTCCAAGTCCGGTATAGTCTGAGAGAGCTGCACGCAGAATTGTGGCATCGTTATCTGGATAGTTGTTATAGTTTTTGTAATCACCCAGGGCTTCGATGGCTGAAGGCACCGGACCATAAGGGCTTTCATTACTATTCAGCTTAATAATACAGTGAATAGGTATACCGGTACGTGCGCTAAACGCCATGAGAGATTCTCCAGGCTGGTATGTGGTCATATTCTCCAATTCAGGGCGCACACCAACATCTTGCTGCGAAGTTATAAACATATATGGCTTTTCTTACTTTTTAGCGTCAGCATCAACATAAATCGGCGATGGGTGGCGTATGAGCGAGCTGCGAGCGGGAGAAGAGTTGTCCAAGCCACTACGCATAGTATTCGGATTATTGCTATATTGTGTTTGCATCGGTTGAACTGCCGGCTGTGCTGAAGGTGTCTCGGGAGTATTTCCCATCGAGGAATCTACCATTTCTAAGCTTTGCCGTAGCGTCATCATATCACGTAAGAAACATGCTACGGCTGAGGCAGCAGAACCTTTCTCTTTTGAGAAATCAAAACGCCTGGTAGTTGCTTCTCCAGCCGCTTGTGCGGCTTTTGCCAGTGGATCGGACGTCTTCGCTGCAAAGGCATCCTGGAAAATGTCCTCCCAATTTCCCCATCGTCCCCGAAGAGGTTTCCAGCCAAGTTGGCTATCGCTGATTGTACGCCATTTCTCCTCCGTAAATTGCATCCAGTCGTCCATCAGACGTGTAAGGGAAGCCAGCTGTTGGCGCAGACGGTCTTCTTCCTGAGAAGAACGCTGGGGGAAGCCTTGAGGAAATTCGGTGTAATTTTGCTGTCCAGCAAAACCGTTGCTGCCAACTTGAGGGAACCCCATGGTAGTTTTGTTTGAGACACCTGCAAGTACATCAGAATTTGTGCCTGCATGGAGGCCAGAGTTCCCTGCCAGTGCTGCCAGATTGGGAGCCAATTGTCCGTTGGGCATGCTTAACATAGGTATTTCGGTCCCGGCAGGTAACTCGCCGATCACGTGAATACCGCTTGCGCCTAGAACAGGACTCATACTCCAAACATTGGATCCGTCAGGCAAAAGCATACCCTCGGAAAGAGAGGAGAAACCGCCAATCACGATTTCTTCATGTCCAACAGCATCCATGATTCTCCAGGCCAGGCGGGGATGTCGAATCGCCCACCAGAGGCGTCTCCACAAAAAGACACTGGCGAAAGAGAAATTGACTACCAACCAGACTACTCCCCGCACAGCTGCCCAGTTGACGAGCGCAACGACAATAATCCAGTACCATGGATCGTGTTGTCCGGCTTCTACAATGAAGGTGAGCACGATAGCAACAGTAAGGCTAGGATCACGTAGTGGATTTATGAAATCGATTATGCGCCAGAACCAATTTCGGTCTGTCTTCACTTTCAATTTACGCTCCTCTCGACTCTGCTACTGGTACGGCAGGCCGTTTTCTTTTCATATATTCGGGAGAATTCTAACAGAAATCCCGGCTACTGACAAAGTTAGTAGGTCATTCAGGTAACTTAATGGTATCTATGCTTTTCAACTACTTTTAACGTATGGAATTACCTACATAGAATGTTTGCGGTACTTTGGTACCTCTAAAGGTTATGTGTACCTCTTCTGAATTTCCAGGAGTTCGCTGATGCCCTGCTCAGCCAGATTTACAAGAGACTCCATAGTTGAGCGACTAAAAACACCACCTTCGCCTGTTCCTTGCACTTCAATAAAATCATGTTCGGCAGTCATCACTACATTGAAGTCGACATCTGCGCGCGAATCTTCTTCGTAGCACAAATCGAGCATGATCTCTCCACTGACAACACCAACACTCACTGCAGCAACGGCTGTTCGCACCGGGTGTTCAGACAATACTCCCCTTTTCATGAGTAGTGAACAAGCCCGGTGTAGGGCTACATATGCACCCGTGATGGATGCTGTGCGCGTTCCTCCGTCAGCCTGTAATACATCACAGTCGAGTGTGATAGTACGAGGTCCTAGTACATCCATGTCAACAACTGCACGCAATGAACGACCTATTAAGCGCTGGATCTCTTGTGTACGACCACTCACACGACCATCCCGTTCGCGGGAATTACGTGTATGGGTTGAGCGAGGTAACATATTATACTCGGCTGTTACCCATCCCTTGCCTTTCCCTTCCAGAAATGGGGGCACTTTCTCTTCAACGCTGGCTGCACACAACACCCGTGTATTGCCTGTCTCGATCAATACTGAGCCTTCAGGGTAATCCTGGTAATCGATGGCCAAACGCACGGGGCGTAGTTGAGTCTGAGAACGGTTATCTATACGTATCATGAATGGACCCTTTCGTTGTTGTATACAATACTACATCAATGATAAACAATACTTGTATTTACCTGATAGTCATACTTACCTAGGATACTTTGCCCATAGATACACAATTATGTGGTACTATACCTTAGGAAGTTTAATTGTGCATCATTATGTGCTGATGTGTTTGTTCTTGTTTCAAAAACGTTGAATCAGCATCTTCCTGGCAACGAAAGCCGGAAAGGAATTTTGACTGGTCTCAATAAGGCCTCATAGATGAGGATGGTGAGTGACTGTAGAAAGGATCGATCCATGCCCACATCACTTACGTTACATACATTGCCTCAGACGCAATTCATACATGCTAACCGACTCATTATTGCTTCGAATCGCGGTCCCGTAGAGTATCACATCACCCATAATAAAACATTGAAGCAGCGTAGAGGTTCAGGTGGTATGGTTACAGCGCTGATCGGCGCAGCAAATCGTCTGGAAGTCACCTGGGTAGCAATGGCTATGACAGTAGGTGACCGTGTAGCACTTCGAGAAGCTCAACAACTTGATGATGGATTACTGCAGTCACCATTGCGCGGTCAAAAGTTGCAACTTCGCTATGTAGCCATTCCAAAGTCCGCTTATCGTAAGCACTACGAACAAATCTGTAACACATTACTCTGGTTTTTACAGCATTACCTCTATGATCCTACCGTTAATTCTACAATAGCAAGTAAACTGCAAGATGCCTGGGAAAATGGCTACTACACTGCCAACCGCGCAATCGCAGATGCCGTAAATATTGAAATCGGTCGTCAAGAAACAATGCCGATTGTCATGTTGCATGATTATCATCTTTATCTGGCTCCCGCGATGATTCGCCAACGCCATCCAAGCATTATTATGCAGCAGTTCATACATATTCCATGGCCTGATATCAGGTGTTGGCAGTTTTTACCGAGCAACATAGCCCAGTCCATTTACAGAGGACTCACAGGAAATGACATTATTGGTTTCCAGACAGAGCGCGATGCGCGTAACTTCCTGGAGGGAGCACGAACACTGCTAGACGGCGCTGTTGTTGATTTCGAGGAGGGAGCCGTATGGTGGCAGGGTCATCGGACTCAGGCCCGCGCTTACCCCATTTCCATTTCAGTTACTGAGGAACGTCGTATCGTCCAAAGCCGAGCCGGAAAACGTGCAGCGGAAAAGATTCTTCCCCTCTTAGGTGAAAAGACAATCATGCGCGTGGATCGTATTGAACCGACAAAAAATATCGTGCGAGGCTTTCAGGCGTATGCACAAATGCTTGATGAGCATCCAGAGCTTCTGCGTCAAGTTAGATTTTTGGCATTCCTTGTACCTTCTCGCCAGAGTTTGCCTGAGTATAAAAGATACAATGCGGAGGTCATTAAAATCATCGAGGAAATCAATCAACGTTTTAGGACAGATGATTGGATACCAATACAGGCCTTCTTTGGAAATGACCGTACTCAAGCACTTGCTGCGATGCAGTATTATGACGTGCTGTTAGTAAATCCAATCATTGATGGAATGAATCTGGTTGCCAAAGAGGGCCCGGCAGTGAATCTCACTGATGGTCTAGTGGTTCTTTCTCGAACTGCTGGTGCATTTCAGCAGATGGGTAAAGCCTCCATTCCTACCTCTCCAACAGATATACATGAGACCGCGCAGGCGCTTTACAAAGCTTTGACGTTGCCGTCCGATGAAAGAAGAATAAAAGCGGCTCTGGCACGCCAGATAGTGGAACGCCAGGACCTCAATACGTGGCTCTTGCGCCAGATTTCCGATATCAATGAATTACTTGATAGGTTACCTACGAGAATACCTATGCAAGATTCAGTGACCGGGATGTCGGCGGTGGGTGTTGGGTAAGTGTTGCCGATCTAGTTTCGTAACTTCAGTCGAAACATCGGATTGTAGCTCTTATCGCAACTGCTGCATGAGACAGATTGGGAATAACGGCGTGCGCGGGGATATTCCTTGCCACAATGGGGACATTCGTAGAAATAGCGAATAGGTCGTCGGTCACGCCTTAAGCATTCGCGCTTCGCGCTCTCCTCACAGAGCAATTGACGCAGTTCATCTACCGGGTAACCTGTTACAGCTGCTTCATCGGCAGCAATAGAATCGTATCCATGGTGTCGATGGCGTCTTGGAGTTCCATTCACCCTGTCAGCAAGATGAATGAGTTCATGTGCCACTGTAACCTCAATTGATTTCGGCTGCATATCAGGCTCAATGAAAATCAGATGGCGATGACCAGAAGCGTCTAAGTGTAAGGCACTGGTAGTATCTGAACTGGATCGTAGATGTGCTGGTTTGTGCTTTGGAGAACGTATACGGGATATAGTAGGTGCAGGTAGATAGCAATAGCACCCGAGTATCATGATATTGAGCCGCTTCCCTGTCCAAAGCATAAATTCACGACGATCCTGGGTCATAGCCAGTTGGCTCAATTCCTGGGTTGGAATTTGTAATTTTTGCCAGTAATGCATTAACCAATACTGAACAAGTGAACTGCCATTGATAATGGGTTCCATTTGCCTGGGAGGGGGAACTGGCAGAGAGGATCTGTGTGCGGCAATCATGACCGCTCTATTTCTCCTGACTATAATACTCGATTTCCAATTTGCTCTTCCCTCGGTTGTCCCTGGTTCAGCATCCCCTGCTGTCCTTTTCCAGCTTTCCCGAGAGTTGTAATGCCAGTATATCAGGCGGAAGATGTAGATGCAAGTTCAAGATATCCATTTGGGTCAGGGCTTTTCACAACTCACTTTGTGACTGTTTTCTATGACCCTATATCGTGACGAGACAGATGAAGAAGCACCATAGAAGAAGCCCTGATACATTGCTTGACACCCATTCCTAATGCGACGTAAGATGAAGTTAGATTCAACGAGAGAGGTTTAACAACCTTCGCATCTCCAGAAGGAGTCCTGTATGTCGTTTCAAATCTGTATCAAGACAGACAAATCTCTGCAACAACTCGCAACTGAAATATGCAACCTCTTCTCATTGCCTCCTTTTCGACAACTTTCTTTTTCATCAGATGAACCTTACTGTCAATTTGAGATGCTAGGTTTGCACATCCTCCTGCATCGAGCAGACGAAGAGGACCGTGACCCAGAAGTGAAAGATTTCAATTACTGCTTTGATTTACAAATGTCCTTTGTTGATCATGAACTAGATACAGATACAATGGAGTACAACTTGCAGCCATATTATGCGCAATTACTCAGTTTTCAACTTGGCCTTGATACCGCATATCATGAAAAGCACAAGACTGACCGCGCATGGAAAATACGTTACCACTATTGTCATAAGAATCCAAGGTGGAATGATGCAATTTTGTATGGTGAGCCGGGCTGGGAACCAGCCGTAATCCAGATGCAGCCAAGTTCCTGGCGTTCGATGCATCCTGTTTTCTAATCAAGGAGATACATCTTGAGCATTCTGGATCCTACTATTGACCAGCACCTCACACCGCTAGTCAAACCTCCGATTACGCAAGAACAACTGCGCCATTATTCTGAAGCATCAGGTGATTTTAATCCGATTCATCTTGATGAACAGGCTGCACAACAAGTCGGGCTAGAGGGCGTCATTGCTCATGGAATGCTCAGTATGGCTTTTCTTGGGCAATTTGTTAACCAGCAGATTGCCGCTATTCCAGGTGCCCGCATAGAGTATCTCAAAGTGCGCTTTCTAAATATGGTTCGTCTGGGTGATACACTTACCTGTCTAGGGAAAGTCAAAGCCCGAAAGACATATCAAGATCGTAGTCAATCTATAGCTATTGAATGTTGGGCACAGAACCAGCAAGGAAACAAAGTGACCGCTGGAGAAGCAGTTGTAATAATTCCGGCTGAATCAAGAAATGAGGTGAAGGTATGACAGGCAAGATGCAAAGAAAAGACATTGAAGATCTGCGCTTCCTTTACGACCTTTCTATTTATAACTGTCAGAAATATGGTCCTTTCAAGTCACTTATCTATGAAGATGGAGAAGAGGTACATGAATATTCAAATGTAGAGATTGCGAAGGAAGCGACTCAACTGGCCGTAGGACTTAGAAGGTTAGGTATAGAGAAAGGCGATCGCGTCATCGTTATGATGCTCAACTGCCCGGAAGTAATCATCTCTTACCAGGCTATCGCTCGTGCTGGTGCTATCATCATTCCTGTACTCCCTTTGCTGAAAGGACCCGAGGTCCACTACATTGCTGAAAATTCGGCAGCAAAAGCGGTGATTACAAACCCAATTCTTCTGCCGTTGTTACGTAATGCACTTGCTGATGTCCCCACGATGAAGCATATTATTTCAACAGGTATAGAAGGTGAAGAGCATGATGAGTCACGAACGTATACTGTTCATGCGTACAAAGATGTTATAACGCGCGGAGCGACATACGCGGATCATTATCTGGAAGATTTAGAAGAAGTCTCGATTACACAAGAAGATCCTGCCGTGATTATCTATACTTCTGGCACCACAGGTCATCCAAAGGGAGTATTCCTGACACATCGCAACGTCGTCTCTAATGCTACCTCGAATCGAGCTAGTGGTACTGTTGAAGAAGGAATGCCATCAATCCATGAAGTGCAACTCGCTATTCTCCCATTAGCGCATGCCTATGGGTTGGTTGCTTCGAATGTTGGATATCTGAATGGAGTGGTTGCGATCCTGCATCCTCGTTTTGACACGACTGCTGTACTATCTGCTATTGAACGCTACCGCGTCAACGCTTTTGCGGGTGTGCCAGCCATGTTTGTAGCCTTGTTATACTCGCCTGATGCCGATAAATTCGACACTAGCAGCTTACGTTATTGTGTAAGTGGTTCTGCTCCGTTGCCACTTGCTATTCTGGAGGGTTTCGAGCAGAAATTTGGCTGCCCAATACTCGAGGGGTATGGGTTATCGGAGGCAAGTGCTGTTCTCACTGCGCATAGCCAGGATATGCCTCGTAAACCGGGTTCAGTTGGTAAGCCCATCTCCGGTGTTGAAATACTCATCGTTGATGCGAACGATAAACCCTTGCCAGTGGGTGAGGTAGGTGAGGTTATTGCGCGTGGGCCTAATATCATGCAAGGCTATTATAATATGCCAGATGAGACTCAGGAAGCCCTACGCAATGGTTGGTTGCATACAGGCGATATGGGACGCTTTGATGAAGATGGCTACTTATATATTGTTGAGCGGAAGAAAGATTTGATTATACGTGGTGGATTTAATATCTACCCACGTGATATTGAAGAGGTGTTGAACAGGCATCCAGCAGTGATCGAATCGGCAGTGATAGGTGTACCCTCGGAACGCATGGGTGAAGAGGTCAAAGCCTTCGTTGTGACTCGCACCGATGTTGATGCTGAAACACTCAAAGCGTATTGTCGTGAATCGTTAGCGAATTACAAAACGCCAAGCGAAATTGAGTTTGTAAGTGCCTTGCCACGCAACGCGGTGGGTAAAATTGATAAGAAAGAGCTGAGGAGATCTTATGTCCATTGACACTCCACTTGAAAGCGCTACATTGAAGCAGCTTCAACGAACGCCAATCGACAATGTATTGCAGATCATCGATGAAGGATTGGTTCACCTGCCTACCTATCGTGAGCTGTATTATCGTTGGGAGCGCCAGCAGTGGCGTGCGCAGGATATAGATTTTAGTGGAGACCGCAAGCAGTGGGAAGGAATGTCGCAAGACGAACGAGACATGCGCATGTATGGTCTATCGGCTTTTTTCCAGGGTGAGGCGTGTGTGACAGATACACTTGGGCCCTATATTGTAGCCATGCCTGATGAAGAAATGCGCATCTTCGCTATAACACAACTGGTCGACGAGGCACGTCACACAGTTTTCTTCTCTCGTTTCTTCAAAGAAGTACTGGGCGTCGATAAAGAGAAATTGGAAGATGCCCTGGCCGTTGCTCGTGAGTATATGAATACCCATTTGAAGTATATCCTGATCGATGCTTTATCTGAAGTGGCCGAACGCATTCAACGAGAACCAGGCAACATGGCATATTTAGTTGAGGGTATCACGCTCTACCATGTCATTGTAGAGGGTACAATGGCGCTTGCCGGACAACGTGGTATCCTGGAATTTTATCGTTTGCACGAGCTTTTCCCTGCTTTTCGTGGAGGCTTCACCGCAGTGGCTCGAGACGAATCACGGCATGTTGTCTTTGGTGTGAAGTTCTTACGCGAAATGATTCAGCGGGATGCGAACAATGCCATGATTGTGCATGATGCGGTCGAGAAATATACACCAACCGCCTTAGAAGCCATATATCCCGCGCCGCAACAAGTACAAATAATGTTGGCCAACGGTGATGACCCCTGGACAACACCGCGTTATGCGCAGGAATCGCTTGCCAAGAAACTAAAAGTGATTGGGATGAGCATGAAGCTACCGCAGATCCCCGCTATGCCCACATAAGTATGTAAGCAGTCCTGGATATCGAAGTATTCACGAGTAGAAAAGATCGGAGTTTCCAATGGGAATGATCCATGGCGGCTGGATTGTCGCCAAAATTCTGAAAAGAGAAGGTGTCGAGGTAGTCTTCACGCTTAGCGGAGGACATATCGCTGCTATCTATGACGGTTGCAAACACGAAGGAATTAGAGTCGTGGATACCCGCCACGAACAAGCAGCAGTTCACGCAGCCGAGGGGTGGGCCAAATGCACACGCACTCCTGGAGTAGCTATTTTAACAGCCGGTCCAGGCGTAACTGATGGTGTTACAGGTGTAGCAAATGCATACCTAGCGAGTAGTCCTGTTCTTGTCATTGGTGGAGCTGCCCCTCTAAACCTATGGGACAGAGGCGCGCTTCAGGAGATGAATCAGATTGACCTGCTTCGCCCAATTACCAAGTGGGCGCGCACAGTGCATGAAACAACTCGTCTCGGCGAATATACTGCTTCGGCCTTTCGGCAGATGTTAAATGGCAAACCAGGCCCAACTTTTTTAGAAATGCCCATGGATGTTCTTAACAACCTTGTGGATACCGATACGCTTATTGATCCAGGTGAGCCTGCGTCGTATCGTTATGGCGGTCGTATAGCGCCCGATCCCGATATGGTAGTGAAGGCTGCAGCATTACTAGAAAAAGCGCAGCACCCTGTCATTATGGCGGGTACTGCCGTCTGGTGGTGCAATGCCTCCGAACCATTGCGCCTGCTAGCAGAGCGCATCAACGCCCCAGTCTTTCTCAATGGCGCTGGACGTGGTTGCCTGCCACCAACACATCCGCTTTTCTTTACATCGGCCCGCCGAAAAGCACTGGAAGGGGCCGATACGATCCTGGCTATTGGGACACGCATGGATTTTCGTCTTGGTCACGGGCAGCCCCCACTCATTCCAGCTCAAGCCAACATTATCTGGTTCGACCTGGCAGGAGAGGATGTCGGTGTCAATCGTGGTGCTGCCGTTGGCTTAGTAGGTGATGTTGGGTTGAGTATGCGTTATCTGGCCGAGGCGACAAAGCAGTTAAATGCAGGTGATTGGCTTGACTATATTCGAGCAGAAGAACGAAATGCATCAGCACGTGATGAGGCAGCAATGAATTCAGATGCTGTGCCTGTGCACCCTATGCGTTTGTGCCGCGAGATACGCGATTTCATCGATGAGGACACAACCGTTGTTGGTGACGGAGGGGATATTGTCAGTTACGGTGGAAGAGTCATCAATGTCTATAAACCGGGCTACTGGCTCGATCCTGGTCCAATGGGCTGCCTGGGGACGGGCACAGGTTTCGCAATGGCTGCACAAATAGCGCGTCCTGGTAAAAAAGTGTTAATCTTGCATGGAGATGGCGCTTTTGGTCTCAATGGTATGGAGTTCGAGAGTATGGTACGCCAGCAGTTACCAGTTGTCTCCATCATAGGTAACGATGGAGCCTGGGGACAAATCAAGCATCCACAAAAGGCAATTCTTGGTCATGCCACAGCAGCGGAACTCTCACCTGGTATTCGCTACGATAAAATGGTTGAGGCGCTTGGCGGGTATGGTGAACTTGTACAGAAAGCGGAAGATATTCGCCCGGCGCTTGAGCGGGCTTTTGCTTCTGGATTACCAGCTTGCATCAATGTGCTGATCGATCCGAACAAGCCTTATAGCCGATCTACGAGTGTAGCTGTGTAAGAACCTTGAAAGTCGAATCTGATTTGGCGAGTCAATGAGAGCGTTTTGAGGACGTGTCAATGAAATAGGTCGCAGCTTCGTGATTAAATTGAGATGATTGCGAATTTGCGTTGTTATTTGATTGACAAACAACCAGTCATTCACGTAAACTTTATCTGGGTGAAGTTGCTACTCCGTAAGGTGATGTACTGTGAGAGTTATTTATTGCCCAAACTGCCAGAAACCTCTTCCAGGGAATGCAAAATTTTGTGCCAGATGTGGTGAGCATTTACCAATTTCTGCACAATCTTTGAATATGGTCGATGAAGATCTCATTGCTCCCACCATTGTGATAAGTCAAAAGCCCTCGGCTCTAAAAGTAACTCGCTTTTATGAGCTGAAAAACAGTACTCAAGATACCAGTCCACGCTTAACGGCAACTGTACAGCAATCGCAGCATAATGGCCCGGTTTCATCCAGTCAGTCACTTCCCGTGATCCGGCCACTATTGAGCGAACTAGATGTGATTGATGACGAGTTGCAAAGTCGTGCAAACTGGGAGAAAATTGTTACACATAAAACTTCTCGCGTCACTCCTGAGACAGGCAATCCTCTGGTTGTGACAGGCGTTTACAAGCCTCTAGTAAGCGAAACTCCCCCGGCTTTAATCAGCGTTCGAAGAGCATCACCAAAAAAGGCACCTCGTCTTTCAACAAACTATATTTCCTGGATAAGTATTTTAATTTTATTTTGTCTATTATTGGGCGGCGTTTTTGGTCTAGCAGTCTCTTATGGGCGTGGATTTCGCATCTCACTTCGACCTTCACACCTGCTTTTTTCGCGTGATGCCATAGATCTCGGTTCTGGCGATCAAGCCATGAATAGCGCGCAGAGCGTGACACTTTCTAATACTGGCGGTGGACAGATTAACTGGCAAGCTACAACAACGCAACCATGGCTGTTGATCAGCCCTAAAAGCGGAATCCTTTCATTTAACCAGAAGATGAATATAGAGGTTGCAGCAGACCGTTCGAATCTGAAGGTTGGAGCGTACGGTGGCGCTTTGGTATTTCATTCAAATACAGGACAAGCAGCACTCCCGGCGAAAATGATAGTTACACAACTTCAACCTGGGCACAGAGCAGTATTGCAACTCACACCTGCTTTGCTTTCATTTACAGCAACAGATGGAGCTGCAAATCCCCTATCTCAAGTAGTGACTGTCAATGTATCCCCTGTCTGGAACGATTGCCAGGGGTAGCAGCCAACCTGTAACGATCAGTGTAAATACGAGCATCATGCTCCCAGGAGTCTATAATGGTTCGATAACTTTCGCCAGCCAGGGTGCAGTAGTCGCCAAGGACAGTCCTCAAACGATTTTTGTCAGTCTGGTTATCACGCCTCAATGCTCGATCCAGATTTCACCTGGTGGGTTGAACTTCGCCAGTGCGTATTTGCAGGGATCACCTGCAGGACAAGTAATTAGCCTGGCTACTTCTCAAAGTTGTTCCGCTTCCTTAGCCTGGAGCACAACGGTAACAACAAGTAGTGGAGGCAATTGGCTCAGCATTGGTCCAACAAGGGGTGTGACCCCTGCTAATCCAGCGGTAACTGTTAACTCTACAGGTTTAAAACCCGGCGCCTATAGTGGATCAATTATCTTTAACTGGCCGGCAGGTACACAAACCTTGCCAGTTACATTGACTGTAGAGCAGGCGTCAACGCCGATTATTGCTGCAGCGCCCGCCACAATAGCATGGAGAGGCAATATCGGCCAAACTGTTCCACTCACTCAAACAGTTACAATCACGAACTCTGGAGGAGGATCCATGTTATGGCATGCTTCTGCTGTGACTTCAGTAGGTGGTGCCTGGCTTGCGATTTCGTCCGCTTCTGGAACCACATCTCCGCACTCAACAAGCCTGATTACTGTCTCAGGCACGGCATTAGGATCTCTTACGGCTGGTACTTATACAGGCTCGGTGACTATTGCAGCAATTGATAGTGTGACAAAATTAGCTGTAGGTAACTCGATAGTCATACCGGTTACATTGACCTTACAACAGGCATGCACCCTACTGCCTCCATCGTCCCCGGCGATGACCTTTTCAGCTAAAGCAGGTTCAAATCCAGCCCCACAAACGTTTACAGTTGGTGTTGTTGGTGCCTGTACTGGTAATGTCACTATAACTCCAGCTGCAACTTTGTCTAGTGGAACAGGCTGGCTGGCCGTATCCGCACCGATGAGGGTAACCAGCGGTGGTAGCGCAACCTTCACCGTGACTATTGCATCCGCTGGTCTCGCTGCGGGAAAATATACAGGCTCAATCTCGCTAGCTGCGCTAAATGGAAGCATTGCGACCAGTCGTAGCCCCAAGGTTGTCGGGATTACATTAAATGTCTTAGCTGCACCCGCGCTTACTGCTGGGCCTGGTTCTGTTACGTTCAATGTTTCTGCCGGAAATGTGTCACAACCGATCACTATTACAAATAGTGGTGGTTCT
>WNFW01001822.1_pt1 | contig 15836 bp, 16 predicted proteins | sample 5400131 | NCBI WGS metagenome assembly WNFW01 (sample SAMN13153362, study PRJNA577476) | soil metagenome | isolation source: 20 cm soil or saprolite under grassland replicate 1 | place: USA:California | collected 2016-06-15 | reverse complement strand
TACTCCTGCGCCGATCGCGAGGAAGCCGGCCGCAACCATCAATACCAGCAACGTCTGGGAGGAGGGAGCAGGCGGGCCGCCGCCCAGTGGCACCAAGTTAGCGGGCGCTGGGGTTGGAGCGGGTGTCAGGGGCGGTGCGGGCGCGCTCGTCGGCGCCGCGGTCGGCGCGCTCGTCGGTGCGACTGTCGCGCCAGCACTCGCTGAGGGGCTGGTCCCCTGGCAGTTAACTTCGTGGACTGTCGCGCCGGTATTGTCGACGATGCGGACGAAGTCAGTGGGGTCGCCGTCGCGCAAGATGAACCCGCCGGGCCAGACGAACGTGCCACTCGCCGACGGCCCGCTTTCGACGAACACGGTCACGCCCGCGGCAAGCACGCCGACGGGCGTTAGATCGAAACTCTCCGTTGCGACCGGGTCGCTCTTTAATGACCAGCCGGTAAGGTCCTGAGCATTAATGCCCTGGTTCGTGATCGCTACTGTTTCCGGGTCGCCACTGCATTGGAGCTCGGTCACTCTCACTTGAGTCGCCTGGGCTGAGACCAAGGAAGAGCGCAGGGTAAACCCGCCCGCAAAGCCGACAACAAAGAGCGGCGCGAAGAGACCGGCCCAGCGGGCCGTTTGAAGTAGACGACGAGAAGGGTTGCTCATGAGGACCAGCCTTCCGTTTGTTCTGGCATGGGCTGCCGCTCGATTAGGCAAATTATAGTGACCGAATGCCCGGGCGAACACCGCGAATTTGTTGATAACGGCGGAGATTGATTTATCGGTGAGTGATACAGCAGGCGGTCTCATCCCTTACCTGCGCTTGGCTCGCAAAGCGAGGGCAGCGTTATCGACTGCTACAATTACACCTGCGAGCCGGGGTGGCGGAACGGTAGACGCCGCGGACTTAAAATCCGCTGTCCACAAGGACGTGTGGGTTCGAATCCCGCCCCCGGCACCACCTCGCCCCGCTGCCACGTGCTATGCCGTTTTTACCGTGACCCGGGGGCGTTTGACGTACGTGGTACGGATGCCGAATCAAACTGGTATCAGTACTGGTTATGTTAGTCTGCGAAAGGCGCCTAGCCGAACAAGTGGCTGGCCTCGGATCGAGGCAACGGCAGCTTTGCATACCGAATTGTGCTGTCCGGCTCGCGCTGTTATTATGGCGTGCGTTAGTTCGGACGAAGGAGACACCCGCAATGGCTGACCTCCGGACCGAAAGCGTCGAATTCCCAGCGAACGGCGAGATAGGACGCGGCTATCTCGCTGTGGCCCGGGGCGACGAACCGTTTCCAGGTGTCATTGTTGTTCAGGAATGGTGGGGCCTAGACGAGCACATTAAGGACGTGGCCCGCCGGCTTGCGGCCGAGGGCTTTGTCGCCCTCGCTCCGGACCTTTACCACGGGCAGGCCACCAAGGAGCCGGGCGAAGCACAGAAGCTGATGATGTCTCTAAACATGGGGGATGCCGTTAAAGAGCTGGTCAAGGCAACCGACTATCTCGCATCAAGACCGGAGGTAGCGGGACGTGGAATCGGCGCCATCGGCTTCTGCATGGGCGGCGGCCTCGCTCTGAACCTGGCGTGCGAAAGCTCGAAAATCCGTGCAGCAGCCCCCTTCTACGGCGTCAATCCAACGCCGGTTGACACAGTGCACAACCTAAACGGTTCCCTGCTAGCAATTTACGCTGAGAACGACGCCTTCGCCGGCGAATCCGTACGCCGAGAGCTGGAGCAGGCCGTCAAGGCCGCCAACATTGACCATGAGATTGTCGTGTATCCAGGCGCACAGCACGCTTTCTTCAACGATACTCGCCCCGAGGTCTACGATCGCGAAGCGGCGGTTGACGCCTGGCAGCGCGTGCTTTCCCACTTCCGGCAGAATCTGTGATCGCGGAATCACCCGCTCTACCAGAGGCGATCGCAGACGCTCCGCGAGGTCTCTGACGGAGACCGGCACGCTATGACGACTACGGCTGTTCGTTATGAGACCGTCATTGGTCTGGAGGTGCACGCTCAACTGCTCACAGAAAGCAAGATGTTTTGCGCCTGCCCTTCCCCTTCGATGCACTCGTCGCCTAACTCGACCGTCTGCCCCGTCTGCCTTGGCATGCCCGGCGTCCTACCGGTGATCAACCGGCGCGCCGTCGAACTGACAATCATGACGGGCCTTGCCCTTAACTGCCGGATTCCGGGAGAGGCCAAGTTTGACCGGAAGAATTACCACTATCCGGACCTCATGAAGGGCTATCAGATTTCCCAGTACGACCTTCCCCTCTGCCGGGACGGATGGCTGGATATCGACATCGAAGGCAAGACGCAACGGATAGGAATAACACGCGTCCATCTTGAAGAGGACACGGCCAGGTCGCAGCATATGACAACTCAGGTGGGCGAGAGCTATAGCCTTATCGACGTCAACCGGTCGGGCCTGCCTCTCATGGAAATCGTCTCGGAACCAGATCTGCGCTCCGCGGAGGAGGCGCGCGCCTATCTTACAAAGCTGCGTCAGGTCCTGCGGTACGTCGGCGCTTCCCGCGCAAACATGGAACAAGGCAATATGCGCTGCGAACCCAACGTGAGCATCCGTCCGTTGGGTGAATCGAGCTTTGGCGCGAAAGTCGAGCTGAAGAACATTAACAGCCTCCGCCACGCTTATGATGCCATCAAATTCGAAGTGGGGAGGCAGACTAAGGTAATCGAGTCGGGCGGGCGCATCGTCCAAGAGACGCGCGGGTGGCGCGAAGACATCAAGCAGAGCGTCGCGCAGCGCAGCAAGGAGTTCGCCGACGACTATCGCTACTTTCCTGAGCCGGACCTCCCAATCATGATGGTCGAGCGCGCCTGGGTCGATGAGATCCGCTCGCGCATGCCGGAACTACCGAACGTGCGGCAACGCCGGTTCAGCGAGCGGTACGGCCTTTCGGAGTATGATGCGCGGGTGCTGACCGAATCCCGTAGCCGAGCCGACTTCTTCGAGGCTACTGTGGCCTTAGTAACCGGAGAGAAGGGCCCACGCGCCAAGTCAGTCGCCAATTGGCTCAACGGCGACTTCGCGCGCCTACTCAACGCCGACGGGGTCGAAATTCAAGATTCTTGCGTAAAGCCTGCAGCGCTCGCCGAGCTGCTCGACCTCGTGGATAGTGGAGCGATCTCGGGGACGACCGCCAAGGACGTATTCGGCGAAATGTTCAAGACCGGACGTCTACCCGCCGAAATCGTCAAAGAATCGAACCTCAGCCGGCTCGATTCGTCCGATGAAATCCTGGACGCCACCGCCAGGGTAATCGAGGAATCGCCCAAAGCTGTCGCGGATTACAAGAGCGGCAAGGAGACAGCGATCAAGTTCTTGGTCGGCCAAGTCATGCGAGAGACGAAAGGCAGAGCAAGTCCGGATATAGTTTTGAAGCATTTGAGAGAAAAATTGGGATGATAAAGCGTATTCCAATACTCTCGTGGCGCGTTTATAGATTAGGATTATGAGCCGCGTGTTTACGTTCGACTTCTTCAAGTGGTTCTATCCGGGCATGCATATCAAGCGATGGCTTGCGCTGATCGTGATCGGCGTGGCCATTATGACGTTTGGCCTCGGCTATGTCGTTCGCGAGTTGTACACCGAGGGGCTGCGACTGCCCGGATTCATGTACTGGACGACCCTTCAATTCATCCCGCGGTACTTCCGGGGTGCGATGTTCATGTCGGGAGCCGTCGGCCTGATTCTATTCTCGATCTGGAAGCTGAACCAGTCCATTATCTCGGTGGTCGCGCCGCACCGAGACACCAACGAGAGTCTCGTAAACACCATCTATACCCAGCGCTTCCTCAGGCGCGGGCCCAAGATTGTCGCCATCGGCGGAGGGCACGGCCTGTCGACGCTCTTGCGCGGGCTCAAGGAATACACGACGAACCTTACGGCCATCGTGACGGTTGCCGACGACGGTGGAAGCTCCGGCGTCTTGCGCCGAGAGCTGGGAGTACTCCCACCGGGCGATGTGCGGAATTGCATTGCGGCTCTCGCTGATGCGGAGCCTCTAGTTACCAAGCTATTTCAATACCGGTTCGAGGATGGGGCGGGGCTAGCGGGCCACTCATTCGGCAACCTGTTCATCGTCGCAATGTCAGGCGTCACCGGGAATATGGAAGACGCCATTCGTCAGACCAGCCGCGTTTTGGCGGTTCGCGGTCAGATCATCCCCTCAACCATGGAAGACGTCACCCTCTGCGCCCACATAGATGACAAGCGCACCATCCAGGGCGAGTCCAGCATCGGCCCCGCCGTAAGCAATGGAAGTAAGGCGCGCATCAGCGAAGTTTACCTGGCACCGGAAAATCCACCCGCACATCCGGAAGCTGTTCGGGCGATTCTCGAGGCGGACCTTATCGTTCTCGGCCCCGGCAGCCTGTACACCAGTGTTCTTCCGAACCTTCTGGTCCAGGGAATTCGTCGCAGCCTTGTCGCCACCCCGGCGCCGAAGGTCTACGTTTGTAATGTCGCTACGCAACCCGGCGAGACGGACAGCTTTAGCGTGGCAGATCACATTGCGGCAATTGAGGACCACGTCGGGAAGGGCGTCATCAATTACGTGCTCGCTAACGACAACGTCACGGACGTTATTCCACAAGCGGAGAAGGCGGCACCGGTTCGAGTGATCACGCCGATTAATAACGGCCTGAGGCTAGTCACCTCGGATGTGGTAGCTGAAGAGAACCGTTACCATCACGACTCCACGAAACTGGCAGAGGCAATCTTGCGTATATACGATGATCGCGACCAAATGGCCCACGCAGTTTCGGTACCGGAACAAGACCTGGTTACCGCGGTAGACGGACGATAATGGAGCTCTCTGACTACCTATCCGTGGCTGCGATACTGGTGTCAATAGCCCTGGTGGCTGTCATCCTCCTCCAGGTCAAAGGAGAGGGAGTGGGGGGCCTCCAGAGCGGGTCGTTTGTACGGACGAGGCGTGGTCTGGAGAAAACTCTTTTCCAACTCACTATCGGTCTTAGCGTACTCTGGCTCTTAATAGCGGCTCTCGCCGTCATCGAGCGCCGCTAACCGCTCTGCTCACGCTCGATGAAATCGCGTGGCCGAATCAGGCCGCCGTCCGCCCAGCGTCGCCGACCATCAACGCACGGCTGGCCGCTTCTACTTGTGCTCGCGGGAGGCTTTGTCGCCGTTGCCACCGCATGGTTAGCGTTATCAAATTCCTTGAGGGGCGAAAGCCACCCCCGTGATTATCGTTACGTTGAAGCCGTCATCGGGGCCCCGTCGCGCGTAAATCCTCTGTTCGTACACTTGAACGACGCAGACCGGGATGTTGCGAGTCTAGTCTTTTCTGGGCTCACCCGTCTCGGTGCCGACGGCTCGGTCCTTCCCGATTTGGCGGAAACCTGGGAAACGAGCCCTGATGGTCACACACTTACCTTTCATCTTCGCAATGACGCCCGCTGGCACGACGGAACGCCGCTTACTTCGATGGACGTCGTTTTCACTTACTCGCTCCTCGGTAATCCAAATGTGGAAGGCGACCCGGATCAGGTGGCGCTCTGGCGCAATATCACCTGTAGCGCACCCGACCAGTCAACCGTAGCCTGTCAACTTCCCGAGCCGTTCGCGCCGTTCCCCGCATATGCCGCGATGGGAATCCTGCCGCAACACCTGTTGGCTGGCACCGAGACGAGCGCTTTGGCGTCCAGCCTCTTCAACCAGAATCCAATCGGTACTGGCCCATTCAAGCTCGCCAGCCTAGATGGTTCTCACGCTATCCTGCGTGCCAATGATAGCTACTATCTAGGCAGCCCGTCCCTGAGCGAAATCGAGTTGCGGTTCTTCCCAGACAGCGCCACGGCCGTAGCCAGCGTAGTGCGCGGCGAATCCAAGGGCATCTTCCTCGACGCGGCCACAAGCGGGGACGACTTGGACACCATCGCATCGGTAAATGGCCTGAAGCACTACGAGGCGATACGCACGGCCTACACCGTCCTTTATCTAAACAACAGCCAAGCACCCCTTAACGACGTTCTTGTCAGGCGCGCCATCGCAGAGACCATCGATATTGATGGCATAATCGATTCATTACTCGGGGGGCGGGCGGTCCGGGCTGATTCACCCATCGCCACCGGAACGTGGGCCAACAACCCGGAACTCGAGCCAACCGGACGCGATCTTCCGGACGCGCGTAGGCGGCTAGAGGAGGCGGGTTGGGCACTTCCCGATAGTGCGCAAGTGCGCATGAAAAATGGAGTGGAGCTACGCCTCACTCTGTTGACTGACCGAGATCCGATTCGCGGACGTATTTCCAGTGAGATCGCGAGGGAGCTGGCTGATGTTGGGATCGCGGTCACCCTCGCACCCGAGGACTCGACCAATCTCATTAGGGACTTTCTAATTCCGCGCCAATATCAGGCTGCACTCTTCGGGTGGGATCCCGGGCTGGATCCAGACCCTTACCCGACCTGGCACAGCTCGCAGGCTAGCGACAGCGGGCGCAATCTTGCGGCATATGCAAATGACAAGGCTGACAAGCTTGTGGAGGAAGCACGCCTCACGTCGAACCTGGACCAGAGGCAACAGTTGTACTACGCATTTCAAGCGGTCTTTCGAGAGGACGTTCCCAGCATCCTGCTTTACCACGCCCGAAATACTTATTTCGTCACCGATGAAGTCAAGGGCCTACAACTGGGCACCCTCTTTAGCCCGAGTTCACGCTTCCGTAATGTTCATGAGTGGAGCTTCCAGGAAAGCCGGGGCCTCGGGAACCGCTAAGAGAATCTCGCCTTGAACCGCATCATCACGCTGACGACCGATTTTGGCATCTCGGATCCTACGTGGCCGCAGTTAAGGAGACTATCCTGAACATCAACCCAGACGCGGCTATCGTCGATGTCTCTCACTCTGTCAAGCCGCAGGCAGTGGAACAGGCTGCTTTTCTCCTCTCCTGTGTTCTGCCGTACTTTCGGCGCAGTTCCATACATGTCGTCGTCGTGGACCCGGGCGTCGGTACACAGCGTCGTGGGCTGGCGCTATCGACAGACGAGGGCGTATTCGTCGGTCCCGACAACGGAGTGCTTTCGCCTGCGCTCAATGACGAGGAACACCAGAGTGGCGTTGACGGGGCACGCCTCGTTGAGCTTTCGGCTGGCAAGCAAGCGTTCGCGGCTTACCAATCTCCACTTCCAACTTTCGCCACTAAGTGACACCTTCCACGGGCGGGACGTCTTCGGGCCGGCCGCTGCACACATCGCTCTTGGCGTCAAGCCATCCGATCTGGGTTCACGCGTGGACGAGATCGTGGCATTGCCGCCATTCCGAGCGATTCGTACTGACAACGGCCGCCTCATCGGGCGAATCATCCACATCGATCGATTCGGTAACTCTATCACGACGATTCACACCGACCAACTGTCGTCGCCTGGTGTTTGCATAAACATCGCCGGTAGGGAGATCCACGGTTTGTACCGGTCTTACGCGGACGGCAACGGCCTGGAGGCGCTCATCGGCAGTTCAGGTTTTCTCGAAGTGGCTGTAAACTGCGGCAGTGCAGCCGATACACTCGGTCTACGGCTCGGCGACAGCGTTTCCGTACGACTTACTTAGGGGACGACGACCACCGGCACCTGCACGACGCCCCTCGGGCGCCCTTCAGGCGTCGTCTCAAGGTATATCCACAGACAATAAGGCGTCGGCTCCTTGACACCATCAATCACAATGTCCGCGGCGAACGGACGCGAATTATCCGTGCGTTCCAAATCTGGTGGCGGAAGTCTGTAAGTGTTCGGTTGCGGCGGTAAGTTCAGCACTTGAACGATCGACTGCTTGGCATCCACAATCCCAAGGGCCACTCCCTTATTGTTGGCGCCGATATTCGAACCCCAGCCACGCACGTGAAACGGAATCTTTAGTTGCTGCCCGGGTTGCGGCTCCTGCATCTGGAGCACCTTCGGCGGTGCGGGATCAGGATTCGGCGCGCAGACCTGGAGGGGAGATGGCGTGGGGGCCGGACTTGGGGTAGCGGTTCGGCGTGGCAGGGATGAAGCGGGCGGGGCCGTCTGCGTGACCACTATAACGTCGCCGCTGGAAGCGGGGTGCGCTTCGCCGCCCCCTCCGCAACCGGCCGCGAAGATGGCGACGCCGACCGCGAGCGCGGCGAATCCGATAAACGTGGCTGCTCCCCTCATGCTTCTATCACCAAACATCGCATTTGTATAACGCTCATCGTCCAGTCGCGTTGCCAGCCCGGCGCATGCTAGAATCGCGCACGCTTCGCTTCTCGCCTCGTGCATGCAGATATGTCGATCGTCTTCCTCGGCACGCCGACCTTCGCTGTCCCCGCCCTGGTCAGGCTCGTGGAGGATCGCCACAGAATCGCCGCGGTAATCACCCAGCCGGACCGTTCGGCCGGACGCAGCCGACAGGCGAGGCCATCTCCGGTAAAGATCGCGGCGCAGACCCTCGGGCTGCCGGTGCTCCAACCGGAAAGTCTCAGGTCCCCCGAGTTTATCGAAGCCCTCCGCAAGCTATCACCGGATGTCATTGTAGTGGCCGCCTACGGCCAGATCCTCCGGCAAAGCGTCCTGGACATCCCCGCCCGCGGGGTACTCAACATCCATCCTTCTCTGCTCCCGCGTTGGCGCGGCGCCTCCCCAATTCCCGCTGCCATCCTGGCTGGAGACAACGCTACAGGCGTCTCGATAATGCTCATGGACGCCGGTATGGACAGCGGCCCCCTCCTCACCCAAACGGATATTCCTATCGGAGATGAAGATACAACGCTCTCGCTATCCCATACGCTGGCGGGCGAAGCTGCCGATCTGGTTGCTCAGACGTTGCCCCGCTGGTTGTCGGGCGAGCTATCCCAACAGCCACAAGATGACAAGCTAGTGACGTACTGCCCCCTTCTGAGGAAAGAGGACGGCGCGATCGATTGGGCGCTGCCGGCAATCGACATCTGGCGGCGCGTCCGCGCCTACAACCCCTGGCCGGGCGCCTTCACGTTCCTCGACGGGGAGCTGCTCCACATATGGCGTGCGTGGCCACTCGCCGGCCAGTTGGCGACAACGAGCGGAACAATACTAGGCCTGCGGAATGGACTCCTGTCTCAATTGCCCGACAAATCAATGGACGACGCGGCCTTCGCGGTCCAAACGAATAGCGGCCTGCTCGTCCCGCTGGAAGTGCAACGTTCCGGCCATCGAAGGCTCTCGGCGGCGGTATTCTTGCGCGGGGCGCGTAGCATTATCGGTCGCCGCCTCGGATCCGCAGCGGTAGCCTGAGCGACTACTCGGAATCGGCACTTTCTTCCGCGGGTTGTTCGGGAGCTGCGCCCTCTTCGCCCTCGGGCGCGGCCTCGCCCTCCTCCAGTTCCTCCTCTTCAGGCACCTCTTCGACCGGCTCGACGGCCGGCGGAGCCACCTTCGCCACCACCTGCTCAGGGTCAGTAAGTAGCGTCACCTCGTCGGGCAAGTCGAGGTCTGACACGTGAAGGGCCTGGTTAATTTCCGTAAGCGGCGAAACGTCGATCTCCAAGAACGACGGCACTTCTGTGGGAAGCGCCTCCACGGTCACATGGTCGAGACCATGCATTAGTATTCCCCCGTAAGTGTCGACTGCGGGCGATAACCCGGTGAGGTGAATGGGGACGTCTGCTCTGACCTTCTCTCTTAGCGAAATTTGGAGGAAATCGATATGCTGGATGGCGTCCGTTACCGGGTGCTGCTGAACGTCCCGCACGAAGGTAGGTCGGGCGTCGTCCCCATCGAGACGCAGATAAACGATATCGTTTCGACCAGCTGACTTCAGAACGTGCTTGAGTTCCTCAGTCGCCACCTGGATAGCCTGCGATTCGACGTTATGTCCATATATGTTGGCGGGAGTCAGCCCTCGCCGGCGCAGTGACTTCACCTTCTTCCCCAACACCTCGCGCGGTGCGACTCTTAGTTCTGTTCTCGTTCGTATTGTTTGCGCCATTTCCCACTACTCCCCTCAGTGTCTCTGGATCAGGTTAGTCGACGAGTTTCTTCACGTCAACGAAATGCCGTTGGCAGCTCAGTTACGAACAACCGCCATACAATAGAGGCGTGGATTCAGATATCATCGGCCGTTCACTGCTTGTCCTCGGCGAACTCATCGCCATGATGGGAGCGAGTATACTCGTCTTTTCCAGGCTTCCCTTAGTCGGCCGCTTCCCGGGCGACACCTCTTTTCAGCGAGATGGTTTCTTCTTCTTTCCAATCGTCACCTGCGTCCTTCTAAGCCTCCTCCTTACCATCGCCGTAAACGTCATCATTCGGCTTCTTCGATAAATTTCACGTGGGCGACGGGCGTCGTGACTTCTGAAAAGAGCTTGTGAGTAACTTCGCCTTGACATCTCTTCGCCTCTGCGAGATATTGAGCCCAAAGGTAAGTGCGCGCCCACGCACAACATGAGCCGGCGAGGGCCCATGACAATCGCCCCGAGCCCCACAATCGAGCGCGGCAAGCGCGACAAAGAGCAGCGCCGCCAATGCCTGATCGACTCCGCGACTGCCGTGTTCGCGGAGCGAGGCTATGATTGCGCTACAACACGGGAGGTGGCGGAGCGCGCCAACTGCGCCGAGGGCCTGATTCACCGCTACTTCAACGGCAAACGAGGGCTTCTACTCGCGATTCTCGAGAGTCGCGCGACGCAAGTGGTCGAGGACTTCGTGGGCGCGCTTCCCGACCGCGATACGCCCGAGGACGAGATCGAGGGGATCATTCTCTGGCACCTCGACACGATGTGGCAGCGCCGCGACTTCATGCGGGTCGCGGTCTCCCAAGCGGCAGTCGACTCTGAAATCGGTCGCACGATCAATGAGGGAATCCACAACGAACGCGTCCGCCTGACGAAGCAAAAGCTCGAACGGCATCAACTCGACGGCCGTATCCGCTCAGGGGTGGACATCGAGGCGATCGCGCAGACGATCACGGGCGTCGGGTTTGCATTGGGGTTCTCGTTTCAAGTATCGCTCGGCCAGGACCGCGAGCTTGCCCGCCGCATTGCCATTGAGGCCGCCGCCACGCTTAGTCGGGGCATCAGCAGGAGGTCACTATGAAATTAGGGCTGGCCACAGGCTACTGGAGTTCCGGGCCGCCCCCCGGTATCCAGGAATCCATCGCCGAAGCAGAGCGCCTCGGCTTCGACTCGATCTGGACCGCGGAAGCTTACGGTTCGGACGCCTTCACGCCGCTCGCGTGGTGGGGCTCGCAGACAACACGCATCAAGCTCGGCACGGCAATTGCCCAAATGTCCGCCCGTACCCCGGCTGCCACGGCCATGGCGGCCATGACGCTCGATCACCTTTCGGGCGGCCGCTTCAACCTCGGTATCGGTGCCTCCGGACCCCAGGTGGTCGAGGGCTGGTACGGCCAACCTTACCCCCGTCCGCTCGAGCGCACTCGCGAATACATCCACATAATGCGCACGATCTTCGCACGCGAAGAGCCGGTGTCGTTCGAGGGGAAACACTACCAAATGCCGCATCGAAACGGTCTGGGTCTCGGCAAGGCGCTGAAATCGACCGTTCACCCGCTGAGGAGCGATATCCCCATCTACCTTGCGGCTGAAGGGCCCAAGAATGTCGCGCTCGCCGCCGAGATCGCCGATGGTTGGCTACCCATGTTCTTCTCCCCGAGGGCCGACCAGTTCTACCGGGACGCCCTGGCTGAGGGTTTCGCCCGTCCCGACGCCCGCCACAAGCCCGAAGACTTTGAGGTCGCCTCAATGATCCCAATCATCCCGAGCGACGACATCGAGGCCGCCGCCGACTTCTACCGCCCTACCCTGGCTCTTTATGTGGGCGGGATGGGCGCCCGCAGCGCTAACTTCCACTACGATGCCGTCGCCCGGCTTGGGTACGAGGGCGAATGCGCGAGGATCCAAGAACTCTACCTCGAGGGCAAGAAGCGCGAGGCGATGGCGGCAGTGCCGACGAAAATGGTCCAGGACCTTGCTCTTATTGGCCCGCTCGCCAAGATTAAGGAAGAACTCCCCACGTGGACGAAGTCAGTGCTCACGCAAATGCTGGTCTTTGGCCCGCCGCAGATGCTGAACACCCTCGCTGAACTGGTGCTCTCGTGAAGCTGGGGCTCCAGATCCCGTATTTCACATGGCCCGGGGGGCCGCCCCAGCTCAGGTCTAAATTAGGAGACATCGGGCACACAGCTGAGGCGGCTGGGTACGACTCTATCTGGGTGATGGACCACCATTTCCAGATCCCGATGATCGGGCCCGCTGAGATGGACATGCTTGAGGCGTATACCACGCTCGGGTTCATCGCCGGCCAGACCTCGCGGGTCGGCCTGGGGACGATGGTCACGGGCGTCACGTACCGCCACCCTGGAATCCTGCTCAAGCAAGTCACCACGCTCGACGTGCTCTCCGGCGGACGCGCCTGGCTGGGCATCGGCGCCGCCTGGTTCGAACGCGAGCATCTCGGGCTCAGTGTCCCTTTCCCGCCCCTGAAGGAGCGCTTCGAACGACTCGAAGAAACGCTCCAGATCGCGAATCAGATGTGGAGCGACGACAACAACGGGCCGTTCGAGGGCAAGCATTACAAGCTAGCGGAAACGCTCAACGTTCCGCAGGCGCTTCAAAAGCCTCGGCCGCGCATCATGATCGGTGGCCGGGGACAGAAGAAGACGCTGCGCCTCGCCGCGAAGTACGCGGACGCCTACAACCTCCCGGGCGCCGATCCAGCAACCGCCCGGCAGCAGTTTGATCTTCTGCGGACACACTGCGAGCGTGAAGGCCGGAACTACAACGATATCGAGAAGACGGTCCTCATCGTAATGAACGTCGGTCCCGATGGATCGCAGGCTGGTCAGCTCGTCGAGCAGCTTGGACGGTTCGCACAAGCCGGCGCCCAAGCGGCTTTCGGCGCACTCATCGGCGTCGAGAACATCGCCCCGATCGAAGCGATGGGCCGCGACGTTATACCCGAGGTGGCCAAGCTCTGATGATCTCCCGCCTCGACTACAAGTGGATCGTCGGCATCGTCTTCGTGTTCGGTCTTTTCATGGACCTGCTCGACATGACGAGCGTGAACGTCGCGCTGCCAAAACTCGGCGAAGACCTGAACGTAAACCGGGAAGAAGCGGCTAGTACGATCCAGTGGGTAGTCACCGGCTACCTTTTGAGCCTCGCTGTGTTCATTCCAGTCAGCGGTTGGGCCGGCGACCGTTTCGGCACGAAACGCATCTTCATGATTGCGCTCTTCATCTTCACGTCCGGCTCGCTGCTCTGCGCGCTCGCCTGGAACATCGAATCGCTCATCGCATTTCGCGTCCTTCAAGGCGCGGGTGGAGGCATCCTCACGCCCGTCGGCACTGCGATGCTCTTTCGCGCGTTCCCGCCGGAGGAACGCGCGAAAGGAGCGGCGATACTCATGGTGCCGATGGTTGTGGCGCCGGCCAGTGGCCCGGTGCTCGGCGGCTATTTGGTCGAATACCACGATTGGCGCTGGATCTTCCTGATCAACATCCCCGTGGGCCTCTTAGGTCTCGTTTTCGCGGGGCTCTTCCTTCGCGAGGAGAAGCAGCCGAGCCCCGGACGGATCGACATCCCGGGTTTTATCCTGGCGGCCGCCGGCCTTGCTTCCCTCATATACGCGCTGGCCGAGGCAGGGATAGATGGCTTTGGCAGCCAGCGCGTCCTCGCTTTTGGCGCACTTGGTATCGGCCTCCTGCTGCTGTTCGGCTACCAGGAAATTCGGACGCGAGAACCGATGATCGACATGCGCCTCTTCGGCAATCGGTTATTCAGGACGATGAATCTGGCCCAGATCGTCGGGTACAGCGGAATGATGGGCGGGCTCTTTCTGCTCCCCCTTCTTCTTCAGGCGGAGATGGGCCTCTCGCCGTTTCAGTCGGGCTTGACAACCTTCCCGCAGGCGATCGGCGTCGTAAGCATGGTGCAGATCGCCGGACGCATCTACAACAGCGTTGGCCCGCGGCGAATGATGATGGCCGGAATGCTCGGTTCGGCGATCACGACCCTCCTATTCCTGCTCGTGGACCTGGAGACTAGCCAGTGGTGGATACGGCTGATCATGCTTTGCCGTGGCTGGGCATTCGCCCTGGTATTGATACCCATTCAGACGGCGACCTACGCAACGATTCGGCCGCACGAAATGGGGCGGGCGAGTGCCATCTTCAACGCCAACCGGCAGGTGGCCGCTAGCTTTGGGGTCGCCCTACTGGCGACGTCGCTCAGCAACCGTCTGAGCGCTCACGGTACCACGCTTGGGCCACCACCGATCGGGAACCCGGTCCTAGCCTTGGACGCGTTTCACGAGGCGTTCATCGTGATTGAGCCCCCATTTCCCCGCTGCGCACTTGGCTGTTTTCAGAAAAGTTCGCTGACGGGCAGTGGGGACACGATGAGGCGCAGGACTCAGCTTGCTTGACTTCAAGATGGTTGATTCCCCAGAAGCTGAGAGTCGAGTAAGATGCAGCGCTCCGAAAATCACCCCGTTGTTTCATGTCTCGAGAGTAGCAGACGGCCACGGCATCTCCATGTCTGAAGTGACGCAATGGATTCAGAGCAGCGGGGAATGAACTAGTCTTCGGAGACCCCGGCCGGCTGCCCTGCCGCCGCATGCGAGGCCTGCGCGGCCCAAGACTCTGCCCAGCCGGCGACCGCGCGCACTACCGATTCGAGAGCGCGCCCCTTCTCCGTTAGTCTGTACTCCACGCGAACGGGCGTGTCGGGAAACACCCGGCGCACAACGACGCCCTCAGTTTCAAGTTCCTTGAGCCGCTCAGCCAGCATTCGATCGCTCAGGCCAGGAATGGCAGCGGCGAGGTCGTTGAACCGCTTGACGTCAGTCAGCAAAGCGCGGAGGATCGCACCGGTCCAGCGCCGGCCGATTAGCTCGACTGCGCGGTGATAGGAAGGGCAGAAGCTCGTCAGTTCGTTCTCCATCAATTTCATCTTACCGCAAGTAAGCTACTTGACAAAGATAACTCATCTTCCTATAGTACCTTACGAGAGATAAGCACCACGTCGCAAGGTGCTCAAAACAAGGAGGAAGAATGACCACTGAAGCAGCAATAAAGAGGGCCGTCTGGACAGCCGACCCGATGCATTCAATCGCCGAATTCGCGGTCACGCACCTAGTTGTCACGACTGTGAAAGGCCGATTCCGGGACCTCGAGGCGACGCTGTACATCGACGAAGCGAACCCAGAAAACTCCTGGGTCGAGGCTAAGATCGCCGTCGCCAGCGTCGACACCAACGTCGAGGCGCGCGATGCGGACCTCCGCTCCGATAACTTCTTCAGCGCCGACCAATTCCCGTACATCACCTTTCGCAGCACACGGATCGAGCGGTTGGATGATGAGCGCTTTAGGCTCACCGGTGAATTGATGATCAGGGACGTGACGAAGGAAGTCGTCCTCGACAGCGAATACGAAGGCCAGATCGACGATCCCTACGGCAACAAGAGGGCGGGGTTCACCGCAATGACCCAGATCAGCCGGAAGGAGTTCGGGATCCGCTGGAACCAGTTAATCGAATCGGGCGGCGCCGTCGTTGGCGATAACGTGAAGATCACGCTGCACATCGAGGCTATCCGCAAGAAGGAGGATGAGGCGTCATGATAGTCATGAAGTCATGTCCGCGCTGCCATGGCGACATGTTGGAGGAAGAACTGCTCGGCGAGGTGGAGGTAGTGTGCCTGCAATGTGGCCATCGCACGTATCCAGAAACCCAGACGAGGCGGCCTGTGCCCGCAGTTCGCATGGAGAAGAAGGCAGCATGAACTCGGCTACGTGGGCTACGCACATTCACTTGGAGCGGCGCACCTCAAGGGCTCGCCCACGCAACCCCCGGCC
>WNFW01005026.1_pt1 | contig 15839 bp, 11 predicted proteins | sample 5400131 | NCBI WGS metagenome assembly WNFW01 (sample SAMN13153362, study PRJNA577476) | soil metagenome | isolation source: 20 cm soil or saprolite under grassland replicate 1 | place: USA:California | collected 2016-06-15 | reverse complement strand
CTCAGCGATCATGACCTGGGGAAACTGGTGGATACCATGCGTGCTATCCGTGAGCGTATCGCACGAGCGCGCGACTACGCGTGAGGCAGGGTGGAGCGGGTGATGGGAATCGAACCCACGTTAGCAGCTTGGGAAGCTGCAGTACTACCATTGTACGACACCCGCGCCTCCCGTGATTCTATTAAGGTCATCGACGTCCAGGCAACCCTATGCCCGAGAAAGGTATGCCACTGTTCTCCCGGCTGTTTCGCAGACAGGCGCCCACACCGGCCCCGCAACCCGAGCAGGCGCCCGCAGCCGAGCAGCCGCCCCCACCGGACCCGGCTGCCCTCGCCGCGCAGCGCGCCGCAGAAGAGGAGGAGGCGCTGACCGCTGCGATCGCTGCGGCCGATCAGGCGGCGCTCGCGAGCCTCGCCTGCACAGGCTTCTCGACTCGGATCCGTCAACGCGCCGCACAGGCGATCGACGACCCCGCACGGCTGCACGAGCTGATCCGCGCCACTCGGGGCGGCAAGGACAAGCAGGTCTACCGCATCCTCACGGCCAAGCGTGACGAGGTGCTCGCCGAGCAACGCAGCGCCGAGCGGCTCGAGGCCGAGGTCCAGGCCGCGTCGGCAGCGATCGAGCGACACAGCTTGCGTCCCTTCGACGCGCTGTTCACGCCCACGCTCGAGCAACTCGAGAGACGGTGGAGCGCCGTCGCTCCCCGCGCCGCGCCCGAGCTCCAGCAGCATGTGGAGCGACACCTCGGGCGCGCGCGAGAGACCATCGAGCAGTATCGCAAGCGGCTCGAAGCTGAAGCCGCCCGTGAGCGCGCCGCCGCCCGAGCAGCAGATGAGGAGCGCACTCGCCGCGAGCTCGAGCGACAGGCGGAAGAGACCGCGGCTGCCGAGCAGGCGCGGGCCCGGGAGGCCGAGCGGCTCGCGCAGCTCGAAAGGGAGCGCGCCGGGGAAGCGGCGCTGCGCACCATCGTGAGTCTCGTGCGCAAGGCTCTGGCGGCACTCGACCAGGGGAGCAGCGCGCGCGCCGCCCGGCTGCGCAGCCTGGTGTCGGAGCAGCTGCCCGCAGCTCCGGCCCTGCCGGGGCGGGTTGCGATGCTGTTGCAACGCCTCGACGCTCGCCTCGGGGAGCTCAAAGACTGGAAGACTTTCAGCGTCGCCCCGAAGCGAATCGAGCTGATCCGCGAAATGGAGTCGCTGATCGGCTCGGAGCTCCCCCGCCCTGAGCTCGCCCGGCGCATCAAGGACCTGCAGGCGAGCTGGCGGACACTGTCCAGGGGAGCAGGCGAGCATCTCGAGGCCGACGGGCAGCGCTTCCGCGAAGCCGCCGCACGCGCCTTCGAGCCCTGCCGCGAGTACTTTTCCCAGCAGGCGCAAGTGCGGCACGAGAACCTCGAGCGCCGTGAAGCGATGCTCGAGAAGCTCACTGCCTTCGCAGCGGAGCAGCACGTGGAGACTCCGAACTGGCGCCTGATTGTCCAAGTCCTCGCGGACGCGCGCCGGCAGTGGCGCGACCACTCACCGGTGGATCGCGCAGCCGCGAAGGCGCTGCAGGCGCGCTTCGATGCGCTCGCTGGGGATCTGCAGGGTCGTCTCGGCGCGGAGTACGACCGGAACATCAAGGCGAAGCGGACACTGATCGAGCGGGCCGAGCGATTGCTGAACGAGCCCGACACGCGCGCCAGCATCGAGCAGGTGAAGACCCTGCAACGGCAGTGGCAAGCCGTCGGCCTCGTGCCGCGGGGCGAAGATAACACGCTGTGGACGGCATTCCGGCAGCAGTGCGATGCGGTATTCGCGCGGCGGGAGCAGGAGTCGGCCGCATACCGCGAGGGTATTGAAGCCAACCGGGCTCGCGGGATCGCCCTGTGCGAGACGGCGGAAGGAATCGCCGCTCTCTCCGGTCCTCCGCTTCTCGAGGCCGCGCGCAGGCTCGAGGCGCTGAGCGGTGAGTTCGACACGCTCGAGCTTCCGGGCACCGCCACACGCTCCCTCCGCGAACGATTTGCGCGAGCCGCCGAGCGCTGCGCGGCTGCCGTGAACGGCGAACAGGCGCTCGAGGCGCGCCGCGTCTGGACCGATCTCTTCGAGGTGGCGAACTGTCTGCGCGGCTATGCGCTCGCGGTCGCCCGGCAGTCGGATCCTGATGAACGGGCGACACTGCGCGCGCGCACTGAAGCCGCCATGGCGGCCCGGCGGGATTGGCCGAGGGATGCGGGCGCCATCCTCGGGCAACAGCTCTCGAAAGCCGACGCCGGCGACGTGCCGACCGATATCGCGGCGAACGAGGCAGTGCTGCGCCGGCTCTGCATTCGTGCCGAGGTGCTCACCGATGTGCCGACGCCCCCTGAGGACCAGGGGTTCCGGCGCGAGTACCAGCTGCAGCGCCTGGTGCATTCGATGGGACAGGGGGTGAGTGCCGATCCGGCGCAGCTCGATGCGCTCGCGCTCGAATGGATCGCCGCCGGCCCGGTGGAGGAGGAGGCGTACACTCGACTTCTGGCGAGGTTCGAGCGCTGCCGCGACACGCGCCTCAAAACGGGTAATCGAGACCGCTGAACACCGCCGGCTTACCGCGGGCAAACCCGATATCCACGTAGCCGACGACGAAGGGACTCGCCACCCCGCGCACCCCGAGCCCTACCGCCGTGTGCAGGTGCGTGAAGGGACTGCCGCCGAGGGCGGCAAACACCTTGCCGGCATCGAGGAACGGCGCCAGCTCGAGACTCACGCGCGTGCGGAACGCGTTGAAGCCCGCCACGCGCGTGCGCAGCTCCGCGCCGCCGGCGAACATGTTGCGGTCCATGTACCGATCGAAGCCGTTGCCGCGCAGCGGCTCGCGCTCGTTGGTCACGCTGCGGTCGCCGCCGAGGCTGGAGAGCGCCCAGAACGGAGCATTGCCAGCGGACGGCATGTAGCGCGCCCCCACGTGCCAGGCGAGCGTGACGTCGCGCCCGAGCGGGAGGTAGCGGCGCGCCTCCGCGCCGAAATAGGTGTAGGACACCGAGCTGCCGAGGGTTCGGCTCACGAAGCCGTCATAGATGACGTAGCGCACGCCGCTGTGGGGGATGACGGGCGAATCGCGCGTGTCGTAGGTGAGCAGCGCCGCATGCTGCAGCTGGTGCTCGCTGCCGAGGCCCTTGAGCGCCGGAAACAAAGTCCCGATCGAAGGCAGGCCGCGCAGCGTCTCCGGCAGCACCTCCACGTACCGCACGCGCGCCTCATACGCGAGTTGCAGCCTGGGGGTGAAGTTATGGCCGAACACTGCATCGAGCAGAGCCTGGTTGTTGATGTAGGAGGTCTCGTCCCCTCGCACGGACTGATTGCCGAGACCGAAAAAGCGCTGGGTGCCGCTTCGATCGTAGATCGCTTCGACTGACCACGAGACCGCGCCATGGCGCGTCAGCCCGGTGAGGTAGCGGCCGTCGAATTCCCGCTCGACGCGCTCCTTCAATCCCCCCACCACATACCATTGGGTATCGGCGGAGGGGTAGCTGAGAACCCGCATGTGGCTGCCCCAGCCGAAGTACTGGCTGTGGATGAGGTCGGGAGCGATGATCCTCTCGATCTCGTCGCGCTCGCTGGTGCGCAGCCAGGTCGGAATCAGGCCGAGCGTGAGTCCGCTGTGCGGCTCCGTGTCGATCGCCGGGATGGGAATGAACGGCGCCGTCGCCGGGTCGAGCCAGCGCATGAGCCCGGATGGGGCAGGCGCCGGCGCGGCAGGGGCCGGCGGCGCGGCCGCAGCCTCAGCGCCACCTGCCCCGCGGGCGGTAGCGAGCAGTGCGAGCGCGCACACGGTCCAGCAGCCGGTCGATTCACGCCGAGACCTGGACACGCTCGCCTCAGCGCTCTGGGTTCCATCGATAGGTGCCCTCGACACCGGCGGGTCGGAACCCCGCCGCGGGCCCAGCCGCCTGATGGTCTCCTTGGTGCATCGCTTGGTCCCTCACCCGGCCGCGTGTGGCGCGGGTTCAATGTTACGCCCTCGGCGTGTTGATCAGTCCGCCGGTGATCAACGCCGCAGAACCGCTCGGCATGTATGCCGTGGGGGCGATCGGTCAGGCACCACGAGTGCCGACGTCAAGATGAGCGGGGCGGCGGCCTTCGGTATGTTGTATCTGCCGGTGCCGGTGGTGAGCGTCTATGCCAAGGCGGGCCTGGCGCGGCTGCAGGCCACATCGAGCGTGTCGCTGTTCCTTCCGGGCGTAGGAACGTGCCCGCTCAACAACCCCAACTGCGCCTGGTTCTCGCAGCGCAGCAGCGCGACCAACACCAGCCTGGCCGCCGGGGTCGGAGCGCAGGTCAAGCTGGGCGCGTGGGCGCTGCGTGCGGAATACGAGCGCTTCAACGTGGCGGGCGGAAACCCCGGCCTCGCGAGTCTCGCGGCGACCTGGACGTTCTAAAATCCGCACTCGGGCGCCGGCCGATCAGCCGGCGCCCGAAGTCAGCTCATTGAGACGCGGTCACTCGCCGGCGAATCCCCCGGCCGCGCCCGCGAGCACCGCGTTGACGAACCCCATCCCATTCGGCGTGCCGAGGCCGGTGACGTCATCCCAGCCCGGTGCGGCGGCGAGTGAGCTGTCGGTGCCGAAAGTGATGACATACCAGCGCGTCGATGTGCCGTTGTAGAGCGCGCTGTAGAACGGAGTCTCCGTGTCGAGCGGCTGGGCCAGCGCCGCAGGCGACAGGTGGCTCGTCCCGCTGGTGGTCGTGATCGAGCCCCTGACATTGCTTTCGGATCCGACGCCGGCCGGCAGGCTATAGAGGAGGCGAGCCGCCTGACCCAGGCCCCCTGCGCCCGCGCCCTGGTTGGCGATCGCCCACAGCGCCGAGAACATCGGGCAGGCGACGCTCGTGCCGCCGATGACTGCGACTTGCGGCCCGGATCCGGCCGGCAGTCCAAAGCAGCTCGCGCCGTCGCAGACGATCTCGACGCCGGTGTACGGGTCGGCGTCAAAGGCGATGTCCGGAACCAGCCGCTGAGTCCCGGGGAGTGCATGTTGGAAGGCGGGCTTGGCGAAGAAGCCGCTGCGGCCGCCTCCGGCGCCGAACTGGAAGCCGAGCTCGAGCGGCGGAACGATCGGGGTGCTGCCGACCGACTGGGCGTTGGCGATTCTCGTCAGGTTCGTTCCCCACGCCGTCTGGAAGCGGATGTGAGTGCTCGAGTCGAGCGCGAGACTGGTCCCGCCGACCGCCGTCCCCCAGGGCGAGTCCGCCGGCGTGCTCACTCCGTGAAGGATCAGGCCGGGGGTGATGCCGCTCGGATTGGAGTCCCCGGAATCGCCCGAGGAGAAATTCACCGAGATCCCGAGCGCTGCGGCGAAGCGGTTGATCTGGTTGAAATAGTTGAGGGTCGCCGCCGGCTCATCCGATTCGGCCTCGCCCCAGCTGTTGGAGATCACGTTTCCGAGATGGCGGCGGATGGCGAAGAGGATCGCCGCCTGCAGGTCCGAATCGTTGGCGGTCGGCGCGATCACGAGCGCGATGTTGGCGCCCGGCGCGACCGAATGCGCCCATTCGACGTCGAGCGAGGTCTCGGACGCCCAGCCCTGATCGGAGGTCGACGGACGGCCGCGCGGGAAGTACACCCTGAAATTCGCCCCCGTCAGATCCGGCAGTCCGTAGACCTGGGAGAAGGTCTCCGCGTCGGCGGCAATGGTCGGCGAGCCGATGGCATCGACGATGACCACCGTCTGACCCGCGCCGTCGAGCCCGGACGCGTACAGCGGCGAGAGACCGTAGGCGGTCTGCAGCTCGCTCGGCTGGTAGCCGCAGGAAGGCAGAGTGCCGGCTGCGGTGTTGGTGATGTCGGCGCCGTAGCGGTTGCCCGCGTAGCTCGCCGTCGGCAGGCCGCCGTCGGTGGTGAACGTGTGCTGTTGGCTAGCCCGGAAACACTGTGCGGAGAAGAAGGCCCCCGCGGGGACCGCCGCGAGCGGAGTCGCCGCGAGCGGGACTCCGGTGTCCGGATCGATCGGGCGCACGTGCTGCGGATGCATGTGGTGCTCGGAGAGGCCGCTCACCGCCGCGACAACCGATCCGGCCGGCTCGTCGACGACGGGGTCGGCGACGTTCGAGCGGAACGAGCGACCACCGCTCGCGTAGTTGTGGATCGCGACGTGGAACGCATTCTGAACGTCCGCGATCGTCCCCTCTGCCCGCACGTAGAGTCCGCCCTCATCGACCGCCGCGACGCGCAGCCCGTGCTCGGTCAGGTATTTCTGGACCCGGTCAGCCTGGGCCGCCGACGGCGCGAGCAGCGCGTTGGCTTCAGGCTCGCTCAGCCAGCGGTGGAAGCGCGGCGAGCTCTGATCGTAGAGCTCGCGAGCGAGCTGCTCCGCGGCGGCCTCCGAGCCCGGCGCTTGCAGCCACAACGTGACCGTGATCGTTTCGGATGCGTTCGCGGGCCCCAGGTCCTGGGCTTCGCGGGTCGCCGCCGGCGTGTTGTCCGCGATGGTGCGCGCCTGCACCGCGGCGCCGGCCGCGATCGTTGCGAGAAGCAGCGCCGCGGCCAAGACGGCCGGCCCACGGGGCCGCCGCCCGCGAGTCGAGGAATGAGCCGGGAGTCCTGACAGTTCCATGATTCAATCTCCCTTTGAAGAGGGTGTGCGTTCGAGCTCGCACATCGTCCCTGCTAGCCGTTCACTGAGCGAACTTAAGATCATTCTCCCCTTGCGTCGATCGCGCAAGCGTGGCGCGAGCCGCCAAGCTACTTGCTCCGTTCTCGGTTGAGTGTATAAACCAACTGCGCCGAGGCAGTACGGACCGGAGGTTGCGATGCAAAGCGTGGCAGTCCTGCGACCTCATGCGCTCCTGTGGCGCGACCCGCCCGTCTGGCCTTTCCTCTGGCGCGGCCTGCTGCCGCTCGCGGCTCTCGCGCTCGTCGCGGCGTTCGCAGTGGGACCCGTGGCGCACGACTGGATCGAAGGCAGTGTCGCGCGCGAGGCACGCAGTCGGCTCGCCGCCGCGGGCTTCAGCTGGGTAAGCCTCTCGGCCTCCGGCCAGACCGTCACACTCTCCGGGGAGGAGCCGGCGGCGGGGGCCGGCGGGCGGGCCGTCGCACTCGCGCGAGCCGTCACCTGTCCGAGCTGGATCGGACGCGTGAGCTGCGCCGCGACCGTCGTGGGCCGCTTCGCAGCACCCGCGCCGGCGGCGAGCGGCTCCATGGCGCCGGCGCTGAGCGCCGCGCAGCTCTGCGAGCGCTCGCTCGCCGAGGCGCTCGCCGGCGAGCAGATCGAGTTCGGAAGCGGCAGCGCCGCGATCGGCACGCGCAGCGGCGCGCTTCTCGACCGGCTCGCGAGGGAGGTGCGCAGCTGCCCCGGCGTCATCCGCATCGACGGCCATACCGACCCGGTCGGGCGGGGCAGGTTCAATCGCGGCTTGAGCGAAGCGCGCGCGGCCGCGGTGCGCGATGCGCTCGTCGCGCGGGGCGTCCCGGCCGAGCGGTTACGGACGCGCGGCTTCGCGGCGCGCCGCCCGATCGCCGACAACCTCACCGAGGGCGGCCGCGCCCGCAATCGTCGCATCGAGTTTCACGCTCTGTCAGCCAACTGAAGTCTTCCGGGGGGAGGGCAAGATGGGCTTACTCATAGCGAAGATCCTGTTCCTGCTCGTGCTGGCCGCCGCCTGCGGCGCCCTGTTCGCTTACTGGTGGTTCCGCCGCCACTACGAGGACGTGACGCTCGAGTACTCGCGCTCTCGCGAGGAGTGGTCCGCCTGGCGGCGCGGCTTCGAGGAGCGCCTCGCCGCGCGTCCCGAGGTCGATCTGCGGCCGCTCACCGAGGAGCTGACGGCGCTCTCCGAGCAGCTGACGGCGCTCGACGATTCGATGCGCCCGAATCTCGCGGCGGTCGAGAAGCGCCTGACCGCGATCGAGCACGCGCTCTTTCCCGTGCAGACCCGTCTCGACGAGCTCGAAGGTGCGGTGCGAGCGTTCAGCCTGACTCCGGTGCTCGAGCGGCTCGGCACGCTCGCCTCGAGGCTCGAGAATCAGCCCAATCCGGAAGTCGTGGTGAGCGAGGGTCAGGTCGGGCACTGAGGCCCCGACACGCCCGCCCGGCGGAACGGGTGCAACGCCCGGGGGCTCAGCGCGCCGGGCGCAGCTCGAGGAAGTCCTGGTAGATCGCCTCGATCGGAATGGCGAAGCCGATGCCCTGTGCACCCTTGAGCACCAGCGTGTTGATGCCGATCACCTGGCCGTTCTCGCGGACCAGCGGGCCGCCGCTGTTGCCGGGGTTGATCGGCGCATCCGTCTGCAGCATGCGCTGCTGACCCGCGCCGCGATCGCCGGAGAAGATGCCCGAGGTCACGCTGTAGGCAAGCCCGGAAGGGTTGCCGATGGTGTACAGGCGCTCCCCCTGTGCGAGGCCGCTCGAGTCTCCGGGCTCGAGGTGCGGGCAGTGATCGGCGGGCAGCTGAAACATCGCGAGGTCGCGGCCCTCGGCGTAATGGGCGTGCAGCGAGCGGTATTCGGTCCCGTCCACCAGGATGACGGTGAAACCGCTGCGCCCGGAGCCTTCGACCTTGTCGCTGATCGCGCCCCTGACGCGCCCCGGGAGGTCCGCGACCTCCGCTCTCATCGCCTGGATGCGCTCGTCGATCTCGAGCAGCTGCAGGTTCGTTCCCGGCTGGCCCTGCAGCGCATTGCGCAACTGCAGCTGCTGAGCGATGTTGGCGCGCAGCTGCTGCTCGGCGCTCTCGATGCGCCAGCGCATCTCGGGAGTATCGACCACCGTGCTCGCGACGCGCGCGCCGTCGGTCTCGACCACGTGCCGGTTGGTGATGACGTGGCAGTCCCCATCGATGATGAAGCCCGAGCCCATGCCCCAGCCGGTCTTTATGAACACCGTGGCGTTGCGCGCGGTCTCGATCGCATTGCGCGCCGGAAAGGTCCTGGCGAGCTGCGCTTCGAGACCGCTGAGCTCGCGCGCGGAGGAGGCCATCGCTGAGGGCGCGGGGGCTTCCGGCCCGCGGGGCGTGAGCTCCGCCGCCGGCCGTGCCGGGCCTGTCGGCGCTGCGCCCGCGGGCGTCCGCCCGCGCATCAGCCCCCAGACGAGGACCACGCTGACGATCGCGGTGAGGGTGATCGCACCCCAGCCAGATCCGGCCCCGGGAGGCGCGTGCTGCATACGTTCGCGCGGACGGCTCGCGAGTCGCGCCTGCTGCTCCGCGAATTTGGCGAAATAGATGCCGCACGATGCGCATTTGATCGTGTCAGCCTGTTGATGTCCGCACTTGGGACAGTCCATCGCCCCTCGCTTATACCGCCTCAGGCCACCGCCAGCCTGGGGCCAGATCGCACTTTTCGCCCGGCACGGGCGGCGGGGCGCCGGTGGCGAGCGGTGGCCGGGGGCTGGCCTCGATCTCTATCTATAATCGCGGTATTGCAAGGACGACCCTCCTGAACCGATGACCGAAGCACCCGAGCAACCCCTCGAGCGGTCCGTATGCGTGTACTGCGCGTCGAGCCGCACCGCCCACCCCGAGTATCGGGCCGCCGCACGGCGCCTGGGCGAGGTGCTCGCAGGCGAGGGTGTTGGAATCGTCTATGGTGGCGGCGCCGCCGGCTCCATGGGCGCGCTCGCCGATGGCGCACTCAGCAAGGGCGGACGCGTGGTCGGCATCCTGCCGCGCTTCATGGCCGATCTCGAGTGGGGTCACAAGGGGCTGAGCGACCTGCAACTGGTCGAGGACCTGCGCACCCGCAAGCACATGATGCTGACCCTGAGTCAGGCCGCGATCGCCCTGCCCGGCGGCTCCGGCACGCTCGAGGAGCTGCTGGAAGCCATCACGCTCAAGCGCCTCGGGCTGTATCTGAATCCCATCGTGATGGTGAACACGCGCGGATTCTTCGCGCCGCTCCTCGAGCTCCTCACGCACGCGATCGAGGAGCGCTTCATGGACCCGCGCCACCGCATGATGTGGCAGGTCGTCGCCACGCCCGAAGAGGTCCCGGCTGCGCTCGCCGCTGCGCCGGCGTGGACGGCGCAGGCCCGGAGCTTCGCTGCGGTGTAGTGCCATCCTCCCTGCCCTGGCCGGACTCCCGCCTGCGACGAGACTTAAGCCCAAACGCTCCGCCCTCTCCCAATCGGCTCGTCCCGCTTCCAAATGGTGTACATTAGGTAAACAAGTTTGTTGCCTAAATACAACACAGGGGAACGTGCGGTCCTGGCTGAGCGAACACTACGCTCGATGAGATCGAGCATGTGGTGTCGCGCAGGTGCCACGGATACGCGCACCAATCAAATGACTACTAAGGGAGATCGAGAATGAAACCATTGCTGATCCTCGCCGCCGCGGCGGCGGCGCTCATCACGGCCAACCCATCTGCTTTGGCCCAGCAGCCTGGCGGCGCGCCGGGAAGCACCGCCGGTTCGGGTAAAGAGCTCGAGGAAGTGATCATCACCGGCACCCGGCGTTCGGATCGCACCGTAACGGAGTCGTCGGCGCCAATCGATGTCCTCGCCGGCAGCGAGCTCGCGAACGAGCCCTCGGGCAGCATGCTCGACACGCTCTCGAGTCTCGTGCCCTCGTTCATCGTCGGACAGAATTCCATCTCGGACGCTTCGAGCTTCGTGCGCTCTCCGTCGCTACGCGGCCTGCCCGCAGACGAGATGCTCGTGATGCTGGACGGCAAGCGCTACAACCGCTCCGCCCTCGTCCAGGTGTATTACGGCGGTGAGACCGCGCTCGCTTTCGGCTCTCAGGGCCCCGACGTCGGCGCCATCCCCTCGATCGCCATCAAGTCGCTCGAGATCCTGCGCGACGGCGCCTCGGCGCAGTACGGATCGGATGCCATCGCGGGGGTCTTGAATTACCAGCTGCGCGACAACTCCTCGGGCATCGATCTGACCTCGCGATTGGGGAGCTACTTCCCGACCGGCTACTCGCGCGACGGAACCGATCGTCAGATCTCAGGAAACATCGGACTGCCGCTCGGCGGCCAGGGCTTCGTCAACCTGAGCGTCGAATGGTCGAAATACGACCAGACGGTCCGAAACCCCACGCGCCCGTCGGCGCTCGCGTTCGCTGCCGCCTTCCCGACCCTTGCTCCGCAGTTGCCGCACTATCCGGGTCCCGTGCAGCAGTGGGGAACGCCCCCCCAGGATGGCGTGAAGGCCGTGGTGAACGCAGGCATCAAGCTCGACAACGGCGACCAGCTCTATTTCTTCAGCAATTACGCGAACATCCAGACGAACGAGAGCTTCAACTACCGTCTGCCGGTGACGGTTCCGAAGCAGCCGCAGGACGGCGGCGGGACGTGGAATAACCACCCGGCCTTCAACAACATTTATCTCGACCCCTGCACGTCCCAGCCCACGTTCACGGGCTGCCCGGCCGGCGGTTGGATCCAGGATAGCAATGTCTTCAACTTCGGCGTCGCGCACCCGAACTTCCCGAACGCTCCGTTCTACCCCGCGGGTTTCACGCCGCGCTTCTACGGCACGACCCAGGAGTTCTTCGGCACGGTGGGTTACAAGGGCGTCACGGGCGGCGGCCTGCACTACGACGTCTCGGGCTCCTCGGCGCAGAACTCCCTCGCGGAGGCGTTGAGAAGCACCGTCAATCCGTCGCTCGGCCCCCTGTCGCCCGGGAACTTCTATATCGGCAAGTTCGTGCAGCGCGAATCGAATCTCAACATCGACCTGAGCTACCCGCTGCAGGTCGCGGGCTTCGCGAGCCCGCTGTCGATCGCCGGGGGCCTCGAATACCGCGACGAGACCTACCAGCAGCTCCTCGGGGAGCCGGCGTCCTACGCCGCGGGGGTCTATGGCGCCCAGCCGCTCTACAACTGCGCGGGCACGTCGTGTTCGCCCGTGATGGTTCCCGATCCGGACCATCCTGGTCAGTTCATACAGAAGGTCGCCACCGTGCCGACGACTTCCAACGGCTACGGCGGCATCGGCACCGGGATTGACGCCTCGCAGATCAGCTACGGCGGTTATATAGACCTCGAGGCGGACGTGCTCAAGTGGCTGACGCTCGGCATCGCGGGACGGTACGAGGACTACAGCTCCTTCGGCAACACGACGCTCGGCAAGGTGCAGGCTCGAGCCAAGGCCACGGATTGGCTCGCAATCAGGGCCACCGCCAGCACTGGCTTCCACGCGCCCACACCGGGGCAGGGGAATGTCGAGACGATCAGTACGACGTTCCTCCCGGGCTCGACGAACAACGTGCAGATCGGCACGTTCCCCGTCACGAGCCCGGTCGCCCAGTACTACGGAGCCAAGGCGATCCGACCCGAGGAGTCGACCAATCTCGCAGGCGGCGTGGTCCTGACTCTCCCCGAGCAGACCCTCGTGACCGTGGACGTGTATAGCATCGTGGTCCGCCACCGCATCTCGCTCTCGGAGCAGTTCAACGTGATGCCGTCGGATATCACGAAGCTTCCGGACCTCGCTGCTGTTGGCGCCGGCGGCCAGGTGCAGTATTTCACCAATGGGTTCGACACCCGGACCAAGGGGCTGGACCTGGTAGGCACGCGGTCGTTCGACCTCCTCGGTGGCCGCCTGAGCAGCCAGGTGGCTTACAACTACAACATCACGAGCGTGCCCACCTACGATCCGTTGGTCATCGACATCCACCGTATCGTCAACATCAAGCACTACGCCCCGAACAGCCGGGTCAACCTGAACCTCGACTATCGGATGGGTCCTTTCGAGGCGGTGGTGCACGAGAACTACTACGGGACATATCGGGACGACTACGATTACCCGGGCCAGCTCTTCTCGGCGAAGTTCACCACGGACCTCGATCTGGCGTACGAGGCCATGAAGAACGTCACCGTCGGAATCGGCGGGCGCAACATCTTCAACGTCTTCCCGGATAAGATCACCGGCGGGATCTTGCCATCGACCGGCGGACAGCCAGACGGCGAGCTCTACCCGAGGACCGGTGGCCCCTTCGGCTTCAACGGTGCGTTCTGGTACGCCCGGCTGTTCGTGAAGTTCTGAAGCGACCGTAGATAAGGGGCCCCGCCGCAGCGCATCCGGCTGCGGCGGGGCTTTTTTTGGCCTGCCCCACCCGGCGTTATAGTCTTCGCCTGAGTGCATTTCAGTTTCGGGAAAGCTGTCCGCAGGGAGTTCTCGATGAGTCTCAATCTGGCGCAGCGGTTCGAGCGTTATCCGCTCACCTACCTGCCTTCGCCGCTCCATCCCCTCAAGCGTCTGTCGAAGGAGCTCGGGGTCGAGGTGTGGGCGAAGCGCGACGATGTCTCATCGGGGCTCGCCTACGGCGGCAACAAGGTTCGCAAGCTCGAGTGGCTCTTGCCGGAGGCGATCAGGCAAGGCTGCGACACGCTGGTTTCGATCGGCGGCGTGCAGTCGAATCACACCCGCCAGGTGGCGGCCGTTGCGGCCGTGAGCGGCCTGCGGTGCCGCCTGGTGCAGGAGCACTGGGCCGAGTGGGAGGATCCGGTGTACGACAAGGTCGGAAACATCCTGCTCTCGCGGCTCATGGGCGCGCAGACTCTGCTCGAGGGCGAGGGCTATTCGACCTCGGTGAAGGACACCTGGCAGCGCGCGCTCGAGCAGGTGCGCCGCGAGGGAGGCCGGCCCTACGCCATTCCCGCCGGAGCGTCCGACCATCCGCTCGGAGGCCTCGGCTACGCGAACTTCGCGGACGAAGTCGCGCAGCAGGAGTCTCAGCTCGGCGTGTTCTTCGACACGATCATCACCGCGACCTGCACCGGCTCGACGCAGGCGGGTATGGTCGTGGGCTTCCGCGCGCAGGAGCGGGCGTTCCCGATCAGGCGACGATCGAGGCGATTCGTGCCGCCGCGCGCCTCGAAGGAATGATCACGGATCCGGTGTACGAGGGTAAGTCGATGGCGGGCCTGATCGCGCTGGCGCGCTCCGGCGAGATTCCGCGCGGCAGCCGGCTTCTCTACGTGCACCTGGGCGGCGCGCCGGCACTCAACGCTTACCACCGCGCGTTCGCCTGAAAGAGAGCGCCGCAGACCCCGAAGGTCTGCCGCGTCGCTCGATACCCCGCTTGTCGCCGCCGGGGGTTCACCCTCAGAAGTGGTACGCCCCGTAGACGCCGATCGTGCGCGGCGGGTTCGTGAGGTAGGAGTAGCGCGCCCTGCGGCCGCGCTCGTAGTCGAGCGCGAGACGCGTGGTCTCGTCCCAGATGTTGTTGATGTAGAGCGCCCCCTCCCAGCGATCGCTCCGCACGCCCGCCCGGATATTGCCGAGAGAGTAGCTCGACAGCTCGGGGTTGATCGTGTACGTCGTGCCGGCCGGCGGGGCTCCATAGGGGATCAGCGCTGCCGCAAAGTTCGGTGCCCCGGTTGGATTGATGACGCCGAAGTTCGGCTGCTCGTTCTCGAATTGCGAGAACGAGGAGCCGACGTACTGCACGGTGAGCACCGAGAAGAAATCGCGACCGCTCCCGATCGGATGGGTGAAGCCGACGCTGGCCACTCCCTGGAATCTCGGCGCCGTCGGCAGCCGGTTTCCGTCGGAGAGACCTCCGACCGGCAGGCCGGTGTTCGGATCGAGGACGGTGGACTCGAGCTTGGTGTCGCTCCAGGTCGCCGAGATGCCGTAATCCCAGGCCGAATTGGGCCGCGCGAACAGCTCCGCCTCGAGGCCGACGGCCCTCGACTTGGGGACGTTATAGACCAGACGCGAGGAGCAGGACGCCACGGTGACCGTCGCCTGAAGATTCTTGATGTCCTCGTAGAACGCCGCGACGTTGAAGGTCACGCGACGATCGAGGAAGCGCAGCTTGCTCCCGATCTCGTAGTTCCAGAGCTTCTCGTCCGACCAGTACTGGTTCCCCGCGAGGCCGCCGCAGCCCGGCAGACCGGTATTGATCGGGTCGTTGATTCCGCCGAGGCGGAACCCACGCGACGCCTGCAGATTGAACTGAGCATCGTCGTTGACCTTGTAGGAGAGGATCACGCGCGGCGATACCCCATTGGAGCTCACCGAGCTCGGAACGCCGCCGGCCGGCGTGTCGCTGGTGAACACGCCGTGGAAGTTGAGCAACTTGTTCTCATCGAACTTGTACCAGCGCAGCCCGCCCGTGAGGCCCCACTGATCGGTGACGTGGTAAGTCGCCTCGCCAAATAACGCGTATTGCTTGAAGCGGTAAATGAGGTCCGAGTAGAACGGATTGTCGGGCGGGGCCAGGGGATCGAAGCCGAGCGGAAAACCGGCGGCCGCATTCAGGGCGTCGTAGCCCTGTGTGGGCAGCGCCTGCCCGTAGCGCCGGCCCACGTGCTGGTAGAAAGCACCGAGCAGCCAATCAAAAGTCTGCGTGCCGTTCGATGCGACCCGCAGCTCCTGGGAGATAGCGGTGAGGTGAGTGTGATCGAGCAGAGGCGAGTTGAGGCGCACCTGCGGTATGGGACCAAACACCTGGAAGGTGACGCTTCCGCTCAACTGCGAGGCATCACGCGTCACCAGCACATGGCGGCTGGTCAAGGAGCTCACCGAAGTCAGCGTCGCGGGACCTAAGTTGTAATCCACCTTGACATCGGCCAGACGGAAGTCGTCGCTCAAGCCCTCGCGCAGCTGCGTGTACTGCTCGCGGTCGCCGATCGTGACCGGCGGCTGAGTGGTGGTGTTGGGATTGGCTAGAATGTTGTAGGTGTCAACGCGCGGGAAGCCGTTCGTGCCGAGGTTCTGGTAAACCAGCCGCGGTGTCACCGACAGCTCCTCGCTGGGTTTCCAGAGCATCGACACACGGAACCCAGCACGGTCGCCGTCGTTCGCCCCGTCGGCTATGTGCGTGGTGGAAGGCGAATTGGCCGGACCCGTCGGCTCGATCGCGCGGATGAAGCCCGGCAGACGGTGCTCGTAGGCGACGAAGTGCACAGCCGCGTTGGGACCG